>OOIF01000160.1_pt1 | contig 83731 bp, 102 predicted proteins | sample 1691961 | NCBI WGS metagenome assembly OOIF01 (sample SAMN06348146, study PRJEB24527) | human gut metagenome | biome: human gut; feature: ankylosing spondylitis patient; material: feces | host: Homo sapiens | place: China | collected 2015-10 | reverse complement strand
CGAAGACCGAGTTGCCGTTGCACAGCTCCTTGCCGAAGGCGTAGTAGCCGCCCACGGCGTTGATCTCTTCGCGGGCGTACTCGGCCATGTCAGCCACCTGATGGAACACCTGCCGGCCCCGCAGCGCGAGGTTCCGCCGGGAGATGTCGAGGCTGGACATGAGCAGGTAGCTGCCGGAGGTCGTCTGGGTCAGGTTGATGATCTGGCGCACATAGCCGGGGTGGACGTTGGGGCCGATGAGCAGCAGGCTCGACTGCGTTAAGCTGCCGCCGCTCTTATGCATGGAGACGGACGCCATGTCCGCGCCTGCCGCCATGGCAGAGACGGGCAGACTGCCGCCGCCGAAGTAGAAGTGGGTGCCGTGGGCCTCGTCGGCGAGGCAGAGCATCCCGGCGTCGTGGGCCATCTTGACGATGGCGCGCAAATCAGAGCAGATGCCGTAGTAGGTGGGGTTGTTCACCAGCACGGCCACGGCGTTGGGGTGCTCCTTGATGGCTTTTGCTACTTGCTCCCGCTTCATGCCCAGCGAGATGCCGAGGCGCTTGTCCACTTCGGGATTGACATAGACCGGCACTGCGCCGCAGAGCACCAGTGCGTTCAGCACGCTGCGGTGGACGTTGCGGGGGAGAATGATCTCGTCGCCCCGCTTGCAGACCGTCAGCACCATGCTCTGCACCGAGCTGGTGGTGCCGCCCACCATCAGAAAAGCGTGTGCTGCGCCGAAGGCGTCGGCGGCCAGCTCCTCGGCCTCCCGGATGACCGATACCGGGTGGCAGAGATTGTCCAGCGGTTTCATGCTGTTGACGTCCACGCCCACGCACTGCTGGCCCAGGAAGGCCGTCAACTCCGGGTTGCCCCGGCCGCGCTTGTGGCCCGGCACATCGAAGGGGACCACCCGCATCTGCCGGAACTGCTCCAGAGCCTCGTAGATCGGTGCGCGGCGCTGGTCCAGCCGGAACCGTGTACGGTTCTCACTCATGTTTTTTCCTCCGTCCCTGACTCCTGCTGCAAACCATGCGGGCAAACAAAAAAGCACAAGCCCTGCACAGAAATGCAGGCTTGCGCTTTGAAAAAACCGTTTGAATGCGCGGACAAAGCCTCCGGGGCAAAGACGCCAGAGCCGTATCGCAGCATGATTCATCAGGATTCAAAAGGACGGGATGACGAGAGTCTATATAGCAACTACACTTTTACTACTCTTATTGACCGTTTCACAAGTCTGCGCATAGGCTGCGCAATTTCATGGTTGTAAAGGAACCAACTTATAAAATTTGAGCTTCAAACTCAATCAATAATGGCAGCTTGCGCCGCCGGTCGGCAGTGGACCCGGCTGTCCGTATGGCCTTAGGGTGCATCTGAAAAGTCGAAAACTTAGCCCGTTTCTACAGGCGCGGTCGGATTTTGCGTTAAAACTTCTTGGAATCCACAAAGGATTCCTGCGAATCTTTGCCTTAAATCCGTCTCGCGCCTGCGAAACTGTCGTCGTTTTCTTGGTTTTCAGATGCACCTAGCCCCGATGGGCGGTCCAAGGTAAATTGCTTTGAAAAGACTTCGACACGCTTCGTCTCTCAAAATCGTGTGTGATTTTATCATGCAAAAAGCGATTTGTCAATGATCTGACAGGAAAAAACTCAAAAAATCCTTCAGGAGTCATACTTATCGTCATCCGGCAGGAAGTGCCGGCGCGGCATAACATAAAAAGAACGGCCCCGGTACGCAGTCTGGACGTACCGGGGCCGTTTTGGCTTGCTTTTAGCGCTTGATGTCGTAGTTCATGTTCATGAGGTTGCGGATGGAGCTGACATCGTCGGTGATGTTGGCATCGCCGTGGATGGTGTGCTTGATGGCGCTGCTTGCCACCGCAAAGTTTATCATGTCCATGGCCTTGTAGTTGTGGAGCATGGCGTAGATGAGGCCGCTGGCGAAGGCGTCGCCGCCGCCCACGCGGTCGAGGATGTTGAAGGTGAACAGCTTGCTCTCGAAGGTGTGGCCGTCATACCACATAAAGGCTTTCAGGCTGTTCTCGCTGCCGCTGTGGGCATAGCGGACGTGGCGGGCGATGCACTTCAGGCTGGGGTAGCGCTCGATGAAGTGCTGGAAAATTTCGTCCTGCTGCTCATAGCTGGGCTGCAGAGGCACGCCGTCCTTCCAGTCGCCCTTGGAGTGGTCGTTCTCGTCCTTCCACAGGTGGTAGGGCTCGATGCCCAGCAGCACGTCCACATAGGGCAGGCACTCGGTGCAGAAGTCACGGGCCTCGTCCCAGGTCCAGAGGGTGGAGCGGAAGTTGCCGTCGAAGCTGACGGTCAGGCCCTTCTTCTTGGCCTCCTTGAGCATATCGATGATGAGGCCGCGGCAGTTGGGGGCCAGAGCCGGGGTAATGCCGCTCAGGTGCAGCCAGTCGAAGCCCTCCAGCAGCTCGTCCAGATCGACCTGAGAGAAATCGTACTCGGTGATGGCGCTGTGCTTGCGGTCATAGATGACCTTGGAGGGGCGGATGCCGTAGCCGGTCTCGAGGTAGTATGTACCCAGACGGTTGGAGGGCGTCTCATCCGGCTCGGTGAGGATCATGGGGGTGCAGTGGACGTCGTTGGAGCGCAGCCAGCGCACGGCGCTTTTGCCGAGGCTGTTGTTCGGCACGACGCTGAAGAAGGTGCTGTCCACGCCGAGGTTTGCCAGCGCGAGGGCGATGTTGGCCTCGCTGCCGCCGTAGCTGGCCTCAAAGTTGGTGGCCATGCGGAGTTTTTCGTAGTTCGGCGGGGTCAGGCGCAGCATGATCTCGCCGCAGGTGATGAATTTCGGTCCGGTCGTCTCGTAGCCCAGAATGGGGTTGAAATGTTCCATAACGGTCCTCCTGTTGCTCTTCTCGGGCATTTGAGCCGCCGCCTCTCATATACCATTCTTGAGACGGGGCGTTTGGTGCTCAGCAGGGCAGCCAGACCCCACATGACGCACATCGTTGTATCCATTATAGTGCTTTCGGAGAGGATTTGCAAGGAAAAGAAAAACACTGCGAGAGAAAATTTGGTGGGATTTTTGTGGATTGTGACGGAAAGCGTATCGGCAGGCCGCCCGGTAGTTTCCCCGCAAATGGGACCCGAAACCCACGGTTTCGCCCCAACGCTTCGCGCCGGGGCCCCACTTCTCTGGACATTTGCTTGGGAAACTCCCCTCCACCTGCCTCTGATAGGTTTACCGGCTGGTTAAATGCCCGTCAAATCAAAGCTGGGTGTATACTCCTCCCGGGCGCTGCTCTTCTGCTGCATATAGCCGGCGGTCAGCCCCAGATCCATGGCATAATTGACCACCCGGCGGTACTCGTAGGTGGTGATGCGCCGCCCGATGCCGTGCTCTGCGGCCTTGTAAAAGGGGGTGTACTGGCTCATGACACTGGGGATGAAGCAGCCGGGGTCGGCCTCGTTCCATGCGGCCATCTGGTCGAGGACGGCAAAGCTGTCGTCGATGTGGCCGGGCAGGGCCAGATGCCGCAGGATGACGCCTTTCTGTAAGATGCCCTCGCTGTCGAACACCGGATGGCCCGCCTGCGCCATCATGGCCTCGATGGCGGGCCTGGCCTGGGCGAAGTAGTCCGGCGCAGAGGAAAGCTCGGCGGAGAGGGAAGAGGAGACGTACTTCAAATCGGCCAGCCAGATGTCGATAGAGCCGCGCCACGCCTCCACGCTCTCCACCGTCTCGTAGCCGCCGGTGTTGCAGACGATGGGCAGACGCAGCCCCTCGGCCCGGGCAATGTCCAGCGCCGCGATGATCCAGGGCCGCCACTGGCCGGGGGTGACGAGGTTGATGTTGTGGGCGCCCTGCTTCTGCAGATCGAGGAAAATTTCGGCCAGATGCTCTATCGTGATCTCTTTGCCAAGACCCTCGGCGCTGATGGGGTAATTCTGGCAGAAACAACACTTGAGGGTGCAGCCCGAGAAAAACACGGTGCCGCTGCCCCGGGTGCCGCTGATGCAGGGCTCTTCCCAGAAGTGCAGGGCCGCGCGGGCGGCTTTCAGGGTGCTGCCCGCCCCGCAGAAGCCTGTCTGCCCGGCGGCACGGTTTGCGCCGCAGCGGCGGGGGCAGAGGGTACAGGAGACAGGCGGCGTTGTGGAAATGTTTTTAGACATATTGTCCAACTCCTATGAGAAAGAATCATATTAAATTATCCGAGGCTATTATATCATTTTTGCCCCCGTAAGTGGTATACTAAGATTGAATATTGCATGTCATGCAAGAATACTACATGATCTGGAGGACACCATGCGTACAGAGACCGAAGAGATCCGGGACAACCTGAAATATCTGAGCCTTCTGGCCCGGGACTACCCCTCGCAGGCAGCGGCCGCCAGCGAGATCATCAGCACACAGGCACTGCTCAAGCTGCCCAAAGGCACCGAGCACTTCATGAGCGACCTGCACGGTGAGAACGAGGCGTTCGTACATATCCTGAACTCCGCTTCCGGCGTCATCCGCGAAAAGGTGGACATTGTGCTGGGGGATACCGTGCCGGAGGGGACGCGGGCCGAGCTGGCGACTCTGATCTATTATCCGAACGAGAAGCTGCCCCAGCTCAAGGAGCGCTGCGCCGACGAGGAAGCGCTGGAACAGTGGTACAGTGAGACGCTGCTGCGGCTCATCGACATCTGCCGCCTCGTCTCTTCCAAGCACACCCGGGAGCATGTCCGGGCCTGCCTGCCGTCCAGCTGCGGTTACATTCTGGATGAGCTGCTCCACGCCCACTTCGAGGACCACGACAAAGACCTCTACTACGGCCAGATCGTCGGCAGCATCATCGAGAATGGCCGCGCCGATAAGTTCATCGTCCGTCTCTGCGAGCTCATCAAGCGGCTGGCCGTGGACAAGCTCCACATCGTGGGCGACCTGTTCGACCGCGGCCCCCGCCCCGACGTCATCCTTGACCTGCTGATGCGACACCACGATGTGGACATCCAGTGGGGTAACCACGACGTGGTCTGGATGGGCGCGGCGGCCGGCAGTCCCATCTGCATCTGCACTGTGCTGAAGACCACCCTCTCTTACCACAACCACGGCATGGTGGAGGACTGCTACGGCATCAACCTCCGCCACCTGCAGCGGATGGCCGAGCAGTTCTATGGCGACGACGACTTGACCATCTGGATGCCTCACACCGACACCGCCCGCGGCCCCTACACCCCCGGTATGCTCCATCGCTGCGCCGTCATGCACAAGGCCATCACCATCCTGATGCTCAAGCTCGAGTGTCAGGTCATCGACCGCAACCCGGATTTCAAGATGCAGGACCGCGACTTCCTGCGCCGCATCAACTGGGAGAAGAGGACCGTCATGGTGAACGGCAGGGAGTACCCCATGCGGGATATGTCTTTCCCGACGGTAGACCCCGCCGACCCCACCGCGCTGAACAGCGATGAGAAGGTGGTGCTGCAAAAGCTGGTGCAGTCCTTCCGCCAGAGTGAGAAATTACAGCAGCACGTCGAGTTCCTGTACGCCAAGGGCAGTGTCTACCACATCGAGAACGGCAACCTGCTCTACCACGGCGCTGTGCCGATGACCAGGAAAGGCAGCTTCGCTGTGGAGCGGTTCGAGGGCCACGCCTACTCGGGCCGCGCCCTCATGGACTACTGTGACGAGCGCGCCCGCCGGGGCTACTTCGCCCCCGAGGGCAGCGCCGCCCGCCAGAGCGGACAGGATTTCCTGTGGTATCTGTGGTGCGGCAAGCTGTCGCCCCTGTATGGCCGCAGCGCCATGACCACCTTCGAGCGGCTGTATGTCGAAGACGCTTCCACCCACACTGAGGTGAAGGACCCCTATTATACATGGTATAATGAGGAAGCTGTCTGCCGCCGCATCCTCGCCGAGTTCGGCCTGCCCGGCACCAGCCACATCGTCAACGGCCATGTCCCCGTGCAGGAGAAGAAGGGCGAGAGCCCCATCAAGGGCGGCGGACGCCTCGTGGTCATCGACGGCGGTTTCTGCCGCGCCTACCACGAAAAGACCGGCATCGCGGGCTACACGCTGGTCTATTCCAGCCGCACCATGTCCCTGCGCACCCACCAGCCCTTCGAGAGCGCCGAAAAGGCTGTGAACGAGAATCTGGACATCCTCTCCCAGAAGAACATCCTCGAGACGGAGAACCACCGCATCCTCGTGGAGGAGACGGACGAGGGCGAGATCCTGCGGGAGAAGGTCCACGACCTCAAACAGCTGGTCCGGGCCTATCAGCTGGGCTGGATCAAGGAGACCCGCTGCGACGACAGTGTGTGGTAAGCAGCGGCAAATGTAAAATTTTCCTGAAAATAAGAGACAAAACCCGAGAATAATAGAAAAGAAACTGGGCAAAACAGAAAATAATCGACGAGCGTGCATTGGGGCTTTGCTTTTTGCTGGAAGTTGTGTATAATAAAGTAGCTGTAATTATGCCAACTGGTTGTGAGCTTTGTACAGCGAGAAGGAATAACGTACCTTGAACTGACCTTTTGGGCCTGCGGGGAGCGGGACTGTGACAAGGAGATCATAAAATTGGAAAAGTTTGTTATTACGGGCGGTAAGCCCCTGCACGGCGAAGTCATCATCTCCGGCGCGAAGAATGCGGCTGTGGGTATCCTGCCCGCTACCATTCTGGCAGCGGACGTCTGCGTCATCGAGAACCTGCCGGACATCAGCGATGTGGCGGTGAGCCTCAAGATCCTCAGCGTGCTGGGCGCTAAGGTCCGGATGCTGAACAAGAACACCTACGAGATCGACACCACCCATCTGACCGGCACCAACGTCCCCGACGACCTGTCCCGCCAGATGCGCGCCAGCTACTATTTCCTCGGCGCACTGCTGTCCCGTTTCGGCAAGGCACAGGTGGCTATGCCCGGCGGCTGTAACCTCGGCCCCCGCCCCATCGACCAGCACCTGAAGGTGTTCAGCGCTCTGGGCGCAGAGGACAGTGTGGACTACGGCATGATCACCGTCCACGCCGACGAGCTGAACGGCGCTCATATCTTCTTTGATAAGGTGAGCGTGGGCGCTACCATGAACGGTATGCTCTCCGCTGTCATGGCCAAGGGTCAGACCATTCTGGAAAACTGTGCCAAGGAGCCCCATGTGGTCGATCTGGCCAACTTCCTGAATATGTGCGGCGCTGATGTGCGCGGCGCAGGCACCGATGTCATCAAGGTGCGCGGCGTCGAGCAGATGCACGGCTGCACCTACAGCATCATCCCCGACCAGATCGAGGCCGGCAGCTACATGGTGGCTGCTGCGGCCACCGGCGGCGATGTGCTGGTGAAGAACGTCACCCCCAAGCACCTCGAGCCTATCACCGCAAAGCTCCGCCGTGCGGGCATTGAGGTGGAAGAATTTGACGATGCTGTGCGGGTTCGCCGCACCGGCGACATCCTGCCCCTCAAGATCAACACCATGCCCCACCCGGGCTTCCCCACCGATATGCAGCCCCTGATGGGCGTTCTGCTCAGCGTGGCAAAGGGGACTTCCACCGTCACCGAGAGCGTGTGGGACAACCGCTTCCGCTATGTGGACGAGCTGCGCAAGATGGGTGCCAGCGTGCAGGTGGACGGTCAGGTGGCCGTGTTCGAGGGCGTGGAAAAGCTTTCTCCCGCTCCGCTCCGCGCTTCCGACCTGCGCGCCGGTGCAGCGATGGTCGTTGCAGCCCTGATGGCCGACGGCACCAGCGAGATCGAGGAGATCGGCCATATCGAGCGCGGCTACGAGAATATCGTGGAGAAGCTGCGCGGCCTCGGTGCTGACATCAAGAAGGTGGAGCGGATGCCCGCTGCACTGGAACAGGCTCTGTAATTAGAAAAACCTCTCCGTCACGCCTGCGGCGTGCCGCCTCACCTGTCGAGGGGAGGCATTGGCAGTCCGTCAGGTCCCTGCGTTTTTATGACTGCGCAGCAGACGGAGGGGTTTTATTTGTTGAGGTTTATCATGTCTGAATTCATCTCTCTTTATTCCGGTTCCTCCGGCAACAGCAGCGTCGTGCGCTGCGGGGAGCGGTATCTCATCGTGGATATGGGCAAAGGCGTCCGCACCACCGGCGCAGCCCTCAAGGAGCTGGAGCTGAACATCTCCGACTGCGACGGCATTCTTGTCACCCATGAGCATAGCGACCATGTGAAGGGCCTTTCCACCTTCCTGAAAAAATATCCGCTGCCAGTGTACGGCGCAGAGGAAACACTGGAATGTCTGGACGCAAACGGGGTCGTTCCCGCCAGCTGCGAACTGACGGCCCTGACGCCGGGCAGGGAAGAGGACATCGGTGTCTTTGGGGTCAAAGCTTTCCCCACCAGCCACGACGTCCCCTGTGTGGGCTACCGCATCCACACCCCCGACGAGAAGACCATGACCATCGCCACCGACCTCGGTGTGCTGACTCCTGCTGTACATGAAGCCCTCTCCGGCTGCGACCTTGTGGCCCTCGAGAGCAACTACGACCTGCATATGCTCCGCAGCGGGCCGTACCCCTACTATCTGCGCGCCCGCATCGAGTCGGTCCGGGGCCACCTCTCCAACGACGAGTGCGCGGCAAAGCTGCTGGAACTCATCCAGGAGGGCTGCAAGAAGTTTGCCCTCTGTCACCTCTCGCAGGAGAACAACACCCCTATGCTGGCGCTGCAGACCGTCTTTTCCACCCTCGGTACGGCGGGCGTCGTGCCGGACAAGGATTGTATCGTCCAGACCCAGCGGCGGAATGAAGTGAGCCCCGCGCTGGCGTTCTGACACTATAAAATCAGAGCAGGAAAAGGAGAAAAGAGCCTATGTCGTACATCATGGCGCTGGACGCCGGAACCACCTCGAACCGCTGCATCCTGTTCAACAAAGCGGGTGAGATCTGCAGCGTCGCGCAGAAGGAATTTGCCCAGTATTACCCGAGACCCGGCTGGGTGGAGCACGACGCCAATGAGATCTGGGCCACCCAGCTGGGCGTGGCCCTCTCGGCCATGAACAAAGTCGGCGCCCGGGCCGAGGACATCGCAGCCATCGGCATCACAAACCAGCGGGAGACCACCATCGTCTGGGACAAGGAGACCGGGGAGCCCATCTGCCACGCCATCGTCTGGCAGTGCCGCCGCACCAGCGAATACTGCGACGAGCTAAAAGCCCGGGGCCTGACGGAGAAATTCCGGCAGAAGACCGGCCTCATCATCGACGCCTATTTTTCGGCCACCAAGCTCAAGTGGATACTGGATCATATCCCCGGCGCCCGCGAAAGGGCCGAGCGGGGAGAACTGCTCTTCGGCACCGTGGAGACCTGGCTCATCTGGAAGCTGACCTGCGGAAAACTGCACGTCACCGACTATACCAACGCCAGCCGCACCATGATGTTCAACATCCACACGCTGGAATGGGACGACGAGATCCTGCAGGAGCTGAACATCCCGAAATGTATGCTCCCGAAGCCGGTGCCGTCCAGCGGTTTTTATGAGTACGCTGACCCGATGCACTTCGGCGGCGAGATAAAAATTGCCGGTGCGGCAGGCGACCAGCAGGCGGCCCTCTTCGGCCAGACCTGCTTTGCCTCGGGCGAGGCGAAAAACACCTTCGGCACCGGCGGCTTTTTGCTCATGAACACCGGTGAGACGCCGGTCACTTCTCAGAATGGTCTTGTCACCACCATCGCCTGCGGCCCCGACGGCAGGGTGAATTATGCGCTGGAAGGCTCTATTTTCGTGGCCGGTGCGGCCATCCAGTGGCTCCGCGATGAGCTGCGCCTGCTGGAAGAGGCCCGCGACTCCGAGTATATGGCCCAGAAGGTCAAGGACACCAACGGCTGCTATGTCGTGCCGGCCTTCACCGGCCTCGGCGCGCCCCACTGGGACCAGTACGCCCGCGGCACCATCGTGGGCCTCACCCGGGGCTGCAACAAGTACCACATCATCCGCGCCACGCTGGACAGCATCTGCTATCAGGTCAACGACGTCCTCCGCGCCATGGCGGCGGACTCCGGCATCGTCATGAAGTCTCTCCGGGTGGACGGCGGCGCGTCGGCCAACAACTACCTCATGCAGACCATGGCCGACATCAGCGACCTCGAAGTCAAGCGCCCCCGCTGCGTGGAAACGACGGCGCTTGGCGCGGCCTATCTGGCCGGCCTCGCCGTAGGCTACTGGCAGTCCGCCGAGGACATCACCCGCAACTGGTCGGTGGACCGTGTGTTCCGCCCGGCCATCTCGGAAGAGGAACGCACCAAGCGCATCAAGGGCTGGAATAAGGCTGTCCGCTGCGCCTATCACTGGGCCAGGGACGAAGAGGAATAAGAAGAGAAACAAAACGGTCGGAGTTGCCTGACGAGTAACTCCGACCGTTTTTGTTATTGGGCAGCTTGAGCGAGGGAAAACCACGGCTCGCAGAGAACGTAATGCTCCAACGAGCTGTGCTTTGGGTTTAAATCATCTTAAAGTATTTCAGTGCATCCCTTTCAGAAGTCGATCTCACCCTTGGAAAGCGCAATGACACATTCAATATGTGTATCGTTGTCCAAACTCAAGCTCATATCTTCCGCAATAATCGGGAGTTTGAATTTGATGGACTTGAGCCACTGACCGTTGGGCTGACGTTCCTCATAGATCTGGACTTCGGAAAGCAGCGATTCCATGAGCTGCCGCTTTTCCTGATCGTCCATGACGGAATAGAGCTTATCAAAGTAAATCAGCACCTTGTAGATGTTGTCGCCTGTCAGCTTTTCCGCCTCAATCGCCATCTTCTTTGCTCTGGCGGCAACGAGCTGGTTTTCCGTGTCTTCGATCTTATCATACATCTTGTAAAGTCGGTCATCAAGGTCTGCTTTGCGTTTGATGTAATGCTTATCGTCCGGGTCGAGGGAATCAATCTCATCCATCAGCCGAGCCTTTACGGAGTAGCTCTGGCGAAGCTGCTTTTCATGCGCCGCAATCTCCTGCTCAATAGCAGAGGTATCCACCTTCATGCTGATTTTTTCCTGCATCATGGCAGCGAACTTCGGATTGCTTACCAGTTTTACGATAACCTCAGTAACGGCGCTGTCCAGCAGTTCTTCATTGATCTGCTTCTTGAAGTTGCATTTATGCCCGCGCGTCATCGCACGGTGCTTACAGCCATAGTAATAAAAATCCTTGTATTTTGAGCCATCCGCCTTATGCTTGATGCTTTTGTTTCCGTACATTCCCACGCCGCAGACCGGACATTTTACAATGCCGGACAGCAGATGAATTTTGGTGTCCTTGCCCCTGTTGACGTGTTCGTATTTCTCCGCTTGTGCCAGCAGCTTGACCTGCGCCTCGTGCCATAGTTCTTCGGAGACAATTCCCTCATGCAGACCATCTACCAGCAGATAATCGTCCTGTTCTACCAGCCGGTAATCATTTCGGGTGCCATGCACCTTCTCCGTTCGACGTCTGCCATAGGCGATTTTCCCGCAGTATACCGGATTTTTCAGAATCCTGCGGATCAGCGCCGCATCGAATAAGGGATTTTTTCCGTTTTGTCTTTGAATTTTGTGAATCCCGTGGGTTGCAAGGTATTTTGCAAGGCCGTTTGCGCCGGTATCCGTATGCACATACTGGTCAAAAATCACGCGGATTGCCGCTGCTTCTTCCTCATTGATGAAAAGTTGTCCCTTTTCCAGCTTGTAGCCATAAGGCGCAAAGCCGCCATTCCATTTTCCTTCACGGGCTTTCTGGATTCTGCCCTCCATTGTCTGCACACGGATATTCTCACGCTCGATTTCAGCCACAGCAGAGAGAACGGAGATCATCAGCTTCCCGGCGTCCTTGGAGGAATCGATCCCATCCTCCACGCAAATCAGATTGACGCCAAAGTCCTGCATAACCTGCAAGGTGGACAGCACATCTGCCGCATTTCTGCCGAAACGGGAGAGTTTGAACACCAGCACATAGGACACGCCGTCTTTACCGGACTTGATATCCTCCATCATGCGGTTAAATTCTACACGCCCTTCAATGGACTTGCCGGATTTACCGGCATCCTCGTATTCTCCCACAATCTCATAGTCATTGAACTCGGCATAGGCTTTCATTCTGGATTTCTGTGCATCCAGAGAGTATCCGTCAATCTGCATGGCGGTGGAAACTCTCGTATAGATATATACTTTTGTCTTTTCTTTCTTCATCTCACAATCCTCATTCGTGCCACATACTGCGGCGCCTTTATGTATCCTTACTCCGAAGCTCTTCCGGAGTAAGTTTGGACACTAATTACACGATTATTATATCATGCTGTTTTAGTTTTTTCAATAATGTCATCTGTCTGTTCGGGAATATTTGTAGCTCCGGCAGTTTCTTTCCCTAAACAATTCGGCGGCTCTGGAAGGTTGTCAATGTCCAGAACCGCCGCATATTTTTCTATTAAGTTGGCAAGCAAATCAGCAAAGCCGCTCCACTCATCCTTATTCCAATCCGCTATAATGGTTTACCTCCTGTTTCTTACTGCCACGCTGTGTGTACGCCTGGATGATCTCCGGAGGGATACGGTCAAGAATCCCTTTTACCCGTTCATAATCGCTTTGCAGCCTTGCTTCCTGTAACTTCTTGACGGTGCTCTGCTGCTGGCTCTTTTCCAAAGCTTCCGTCAGATCATCGTTTTTCTTTTTCAGCGCCTTTTTCTCGGACTCAGCTGTGGTAAAGCACCTCTGATATTTCTTCATCTGTGTTTCCATCGCCGCCACATCCGGGATATATTTCTCCAGAAATGCGGCAATCTGCGCTGTCCGCTCCTTATAGTTGGTGAATTTCACATCGGAGAGCATGGCGTCCAACTTCTCCATCTGTTTTGTCAAACGGGTCATCTGTTTGAACACTCTCGGCGGGATATGGTCACGGCCAGTCTCACTGGCACTCTCGCCACGCTCCAATACCGGATACTTCCTGACCATATGTTCCCAGAACTTGTCCTGCCATTGGGTCATCTTTTTGCGGTTTCCCAGAATCTCCTTGGCACATAGCCGCTTATCTTCCGTCAACGGGACAAAAGAAAGGTGCATATGGGGCGTTTTCTCGTCCATATGCACCACGGCAGAGATAATGGTTTCGGGGGATTGGTTCTGTTGGATAAACTCCAATGCTTCATTGAAGAATTCTTTGATTTCAGCCTGTTTCTTGCCCTTGAAGAACTCCGGGCTTGCGGTAATCAGCGCTTCTACCACACGAACACTGTCGGAGCGAGTGCGGCATCCGGCTGCGGCAATTTGCCGTTCGGACTCTGTCCGGTACTTTCTTTCCGGCTTAACAAGGTGGAAATTCAAATGGCTCCGACTGGTGTCAATATCCGGATTGCTTGCGTATTCTTCTTTAGTGCGCTCATTGTGGGCTTCAATACGCCCGATCTCCGGCCCCTTATACTTGGCAAATCTCAAAATAGCAAACTGTCCTTTTTCCATTATTTTTCCCGACCTTTCTGCCACACGATGTTGTAGCCCAATACATCAGCCAACTCCAAAACCTCTTTATAACGGATACTTTCCCGCTGCAGTTTGGCCGACAGGTTGGAAACGCTGTCCGACCAGCCGTATTCGTCATGCAGCAGGTCAACCACTTCCTGCATTGTAATTCCGGCACGCACAATCTGTGCCTTGATTTCGTTGCGTACATTCATATCAAAAAATCCTCCATAAAATATCATTGTTGATTCGGTGCACACTCTCCGCTTCAAAGTGAAACCGATACACCGAGCAGTGAAAAATCTGCAATCTCTGAAATCCGTCCAGAATTTCTCCTGTAATGTCCTGTCCATATCTGACCATATCCCACTTTACTGTTCCGTGTGATTTGGGCTGGGACAGTAAAAACACCCACCATTCCCTAAACACGGTACACGATTCAGAGAAGCGCGATTCCGTAAAATCATTTCGTCCTGCGGCCAAAAACTTGCCTGTTTCCACTACCCTTGAAAATCCATGCCCCAAAACAGGTCTTTAAGGATGCTTCTGCCAAAAGGAAGTGGGGTGGACTGAAAAGTACATGTACCAAGTGTACTTTGGTACCGTAGTACATTTGGTACGGGTGGTACATGTATTTTCGGGTCACTTTCGCTTTTACAGAAACGGTTTTTGCAAAAGCTCAATGCCGACAAAACCTCTGGCGAACTTCCCACCGCCGATATTGACCTTATTTGTGTATTCAAGGTGATAGTGGCTCTCATTCTGTTTGAGAAAGGAGCAAAAACGCTTTTGCGAAAGACTGCTCATGGCATTATCATCACACCACAGCTTGTAAACAGCGTACAGGTCTTTGGAGCTGACTTCGTAATCTGCCTTGAAACGGATATACCCCTCGGAGCCTAAAAAATCGATAATGTTGTTGCCGTCCGATACCGCAGCCTCCATGTTGTCCTGCGCCGACTGGCTAAGTGTAAACTTGTAATCGTTGGCAATCAGGCGATGCAGGCCCGCAAGTGCCCACAGGAAAATGCCTTCCGCTTCGGTGCACATCTTTTCCGCAATATACGGATCGTCTTTCCGGTTCGGGTCTTTTTCTTTGGCGGAAAGGATAATCTGTCTGCGGAAAAAGCCCACGCTGTGGTCATTGAGAGATTGTAGGACGCCGTTGCCCAAGCCGATAAAGCGCACATACAAATCGCCCTGGTAGCTCTGCTGTCCCTTTTTCTCCAGATCCATCGGCAATTCTGCGGTGATGATTGCCTTGATGTGATTGGTCTGGGGCAAGGCTTCCAGCTTCATATCATCGTCCAGCATCACAAGCTCATGCTCCAGATCGGCACGAGCGAAGGGGCTTGTCTCCACCTTTGCGATACTGCCTGTGTTCATGTTGCTGCCCAGCAGCGCACGAAGGACAATACCAATGCGGCTTTTGCCCTCGCCGCCTTTGCCAATCAAAAGAAGCATCTTCTGGCCTTTGGTGGAGGGAATAAAGCAGTATCCCATAAATTCCTGTAAAGTCAGAATGTCCTCTGGCTCCAAAAGCTGAGACAAAAAATGCAGCCATGTCACTGGCTGCGGAGCTTCTGGATTGTAAGAAACGGGCAGACGGTTCCGGCAGAAATCCTTTTGCGGACTGAATGTGCCGTTCAGATAATAGGTGCCGTTCGCCACATGGATGCGGTCTTGATACAGGGACAGCTTTTCGGTGCAGCACTCCATCCGCATGACATCCAACAGATTTGCGACTTTCTTTGCAATCCCACTGGTCACATAACACTTGATGCGGTCATAAATCACCTTTTTCAGGCGGTTTTCATCGTGTACTCTGCCGTTGACCGTGAAAAACGCTCCGTTTACCGTGACCATTGGATATTTCCGGAGAAATTCTTCGCAGAATAGGGCTTCGTTGATCTTCCTGCCATCAAACCACACCGGATTATCAAAGTGCGCGGTCTGCGTCATTTTCCCGCTCATAGCGTACATCCTCCTCTCTCTTTCTTGTGGTGTAGTCACGGAGAAACGCAACCTTGCTATCCTTCATCAGCTCGTCCACCACAGCAACACGTTCTTCCAAATCACCTACGGTCAGAATGTCAGTCAGATACTCGATGCGGTCAAGCATCTGGCAGGCTTCCACAAAACGATCATTCAGAGCATCGTCCGGCGTTTTGGGTGCATACCGTACTTTCCAATCTTCCAGCAGATGCAGATAATCCGTCAGCACACGGAAGCAAAACATTTCATCCTCCCGAAACTGCCGGATGTGAGGTCGCTTGGGTTTGTGGGGAACTACCACAACCTGTCCCGGCTGTGTAGATATACCGAAGTCCGCAGCCAGTCTTTGTGCCGCTTCATAGCTGCTGAGATCAAACATCTGTGCCGCAAAGTCGATCACATCACCTTTGGCTCCGCAGCCGAAGCAAAAGAAATATTCCTCATTCAACTTCAAGCTTGGATGCCTGTCATTGTGGAATGGGCAGCAAGCCATGCCGTTGCGGCTGACTTTCAGCCCGTAGTGTTCGGCGGCTTGTCTTACAGGAACTGCCGCTTTCACAGTTTCAAAAATATTCAAATAGCAATAATCCTCCTGCTTGCTCTTGGTTAAGCCGTTCTACCCATTCCGTTTCCTGACAGGCAACCCTGCTCGGCGCTGTGTCGTCTCCTTTGTGGAGCGCTCGTTCCTTTTACAGAAGTCATGGCGGTTTATCTCGGTCTGGACGGTCATTCGATTTTCAAGGCGTCTTTTCGATCGATCGTGAGCCAAGTTTACTGCAAAAAATAAGCGACCTTCGTTTATGCACGAAAGCCGCAAATGTCGGAAGTATAGACTTGAAAAATTGCAAATTTGCACAGGGTGGTTTATAATGATAGTAAGTTGGGAGGCGTTGCACATGAAGAAGAACTATGACGATGAGCAGGAAAATACCACTGCGTACCGTGTCCGCCTATTACGCCAGGACAGGGGATGGAGCCAAAAAGAACTGGCAGACAAAATATTTGTTGCTCACTCTCAGATCAGCCGTTTGGAGAGTGGAGAAACCACAAATATTGGCAGCGCTTTGTTAGTCTCGCTGGCTAAGGTATTCCATGTTTCAACAGATTATCTACTTTGTCTTACGCCCATTAGCGTACCGAAAAGCTATGATATTTCCCAGCTGGGATTATCAGAGGAAGTAATCCGCAGGCTGATTTTGAAAACGATTGACCCCGATGTGTTAAACAGGCTTTTGGAGCATGACCAGTTCCCAAAACTTTGTGCTTTGATGAAAAACTATTTCAGCAATACCGTTGCAAATGGTATCATGGCAAGAAACCAGATTATTGACCTTGCCACTGATCCTCTTGCAGAGCTGATGAGCGCCGATCCTTCAAAGCGAACGGAAATGATAAAAGGCCTGAGTTTTCTGAACTCCAGCAAAATTCAGAGTAATGAAGCAGACATAGAGAAAATCAAAAACATATTGATGAAGATCATTCGGGATGTAAAAGAGGACATGGCAGAGGAGCAACCCAGTGGAGCGGTTGCTACAGCAGAAGCAGTAAAGGGGATTCGTGCCGCATTACCGGACAAGCCACAATCTGAATTGACAGCCGATGATGTGTCAACAGCCATTACTGCCTACATAGGAACGATGATCACAATGGACGAGAATACTTCAGAACTGTTCCAGCAGCTTGCCAAGCAAGTTCTTGAGCTCCCCTTGGATAGGGAAAATTAAGCGTGTCGCTGCGGCGGGTTTTTATATACCTCTTGCGCCCCCGTTGACACAGAAAAACTTTTCGCACAGCTACAAGGTTTTCTGCGCCACCTACACCCGAACAGCCGGATTTTGCTCATGGCAAATTCTTCATTTTGTGTATCTTACAGCCCACAAAATCCGCCTGTTCTGCTGCCACTGAAAACGGTCTGTCTGGCGTGGGACAGCCCCTTTCCAGCGTCAGCGGTCGCAAAAGGTATAACACACTAGACTTTGCAAGCAAAATCGTGTGCCAACAGGGATGCTGCTCGCCCCTATTGGAAACCCAGAGCCAAAGGGGCTATGCCCCTCTGGACACCCGCCTGTCCATGCAGTGGCGATCCATCCTGCTCCCACACGACGGATACGCTCCTGCCCGAACAGGTAAAACAGGCACAGAGGTTTGCCCAAATAGCGGGTAAATCTCTGTGCCTGTTTTGGTCAGCAGTGGCTGGGAAAAGGTGAACGGAAAGCCTTGCTGACTGATAAATTCGAGTTGGATATTTTCGTATTGAGATGCGAAAATCTGTTGTCCTGAATTCCTGTATCTGGTATAATAAAAGCGTCGAATTTTCTGACCAGAGGTACCCATATGGCCATTTCTTACAATAAGCTCTGGAAACTGCTCATTGATCGTAAAATGAGCAAGGCAGACTTACGCCGTGCGGCGGGAATCGCTCCCAATACCATGACAAAACTAAACCGCGATGAAGAAGTGACCTTGGAAACACTGGGGAAAATTTGCGCAATATTGAATGTAAATATTGGAGATATCGTGGACTTCCTGCCGACTGATCAAATCACCGAAGTGAACTTGGAGATAAAATAAGTATGACAGAAAATGTATTGTGTGCGCTGATTGGCGTAGGGGGAACACTGTTAGGGACCATTGTTGGTCTTGCTTTTCCATACCTATGCAGCGGATTTGGACGCAAACTTCTTGTTATTTCCAATATTGATGTGCGGTTTGGTACAGGAAAACCAGACGGCGAAGGCGGATATGATGGTTCGTGGATAAATTTTAGGGCTTCGATTCTCAACAAGAAAAATAAATCGTTGATTATTGAGAAAATTGCATGCGAATTATACAGCGGTTCAAACAGAATTGCCGTATGCTCCTGTGCCGATAAAGACACCGTTAGGAAAAGCGCAGGAGCCTACAAATATGATGAACTTCGATATATTGATGTTGCTTCAAAATCAAGCACTACAAAAAACATCCATGTATTTGTGCGTGGAGATTTGACCTCATGTGATAAGGTGGTTTTTGTGTATTCATGGGGGATAGTAAAAAGAAAGCAAATTGTTTGGGTCAAGGAGGATACACCCCATGCCAACACTTGAATGGATTGGAAAAGATAAAGTGGTAAACCACCACCAAGAGGTGCCTTACCGGGTGCTGGAGCGCCAATACAGCTATGATGAAGCCGGACAGCATACCGAGGACAACGGCAGCGAAAACATGATTATCCACGGCGACAATCTGGAGGCACTGAAAGCCCTGCTGCCCCGGTACGAGGGAAAGATAAAGTGCATCTATATTGACCCACCATATAATACAGCTCATAGTACTGATGATAACAGGCGCTGGATTTATAATGACAATGTTGATTCACCAGAGATACGGAAATGGATTGGGAAAATTGTTGGAGACGAAGGAGAAGATTTATCTCGTCACGATAAATGGCTTTGTATGATGTATCCCAGATTAAAACTACTTCAACGCTTCCTTTCTGAAGATGGGATTATTTTTATTAGTATCAGTGATGTCGAACACGCTCATTTGCGAATATTGTGCGATGAAATTTTCGGCTCAAGGAACTTAGTCTCAAACATCATCTGGCAAAATAACTTTTCACCTCGAAATGATGCTAAAGATATTGCCTATGTTACAGACAACATTCTGGCGTATAGCAAAAATCCAGGCTGGCATCCGAAAAAGCTAACTCGCTCTGACGATATGGATGCCAGGTATGATACTCCAGATAATGATCCAACACCGTGGACTTCAAGCCCTGCGCATGCGCCAAGCGCACGTACTCATAAGGGAATGGTGTATGCCATTCAGCATCCATATACGGGTGCGCTATTTTATCCCCCTTCCGGAAGATGTTGGGCGAATGAACAAGCGAAAATGTTGAAAAACATGAAAATGTGGGCGGATTATAAACTTGAGCAAATTGATGATGTTGAAAAAAGAGCCCAGATCTGCGGAGAAATTGATATAGCATCTATGCCTGATGTAAAAGCAATTCTGCTGGATGAGCCAGTAGAAAGTTCAAGAGAAAAAGTTCAAACTCGTATACAGATGGGGCTTTGGCCACCTTTCTATTTTACCAATAATGGACAAGGCGGAATGCGTGTAAAGAAATATCTTGATAGCATGGACGGAAAAGTTGTTACTACTCTATGGCCATATGAAGAAGTAGGCTCAAATACAGAAGCCAAAAATGAACTAAAGAAAATTTTTGGAGGGCAAGCAACTTTTGATACGCCAAAACCAGAACGACTGATTGAACGGATACTTCAAATTGCCGGAGACGAGGAAGTAATGATTCTAGACTCCTTTGCCGGTTCTGGCACTACTGCACACGCCGTGCTCAAAATGAACAAGACAGACGGTGGAAACCGCAAATTCATTCTAGTAGAAATGATGGATTATGCTGATAGCATCACCGCCCAACGGGTCAAACGTGCTATTAGCGGGTATAAAGCCGATATAGAAACTGTTCTGTATGATAAAGAAATTACGGTAAAAAATTTGGCACAAGGTGCCGTTATGCTTGAAGAAGCCAGGACCGTCGCCAAAGAGGCTAAAGGAAAGCACAGCTCTGTAAAATCCCCCAAAATCGAAGAAGGTCATCTTCGTGTCATTGCAGTTGATAAAGCAAAAGATATGGTGGATGGATTAGGAGGCAATTTCAGCTACTATGAGCTGGGGCCTGTGCTTCTGCTGCCAGACGGCAACCTCAACGAAGAAGTAGGCCCGCAAAAAATCCGGGAATACGTCTACTATATGGAGACTAAAGAGCCCTTGCCCGCCGAACAGCCCACGGACGAGCCTTACTTCATGGGCCTGTGCCGCAACACCGCCTATTACTTCTACTATGAGCGGGAAAGCGTCACCACGCTGGACCATGCCTTTTTGGCTACCGTCCAGACAAAAGCCGAGGGCTACACCATCTATGCTGACCTATGCACCATCCCGCAGGAGACCCTGCGCAAGCATAACATCACCTTTAAGAAAATTCCTCGGGACATTGCCAGGCTGTAAAGGAGCGTGAAGAAATGGAACTGAAATCTTATCAGAAAGAAGTCATTGCCGATCTTGCTCGCTATCTGGAGCTGGTGGTGGAGCTGCAAAGCCCGGCAAAGGCGTATCAGACCCTCTGGAACGAAAAGAATGTTCTGGTGGGCTTCGGCGGTATGCCGAATTATGTGAATGTACTTCCCGGTGTGCCCCATGTGTGCGCCAAGGTGCCCACCGGCGGCGGCAAGACCTATATTGCCGCCAGTTCTCTGCGGACGATTTTTGACGCCATGCCCCAGCGCCGGGCCAAAGCCGTGGTGTGGTTGGTGCCCTCCGATGCCATTCTGACTCAGACACGCAAGGCGCTGGAAAATCCCGACCATCCCTACCGCCAGCGGCTGGATGTGGATTTTGGCGGGCGGGTACAGGTATATTCCAAGGAGCAGGCTCTCATGGGGCAGAACTTCACCCCTTCCGCCGTGACAGAACAGCTTTCTTTGTTTGTGCTCAGCTATGATTCCTTCCGCACCAGCAAAAAGGAGGGGCGCAAAGCCTATCAGGAGAACGGTTATCTGGCCGAGTTTGCAAAGTGGATGGATGATCCGTCCGTTCTGCTGGCCGATACCGATGAGACGGCGTTGATCCAGGTAATCCGCTATCTGAATCCGATGGTCATCGTGGACGAGAGCCACCATGCCACTTCGGATTTGAGCGTGGAAATGCTGCAAAACTTCAATCCCAGCTTTGTGTTTGACCTGACCGCCACACCCAAGAAGAAAAGCAACATCATCTCTTTTGTAGACGCCGCACGGCTAAAAAAGGCCAACATGGTCAAGCTGCCGGTCATTGTCTATAACCGTAAGTCTCAGGCAGATGTATATGGGGATGCTATCGCCATTCGTGCCAAGCTGGAGGCACAGGCCAAACGGGAGCAGGAAACCAGCGGGCGCTATATTCGTCCCATCGTTCTGTTCCAGGCACAGCCCCGCAACAATGCAGATAGCACCACATATGAAAAAATCAAGAAAACGCTGGTGGATGGCGGCATTCCCGAAAAGGAAATCGCCATCAAAACCGGCGATAAAGACGAGCTGAAAAATATGGACTTGCTGTCCCCAGACTGCCCCATCCGGTACATCATTACCGTCAACGCCCTGAAAGAGGGCTGGGACTGCCCCTTTGCCTATGTGTTGGCCACGGTGGCAAACCGCACTTCTACCGTGGATGTGGAGCAGATTTTGGGGCGTGTACTTCGGTTGCCCTACACGCAGAAGAACAGCAGTGAAGTGCTGAATCTCTCCTATGTCATCACATCTTCCGCAGACTTCCACCAAACGCTGGAGAAGGTTGTGGCCGGGCTGAACAGCGCCGGTTTCAGCAGGCGTGACTACCGGGCACAGGATGTGGACGTTCCCATTACAGCTGCACCCACACAGGAACCGGAGCAGCTTCCCATTGTCCCCCCTCCCGCTGACGAACCAGATCTGCCGGAGGTAGACGGCTCGGATTTGAAGGCACGTTTTGAAGCGGCAACACATGAGGCAGAGCAATCCGTGCAGGATGGAACTATGCAGTCCGATCCCATGCTGTCACAGGCCCTGCAACAGAATAAAACCTATGAAGACGAGATCAACCAGGCCGATAACACCGCTTTGAGCCAGGCTCCATCGGAGGTGCGCGACAAAATGAATCAGTTCCGAATGAATGAGGAATTTGCAGACGAAGCCGCTGCCTTGCGCTTCCCCCAATTTATGCTGGAGACTGGCCCTAGTCTGTTTTCGGAAGCCCATGAAACCCTGGAACTGGAACATTTAGAGGGTGGTTTCTCTCTGCGGGACAAAGACGCTCATGTGGATTTCACTACCGTCAACGCTGAGATGGCGCGGGTGGATGTAGACGATAGCAAAGACAGCACCGCAAAGGCATGGCGGTTATCTGGTGGCGACAGCGCCTTTTTCCGGGAGTGGTTCAACACCCAGCCCTCGGAAAAGCGGCTCTCGCTGTGCAAGGGCATTATCAAGCAAAAGCTCTCCAAGATGAACTGCGTCAATGACCGGGAACTGGATGAGTACATCGACCGGGTGATCGGCACCATGAGCGAAGATCAGCTCTCCGAGCTGGAACAGTCGCCGTATCCCTATGTCGTGAAAATTCAGGGAAAGGTAAAGGAATTGATTGCCCAGCATCGCTCCAGCGTCTTTGATACCTGGCTGGAGCAGGACAAGATTTCCTGCCTGCCCAACTATGCGCTGCCTGCGGTGATCTCCCCAACGGCATTTACCTCGATGGTGCCGAAATCGCTCTATACCGCCGAAGAAGATATGAACGAGTACGAGTTCAAGGTGGTGTGGGCACTGTCGGAGCTGGGCAACGTCAAGTGGTGGCACCGGAATATTTCCAGACTGGGCTTCCAGATTAACGGGCCCGTTCACGCCTATCCCGACATCATCGTGATGCTCCACAGTGGGAAGATTTTGATGGTAGAGACCAAGGGCGACCACCTGGACAACGATGAATCTAAGGAAAAAGCCAAAATCGGCGACCAGTGGGCGAAGCTGGCCGGAAAACAGTACAAGTATTACATGGTGTTTGAGACCAAGCAGCCGGACTATCCGGGAGCGTATTCCCTGGAGCGGTTTATGGAGATCGTGAATGGATTATAATTTTCCAGATATATTTGGAGGAACACATGAACACTAGAATCGAAATTTGTACAAAGGAAGATGAATCCACAACTGTTAAAGGCGGTATTTTAGAGCGGTTGGTGGCGCAAATATTGACGGTTCAGCAGTTTGAAGTTACCCAAACAGTGCGTGTAACCGGGATGGAAATAGATGTATATGCAAAACACAAAATCACAAATCAAGTGATTCTTGTTGAGTGTAAGGCTCATGAGAATGCTTTACCAGCGGATGTCATCACTAAATTGTTAGGAAACATAATGCTGCGCAAAGCTGATGCTTGTTGGCTCGTTACGACAGGGCCCCTGTCTAAGGATGCAGAAGGCACACGAATTGAATGGGAGCAAGAATCAAATAGCGAAAGAGGAAAACTGTCTTTTTACACACAGGACAGAATTCTAGATTTATTAGTTGGATCTAGGCAAATTCAGCCATTGGACAAGATTCTTGGGTTAATTTCAAGTGAATTTGTACCTGGAGATGATGCAATGTTAATGTGCACATCCTCCGGTATGTTCTGGATTATTCCGATTGTTGATCCTGCTCTGGGAATTTCTTCAACAGTTCTTGCATTTGATGCTGTTCATGGCCAAAGAGTAACATCAACCGAGCAGCTTAACAATCTGAAGGCCCATAGAAATAGTTTTAGTAGTTTTCAGTGGCTAGGGAGCGAAAGTATCGACTCTAAGCAAACAGAACTGCTTGCCGAAGAATATAGGAATATTGTTCCGGTAATAAGTGGTGATGATTGGAGCGATTATCGCCCAGCTAGACCAGAGGATTTTGTCGGTAGGAAGAAGATCTTATCGGATATACTGGATTTTTTAGAAAGTGTTAACAATGGAAATTCAAGAACGAGGTTGTTTTCCATAAAGGCACCATCTGGTATGGGAAAAAGTTCTGTTGTATTGAAGTTGGCTTCTCAGGTGACAACAAGCCGAAAGTATTCCAAAAAATTTTTTGTGTATGCGGTAGATGTTCGTACCGCTATGTCAGCGCGATATGCAGAGATGGCAATTAGATCTTGCTTTTCTGAAGCTGATTCACAAGGATTTACAGATGTTACAACGAGGGACATCAATTCAACTACTGTAAGTCAGTACCTAAATGATAGTTCAATTCAAAAGACATTAGAATATTTAAAACAACAAGGTAAAACTATAGTAATTGTATTTGATCAATTTGAAGAGCTGTTCTCTCAAAAGGGGTTGTATCCACTCTTTGATAATGTGCGTGTCCTTTGCAATGAGATAGATGCGCTACAAGGTCCACTAGTTTTAGGATTTGCATGGAAAACAGATTTAACGATTCCTGCTGATCATCCGGCATACTATATGTGGTCGAATTTGGCAGATAGGCGTAAAGAATTTGAATTGTCGCAATTTAAGGCGACAGAAATTAAAAGCGCTATTAAGCTTTTTGGTAGGCATTTGCAAGAGCCTGTTAATCCGATTTTAAACAATTACTTGACCAAACAATGTCAAGGATACCCTTGGTTGTTAAAAAAGTTGTGCATTCATGTTTTCAAGTTGATACACGACGGAAATAGCCAAGACTATGTTATTGGTCAAAGGCTTAATATAGTAGACTTATTTGAAAGAGATATTTCTGAACTAACGCCAGACCAGCACGCTTGCGTAATAGAAATTGCTAAATCTTCGCCGGCAGATTATTTTTCAATTACAGAAACATATGGTAGCGATATGGTGCAAACTCTGATAAACGGAAGAATTGTAATCCGACGCGCATCAAAGTTGACATTGTACTGGGATATTTTCCGAGATTATGTTTTAAATAAGACTGTTCCAGAACTTATGCTGGATTATATCCCTCAGCAGCAATTTAGAACAGATATGCGAGCATTTGCGTGCCTAATAGACAAAGGAGATTTGGCATCTTCGGAATTGGGAAAAGAATTATCTGTAAGTACGGCTACAATCGATAATATAATGATTGACGCAGTTATGTTTGGTGTTGCACAAAGAAATTCAAATACCATACATATAATTCCGGACTCTAAAGAGGCGCTTATTTCCACTCTCCAAGCTATTTTTAAGAAGCATACTGTATATGTGGAAATAAAAAAGTTGGGACTTGAATATTTTAATTATTCACATTTTGCGAAAATATTTCATACGATTTATACCGATAACAACATCAATGGCAAAACAAAGGCAACATATTGTAGCAAACTGTATAATTGGTTTGTTTGCTTAGGTTTGTTTGAAGAGGTTCAAGGCCAGACACATCTAATTAGCGCGCCAAGTGCTAAATCTGCTGCATTTAACTTGGATACAAGAAGCCGCAGAGGCCGTTATCAAAGCGGCGGGCAAAACCTGTTTTGGGGGCAAACTTCTCCTGAAAAAATGATTTGTGCATACAATTTGATTGATTCTGGGCGAACAAATTACAATGAGCTAAAATCAGATGGCTATAGAAATGCGATAGAAGCTTTAGTAGCAGCTCGTGCAATAAGAAAAAGTGGCGACGAGGTCCATACTATTTGTAGCCTCCCCCAAGCATTTGCTAATATTGAACAATCGGATACAATTGTGTTTGCAAAGTCTTTGCTTGAGAACAATCCATCCATGAAAAGTGACGAAATGGGGATTAAACTGGAAGAGAAGTTTACTAAAAAATGGAAAAGCGGATCAAGAATACGGTATGGCAATGCGGTGATTGTATGGGTCAAATATTTAGCAGCTAATAATCACAACTAATTACAACGAATTTTCAATAATTAATTGATGCAGTATAGTGAAGGTGTAATATTATAAAATAGCCAGGCCCGTACTACTTTTATAAGTAGAGAACGGACCTGGCTATTTTGTGCAATCAAACCCTAATTTGAAACCACAACTTTTACGAAATCATCTGGAAATGTTTTAGAGCTTCTATGATTGCTGCTTCCTTTTCCGGCGGGCACTGTGGCACTTTTGCATCTTCCTTCTTTGGCAGGTTATAATTCTGTCCCACATCCAGCCCGCACTTCCGCTTTACTTGGGAGATATACAGGCTGGACACCTTCAAACCGTACTTCTCCAGCACGTAGGCTTTGATCTCGTCATAGGTAGCCTTGCTCTCCGCAGCCGTTAAATCCAGTTCATCCATGCTTAGATCAATCTCGATATGTTGCTTTGCGTAAAGTTTGGACAAAAGACATACCGTCTCCACATGGCTTGAGGGTTGCGTTTGTTATATTTTTTCGGGACGTACACACCCGCCTCATTTTGGGGCGGGTGCTTTGCTTTATTCGCATTCCGAGGTGTCGTCTGCAATTCGTTCCGGGTCCAGCAGATCTTCAATTTGGCATCCCAGCACCTTTGCTACCCGCCAGAGCTGGTAAACGTCCGGGCTTTTCCTATGCCCTGCACACCAGCTCTCTACTGTGCGATAGCTCAGACCAGCCCGGCGGCAAAGCTCCCGGCGGCTGATCCCGGCGGCCTTGCAGCGCTCGTCGATGGGATTTCCTGTATGCGTCTCTCTCATGGTGTGGACCTCCTTTTTATACAGTATACTGCGGACGCGGTAAAAATGGAAGAGCAAAGTTTGCCATACAAACGCGGTAATATTTGGACGTTTTGCCAGTTGCTATTACTGCGTATGTATGGTATCACACAGACACCGGAAGGGAAAACGAAACAAATGGAGGACATGAAAATCATGAAACGCTATAAGGTGTACGTCTACAACACGGTTGATAAGCTCTGGGACTGCTACGAAGTCCTTTCCAATGACCCGGTGGATGCCCGGAACGTGGCAGTGCAGCGGTTGATCGACGAGACCGGGCACGGTCTGGATGTCTACGAAGTGACCGATGTGTGTGAGATCAAAGACTAAGGAGGGCCGAACCATGGAAATCAAAAACGTGCACTGCGAGAAGCAAGCGCTGGAACTCTTCAGGATGATGCCGGACAACAAGAAGTCGTCTCTCCACAATGCGTTGAGCAGAAACCTTGAGTTTACCACTTCTTGGGGACTGGAACTTGGCGAACTCCGTGCTTATGAGAACGGTGTTTACATCACTCTCCAAGGTACCCGCTGCAGCTTTTCCGTGTATGCAGAGCTGGTGAACGGAAAGCCTGTTTTCAAGCGCAAGCCCCCTGAAAGCAAGCTTAGCCTGAAATTCAGAAGCGGTCTGCTGTTCGATGCTGGAGACTTCAACGAATTCTAAACAATATTGGAGGACAAGACAATGTTTAAGATCACCGACGCTGAGAAGCTGAGAGATGCTTACACCCTGCTGGCGTTCATCCGGGACACCACCACCGCCGAACAGAAGTCCGGCATGGCCGCATTTATTGCCAGCATCAAGAAGGAGATCCGGGACTACAACAACCGCCCGGCACCTGACAGCCGCATTATCGAGGAGCGCGGCATTGATGGCTACATTGAGCTGGTGCAGCTCCCGAACGAGCTGGACGACCTCAACGAGGACGATGCCGCCGAGTGGTTCCGGGCAAATCGCTACTACGAGTTTTACCCGACGGCCTATGACTGCTCCGGGCAGCGCTTCACAAACTGGTACAAGCTGCACCACCGCTGCGGGCACTGGTTCGCATATCATTCGGTCAGCTTTGACGTTTAATCAAAAAGGAGGACAAAATCATGAAAATGGTAAACGCAAAGGGCGAGGCCGTCTACTTCAATCGTATCATGAAAAACGGGAAGGAACAATTTGTGGTGAAGGCTCTGAGCGGCCAGCACATCATGGGTCGGGATCGGCAGAAGCATAACTCCCGGACGTTCACTGAACTGCACCAGGCGGAGGCGTTCCTCCGGCGGGCAGGGTACAAATGCAAAGGCTGACGGTCTGGATTGGGTCCCGGAGGGTAGCGCCTCCGGGACTTTTTCTTTGCGCTGTCTTTTTTCCACCGGAAAAAACTTTCTGCACACGGCGTTTCGCTCTTTAGGCGGGTAACTTTCCCGAAACGCAATGAAACGCGCTCCTGTGCCCTCACACGGGGCTGTGGTGATGAAGCGGAAAGAGGCCCGGAACCTCCCTTTTGGGTATGGCTCCGGGCCTCTTGTTTACTCGATATAGAAGACCTTTTCTTTGGTCTTGGGTCCAACCTTCCCGTCGGCGTCCAGGCCCATATACTTTTGAAACATCTTCACAGCGGCAGTGGTCTTAGGACCGAAAATACCGTCAGCCGTGCCAGTGTCGTAGGCCAGGGACTGAAGGTGTGCCTGCAGGGTGCTGATCCATGCGCAAGCAGGGAAGGTGTGCGGACATCCTTCTTTCAGAAGAGCGTCGCCCAACAGGTCGGCTCCCCAACCGGAAGTATAGGCGGTTTTGCCCGCCACGTTGGGAATGCCGGAATACTCAGGCATTTTCTGGTATCCGGTCCGCACGTCGCACTCTCTGATTTCCCAGTGAAGGTGGCTGCCAGTGCTGTGGCCGGTGCTGCCCTCGGTGCCGATCAGGGTTCCGGGTTTTACCTTCTGACCTGCGACCACGTTGATCTGGGAAAGATGGCCGTAGTACATGAAGTAGTTGGTATGTGCAATCCGAAGAACGACCCGCAGGCCGAAGCCCTGCTTGTGATTCTTGGAATTCTCCCAGCCTGCCCGGATCACCTGGCCGTAGACCGTAGAATGGAGCTGCTTGCTGGAAATGCCCACCAAGTCGAAGCCCTGGTGCAGGGTGCCGTTGGCGCGGAGGTGGTCGAATGCCTGGGAAACACGGAATGTACCTTTATAGGGAGAAATCATTTTTATTTCCTTCCTCCCGGCGGGTTCCGGGATGTATTATTCTTTGGTGATCTCGTCGGCCATGGCATCGCCGACCTGGTCCATTTCCTTGATAGCTGCATCAATGAAGGCGTCCCAGAACGGCGTGATCTCGATACCCTTCGCCGCAAGGAGCTTTACGACCAAGGCGTGCTTGTCGGTCTTGGGAATCTTGCCAGCTTCCGCGGCTTTCTCTGCTGCCTTGACCAGCTTCTTGATCAGCGAGAAAATGCGCTGTTCACGCAGCCAGGGAATACCGACCTTTGCGGCCACCAGCATGATGATGGTTCCAATGATCTCCATAACGCTGGGAAGAATGGCGGTTGCGATTTCAGAAATTTCCATGGTTCTTGCCTCCTGTTATAAGTCGTTGTGGTGTGCTTCCTGGTTCAGATGCTTGTTGAGCTTTTCCAGTGCGTCTTTGCAGGGACCGTTGCACCCCTGCTCAATGAGACCCTGAAGTGCGCCTCGCAGGCCATAGCAAATCAGGGATTGTTCGGCCATCATCTCCTTGATGATCTCGCTTTGCTTCCTGTCCCGCTCGGATGCTCTGTAAAGCGATACAGCCACGCCGCCAAGGACCCCCAGAGCCGTCACAAGGCCGGCAGCCTTGATGATGGTATCCACATCAATCCACATTGGCTTCGTTCACCTCCTTCCCGCTGTCATTTTTCAGAACGGCGGAATAGGCGGCTTCAATGTCTTGGAGTTGTTCCTCTGCGGCCACAGCTCCGAGTTGTGAAAGCTGGCTGTTCTGCTGTCTTACGATGTGAAGAAGGGCTTCGACGGTGTCTATCAGAAATTCGATAAGTTGCAGCTCCATCTGTCCCCCAGGCCGTTATGCGGAGTACGGTTCGCCGGTAATCTCCTGGTATTCATCTTCGGTCAGACGCTGCGGCTTACGCTCCACCAGTATCTTCAGCATGGCTTTGCTCCAACGGCCCGCGTTGTACTCCTTGACGGCGGTGTTAAATGCGGGGCTGTGCTTTTTCTCACTCATTGTCCAGACCTCCCTCGGTGGCTGCAGTGGTGTCGTCCTCGGTCGGGACGCCCTCCAAAATGCACAGATAGTCGATCATAGACGCAGCGTTTGCAATGGCAGCGTCACGGTTTTCGGTTTCGCGGCCCTGCTGGACGCCGCTCGAACTGTACACAATTTTCATGGGATACCCTCCAATAGTGTTTTGACGTATTCATCCATGCGGGCCAGCAATGTGTCGGAATTGCCTTTTGCTGCATGGGCTTTCCAGGAGCGGTACTGCTCATATAGGGCAGATTTCGGCTTTTCGCCCGCCTTGACGAGCTGCGCCAGCCGAAATAGGCGCTTGCGCTCTGATTTTACATTTTTGGGGTCCACCGTCATTATGACTTTGCCTTGCGGCGTCAGCCGATAAATGAAACCCATATACCGGAAGCCGTCCTGCAGGCGGACGATCCGCGTTTTCCTTGGATGAAGTTCAAGGCCAATGGCGGCGTATTGCTGCCGGATGGCCTCGCGCCATTCCTCCAACTGCTCTTTGCGGTGGTGGATTATGATGCTATCATCCATAAAACGAAGATACTTGTCTGCCCGTAGGCGTTCTTTTATGTAATGGTCGATGGGGTCAGGAACTGAAATCCCGGCCAGCTGGACCATCTGGCTCCCCGGGTTATACCCGGTTTCACCTGAATACTGGTGATCCAGAACATCCCGCACCCGCTTGTAATGGCTGGGCGGCAGCTTCCGTTCAAACCGCTGGTTTGTGGTTTCGTGTCGAATGGAAGCATAGTACCCGTGAACATCAATCAGGAGGGCACAGCCGTCCGGGCCGTGCTGTCGAAACTCCCTTTCCAGGAAGAACTTTACTTGTTCACGCGCCCAGTCGGTTCCTTTGCCTTTCTGGCAAGCGGCATTATGCCGGACGAAGCTGGCGGTCATTCTGGGATAAACTGAATTATCGTTTAGAGAGCGCTGGTATACCCGGTCACGGAAGCTCGTTGCGACGGCTGTTCGCGGTTTCGGGTATGTGATTTTTACAGTCGATGTCGGGCGGGCCTTATATGTACCGTTTTCGAGATCCTCTTGGAGCTTGAGAATTTCGTCCATGCCATACATCAAAAACCGTCCCACGTTTGCCTTTCGGCGGACGTTCTTCGCGCATAGGTTCATGGAGGTGTATAGGGCATCGAACCCAATTATTTCTTCATCTTGCACTTTAATCTCCTGCAAGGCTTCGCCGGGTGATAGCAGACAGTCCCGTGGGGCAGCTGCGTCCGGCGAATATTGTTCATCTGTCTAAAATAGGCAGACATGGCACTCGGCTCCTTGCACGGCGGTTTTGTGCCCAACCCTTGTTACGCAAGAGCCTTTGTGGGCTTGCTGCCGTCCAATCCGGGGCAGACCGAAGCGCGTTGATGGCGTTCCAGTTGTTCACGTTGCCGCTGGAATTCACATTGAACGCGTTGTTCGCGTTGCCTCTATTCGCAGAGCGCAAGCGGACGTTCCGGCCCAATAGCCTACAGCCATTTATATCAAAACGCCTTATAGCGTTTTGAATCACTTTCGTGCCAGTCCCGGCAGCGCTGCCGGATGTCGCGCACGTTCCTTCCCCAGAAAACGCACCGCTTGCCAGAAAGATGGAAACAGCAGCGGGCCATATCCATCAAGGCCAGCATTCGGGTGCAAAGCCGGATTGCTCTTTTCTGGAGGGCGAGGCGCTCCTTCTTGGTGTCTGCGCTGTCCACCCGCACGCCGTTGGCTTCAAAAATATCAAAATAAATTTGATCCGCTGTTGCCCGCAGCTGCGCTGGGAGGTTGGCGTCAATCGCTGGATCAAAGACCTTCACGTTCTGCGTGATTTGCCGCACATAGAGCGCCAGATCGCGGGCGTCGTTGGGAAGGGTGAATTTGTTATCAGCAATTTGGTCTTTTCGCATTGCCATTGAAGGTTACTCGCTTTCCCGCCGGACAAGGTATTGTCCGGCGATTACTGGCCCAGTGCGGTGATTTTGCAAGCCGGGGCAGACCGAAGCGCGTGGATGGCGCCCCAGGTGCCCACGATGCCGCTGGAATTCACATGGAACGCGTAGCACGCGCCGCCTCTACCCGCAGAGCGCAAGCGGACGTTCCGGCCCACGGTCGGCTGCGCCAGATCGCGGGTGATGCGCAGCGGGTAGGTCTGCCACAGCGCCTGCGGCGCTGTGGCACCAGTGGCCTCTTTCCAATAGGGCCAGTATGTGCCCTCGCCCTTGATCTGAGGATTGCAATAGATTTCTTCCAGCGACGGCAGGAACACCTTGTCGTAGGTGATCACCGCCGAGCCGTCGTCCGTCACCGTGTTGCCATAGGTCACGACCTTGGTGCGGGTCAGGGCGTTCTTGAAATCCTCCGAGAAGCCCGCCAGGAAGCCCGGAATGGTCTTTGCGCAATCGGGCATCATGTCCCACTTGTCCTGCGGGGTCCACCACTTCGTGGCGGGCTGGTCGCTGTTCAGCCACTGGCGGTATACAGATTTCCACCAGCGGTTGTCGCCGTAGGCCACGGCCTGAAGGCTGTTCAGGTCGCCGTTTTCCTTCTGCATGAAGGTGCCGAGGTCGGTGCCCTCGTCGCCGGAAGAAACGGTACAGGTGTCGAGAAGCTCGCTCTTGTACTGATCCTTGTAGGCGTACACCTTGCAGGAAGTGATGGCCACATCCGGCGCACTGTAGAAACCGCAGAGCAGGGTCCCTGCCGCCAGCGCCTTGCTCGTGGTGAACTGCCATGTGGTGCCGGTCTTGACATTCGTGCCCCAGTTGAAGCCGAAGGTCACATGGTAGGTGCCAGCGGGCAGGCCAGCCTCCGGGACGATGTAGAATGCCTGATTTGCCGAGAAGGGGATGTCATACAGAGTTGCGTAGTGCATCTGCATGGTAAGGGCCGGGGCGGTGCTGCCGGTTTCGCCCTCTGCGGTGTCGTCCGGCTGGACGACGTCCCAAGGGCAACTGTAAGTTTTGCCGTCCTTGTCGGTGTAGGTGTTGACCAGCTGGGTGCCGAGCGGGTAGATTTTCGGGGCTGCGCCGCTGGCGACGATCTGGCGGACGGTGTTCAGGTCAACGTCCATGCTGACTTCCGGCTGTGCGTTTGCAATGGCCCGCTGGGACGCTGCAATGTTACCAAGCAGAATTGCAATGGTATCCAGCTTTTTGCCGTTCTCCTGAGCGGTTTCGTCCGTATAAACCGGGGAGGTGATTTCCGAATTTGCCATGAGCTTTTACTCCTTTCAGGTTGTGGGTTTGGTATACTTCACGCAGAGCTTTCCGTCTACGACGACAAGCCCGCAGGCTTCCAAGGCATTGACCCGGCGCTGCGTCTGGATCATATCATCAGCGAGAGCAAAAGCGCCGGTGCCGCCCAGAATGGTTACATTCTCGGCGTTGGACATTTTGATGTAGTAGTCAAAAATGGAACTGACGCTGTGGTTGCCGCTGTACGCGGGGAAGAAATCCGCCACGCTCTCGTCTGCACTGACCGAAATACTGTAAAGAATCTCGCCCTTGTCCGGGTCCTTTGCAAAGACGCCAACCTCGGTTACTGAAAAGCCGGTGGTTACGCTGTCATTACTGAACACAAAACGAAGGTTCAAGGTGTCGCCGTCTGCGGTCGCGGAACTGATACCAACGCGGAGCTTTTCCGCTTTGAGGGACGTTCTGGTTGATGCGTCCTCGGTCTTGGTGTAGCTGCCGGAACCAATCGCCGCGTGAGTGATCTGCGGCGCCGTCCCTCCGGCCTGCCATTTTGCCAGCAGCGCCTTGCCGTCAGTGGTCAGGACGCCGGGCTTGAATAATGCTGCCATTAGATTTTCACCTCCACATTGTTCTTGGCTTCCTCTGCCAAGGTCCAAAGCGCTGCGGTTGCATCCTCTCCGATCAGCTGCACCGCTTCCTCGCGGGGCAGATAAATCTTTTTCGGTTTGGCGTCGCCGATGATCAGGGAACGCTTATTGACGTAATAGCAAACCGCAAGGCAGCGGGCCTTGTGCGCGAGGCAAATATTCGTATTCCGGCAGTTGGGGGTTCCGCAGCTCTCGTAATTGTAGCCGCTGCACCATCCGCAGCCGGTGGCCACCGGGCAGCTCAGGCACTTTTCCGGGCTTTGGCTGGTTCGTGTGATGGCGTCCAGCATGGCCTTGGTTTCCCGCTGCTTTTCGGTGGTATAGAGGCCCGTGTAGCAATCGCCCAGGCACATAGGTTCCGCCAAGGCTGCGCCCACGGATATGGGGGCATATCTGACGCACGGGTACGCTTTGCCGTCCGGGGCAAAGCTCAGCATTTCGCCGGTGCCGCCGCACCAGTTCTTGTCGTCGTGGGAAGGCTGCCCAATGTTCGGATCGAGGATCCCAACCCAAACGTCGGGTGCATCCGAAATAAGGTAATCAGCCAGCCGCTGCAGCTCCGTGTAAAGGGTCCGGGCTTCCTGTTCAGTATAAACCGGCTCAAAGGCGTAATTACAATGGATTTCCTTGCATCCCTCGGAAATCATCTGTTTTACGCTGGGAAAAATAAATTTGAAGCTGGGTCCAACGAAAGTCATTTTGCAGTTATACCAGCCGTATTTCTTCCCGTCTTGGAATGCAGCCCAGGCCTTTTCGAAGCTGCCGACGCCGTTCTTGTCTACGCGGAAAGCGTCGTGAAGCTCCTGGACGCCGTCAATAGAAACGGTGACGCTCATGATCTCATGATACTTATGGAAAAGGTGCTGTGCTGCATCACTGAACCATAACTGGCCGTTGGTGGCGAAGCTGACCCGCGCCCTTGTCCAAAGTGGGCACTTGCGCTTCCAGCATTGCTCGAACCAATAGTCTGTGATTTCCTCGATCAGCTCCGCCTCCAAAAGAGGCTCACCGCCGATGAAATCCAAAACGACGCCCTGGGTACTCTTGTTGATGAAGTCGCCAGTGCCGTCCTCGTAAAGATCAATGATGTAATCGACGATCCGCTTCCCGGTTTCCAGGCTCATGGCGCCGCAGCTCTTGTGATGTTCATAGCAATACGAACAGCGCAAATTGCAGTCACCGGTCACCTGAAAAGTGACATTTCGGCAGGCTTCCAGGCCAAGGTTTCCGTTGTTGAAAAGTCGGTGGACAAAGTTGGAATAATCTTCGCTCCGCGTCACCATTTACAACGCACCTCCTGGGCCTTGAAATCGAAAGCGAACTCTACCCGCTTAGAATAGAAATCATCAATCCGGGAACTGAGAACTGTGTCCTGCGCCACGCGCATTTCCAGGAAGGATGCACGGCAGGAGTTGCATACCTCGCGCAACATTTCTTTTGCGTCCGGGTTCTCTGCGTCCGCCAACTCACGGGACAAAATCGTTGCGACGGCTTTGTTGCTCTCATAGATGTAACTAAGGCGCTCGACCATCAGGCTTTCCTTTTCGGTCAGCCGGAATGTACTTTCAGCCATAATTGATAATTCCTTTCTCGGTATCATAGTGAACTGTTTTGAGCGCCTCGAAATCATCTTTGATCCGGAGGGTTTCCATCAGCAGGCGAGTGAACAGGGCAAGGTTTCGGCCCTCTCGCGGAGTATACTCCATTTTGTCCAGGGCTGCTGCACCGATCTGATACAGCGCCCAGAGGGCTTCTTCCGTGTTGGGAGGAATGTCAAAAATTCTGAACAGAAGCTCTTCATCAATGGGAAGCTGGGAGTGCGTATCATCAAAAACGAAGGTATGCACCGCCAGGCCCCAAGCGTACAAATCCCGCTCCGCGTCGCTCCGAAGAATTCGCCCGCAGGCCGAAGCGATGCTTTTGACCGCGGTCGTACATTCCGCAAGCCATGCGGAAAAATCAGTGATCCCGGTGTTCTTATAAACTCCCATGTAACAAAGGGAATTGAAAAAACGCCCGTCTTTGGGGAACAGTTTCATTTCCTTTGTGAAATCTGCGGCACTAAAAGGCTTCATCATAAGAAATTTATAAAGGCACTCGTGTCGGTCGTAGGACTGAAATTCCGGGGCACTGGCGGGGGCAATGTTTGCAGTAGGCATTTAACCACCTCTCTCAGAAAAAGCTGCCGCTCTTGCAAATGCCAGAGCAACTGCTGCTGCATCCGCCTGAACAGCTGCCGTGGCAGGCGGCTTCGTCGCCGCAGGTGACGGAACAGGTGCCGGTGCAGCCGTCTTGTGAACATCCCGCCTGGCAGCTGCGCTTGCAGGCCTCGCAGTCTCCGGTGCAATCGCCGGAGCAGCTGCTGTCGCAATCATTTGAGCAACTTCCGCCGCAGCTGTCGCACTCGGTATAGCACCCGCCGCTGCATCCGCCACTGCAGGTGTTTTTGCATCCGCCAGAGCAGCCGTTGGTGCAGTTATTGGAACAGCTTCCGCCGCAGCTTGTGCATTGGTTGTTGCACCCGCCGGTGCAGGTTGTCGAACAGCTTCCTTGGCACGTTCCCTGGCACGTTCCCGTGCATCCGGTACAGGCCGAATAGCAGCCGGTATAACAAAGGCCGGAGCAACTCGCGGCGCAGCCGGTTTCTCTCTGGGTGGCTGCCGTGAGGTTTTTGCCACTCAGTTCCGAAACCTTAAGCGCTGCGGCGTCCAGGGTGTCGGCGTCTACATATCCACCCGCTTCCGGGGTTAGGCTTCCGCCGGTGATGGCATCCAGGGGCCTTGTGATCTTTTCGATATGCTCCGACTTGAATTCGACGGTGTCTTTGTTGGGCGGCTCGGCATACTGGTAAGCGCTGCCTGCATAGGTTGCCATTGAACCGACGGACCTGCTGTTGCTGCGGCGCTGTACCTCGGTTTGAAGGGCTGCCTTCAAATTGAGAAACTCGGCTGCCGTAATAAATTCACCTTGATTTGCCATTGGTCAGCCTCCAATTCTAATGCGAATGCGCCGCAGGTCGGTTCTGTCGTCGCCTTCGACCGCATATCCAACCACCTGTGTCTGCGTCGGCGAAATACAGGCTTGCGGTGCACATCCAACGCCGGGGGTTGTGGAAGGTATGATGAGGTCGCCGGTATGTACCGGGCCAATGACCCACGTTCTCACGCGGCCCGCCAGCGATACGGGAATAAAATCTTTTTCATTTGCAGCAAGAAGATCGCTGCCGTCCGTCGGCGTCTTTCCTCCGATCAGCGTTGCAAACTCGTCACTGTGGACGCCCACAACTCTGCGGGAGGCGCGGGTCGCTTTCACATAGCGCTCCTTCTGGCTGTCCAGGTCGAGGGCAATAATGTCACCAGGCCTGGTTTCTTCGCCTCTGGGGAACAGCTCTGCATAATCGTTATAAACGCCGTGGTAGGTCTTGGCACCGGTGACATATCCGGTGGCGTCGATGTTCCCGCCGGAATGAATGTTTCCGGTGCTGGAAATGGTGCCGGTTGTGGTCAGGTTTCTCAGGGCAGCGCTGCCGCCGTTCTGGTTGCTTCCGTCAATGAAATAAGTACCACTGAAAAAATTGATCCGCCCGGTGAATGTGCCGCCGCTCTTAGGCATGAAATTCAGGTCAATGTTTCCACTTTCGTCCGGCTTGCCGCCGTTGATGGTCTTGACCATTCCGGTGAAGTTTTTGAGCTGTTCCTTGACCCAGTTCTGGATCTTCTCATAAAAAGGCCCGTGTGCGTTCGGGTTCTTGTTGTGATCCTCCAGGTCTTTCTGTGTGGCCAGAATGAGCGTCTTGTCCAACATGGCAGAAACCTTGGAGGTGTCGCCGACGATGATCGGAATAGAGATCCCCTTCTCAATCGTTGCGGCCGACGGGGGCGGGATAAACTCGGCGGTGTCGTATGCGTTTTGATAGCAATAGAGAATATCTTTCGAGCGGTCATTCGGAGAGCTAGGATTTGCTGCAAAGACGCCAATTTCACGCCAATAGAATCCGTTTTCCAGACCCTGGTTTGTGAAGGCTGCGGAAATATTGACATACTGCCCATCTTCGTTTTTGGCGCTGGCCGAAACCGTGGCCTCTACCTTTACAAGCGCCGTCATTGCGTCGATGGACCCCGAAATGTATCCGCTTCCCATCTGAATAGTGGTGAACTTGATCTGTTCACCGGAAATATTCCGGGTAAGCAGGGCTTTGCCTGCCGTGGTAAATACCGGGGCATTGAACATTTTGTTTATCCCTCCTATTCTGCCGGAACGGTCACATGGTCAATGGTGGACAAGGCAATTCCGGTGTATGTTGTGCCGGTAATCTGACGAGCTACATCTTCGACGATCATCGGGTTTAGGCGGATAAAATCGCCGGTGTGCATCCAATGCCCGACGCCGATGGTGGCGGCTTCAATATCCAATTTACTGGAAATACTATCCAGCCAGGAAGAAAGGCGCTTTACGCTCCGAAGCTGCCGCACAAATTCGTCCAGGTCGTTTGGCCCAACATTGGGGTTTGAAATATTGATGCGGAAATGATGCGGTTCGCCGCCATACTCGAACCACTCCGAAACGGTGCCGCTTTGGAAGATAGAAGTTATAATCCGGCGCACTGCCATTGGCGTTCCCAGCTTCATGAAGTACAGCATAGTATCGGCAATCAAGGTTCTTTTCACGTCGGTGCTGTATTTCGTGCTGTATGCCGGGGTTCGATACTCGGCGGCCATGAGATCCAGGATTTCGTCCGGCAGGGATGCAATCATGTAATAAATCATGATCCCGTCATTGAACACACACCATTTCTCAATTTGGCGGCAGACCGCGTAGGCAATGCCCAGGGCACTTACGTCGTCCCGCAATCCCTCCGGGAGAATGTCGGCGGGCTGGATGTCCTGAATTTTAATCATCTTCCAGTCCTCCATAGTTCGCCGTGACGGTTCCGGTCAACAGGGCGACTGCTGCATCCCCAACTTTGATATAGGCGGGAGAGGTGATGTCTACGCGCTTAGCGCCTGCGGCCATAATCAGGGAAACCAGCTTGGAGGGGTTAATATCCCGACCAATTTTGCGCTGCCAGAGGATGTACTCTTGAACCGCTGCATCAACCGCCGTCTGTATAGACACCGCGGTCGTTGCGTTGCTGCGGTCGATGTAGTACGTCAGCGAAATGGAGTATTTGACTTCTGCCGGGGAGGACACCACGACTTTATCCGTCAGCGGGCGGATACCGTCATTCTTCAGGAACTCCTGCAGCCCGGAAATGGTTTCCGGGCCGGGAATAGAACCATCAGAAAGCAGAAAAGCAATGTCCACTTCTCCTGCCGCCTGGTCGCTGTTTGCTACAACGTCTCCGATGGCGCTTGAATAGGTTTTAGCCCAGTATTTATAGGCACCTTCCGGGCCTGCTACGGAGTAGGACTCAGGGGCCAGCCAGATACGCTCCTGGTAAGATTCATCACTTTCGATGTCTGCGCCGCCCTCTGTTTCCGAAATGTTGGCAACGCTCTTGATGTAGGGGAGCGGATCAACGATTTCAGAAACCTCACCGGCGGCGAGGCTGTTTCCGGCGCTGCCAACTTCAACACAAGTCGCCGGAACGTCAATATAGGACGCCTTTGCCGGTATCTCTGCATATTCGTCAGTGGCAAAGAAAATGGAATTCAGGGCAGCTGCGCGGGTTCCCTGCGGAATGGGCGTCGCCGATGCTCGGACGGTCGAAATCGTGAAACGCAGCGTTGTGGTGGCTGCGCTGGCGGGGTTCCTGGTTACGCGGCGGAACTTGCCCAGGTGATCCAAAAAATCAGAATAGGACCATTTAAGAAAATTCATTTTTCCGGCCCGGTCTGTATACTGGAAGCCCTGGTGAATAGCATTCGCACAGGCGTATAAAATCATTCTGTCACGGGAAACCCTGGACAACTTTACTTTGTTGCCGGTGGCCTTCGTGACATAAGCTTCATAATCCTCCACCATCTCACCGCGAATGTCGGTAACTGTTTTGCCGTCAATGAAGGAAACATCAGGCATATTTTTGATACTATCCAGCATCTGATACCACCACCCTCGGATAAAAGTGACCATCTGCACCGCCGCTCCACTTGATCTCTACGATTTTCAGCGACGGAATGTATTTTGATATTGCTTCTGTGATCTGTGCAGCGTAGAGGCTGCGAACCACTCCAATGGGCCGGTCAACAAAACTGAAATCTAGGCCCAGATCACGGTCAAGCGGAACGCTCCCTTTTCTGGTTGACGTCAGGAGGCGCAGCTGTTGGAGAAGGTTCCGCTTCCGGTCGTATGAGGCTTGACCCTCATACTCAAATTCACTGTTTGCCAGGTCAAGAAGGGAACTCATGTTGGGTATTCCTCCAATGTAATTGACACCGTGGCTTTCACAAGTGATCCGTCATTATAAACCATGTTCCAGGCTTCCGAAACGGCCGTAATGGCGTACTTGTTTTCACTCAGCGGCATATCTCCAATGATGAGGTATTCAGTGGCGCCGCTCTCCACCATCTTTTCCAGGGCCTGCAATGTTGTACGCGGGCGAACCCCAAGGCCGGCAGAGAGATAGATTTCCAGGGCGCCTTCTCGTGCATCCGCACCCAGAAATTCTTTCTTTGGCTTCGCTCCGAGAGTTTCGTGGGACGCCCAGCGCCCTTTTACATCCTGGGTCAGCTTTTTGAATGCAAGGACATGGTCCTCGCTTACCTCAAAAATGATAGAGGTTCCAAATGTTCCGATCACTTAAAATCTCCTTTACAACGGCGGGCCAGACGTGCCGTGCGGTGTGGCGTGGGTATGATGCGCCACGGAAATGCCACTTGCGGTTGCATCCTGGGCGACGGTCATGCTGCCAGTGACGGAAGTTGTGGGAGCGTCAATGGTCGCAGAGGATCCCTTCGCGGTAAATGCTCCGGCTGCGGTAGCGGAAATTTTCCCGGCGGCCTTGATGGTCACATTTCCGGTTGCGTCCAGGACGATGTCTTTTTCTGCTTTGGCGGTGACGTTCTCTGCCTCAATTACGAGATTTTTGACGTGCAGCGTCATGGTTTCGCTGTCCTTTTCGCTAAACCGAAGAAATGCTTTTCCGACCTCATTGTGGAAATCTTTTCGGTATAAGCCTTTCCCGTTCTCCGGCGGAACTCGCTGATCTGACCAGGGACGCCCAATGACAATGCCTGCTTCTGTACCGTTGGAAAGGTGCAGAACCAGAACCATGTCGTCAACTTCCGGCATCAAATACTCAAAAGAGAGCAGCGGGATGGGGCGTGTAACTGCGTCGTCCTGATCCTCGTAGACCACGCGGACGGTTCCGCTTGGGTAATCTACCGAGGAGATTTTTCCGACGCGAATTTCGTTGCTGTCCATTCGCTGCTCTCCTTTACTCTACCAGGGAGGCTTCGACAGATACCGTGCTGCCGCCGCTCCCGTCTACTTTATTTGATACGCTGTCGAGGTAATATTTCCCGCTCAAAACGCCCAGGCCGTTGACCTGGATACACTGCGTAGAAATCCACTTTGCGTTGCCCATCATTTCAAAATTGAGCTTGATGTGTCCATGGTTTGCATTGCTCACCAAGGCTTTGATCTTACGTTCTGCATCCGCTGCACTGTCGGCCTTGCCGGACTTTTTCAGGATTTTATCACCGCCGCCAACCTTCGCCACAATTTTCTTGCTGGTTTGTGGGCTGGTGTAGGTGTATTCTCCTCCCGTATAAACCTCCGACATAGACGGGCCGCCGTCCCAGCTGGCAAATTCTGAAGCGTCTACGGTATCAACAACGGCCTTCTTCTTGTATGCTTCGCGGTCGTAGACCACGAGCTTGTGGGAGTAAACCTTGACCTGCAATCCGTAGTTGTTGCACAATTCGGTGAAAAATTCGCAGTCAGCTTTTTTGGATTGCTCCACGCTGGAAATGGAAAAACTACTGCCGGAAACATCCCAGGCCAGCGTAATGCCTGCTCGGTCTGCAATATTCTTTCCAATTTCTTTCAGCGTGACATTTTCCCAGGTCTTGGTTCTTTCGGTTTTGCTGAACCCCTTGTTTGCAGGGGTGGATACCGCCGAGAGGGTGCCGGATACCGGCCACCCGGAGAACTTCGGTTCGTCCAGAATGAACTTCCCGCAGTCCAGCGTGATGTCCTGCGCGCCTTCCTGTTCCCAGTCCGAAAGAACGATGGTGGCCGAAACTACTTTGCCTTCTCCTGGATACCAGTCTGTGATCCATTTGTTTCCGCCGCCGGACACCGCAATGTCCAAGCTGTCAGCCTGGCCGCTTGCGGGGTCCGTATATGTAACGCTCGTGACCGTGCTGCGCTGCTCTTTGTCCATGGCTTTTCCATCGACAAAGATATTGACGGTTGCGGTTCTCGCGCTCATGATGTCCTCCAGATCGGTGCCGTCGTAACAACGGGCTTTTCGGGAAGCGCCGGGGTGTTTACGATGGTTCCGGCATCAAAAATAAAAATATCCAGCAGGGGGAAATTCGCCTGCATCAAAAACGAGGTGTATTCCTCCGAGCCGTATACCTTATATGCGATCATGTCCCACATGTCACCTTGTTTGGTGGTATAGGTCAGATCTGCTTGCGTAGTCGTTTCGCTCATTCTTTGGGCCTCCGGTTACTTCGCGGGAGCAAAACCCTTGCGGCTTTCCTCTGCTTTGAGCTGCCGATAGTAACGCTTGAATTCCTCAAACGACATTTTTACGGCCTGCCGGACTTCCTGGGCGTTTGCGCCTCCGGCAAAATGGAACACGGGGGAGAAATGGATAACTTCGCCACCGGTTCCGGCGCCGCTGTTCTGCTGGCCGTTTTGGTTGATGGCAAGATAGCCTTTAATCATATCGGCCAGTTTAGAAAGCGGCAGGACTGCTTCCGGTTCTGCGCCTTCGCCGATCAGCGCCGTTGTGGGGGCGGTTGCGATACCGCCAGCGGCCAGCGCCGGGATGGTGGGGACGGTCGCCAGATTGAAGCCGATTTTGCTTCCACCGACGCCGGGGACCCAATTCGGAATAGTGAGCGAAATGCCGTTAATTGCGGTAATCATCGAATTCACGCCGCCGATGATCCCATTGATAAAACCAATGACTCCGTTTGCCATACCCTTAAAAATGGATACGACGCCAGTTCCGAACTCACCGGCCTTTTCTTTTACCAGGTCCCAGTTGTTATACATGAGGACGCCTGCGGCCACCACAAGGCCGATAGCGGCCACGATTGCCAACATGGGAAGGTTCAGCGCGGTCATAGCTCCGGCCAGCGTGAAGGTTCCCGTAGCGCTGGCTGCGCAGACCACCTTATAAATAGCCATTACGGCATTATAGGCGGTCATTGCGGTTGTGGCCACTTTATAAGCGACAACGGATGCCACGATACCGGCAGCCAGTGCCACCAAAAGAACGCGGTGTTCGCTGACCCATTGGGCCGACTGCTGCGCTGCAGGAATAATGGTTCCGGTTGTATAGCTTCCGGCAGCTTCCAGCCCGGATTGCACGCGGGGAAGAACGGCGTCGGCCAGGTCCTTCACATACGGAATGATTTTGGTTCCAATTTCCGTCAGGAAGTTGGCGCCCAGATTTTTTATCATCTGAATATCATAATCCAGCGTGTCAGTTTGCTTCTCAAACGCTGCATTCGCTGCGCCGGTCGCCGTGTACATTTCGGCGGTCTTGTTGGTTAGGTTCTCAGACTGAGCTCCGCACATGGCCAGCACGGCGGTCTGTGCTTCGGTAGAGCTGAACAGCTTTGCCATGGCCTGTTCGTCGCCATGGACGGTGCCCTTCAATGCTTCCAGCGTTCCCTGGAAGCCCAGGCTCTTGATGGCTGCATCTGCCGTGGAGAAGCCCAGTTTTTTCAGGGAGGCGCTCATGCTCTTGGAGGGCGTCATTAGTCCGGACAAAACAGCCTTGTACTGAGTGGCAACCTCTGCCGTGCTGCCAGTAACGCCGGTCAGTGTGGCAAATACGCCGTACAATTCCTCTTGCTGAATACCCAGCGCGGAAGATAGCGGGACAACTTTGCCGATGCTGGACGCCAATTCGCTGAAGCTGGTCTGGCCCAGGCGTACCGTTGCAAACGAGAGGTCCGCCACCTTTTGGGCGGACTCTGCGCTTACATCCTTGTAGCCTTTCATAACTGCGGATAGCAGGTTGACGCTGTCCGTGGTGGTGGCGTTACCTGCTGCGGCGGCTTTGGCCGATGTTTCCAGGATGCTCATAGCATCGGCGCCATCGCCGAATGCGGAAATAACCTGATACATACCATCAGTCAGGTTTGCCGTTTCAACGCCGGTGTCGTTGGATACCTTTAGAATACCCTTCCCGATTTCCGCCGTTCTCGCTGAAATTTCCGCTTCGGTTCCGGTCAGCAGGGTGGAAACATTCGCCAGCTGCTTTTGGTAGTCAATGCCGGATTTCACGGCCGCAACGCCAGCCGTGGCGACGGCGGCAGCTGCTGCACCGGTGGCGGCAATGGCGACCTTGCCGACAGCCTTCGCGCTCTTGTTGAGTTTTGCCAGGTTCTTGTCAGCGTCGGCGCAGGCTTTTTTCAGGGAGCTGTCCTGTTTGGCGCCAATTTTGAGCATAAGCTCATAAGTCTTACTGCTTTTGGCCACTCTGCGCCTTCACCTCCGCCATATATTCGTTATAGACCTTCGCCATGTCGGCCAGTTCGTCAATCGGCGAACTTTCCAGGTTCTTAATGTCGGAACTCAGAGCCACGGAAAGGCTGATGCAAAGTTTTGTGATCCCTTCGGGGGTTAGTCCGTACCATCCGCGCCGTACAAAAAACCCACGATGGAGGTTTTCAGCGCAATGGCGTCACGCGCCGGGAGATTGTCGAAAAATTCCAGCGGCTGTGCCAGAACACGAGAGGCAATCAGGAACGTATACTCCAAATTGCTTTCCAGCGTGGCCGGGTTTGCTGCCGGGTGCAGTTTCATGTACAGCTTTGCGGTGCGCTTCAGGTCGCCCGCCTTCAGATTTTCCAGGCCGTGAAGGTCCAGCTTGTCATAGGTAGCGCCGCCGAAAGTATAGGGAGCGGTCAGCTCCAAAACGAGCGGGTCTTCGTCCTCGTCCTCTGCATCTGCATCCGGGAACGGAACAGCGGGGGACGGTTCGTCCAGGCCGCCATACAGGGCGGGGTCCTCATAAGCGGCGGTGGGCTTCTGCGTTTCCTGTGCGGAAGAAATGTGTGCATTCATGAGAAAGTCTCCTTAGCAATTTGCCTTGATGTACGCGAGCTGATCCACGCCCCAGAGCTTGTAGGTGGGGTTCACCTTGTCCAACTCGACTGCGGTTTCGCCATTCACCACGATGGTGATAGCCAAAATGGTGACGGAAGCGCTGGTTCCGGTGCCGCTGCCCGCCTTGAACGATCCGCCTTTCAGCGTACCGCCACGGCCACGGATCACGACGCGGGTCGGGAGGAAAACAATGTTTCCTTCCACGTCCAGGCACTGGGCAACGCCTGCCAGCGTGATGGTCTTTACCTTCAACATGTCCAACATGTTCAGAGCTTCGCTGGTGAGGGCATTGAAGGGAATATCCATCTTCATATTGCCAAAGGCACCAACGGTAGGATCATCAAATTCACCCAGGAACGCTGCGCCGGATACCGTATCCGAGAGCGGCTCGAAATCGGGGAGCGTTACCTCGTCGCCAATGCCGACCAGGCGGGTGAAGTCGTCGTACACGTTGTACTTGGTCAGCTTAGTAGGAACTACTTTCACTCAGGGTCACTCTCCTTTCAGGGCTGCGTTCAGCGCCTCCACGTCGAACTCGTCGATGTTCTCGATGTACTGCGCGGGGACGTAGGGCGCCAGATAGGTATGCGTAGTAAGATGGCCGGAAATAATATCGGTTTCCGTGTTCTCGCTGTCCAGGAAGGTGCATTTATAGGCGGCCATGTAATCTTTTGCCACATACCCGTTTCCGGTCATGTTCTTACTGTCCACGATAGTGCGGACCAGCTGGCGGCTGTAATTGCGGTCAACATGCTGGAAATACGTCAAAATAAAATTATTGGCGTCCCAGTTGAACATTCTGCGGCAGTTGATCCAATAATCTTTCGGGTCGGTGTTGCCGGGATAGCCTGCGGTGCAGTTTCCCCACAACACATAGCCGTTAATGGAATTGATGGCGGTAGTAATGCCCTGTGCGTTCAGAACGTCGTTGGCCTGCTGCTGATCCAGCAGCACCGGGGTTCCATCCGCCAGAATGGTGCCGGTGATTTTGGCAGCCAGGTTCGAGGGGGAATCATAGGGCACATCACCGTGTTCCGCGTCGGTGCTGGCCAAAAGGGCGCCGCAGATGGTCGAAAGGTGATATTTCTTCGTGCCGATCTGGGCCATAGGCCAGAGAACGATGGTCCGAATGTCCGTTGCTCCGAGGTCGGTCTTTGCCTTCTTGCAGTCCGTGTAGACGGTTGCGCCGTTTGCATCCGCTGCAATGTCAATAATGGACATGCACTTGAAGTTGCCATTCAGGGCGTTTGTTTTTGCGGTCAATGCTGCTGCGACCGTAGGATTGGACGCCCAACCGGGCGCCAGCAGGCTGCCGGGAACCAGCCCGTAGAGCGGAAAAATGCGGCGGATCAGCTCGACACCGGTTTCTGCGCCGGTCACGCTGTTATAACCGCCGACAATGTCCGTCGTGCTTACGTTCTCCGGGTTCAGGGAGGTACTGGTCACTTTGATGGTTTTATCCACGGGATTCTGAACCAGCAGCGTAATCCGCAGGCCGCCGCCTTCCATGAACTCGGTGATGTAGTCCGTTCCAAGCACCAGCTCTTTGCTGTTGGCTTTGACGGTCAGCTTGTCCAGAAGAACATATTTCTTGGAATAGGTGGCGACACCATCCTCCGAAAGCGTCAGGCTTTCCTCTGCGTTCTTCGTGACATGCTTGCTGTTGTTCGGGTCCAGGACGTTGATAAAAATCACCGGCGCATTATTGAAAACGCGGAAGTTGACGTCCATTGCTTCGCAAAGGGTAAAGTTCTTGAAATCGTCCGAATAACCCAGCTGCTGCTGGCAGGCGGCGAAATCATAGCAAACGATGGGCTTTCCGACCGTGGCGGCGGGGTCATTGGTCAGGTAGATGGGGGCCGTGCCGACATATACCTGCAGACCAGCGCTGCTGGTTACGGGGCTAACCAGCGAGGTGCTTTTTTCGCTGGAATATGCACCATGATATAAAGGCATTTATTTCACTCCCTTCTGGCCGAGCTTGGTCTGCACGGCCTTGTAGATCGAATAGAAGCGGCCACTCTGCTGAGAAATCTGCGCCTGTGCATCCGGGCGGGCGCTGGACGTAACCAGAAGCTGCCGCAGCATGGGGGTTTCCCGGATTGCGTCCTCAAATGCGGGCGGCAGGCCGTTGAGGTATGCCGTGCCATTGTAGGCAACGCCGGGGATGGTCGGGCCGATGTAGACCAGGGAATTGTTAGCATTCGCCATTGATAGAAGGCACCTCCTGATAAATCGGTTGCGCGGTTTCCGCTTTGAAGGCGACCGCTCCGATGTAGTATGGATGTCTGGACGTATCGCTTAGGGTCCATTTAATAGGGTATTTGCATTCGTGTTTCTTGCCGATATAGGGGTTAGACGCAAAGCGCAAGCAAATTTTCCGAATGATGCTCATAAGATCATCATTTCCGGTGTGTTCAGGCGCGGGGTTATATACCCGAATGCCGAGGCCTATGTCCGTTTCGGGCGAGGCTCCCTGTTCGGAAATCTGGCCGGTTGTTGGGCAGACCGCTATGAACGGCTCCTGCGCCGGTGTCTGACCTGCAAGGAAGGAGGGAAGATCGTACTTGAACACTTGAATCTGCGCCAGCTTCCCGTCAGGGGTTTGAAGCTGCATCCCTTCCAAAAGGGTTTGAAGCTCCGCCACCAGTTCATCTTCCAAAGTGATTTCCGACATGTGGCCTCCTACTCAAGAGCCTTTTCAATTTGCTTGTCAAGCTCCTTGTCCAATAGTTCAATCACCAGCGCCTGTGCCGCTTCCACGCCTTCCGCATTTCCCAGCATTTGGGGGACGGCAGGGGAAAGAAGTTTTTTGATCTTCGTCATATCGACGCCACGGCCGTACTTCTCCGCACGGGCGGAAGCTCCGGCGGAGGTGTACTGCTTGCCAGCTTGACGCTGTACAATGGCGGTGTGCCCACTTGCGAACCGAGCAACAAAGGCTTTCATGCCGTTACTCTCCAGCGGACTCATGGAACTACTGTTCAAAACCTGGGCCGCTGCTGCTGCGGTGTCGCTGTTGGGCTGTGTCAAAAAGTCCATGATGTCACGCATGGAGCCTTTTGAAATGATCGTGGCGGAAGTGTCGCTGGTGCTGTTTTCAACTTTGCTTTCGGTTTTCAGAACCTCCGGCTTGCTGAGGGCATACCGCTTCCCGGCTTCTTTGATCAGGCGGGTTCGCGCCTTCCGGGCCGTGGTGTTAAGCGCTTTTTGTAGAACCTGCGGCGCTGCCAGTTGATCTGGGAGTTTTTGCAGACTGCGCAAAATTTTTTCTAACCCTTCGTCAACGTCAACGACTACAAACGGTTCGTCGCTCATGCTCTCACCGCCTCGATTTCAATAGCATAAATTCCGGCTTCCTCGGTTGCGGACTTGACGCGATACATGGCGGAATCAAGCTGCAAAAAAGAATCAGGGACTGGTCGGCTGCCAAAATCGGAAGCGGCGACATACAAAAGTCGCCTTGAATAGTAAAGCCCGGAAATATCCGCATTGAGCAGATGTGCCTTGTCTCGCTCTAACAGTTCGTTGTCGTCAACAATAGCGGGCATTTTATTCCCGTTTATCGTGTGGCTGTCTGCAAACTCTAGGGTGTTCAGAAAGACTTCTTTGCTGTCCTGTTCAATGGCGCTTTTGAATGTCAGCTCCATGGTTCTTACTCGCTTTCCTGAATGGGAATACTGACCTCAACAGCGGCAATAGCGTCAATGAGCTTCGCCTTGCTCAGCTCTGCGGCGGAATCAATGCCGAGGTCTGCGGCCAGCTTCTGAAGGTTGGCTTTGGTCATGGCTTCCAGATCACTTCGGCTAAGATTGCCGGTGACGGCTTCGCTGGCTGCATCCGACTGAACGGCGGGCTGCTGCGCCTCTTCGATGCTGGGACGCTGGATTACATATCCAATACCGACCAGAATTTCCAGCGCTTTAGAATCGGCGGACGCCTGGATGGCATCGCCGGGGCGGTACTCTTTGCCGTCCACAGTGACGATGCTGTTTGCGACATAGGTCATGGCGGGGCCTCCTTAACCAATGCAAACCTGAACAGTGGCATCCTCAGACTTTGCTGCGGCAATGGCCCAGCCTGCGGGGACTGCACTGCTGGCAGTGGTGGTGATCTTGTCGGTCGATGCGTTGTAGTAAACAGCAGCGCCGAGGGCGATTGCACCGGAGGCCTTATCCATGGTAAAGACGCCCTTGACGTGCAGGCTGCCAACGGCTGCGGCAGGAATCTCAGTGCCCGCAATGCCGATGCGGGTAGTCAGGCTCACGACCTGGCCCGCCTTGATGGTGTCGCCGGAGGGGTTGGTGTAGTCGATGGCAGCGCCAGGCTGCTGATAATTTGCGATCATGTGCGTTTCCTCCTATCTTACAGGGTGGGCAGCTTGACGCCGGGGTTCTTGACGAAGCTGCGGTAGTCCATAACGGTGATACCCCAGTCCAGCCAAATGTCCCAAACGAAGCCCAGCTGGCCGGTGGTTTCGCTGCGGCGGAATGTGGGGGTTTCCTGGCCGTTCAGGTAGTCCACCTGAATACCTGCGGTTTCGTCCTTGCCTGCGCCCAGGAACCAGGGGCAAGCATTGGCGCCCGCCAGGACGTTCAGGGTGGCGTCCTCGACGATCTCGATGGGGTAGCGGTAATTATACAGCGGGTTGACGGCCTGGGTGTTCTCGGTGGTCTGAATGGTGGGGCTGCCGAAGATAGTCTGGAGAGTGAAGCCATAGCCAACGGGAACCACCAGAATTCTCGGAGTCAGGTTGATAGCCTCGCCGAACTGGTCCTCCTGAATCTGCAGGCGCTGAATCATGCTCTGGATCGCAGCGGCGCTGGGTGCGCTGGCAGTGGACATGAGGTTCTTGTGGTCGCTGTGGAAGAAGGTTTTGCCGTCGTAAATCGTGCCGTTGCCGTACAGGATGGAATAGACGGCCTTGTTGATCTGCTTCTTGCTCTTGGCTGCATACAGGCCGGGAACTTCGGAAAGGAAGCCGATGTCGTCATTGATGAAGGCCTGACGGCTCATGCTGAACTGACGGCCGTAGGTGTCCAGCTTGCGCTGCGGCAGGGTGGCTTCCTGGTGGGTATCTGCCTTCAGTTCGCCGTTTTCCGGAACCAGCAGCAGCTCACCGACGCCGCCGATCAAATAGTTGTGACCGTCGGTGCGCTTGAAGTCGCGCAGGGTGCCCTTGCGGGTGATCTTCTCGAAAGTGGTCGGCACATGACTGTACATGTGGACGATGCTCTTATTGATGGCCTGATCCATGATTGCCGGGAAGGCTGCGGACGGGTTGTGGAATGCACGGGCCAGCTCGGTATAAATATCGTCGTCGCTCATGCGCAGATACTCGGAGGCGCTCTTGCCGCTCTCACGGGTCAGGCATTCAATGCCAAGGTCACGCAGCCTCATGCCTGCCAGCTCACGGGCGCCGTCTGCGGCCTGTGCGGGAGTGTTGCCACTGCGGATCATCAGACCATCTGCGGCGGCTGCGCGGAACTTGTCCTGCTCGTCGGCAGTGACGCGGACGCCGGTGCGGGCCGGAGCGCCGTTCTTCACCATATCGTCCAGGATGGCTGCGCGTACCTGGTCGATGGTCTGACCGCCGGTGATATACTGCTGCGGGTCGGTGTTGAAGCTGCGGCAGATGGCAGTGATGTCAGTGACGCGCTGACGTTCCGCAGTGCGGGCGGCCTCAATCTGGGCCTGACGCTCTGCTTCGGCCTCAGCCTCGACCTGCGGACGCAGTTCCTCAATGTCCGCCTGAAGGGCGTTGAACTCGCGGGCCTCGTCCTCGGTCATGTCGCGGCCTGCGGTGCGGGCAGCGGTCAGGATAGCCTGCTGACGCTGCATTTTCTGCTGCATAAGCTCTCTCTTGTTCATGCTCTATTTACCTCCTGTTAGTGGTTTTTGTTTGCGGTCACGCAGCCCTCGAAATACGAGAGGGCCGGGCGGTCGTCCTCGCCAGGCGGCGGGAAACCGTTCTCATGGAGATCACGGCCAACGCCGACCGTTGCGTCTGCGGGGACTGAAACGATACTGATTTCAAAGGGCATCCACTTTTTTGCAATGTAGCACGGCCCGGTGAAACGCCCATCCAGGGACTTGGCGCCTTCCTTGACGCTCTCGTAGTTGGTTACGCGATACCCTACAGAAACGCCTTTCAGGGTGCCGCTGGCGACCTTGGAGCGGACGGTTTCGCTTTCGTCGTCGCTGTCAAATTCAATGGTTGCTTTGCCACGGTGGCCGTCGATCCATGCGCGGGTGACCTTTCCAATGACCTTGTTTCGGTCATGATTGAAAAGGACAACGCCCATGCTTTCCATTCGGCTGAGATCCACGGCGCTGGGGTCATGGTCCAAAATTTCCGGGCCGAACCACATCTGGCAGGGTTCCTCGGAACTGAAACTCAGTTCAAAAGCGCGGTTGTCCTCGCCTTCATTGACTGCCCGGATGCTTGCAACACTAAAATCGCGCTGCAAGCTCTGGTTATTCGTCGGGGTCCTCTGGCTTTGTTTTTTCTTCTGCGGTCTGGACATCTTTTACACCTCCAATCTGTACGCCCTTTTCCTTTGCATACGCTGCAACGTCGGCCATATCGTCAATCTGTTCTTTCCAGTCCCGGCCCTGTTCGGCGGAAATCTGCTTGAAACTCTTGACACCGGATTCCAGGGCGGTTTTGTTTGCTCCTGCTTCCTTCTGCGGATCAATCCACCGTTTGGGAGCAGATACCCACTTGTGATCCATGTATTTCTGCGGGTCAATCCAAAAATCAGAAATAACGATTTCACCGGCCAGGACGGCGGAAATCAGAAATGTTTCGTATACCTCATCCATGAAGCTGTCACGAAGCTGTTCGATTTCTTCCGCATAGGTCAGATCATCTTCAATCATGGCTTGTCGGGCGGAGCTGTAATTCGTTTCCGACATATCGCGGGCGGTTGCCTCATAGCTGAGGCCCTGGCCTGAGCTGACCAAACGCTGCATCAATTTCAGGAATGTGGTTGCGTCGCTGGAACCGCTTTTAGGGTCAACGACTTCTGCATCGTCACCAGCGTTCAGCTCGCTTATCATGCCGGGGGTGAGCATTTTCCCATCATACGACCTACGGTCGCCGTTGTTGTTCTGGGCGTTGCGTCCTGTTACGCCGCCCAGGGGAACAGCCCTCTTGATCAGCAGCGCAAAACAGGCCGCCACACGCTCTTTCATGGAAACCGCCGTGATAAACTCATTTGTATCACGAATGCGGGTCAGACTGGGGGCCATGTCGCTGACTTCTCGCAGCTGGCTGGGTCGCTTTTTCGTGTAGTAGAAAATAATATCTTTGGCGGGGTAATAGACGGGCTGGTTCAATCCATATCCATCTATGTTGTACTGTTCGATCCAGTAGCCGACGGGGCAGTTGCTGTCGTTGTACTCAATGCCGCCAATGACGCGGTTTCCTTTTGTATGCGGAGAAGCTACGGAACCAGCCAATTCATCAACTTCCAATGCTTGGAGTTTGAACGGAAGAATGCCGCCTTTGGTATAGCATTTCTTGAACAAAATGCCGCCGTCGATCTTCTTCCGGGTGACTGCCATGCGCAAAATCTGGTTGAAATTCTGTTGCCTGGTCACATCACAATTCTGCTTCTTGGTCCAGCGCTTCCAGAGCTTTTCAATCTGAGTGTCCAGCTCTTCGTCGCCGGTGCTGGCTTGAAGGGTGAATCCAGTACCAACAACATTCCGCTTATAGGCGGAAAGGATGTTGTTAAACATGTCGGAATTTCTTTCCATGTCACGCGCTCTGGCGCGGATCACATCCCGCGCACCGCGGTCAACATAGTCAGCAGCTTCATTGTGCGGGCGCCAATTCCGGTTAAGCCGCCCGCTGTCAGCTGCATCGTATCCGGCACCACGAATAAAATCTAGCTGCTGCCGCCAGGCTTCCCGCATATAGGCGGACTGAGGGGAGAAGAAGCCTATTACTCTATCAAGCCAGTTCATGCTTATCTCCCTTCAAAAAATGCTGCATAGGTATTGCGGAAAAAGTCCGTGTTGCCCTGTTCCTCGACCTGTGCGGCAAGGTCTGCGCGAAGGTTGCGCAGCTCGGTAAGGTTGGCACGGGTCAGGCTGCGGCTGCCGATCTTGTAACTTTGGCCGCCAACCATTACGGTTGCAATGGCCTTGTTTACCTCCGAAAGCAGGAGGGAAGGGTCACTATAATCCAGTTTTTCGTCTGCCATAGGTCTTTCACTCCTGTTCCGGTTTGATGATGGTGACATTTGTCATGTCGCACAAAATGCCGACGTAAAATGCGCCTTCCGAAAGAACAAAATTGCTTCCGCCGCTTCCTTCATGGCTATATACGCCGAGGGACAGGCCGATGTAGCCCATCTGCCCGCTGATTTCTGGCTCGGTCAGTAGTCCATGCACTGAATCTCCACCCCCTGCTTGCTGGCCTCCTGGGCGGTCACGGTGATGGTGTCGGTGTAGTCCTCCAGGGTCTGCGGAACCTGCCTGGTTGCGACCATCTGGCTTGTGTTAGCCGGAATGCAGATTACTGCATCCAGGATTTTACACGAAATCGGGCTGCGGGTGAAATTTTTGATAAGGAAGCGGCTGCCGGATGCGTCAAATTTGAATTTAACCGGGGTTCCAGCTGCAACGTCCTTGGTCAGTACTTTCATGGTGGCTTCGCCTCCTTTATATCCAGCTTTCGTTCTGGGAAATCCAGCCGGCCTCCGGGCCGTTGGCTTGTGGTTCGGGTTTCGGTTTTGGCGCTTCCTGGTTCTCTTGCCGCAGGAATAGCTGTCGGACGCCCAGAATGTCTGCAGCTGCCATGCAATAAACTTCACAATCCAGGTAATGGTTCGCGGCGTGGCTGCTCTTAGGCACCCAGCGAGTGCGCTCTGTTCCATTGCTGGAACGCTCGGTCACTTTTTGTTCGGCCGTTACCTGTTCGCAATAGTCCAGATCAACGCCTTTGTAAACCATCCAGCTTCCCTTGCCGTTTGGCTTCCGCATTCGGCTTGCAATGGTATCCTTGTACTTACCACCATCGACCAGAACCAGGGTCATGCCGTAGGCTTTGGAACCCGCTTTGTTTACCGTGCTGAGCCGGTAATGACTCAACATGGTATCGCTGCCCTTGCAGGGCAGCGCCCAGTCTGCATTCTGAGCGCAAAAATCATAGATTTCATCTGTTTGGTCACCGGAATCTATGAGCGTCAGATCTACGAGGAACGGCTGGCCGTCCGGGCGCTTAAATTCCAGGTTCATAATGTTCTGAACTTCGGTTAAATTAAGCGCCTGCCCATGAGCTACATTCTGCGAGGTGAGGTACTCGCCCCAGGCGCGAATGGTCCAATACAGGCAGTTCTCCTGAACGTCTACGCCGCCGGTGACCATTTTGGTCCATGGCGGCAGGTCGAACATTTCCGTTTCCGTCTGGCGGTCACGCACGAGGTCGGCGCTGGTGGTCAGCTTCGTATCTTCCCAGGGTTCGCCGAGCCAGCTGTTCACGAAATTGTGCAGAGCGTCGGGGTCGTCCTTGTCCTTCAGAAATTCTTTTGCAATTTCAGAAAAACGGGTAAATGGGGAATAGAGGGTATTTATCCAAAATGCGACGGTGCGGGAGAAGCGCGTATTTTCTCGCACATTTCTCCACTGCCCATTTCGCAGCATGGCGGGCTTGTGGCGGTCGGTAATGACCCCGCCACATTCCTGGCAGACATAGGTTGCGAACTCTGCGCGGTCCGCGTCGGTCATGCCAGTGTCTTTTTCCGGCCACTTGATCTGTGCAAACTTCAACTCGATGTACTTCCCGCAATGGGGGCACGGAACAAAATAGTGTTTCTCCACGTCCGCTGCTTCTTTGGCTTTCCAGATGTGGCCGCTTCGCAGGGTCGGGGTGCTGCACATGTATATTTTGCGGTTCGAGACGAAGGTCTTGGTGCGTTCACGGGCCAGGCTGATGGGGTCAGCCTCTTTCTTGCTGGCCGCCGGGTACTTGTCCACCTCATCGAGGAACAGGTAGCGGATCGGCTTTGATGCTAGGCCGGAAGGGCTATTCGATCCAGCCAGGGCAATATACATGGAATCGAACTGCAGCTCCGTCTTGGTGCTGGCCTTTTTGAGCCAGCGGCGGCGCAGCTCCGGGCTGGCTTCGATGGTCGGTTGTATACGGTTGTCGGAGGTGCTTTCAGCCAGCGTGTCGGTAGGGTATACGACCATTGTTGGCGCTGGGTCTTGATCTACGATGTAACCCAGGGCGTTCAGAATGATTTCCGTTCCGCCGACCTGGGTCGGCTTCGCAAAAATTATTTCCTCAGTTTCCCAGCGGTTGAATTCGTCCATGATACCTACGAGGTACGGAGTCACTGAATTTCTCCAACGTCCAGGCATATTGGTTGAGCGTTCATCCAGAACGCGGAATCTCTCTGACCACTGGCTAACGGTTAAGTCCTCCGGCGGCTTTAGGGTTTGGAGTGCGTCGTGGATATAAACCGGTACATGGTACGCCTTGAATCTGCGCTTTCTCACGGCTCGTCACCGTCCTGGGGCGTTGTCGGCTCTGCTGCAACTACGAAGGAGCGGAGAAGGTTGTTCACTTCCTGGGTCATGTCGCGTTCCAAGGTGCGGGCTGTTACCGGGTCAACGTATCCGCCAACCAGGCCAATTACCCGGTTAGGAAGGCCGGTTGCAAATTTCTTGAAGGTCACAAAGAATCTCTGGTAATCCAGCTTTACTTCCTCGACGCTGATATACTTACCGGACGCAATCGCGGTTTTGAGCTGGTGCAGCTCGACTTGTGACTCCTTCAGGGCAGTTTCTGCTTGAAGTTTCTTCTCGCGCAGCTCCGTTTCGGAAAGTTTCGATTCTCTGCCGTAAGCCTTATCTGATAGATACTTGACATAAGATTGGATGGTGGGGATCAGGTCGTATTTGTTCCGCTGGCCAGGGACGTGTACTGTTTCCAGGACGCCGTCCTGTGTAAGCTGCTGAATCCGGCGGACCGTTACGTTGAAAAGTTGGGCGATAACTTTTGTATCGTAGAGCTGCCGGTTCTCGGTGTCGGCCACGGAGGCACCTCCTTACTCGAAGTGACTTTTCGCGTGGCGCTCTGCCTGGGGGATACATTCGCCCTTGTACATCCCAGCGCCCAGTTCATCAATGCGGGAGAAGGGAATCTCCGGCACGGTGAGCCGCTTCCTGTATGTCGGATCAATAAAATAAATATAGCGGAGCTGGTATCCGGGAAGAATAGTTCCGCCAACCTCCTTGACGTATGCGTCAAAGCTGTACTTGCCGCCTGTGATCTCGTAGAAGCTGCGGCCTCCAAGCTCTGGGCGCGGGGTCGTGGGGTTGCTCTGGAGGGTCATTTTGTGGATTTTGTCGCCATTGGGCAGCAGGCAGAGGTTGTTGTTCTGCTTGATGTCAGTCAGGACAAAATTACAGGCCCGGTAAATTGTACCGTCGCCGCAGCTGCATCCATCCGCAAAACTGATGATCCACTTGACCTGTGGGGCCTGCTTTCTGATCAGACGAATGGTTTTTGCAATGCAGTAACTTTCCGAATTGCGGGGAAGGTAATCATCAAAGGCCATGCGGTTAAGTTCCAGGAATCCGTCCCAGGTCGTGCCTTCCACCAAGCCGATGATTTTTTTCTTGTCCAGACTGGGGCCATAGCTCAGAACGCCGTGGAGCCTTCCGTCCAGGAAAGCTCCGAAATGCAGGCAGCTATTGTTGACCACCTTGCCGCTGTAATGGTGGGCGCGGATAAATGGGTTTGCGATCCGGGAGGGAATTACCCGGATTTGGATTTCTTTAACTCTACCCATTCTTTCACCACCATGTAAATTTTATTTCCGACCTTGTTGGTGTTCCCGAAGGTTTCCATTTGGTCGGGCTTATATTTTGCTCCGATGATCTGCAAGGCTTGTTGAAGATCTGCATACTGTTCCAGGCTGAACGTGAAGCCCATTCTGTCGATGGGGCTTTCTTCGTGCTGCTTTTCCAGCATTACGTCGCCCAGAATGACGCTCAGTTCGTCGTCGCTGTATCCTGTCGCGTTCACATCGACCTTGCTCAATGTTAAATCTTGCAGGGCGTCCCGCAGCAGGGCCATATCCCATTGACCGCCGATTTTGTTCAGGGCGATGTTCAGGGCTTTTTCGTCTTGCTTGCTGAGGTCTACCACGATGCAATCCGCCTCTGTGTACCCCAGGGACTTCAAAACGGAGGCTCTCTGATGGCCTCCGACAATGGTTCCATCTTTGTTTATGATGATGGGATCAACATAGCCGAACTCTTTAAGGCTTCGCTCAATGTTCTTGAACTCCGGGTCCGATGGCTTCAGCTCTTTTCGCGGGTTGTAGTCCGCCGGGAAGATGGCGCTTAGAGGCCGTCGTTCTCGGACGAGCTTGTGTTCTGTTCCAGCCATTCGCGCACCACCTTGCTGAGGGCATTTCCGTTTTTGTCTGTGTTGCCGTAAGTTTCGCCGAGGCCCTCGTTCTCGGCCTGGGCAAGTGCTGCATGGATCAGAGCAATTTGCTGCTTGTGCAGCGTCACGTTCATTGTGTGGGTCAGGACGGTCTGCCGGTCCGGGAGGCTGAACTCTTGGCCGAAATCGTCCGGGGTTACTGTTACCTGTGCAAGAATGGACTTCAGCTCCGGTTCTGAGTAACCTGTTTTGGTCAGGTCGTAACCGTCGAGGTCCAGACTGCCAATCAATTCCGCCAGCTTGGCTTCGTCCCAGCTGCCGGTGATCTTGTTCAGGGCAATGTTGAGAGCCTTTTCCTTGTCGGGGTCTAGGTCTACGACAACGCAATCCGCTGTTTCTGCGCCCATGTCCAGAAGAACCTGCGTCCGCTGGTGGCCTCCGATGATGGTTCCATCTTTGTTTATGATGATGGGATCACAATAGCCAAACTCTTCAATGCTGCGGGCGATCTTCTCATACTCTGGATCACCGGGCACCAGCTTTTTGCGCGGGTTGTATGCTGCCGGTTTCAAGTCGGCGAGCCTTCTGGTTTCAATGTTCATGTGTTATCGGTCCTCATGTGGAGCGTGCAGCGGGTGTCGAACCCTCTTTACCTGCTTGGAGGGCAGGGGTTTTAGCCAGATAAACTATGCACGCTTATATGTTGCGGGCGCTTCGTGGCCTGCATTTACTGCGCTTGACGTAACGAAATGGGTTGAAAATTTTAATTTTTTAGAAAAAACCTTCGCGCCTTCCTTGCCCCGCTGCCACTTTTTGCCAGGTAGTACCTTAATGAGCAAAATCCGGTTTGCGGAGCTGCTTTGCGCCTTGTTTGGTCCATTTATCCAGCGTCAACCGGGCGTCATGGCTTCGAGGTTATGCACTGCCTGCTCTCGATGCTTGACGCCCGGCGGCTCTGGGTTAAGCAGATACGGGTACAGGTGAAAGGAGGAAATGCCCTGCACTCGCGTGTGAATGTCTTTGTTCTTTCTCTATTATACCGTAGAAAACGGCACAAAAAGTCCGGTCTTTTGCTCAAAATGTCCGGTCTTTTATTTGGGGGTTGACAGGGGCAATGCAGACATAAAGAGACAAAAATGCGCTCTATTATTTGTAAGGAGTACCAGTTGAATTTACTGCGTATGTGTGGTATCACACAGACACAGCAAAGGAACGGAGGATACCAAGATGAAAAACATCAATGAAATGAGCAAGGATGAAATGAAGGAGGAAATCGCATTTGCAGAGGATTTCGTAAACAAGGGCGGTCGTCTGGACAAGGCTGAATGGAGCCGCCTTTTCAAAATGATGGAATTGGTCAAGGAGGACTGAATCATGAACGCTTTATCTATCAATATCCCGGCAAACTTCATTGCAGATTGCGAGGCTACTCTCAAACGGTCCGCTGCTGCAAAATCCGACGCAGAGCGCCGGGCAGTTCTGGATCGCCAGACCGTGCAGGGCCTCTGGTGGGCGATTGACTTTGTCAGCAAGCTCTGCACCCCCTGCATGAGCGACCGGGAACTGAAACATGCAGTACGGCTCACTTACTTTCGCGGCGCTGTGCGCCCCGTGTTCAATACCTGAGCGGCCATTCCGGCGGGGTTTATCCCCGCTTTTTTTATTTCCCAGTGCGGAGCAAGAGAGACAAAAGACGCCCTGAATCTTTGGACTGTTTGCCAGTGGAGTTTACTGCGTTTATGTGGTAAGACACAGACACCGAAAGGGAACACATTGAACGGAGGGAACAAAATGAAAAACCTGGAAATGATGAAGCAATACATCCGCGAGCATAACCTCTGCGGCCAGGTCAGAGAATTTGTTGAGGGCGCGGGTATGGATTCCGCTGACGCTATCGAGTATGTGTACGATTCTCACGTTCTCAGCAAGAAAGATTTCGTTGCCAAGTACTTTGGCTGATTTGAAAGGAGAGTTTCTCATGGTTGACAAAAATGGTATTGAAATGAAAACGGGTGACGTGGTGCTGATCTCCGGAGCCTTCTTCAAGAATGACAATGGACTGTGGTTCATTGAGCGGTCGCCCGGCGACCCGTCCTGGTGCGGCAGTTCCTACAGCTTGACGAAGCTCAAGCGGAACGGCCAGCCCAGCACGGCAAAATATAACCTTTGCTCCTGGCCGATTGCGATTTACACGAATAGCTGGGCAAAGCGGAATGAGGCCCACGCATGGAATGCAGAACATGCTGAAATTGAAGTGGTAAAGATCGCGGATCGCTCCGCAATCGCAGACCACTTCATGGGGCTGGCGAAGGAGCTTGACCCCTATATTGAGCGGGAAGTTTGGGACTGGGGTGAGAATCACCCGGAGGTCCTGCGCCACAAAGAAGTCCGCAGCTTTTATGCTTCGGTCGCTGAACAACTCAAAAAATAACCCGCCTGATGATGGCCCGGCGGCGCGGGCCGAAACCATTTTGTTGATACCAACAAGATGGTCGCGGGAGCCAACCGCAGAAAGGAAGATACTGAAATGAAAAAAGCTGACTTGTGTGTGGCGCTTCGTGGCATGGCTGCGAAGCTGGACATTCAATGGGCATACGCTCAGCGCCTGGCCGCCGAACAGGCCGCCGCTGGCGCCCTGACCTACAATGAAGATGGGGAGCCGCTTCCAAATTCCGCCCAGCTCTGTTACGCTGGAATGACTGCAGCTTTCGAGGCCATGGGCGGCGAATGGGAGCGGAATAAGGAGGGGCGCCACTGGGTGTATCTCCTGGGAGCGTCCGGCATGGCAGGAGGTCGCTGATGCTCTCTGACAAGATGGTGATCACCAACGGGCGGGATCGCTTCGGGTATGTGCGCCACGTCCGCTGCATCGGCGAACAGGCCGGCAACGGGGCGGATGTGTACCGCGTAATGGAAACCGGACGGCTATGCGTCCGGCAGAAAGTCTGCGAGGATCTCGTGCGTTGGTGTACGGCCACAAAATGGTCCGGCGGCTATGAAGCGGATACCCCTTTCAAGGACGGTCTGATGCTGATAGCGGTAGATGATACCGGTGCGGAAATCGGAATGGAGGTTACATACCAGACGCAATGGAACGGGGAAGGGCTGGCAGAAAAAGAGCTGCCGTTCTCCTGGGAGGCCGTCCCTGAATACTGACAACAATAGACCGCCTGCTGCAGGGTTCATACCTTGCGGCAGGCGGTTTTGTTATTTCTTATGGTGGCGGGGCTTTGGGTGCAATACGCCGGTGATGTACCGGCCATTTACCAAGCGCAGCACTTTGCATCCCTTTGCGGGGCCTTTCCGAAGAACGCGCCCGTTCTCCATGCTCTGATAGATGGCGAACTTTTTGTGACCGCTCCACTCGCACATTTCCTTTACTGGGTCAAAAGCTCCGAGTGTCAGCTCGTATTCGTCGGCGGTCACCGCGATAAATTGCGGAGGCGGTTCCTTCTTCCGGCTCATTTGTGGCGCCTCCGTCGTTTCCCGTGCCAGGTGTCGGCGTCAAAATCGCCCTTGTGGATCGTGCAGAGGGCGTTGGCCTGCTTGTCGTGGTCCTTTTCGGCCCGGTAAAATTTCCGCCACTCCTGGTACTGTTCGCAGTGGTCATGGCAGGCGGTGCTGCGCTTCTGGCAATGGTAACAAGGATTATTCATTCATAGATCATCCTTTCGCTGTCAACATAGCACCAGTTCTGAGGTGGCTTTTTGAGCTTCTTTGGCTCGTCATAGATTTTCAAGTTGGAAATATGCCACGCGTACAGATTTTTACGATCCATAAAGGTTGCGGCTTTTCTCCATCCGGCATACTCCACGATTTGCTCAAAAGTTAAGCAACTTCCGGCGGTTCGGCGTTCAATATCTTCTCTAACAATCCATGTTTTCGCGGAAACAAATTTTATTTCGTCGCAAATGAACTCGCCAATGATAGAACCATCCATTCGCTGCCAGCCGCCTTTGTGCGCTCTCACCCAGCCGCCTTTTTTTGAACTCTTGGTGCAATATATGTACACTTTGAACGGCGTTTTTAATCTAGGGCGATTCTTGCGAAGCTCCACGGTCTTTGCTCCGATGGCAATACACAAGCACCACGATGGCTTGATGCTTATAAGGACATCCTTCGTTTTACACCTCCTTTATTCAAGTTCCACCTTCGGGATTTCTTCGCGCAAAATTTCATATTTGCGTTGACGTCCGCGCTTCTTGCTGTGGTGGATGCTGGACCAAAAGGAATCTGTTGTTTTGAAGCCGAGCGCCTTGGCGCAGTCTGATGGTCTGCCGCTGCAAAGAAGGTTTCCGGTTTTCTTGTCCCAAACTGTATACCAGGCGCAATGCGTTGAGGTTTTCATGGCTCGCCGTCCTCAATGATCCACACCCGATGGGTTCCGTATCCGGCCCAGGCGAGGGCGTTCTCGTGCGTATCCACTGCCACATCCAGCTTGTTCCCCTGGATGGCCGCACCGGTATCTTGGACATACCGTACCCCGACACCCTCAATATAGAGGGCCGTTCCGAAGGGGAAAATATTGGGATCAGCAGCCACCGTGACGCCCGCCTGCACCGGGGCGCCGCTTGCAGTGATCCCGTCGCCGGTGCCGCAGATATGCTCGTACTTCTCCGAGCAGTACGCCGTGCAGCCGAACTCTCCGGCGTACCGGAAATGAACCGCACTTTCTGCGCTGGCCTGCTGGGCTGCTGCAAGCTGGGCTTTCAGCTCCTGGACCTGTTCCTCTGCTTCGAGGGCTTCCGTTTCCCAGTTGATTGCCCGGCTGCGGTAAATGTCCCGCTGTCCGGTCAGGTCGTCAATCCTGGCGGCTGCTGTATTGGCGCCGATGATGCAGGCAGCGGCCAGAATGATCGCTGCGGGTGCTGCCAGGCCGTTCCGCTTCTTAGTCCTCATACTTTGCCGCCTTCCTGCTGCAGGTCCAGCGCCTCGCCCTCTGCTTCGAGCGGATGCTGCGCCGGGTCCCAGTCCTTCTTGTACATATCCACCGGCGCTTTGCTGCCGGTCGGAGAAGCTGCCAGGGCGAGGACGCCGCCCATGATGCAGCCGGTGAGAAATCCACAAAACCAGTCCATTTACTTTTCACCTTCCTTGTTATGGCTGCGGGCAAATTCCACCAAAATGGTGCAGGCTTCGTCGATGGCCTCAATACAAGCCTTTTTGCCGCTGAATCCGTGGTAATATTCGATCTTCGCCAGTTCCTCTGCTGTGGTGGCCGGATCAAGAAGGCGGCAGGCTTCTTCAATGGTCATTCTGTGCCGCCTCCCAGCTCGTGATTGCGTCCACCACCTCCGTACTTTGAAGCAGGGCGTCAATGGCTGCTGTTTCCAGCTCAAACGCTCGGCTGTGGCAGTAAAATGTCCGGTCCTCTACCGTGCGCCAGTTCCGGCACTCTTTGTACCGCAGGCGCATGATCTGAGCGGCGGGGTGGTCGTCAGGCAGGCGCTGCAGGATACCTTCCACGGCCTTGTATGCCGATTCGGTTTGCTCCAATCTGTACCGGCGCAAGTAGCGCCGCAGCAGACGCCGCCTTGCTCTCAGTTCTGTGTAGTCCATCGGTCAATCCTCCTGCCGCTCGAATACCTGGCGCACATCCTCCACGCTGGTTACAACGTAGGCCGAGCCGCCTGCTGCATTGATGGCGGTCAGGGTGTGGCGCTGAATGGCGCTCAATTCGCCCACCAAGGGGCGCTTGACCTCGAATGCGTAAAAATGCCCATCGTGGCAACCTACAATGTCCGGGATACCCTGGCGCTGATACGGCCCGGCGGCATCCTTCCACCAGAAGCCGCCCACCTGTTTGTTGAGGTGTGCCAGAATGTCCTTCTGAATTTTGGCTTCCGATGGGATCAGCCTGCGGGCCAGCTTCCTGGCCTCGGTCACATTGTGGGCTGCGCCTGCATCAATCAGGGCGTGAAGGTATGCACCCAGCTTTTCGTAGTCGTAGGGGGAAGGGAGCGGGTTTTTATAGTTCATGTATGTATCATCCTTTCGTTCAGTCGTGGAAGCTGCGGACTTCCGGGTCCCAGCGCAATTCCCGGCAGGGCGTACCACATACGCAGTTCATGCTGCCAGCGTCAATGGTTGCCGTTTCAACATTGGTGCGCCCATAGGTGAGCTTCCCGCAGGCGGGGCAGGTATACTCGAAGCGGGTTGTGTTGTCCAGGGGAATCTTTGCGCCGCAGAAGCAGTTCGCACTTTCGGTGAAGTCCTTGTTGAACTGCTTGAAGGTCCTATTGCATTCCGGGCAATGGAGGAACATCAAACCTCTTGCGCCGTGCGGGCGCTCAACGCTACGGGGGGGGGTCTGGGGTTCGGTCTTGGTCGGGAGCGGCGGCGTCTCGATAAGCAGCGCGGGGTTCTGGGGCTTGTCCTGACCGTACCGCATGACGTCCAGGGCGTCGTCGTGAGCTGCCGGGGCTTCTTCTTCGGGCTGCTCCTGCTCTGCTGCGTTTGCCATGAACTCGGCGGTGCTGCGGTCCATGATCTCACGCAAGCCGTTGAGCTGGCCGCCGTATACGGTATCAGTTACCACGTCCAGGATAGTGCCCAGGGCGTGGTCGAATTCCTCCGGGGTGCTGCCTGCGAAATTGAAGTCAGCGTATGTATCGGCGGAATCGCCGTGCGCCGTGGAAAGGTGCAAGCCGAGGCGGAAGGTGGTCTGGTTCTTGGTGGTGTTTTCGGTGCTGCGGACTGTGTTTGCTGCATTGTTTTCCATGTTTTTGCTCCTTTTCATGCTGTTAGGTGTAACCGGTGTAACTGATTCTTTACGAATATACGTTAAAAACTGCGGGGTTACACGTTACACCTTGTTTTGAATGATGCTTATATAATCGCACGCGTGCAATCTTTGAAATTTGCCCGTCACGAATATATTTCATTTTTTGGTGTAATAGGTGTAACTTTCTTAAAATAGAGCGGCTTTGCGCTGATTTTTGGTTACACCTAGGCATTGCAAATGGTGTAACCTTGGTGTAATCATGGTGTAACATAGATGGCCACGCGGGGCCTTCTTTTTTCCACTGGAAAAAATTTTCCACACACGTCTGCTTGCTGTGCTTCCTAGGAAATTACCGCAGGCGTGGCGAAATGCCGTTGACGTGCTTCGCTGCGGCCTCAGAACGGAATGTCGTCTTTGTCCGTCAAAACCTCGGTAAAACCTTCATCGTCCGGCGGATTCTGCAAAAGTTCCAGGTCTGCGGCAATCATGCGGACCGGTCGGCCTCCGAACTTTTTGACGATCTGATACTTCCCGCGCGGATCGATCTGGACAATCTGCTTTTCTGCCAGCCAGTTCATGGTCTTTCGGTAGGAGAAACCGCCCTTTTCCAAAGCTTCCCGCAGGATGGTGGGCAGGATGAACGCCGTTCCATCCTCGATGCAGCCATAGCGCTGACCAATGGTGCTTGTATCGGTGAAGTAATTGTTGTTGGTGCTGATCCAGTCACTGATGTACTGGGCAGCCTGTTCGTTCACGTCGGGCTGTTCCTGTTCAGCCAGGTCTGCCGTGATGCAGACTGCCATGTGCTGCGCTTCCATCCTGGCGGTTTCTGTATCCTCCCCGAAGATGCAGCGAGAAAGCATTTGATCCGCCAGAACCACCGTTGCCACGGCTGCGGTGTGGCTGCCGTTGTGCGTTCCCATGAGATCCCGTATCCGGGCCAGAACTTCGGCGTATTCGTCAATTATGGCCTGGTCGCCATAGTCGAGGATATACTGAATAAATTCCGGGCCTGCCCAGCCGCAATTCAGCGCCGCCTGCTGGTGCATATCGCTGGCACTCGCTTCGTCCTCAAACGGGGCGCCGACTACCTCCAAAACGCGGGTGCTGACACCGGTCTGGCTGTTCGCCTTTCCTATGGGTTCTTCGCCGGTGGCCAGAATTACGCTGCGCCAGGTGCGCAACTCCTGCAGGCCGCCGTCCTTACTGCCACGGCTCCTGCCGGTGCCGTTGGCCAGCATATATACGATCTTTTCAAGCCCTTCCTGCTTGTTGCCTGCCAGCTGGCGTTCATCAATGCCCAGGGGCAAATCGCAGTAAAAGCCGGCCATTCGTTCCAACGCCACCTGTGTGGCGTTGAAATTTGCCATAAGCCTTTCGGGATCGCCCCAGGCGGAAAGGGCCGCTTTCAATGCTGCCGTCTTGCCGCCTCGGCTGCCACCCCAGTTATACACGAAGAAAATTCGCTGCTTGATGATCGCCAGCAGGGGAGCTGCAAAGCTGGAAGCCAGGATGAATCGGAAGCGGTAGCGGTTCCGGTGCCGGGTCATGGTTTCCCGCCATGCGTCCAGGGTTCCGTTTTTGAGGTATGCTGTGGCCCAGCGGGTCATACTCGGTTCGATGTCCAGAACCATGTCCGGGGCGTGGCCGGGCAGGAACCGGTGGCGGCTCTGCCAGCCGAAGGTCGAAGTGCTTTCCTGCAAGCCGAGGGCGTCTATGTTCTCTTGCTCCAATGCACCCAGGAATCGCACCACCTGTTTTGCGTTTTCGCTGGTTACGGTGCAGCCCTTGTCCGCCAGGGCGGTGATGCTGCGGCTCTGGAATATCATGGAGCGGGGAAAAATAGCGTCGTGCCACTCTCCGTCACGTTTCCAGGCGACCTCTATTTTTTCTTCGCCTGTGTCGGTGCGTTTGAGGCGCTTGGTCAGGATGATCGGCGTTCTGCATACGCAGACAAGCTGGTCTGTCTTTTCGTCGATGCGGCTTATACCAAATTCGCCATACTGCCAGCCGGGAGGCTGCCGCAGGTTCTTCGGTGCGCCCTCGATGGCGGCGGGAACATTGTCGGTCAGATGGTCAAGGTCTACGACCTTCGCATTTTCCAGCAGCTCGTCGAGCTTGTCCTGGGCGGCGTCTTTGCCCAACTTAATATATAGGGCAGAGGGGTCTTTCTCTCCTGCATCCGCGCAGGAAAATGTTTTCACCTCGCCTTTATACCCGGCGTTTTTCAGGGCTTCGGTCACCTTCTCGAAAAAGGTTTGTCCGCCTCGGTCCGGCTCCTTGTGAATGTAGAGGGTTTCGATGCTTTTGAGATCCTCTACCCACTCCGGCTTGAATGTGCTTGCACCGGGAATGCCGAGCGCCGGGTAGCCAAGGAACCAGAGCGTTTGTGAATCGCTCTCGCCCTCGACCAGAATCGTGTACCCGGCCACCTCCATGCCTTCTTTACGCCAGAGGCCGTATGGAATCATCTTTCCGGCTGATCCATAACCCCACTTGAAGCTGTGGTTTCCCATGCGCTTGCGGGTGACCTGGACTTTGCTTTCGATGTTGAAATACGGGATTTTGACGTAAGGGGTGCCGTCCTGCTCCTGCTTGCTTTCCAGACTGCATACCATGTGGAGCCATTCCGCCGGGAGCTTCTTTTCAGCTGCGTAGTCCTCAACGGTGTAGCTTTTGGGCTTCGCCGGTTCCTTTTTGGTTTCGTCCACGCCATGCTCCCGAAGAATTTTCTTGTATGCGTCGGCGTTGGAGGTTCCATCCAATTCAGCCCGGAAGCTGACGTAATTGCCCGCCTTGCCGCAGGCAAAGCATACAAATTTGCCGGTTTTCAGATCCACCGAAAAGCTGGGCTTCCGGTCGTCGTGGAATGGGCAAAGGCTCACCATGCGGTCGCGTTTGAATTCTGGTTTCTGGACGAACTTGGTGTATTCTTCTTTGTAGTTCACCAACTCGTCAATGTTTACTTTGTCCACTGGTACGTCCTCCAAAATAAAAATATGCGGGCCGCAGGCTGTTCGTCCTGCAGCCCGCACGGGTCATTCGGAGGCGCCGATCAGAACGGCACGTCTTTGCTTACTTCCACAAAACCTTCCGCGTCTGCATTGGTGGGAGCTTCTTCGGGCTGTTGCTCCACCACGGGAACCGTAGAGGCAACGCTCTTGATCCAGTCCACCGTGGGCTTTACCTGCTCGATCTGCGCAGGGGTCAGGTCGCCCGCTTTGGTGAACACGCAGCTGCTGTATGCAATGCCGTCCGCGCTCTTCTCGCGCTTGAGCTTGATGGTTGTCAGCACGCTGCTGGTGCGCTTGCCTTTGAGAACCAGGCGTTTTGCAATGTAGTCCTTGAAGGCCCGCAGGCTCGTAGGGGGCAGGGAAATCAGGACCGGCAGCACTTCGCCGCTGCGCAGCAGATAAATCCGGTGACCATTCTTGCAGGCTTTGCCGTTGCCCTTGCTGCTGCTGCCGAACTGGTTGAAGGGGCAGGTGGAGCAGTCACGAAGTTCGCCGGTCTTGATGTCCAGGCCCTGCTTGCCGTCTGCGCTGCTGCAATCCGGGAGAGTGTTGCTGCCGTCGTACTCGCCGGGCCAGTAGCTGTTCACGGCGTGGTGGTGTACGATCACGCCGGTCAGGATCTGGGTGGTTTCCGGGTTGTCCGGGTCGTCGCCGGGCAGCTCGAATGCCAGGCCGCCGCCGCTGGGCACCTTGATAGTGTCGAAGGGAATCTGGCCGAGGCCGTCCAGTTCTTCCTTGATCAGTTCGGTCACGTCGCTGTTGATGGGGGTGAGTGCGAAATCCTGCACCGTGGTCAATGCTTTATCGTTCGACATGGTTTATCCTCCTTTTACTTGATCCGGCTTTTCCGCCGGGTCACGTCGTTGAAACTGTACACGTTCACGAGGCCCTCGAAATCCTCCGGCAGCTCGTCGTCGTTCTCTTCGGCCAGGTTGCTCATGGCGCCTTGCAGGCTCTGGGCGTTGACCGTTTCTTTGATCAGGTCACCCAGGCCGTTTGCCCGGAGGGCGTCCATCAGCTCAGCGTCCTTGCCTGCGGCCTTGCTGTATTTGGTCTTAGGCGTCAGGGTGTAGGAGTAGCCATTCCGGCTGATCTGAGGCGTTTCTTCCTCGATCATGGCGGAGGCCAGCTGTTCGCGGGCGGCCTCAATGGCCTTATTGTTTGCCTTGGTTTCATCTGCAAGGCGGTCTTTTTCATCCAACAGGGCGCGGTATGCGTCCACCTGTTCGGGAATCGTCATGGTGAAATCCTCACTTTCTTTTAGAAGTAGGTGCGCCAGCTGTCCACAATGGATTTTGCAATATCTTCTTTGTTTTCCAGGGCCGCCAGCACCTTGTCGTCTATACTATCTTCAACCAGAAGATGAATGTACGTCACCGGGTTATGCTGTCCAATGCGGTGAATGCGGGCCAGGGCTTGCGCATAGTTCGCGTAATTGTAATCTATGCTGTAAAAAACAGCCATACTGGCCGCGTGAAGTGTGATACCTAACCCGGCGGTCTGAATCTGGGCCACAAATACTTTAGTTTCAGGGTTCTGCTGGAAGTCGTCAACGATCTTCCCGCGTTCCGCCTGAGGAACGTCGCCATAAATGGAACCGTAGGGAATACCTTTCTTTCGGAGGGCGTTTTCGATGGCTGCAATTTCTGCGCGGAATCTGGCAAAAATCACCAGCTTGGAACCGGTTTCCAGCACATAGTCGTCCAGAATATCCTCCAAGGCGTCCAGCTTGGCCGTGTTGACCTGCTGGGGCCGGGTGCCGTCGTCAGTCTGAGTGAAGCCGCCGGTCAGTTGCATAAGCCGCAGCATTTTGGTAAGAACGGTAGTCGCCGTGATACTGTCGCCGCTGTCCAGCTCTGCAAAGCTCGACCGGCGCAGCTGTTCGTACAGCTTGCGGTCCGCCGGACTGAACTTGACGTACCGGTTTATGAACGTCTGCGGCGGAAGGTCCAGGCAATCCGCTTTTGTTACGCGGTAGGCTATGGAGTGTTCGCGCTGCACCAGCTGATCCATATTCCGATAGCCCACAATCTGATGCTGTCCGTATCCACCCATAAGGCAATAGCGATTGCGGAATGCGTAGAAGTTGGAACCGAACACCGCCGGATCAAGGAATCTGTATTGACTGTACAAATCCACCGCGTTGTTCTGCACCGGCGTCCCGCTCAGGGCCAGCTTATACTGCGCCTTGTCACCCAGCTTGTGGAGTGCTTTGCTTTGGGCTGCGGTGTGGTTCTTGATGCGCTGGCTTTCGTCGCAAATAATCAGATCCGGGTCGTACTCCTGGAGGGCTTCAAAGATCCCGTCCCGGTGAGTACTCTCGTAGTTGATCACGGCAATTTTGAGCTGTGCGAATGGCCAGACCTCCAAAGCGTCCAATGCTTCGAGGCGCTTCTTCTTCTCGCCCAGTAGGGTTTCGCAATGATACGGAAAGGCGGCGAATTGCTGCAAGTCGTGGGGCCATACACTGCAAACGCTGCTTGGTGCTACGACCAGCACCCGGTCAACTTTGTGCATCTGGTAAAGTGCGCCCATGGTCGCAATAGCGGTAAGCGTTTTGCCGCAGCCCATTTCAAATAAAAAGGCAAACCCTTTCCCTTGCTCCGGGCTGCCGGAAGTGAGCTGCAGCAGCGCCATGTTGGCGCCTCTGACCTGGTGCTTGAACATCTGGGCTTTCACTGGGTACTTTACCAACGCCACCGGCTCCGGTGCTTCACGCTGCTGTTCCACCTGTCCGGCAATATTCAGAAGGTGCTGCCGTTCCGCCTCTACAAAAGGCGGCAGGGTAAAAATGCGGGACAGTGCGTTGAGCAAGTCCAGGCTGATCGTGCCGGTCATGGTGCGCGTGGTCTTGTTCCAGCGGAGCAGCCCAATTCGTTTGAGTTGCTCATACCGGAGGGGTTCGATTTCGGCCAGGATCACCTGGCCGTGCTGCAATGCGATTTTCAAAGCCTTTCCTCCTTTCTCTTAAAGTCCCCGTTCCCGCCCTCCGCGTCGGCTCTGTGCTACACCACAGGCTGCGGCTCCCAAAATTGTTTACAGGGTCACAATGACCAGGCCCTTTTCGATTTCATCCGCCAGGGCGTCGGTCAGGTAGTGCTTGACTGCATCCCGGGCGGCCAGCTTCCACATTCCGCCGTCCGCTGCGGTCAGGCTGATGCTGCGGTCATCGTAGACCCGGAACACAAACTCACTTTCCGGCTGTTCCACCTCCTGGAAGGTGCGGTAAGGCGCCAGGGTTACGATGGGGCGGACTGCCTTGTTCTCCACAAAGCTGACACCCTTGCGCACCTGCACCGTCTGCGTGATGCCGTTGTCGTCGCTCTTGACGCTCTGGTCAAAGCTCATGTGGGAGAGCAGGTCGAGGATGTAATCCACGTCGTTTTTCTCGCCCTCGGGCGCCCGCTGGAACATGGAGCGCAGCTTGATCATCGCTTCGTCAAAGTTCCAACGTACATCCTCCACCAGCGGCGGGAGGTCGCTGGCGTTGGCGGTATAGGGCGTCCAGCGGTAAAGGTCTGCATCTGCAATCGGGCGAGTAAAAACCTTCACGCTATCGTAGGAATTGCAGGAAACGTAGAGCGGCAGAGCATCGTCGCCGAACAAGCTGTTAACTTCCGTCTTTACGAGCGCCACCAAGGCGTTCAGGCTGCGGGTGATGTACATGCCGGGCTTTGCCAGTTCCGGCGGCTCAACTTCCGTGTAGTCGCTGCCGGTCACCAGGAAGGTGCGACCATTGACTTCGTGGAAGGTAGGCTCTGCAGCCTTCTTGCCCAGTTCGGCGAGGGTGTTGATTGCGTCCGCGAGGAAGCTGTTCTTGATCTCCATTTTGTAGTCCTTTCTTTATGCGGTGTGAATGTCGGCAAATTTGAGAACCTTGCGCTCCGGGGCCTCGCCACCGTAGGTGTCGAACTGGCCGGGAATCTGCGGGGTAAGCTCCACTGCTACGGTGCGCCCGCCCTCCTGGCCGACCGCCAGGGCGGTCTTGACCGGGTGGAGGGCTGCCAGGGTGCTGGATGCGGTGGCGCTCACCTCGACGTGCTGGCGCTCTTCGTCAGGCTCCAGGGTAATCTTCACCGTAATGGTGCGCTTGGCGGTGGCCTTGGTGTTCGGATCGCTGATGTTGTTGATCACGCGGCCCATCTCGTAATCAAGCCGTTCCTTAATGGCGCCGTTTGCCATATCAATAAGGCTGCTTGCTTTGGTCTGTTCCATGTCGTGTGCCTCCTTTGGCTTTGGTGTGTGTACGGGCGGGCAGATGCTGCGGCCTCACTTCCTTTCCGTGGTATAGGTCAAGAGGGTGTGGAGGGTGGAGCCGATCCATGCGCCCAGGCCGTCAAATACTCCGAGCCGGTCAAGCTCATAGAGCAGGCCGCCCACCAAAATTGCAGTTTCTGCAATCAACAGGCCCGCATAGAGCGGCGCCCGGACCGCGGCTTGTCCTGCGGTGTAGCCGAGCTGAATCAAAAATCCTTCCATCTTCGTTTCCTCCTGCTTCGTGTTGTGTGCCGGGTCAGGGGTTCTTTTGCTCCTGCTGCCGGTCTGCCGTCTGGGCGGCTGCCAGGATCCGGTATGCCATGGCCGTTTCGGCGGTATACGGCACCCGGACGCCTGCGGTTGTGGTCCGCGTGGTTCCGTCCGTGAAGTGATTGGTAATCTTCATCCGGGAACCCTCCTGTCAGCCGGCTCTTTCGGTAATGCTGCGCTGGGTAGCCATGCCCAGCATTACGCCGTTCAGAACCAGCTGTTCCTCGCGGGTTGCACTCTTGAATGCTGCAACGACCGCCGCGATTTCCGCAGCGCTGGGGGCGCTGGCTCCCTTCTGAGTGGTGTTGTTCTTCATGTTACTGGTTCACCTCCATGTGATTCTATTATCGAAATACTGTATTTCGATTACGCAAACAGTATATTTCGATAATCGAAAAATGTCAAGCCCAATTTTCGATTTTGGTATTGAATTATTGAAATTTTGTGATAAGATAGTAACCACAAGAAAGGAGGTGAATTTCAATGACCGAAAATGATAGAATTAAAGAACTGCGTCTTGCTCTGGGGTTGAACCAGCAGGAATTTGGAGCCAGAATTGGCATCAAGGTTTCTGCCGTTTCATATTTGGAAAGCGGAAAGAGCCGGTTGACTGAATCCAATGCAATCTTGATTTGCCGGGAGTTCAATGTGAACCGTGACTGGCTGCTGAATGGAACAGGTGAAATGTTCCAGCCGAATAGTCAGGATGCGGTGGACGCCCTGGCCGAGCAATACGATCTGACCCCGCTGGAACGGGACATGGTCGAAAATTATTGCAGGCTGTCGAAGGCTCAGAGGCTGGCGTTCTGGGATGTGATGCAAAAAATCATTGGTTCTTCTGCGCAATCCGGAGGCGCAGAAGAAGCTGCAAGCTCCGGCGTTACGGCTGCTGAAGCCGCGTATGAAAAGAGCTTTGGTACTGCATCCGGCACCCCGAATGCCGCAGTTTTGAGTACGCACGAAGACACAGGTTAAAATGAAAAAGCCACGTCCCGGTCCGGGGCGTGGCTTTGGTGGTAACACAAAGGAGGCGTATTATGGGAATTAGGGCACGAAAAACCTTTAAGGCTGGCCCGGTCCGAATGACGGTCAGCAAGTCCGGTGTGTCTACCAGCATCGGCGTGAAGGGCGTTCGCGCCGGAAAAATGGCAAACGGGAAAACGCGGACCACGGTTTCCGTTCCGGGCACCGGAATCAGCTATGTTACGGAATCCAAAAAGAAGGAACCGGCGGAGCTACCGCTTGATCCATCCACCAGAACGCAACCCATCTGGTTCAGGTTCATGGGCGTTCTGTCTGTGGTTCTGGCTGCTATGCTTCTAATTTTGGCACTTCTGTGGTGGCCGTCCTTGATTTTTGCGGCCTTCTTCTTTTGGCTTGGCGTGAAGCTGGTCAAAAATGCAAAGAGCTATTCCGGCCAGTCCATTCTGCGTGATATTTCCGGCGCTGATCTGGACGATGACGAATAAATAAAAAAGCGCCGTCCCTCTGGAAAGGGCCAGCGCTTCGAGGCCGCGTGTTACATTTGCTTCGTGCTCCTGCTGGAACAGGGGCGGGCTGTACACGGGCAGTTGACATGGAAGGCAACTGCCTTTATTGTAACACGCAGGCCCCAGTTTGAAAAGGGGGTTTTTATCCTTTATGCGTGTGATCTGCTATGTTCGGGTATCTACCCGCGAACAGGCGGAAAAGGGCTATTCTGTCGGTGAGCAGCAGGAACGCCTCCGGGCGTACTGTATAGCGAAGGATTGGATTGTCGAAGATGTAATCACGGACCCTGGCTTCTCCGGTGCGAAATTGGAGCGGCCTGGAATCCAGCGCGTGATCCAGCTTGTTCAAGAGAAAAAATGCGAGGCCGTTCTGGTCTGGAAACTGGATCGGCTTTCCCGCTCTCAGAAAGATACCCTGTATCTGATCGAGGACGTGTTTCTGAAAAATGGCTGCGCCTTCGTGTCGATGAATGAAAACTTTGATACCTCTACGGCCTTCGGACGGGCCATGATTGGCATATTGTCCGTATTTGCCCAGCTGGAACGTGAACAGATCCGGGAAAGAATGGCCGTCGGTCGTGTGGGCCGTGCAAAGGCCGGCCTTTTCCATGGCGGCGGTTTTGCGCCCATTGGGTACGATTATAAAACCATTGCCGAGGGCGGCGAGGGTTTGGTTGTAAATGAATATGAAGCAATGCAGGTGCGGGAGGTGTTTTCTCTGTACCTGCAAGGCTGGCCGGTGAATCGCATTCGGAAATACATGACGGCCCGGTACACCACAAAAAGCGGTGATTGGGGGAATGATACCACGATCCGGGATGTGCTGAAAAATCCTCTCTATATCGGGAAGATAAATTGGGCCAAAAAGATTTATGACGGGAAGCATGAGCCGATCATCGACGAAGAAACCTTCAATGCTGCTGCGGCCCGCCTGGCCTCCAGCCAATGGAAGAGGGATTGTTCGGACGGCCTGGAACGAAATTCGCCGTTTCATAGCACCCATCTTTTGGGAGGCATTCTCTGGTGCGGGCGCTGCGGCGCTCGGTACTTCGCCAGCGGCAATTACTCCGGCAAGGGCGAGAATCGGAAATACTGGCCCTATTATGTTTGCTATTCCAGGGCAAAATCCGCCAAGAGAATGATACGGGACCCGAATTGTAAAAATGATCGGTGGCCGGTGGCGAAGCTGGACAAAATCATTCTGGATCAAGTCCGGCAGCTGATCTTTGACCCGGAGGCGCTGGAACGTGCTGCCGGTGGAAATCAGGAGGCGCCGCCTTCTGAGCGTCGGGCGCTGCTGAATGCCCGCCGGGCAGAAGCGAAGGGCCAAATTGACCGGCTGCTTGACCTGTGCCAAATGGGAACCTTGCCCGCTGCTGCGGTGGCGGATCGCCTGAAATCCTTACAGGATGAAGTCGAGGGCATAGATACGGCGCTTCGGGAATTGGCGGAAGATGACCCGGCGGAACGTCTGGAAGCCGCCAGGGGGACGCTGGTTGGTGCTGCGGAAATCCTGGACAACGGCTCCCTGGATGAAAAACGAGAGTTGGTTCATAGCTTGATACACCGGATTGATCTTGATGGTGAAAACATAGACATTCATTGGAGCTTTGCTCCTGGGGAATCGGAATAAATAAAGGCCGCCCAGCATGGGCGGCCTTTTCGCTTAATTTGCGGAATCGCTGAATTTACGCGCGGTTTTCGCTGACTTTTCGCAAAATGCGCGGATAACGCGATTTTGTTGACGTCGCCAAAATCGGAATGTTTTCGCGGCGTCACGAAAACATGGAGCGGTTACGGGTCTACCCGTGTATAACAAACGCAAGCCTCCACATGCCGTGTTCGTGGAAAAAGGTCCACCGGCTGCACCTTCTCCGCATGATACCCATGCTCTTCGAGCCATGCGGCATCTCTTGCGGCGGTGGAGGGGTTGCAGCTGACGTAGACCACCCGGCGGGGGGACATCTGGACGACGGCGGAAAGGGTCGTCTCGTCGCAGCCCTTGCGGGGCGGGTCGAGCATGATGACATCAGGCCGCAGGCCCTCAGCGGCGAGGCGGGCCGCAGCCTGACCGGCGTCGGCGCAGAAGAAGCGGCTCTTGGCGGCGACGGCGTCGCCCATCCGGGCGGCGTTGGCCTTGGCGCTGTCAATAGCCTCGGGCACGATCTCCACGCCGATGAGCTCCCGGCAGCGGTCGGCCATGGAGAGACCGATGGTACCCATGCCGCAGTAGAGGTCGAGCAGAACGTCCGAGGGTTCCAGCTGGGCGTACTCGGCAGCGATGCCGTAGAGCCGCTCAGCGGCCAGTGTGTTGACCTGATAGAAGGAGAGGGGGCCGAGTCGGACCGGCACACCGCAAAGAGTATCCTCGATGTAGCCCGGGCCGTAGAGCGAGACGGTCTCTTCACCCAAGATGACATTGGTCTTCTTGGCGTTGACGTTGATGAGGACGGACGCAATATCGCTGAACTGCTCCCGCAGCGCGGCCACGAGCTCCTCGCTGTGGGGAAACTTCGGGCGGGTGCAGACGAGGCAGACCATGATCTGGCCGCTGTGTGTACCCCGGCGCAGGAAGATATGCCGAACAAGGCCCTTGCCGCTCTCCTCGTCGTAGGGCTGGATGCCGTGGGCGGCGAAGAAGCTGCAGAGCGCGTTGCCGATGTCGTTCAGGACGCCGGGCTGTAATCTGCAATCGGGGCAGGGGACGATGCGGTGGGTGCGGCCGGCGTAAAAGCCGATGCAGGGCGCACCGTTTTTGTCGCGGCCCACCGGGAACTGTACCTTGTTGCGGTAGCGGTCCACCTCAGGGGAGGAAAGGGCATCCAGCACCGGCACATCCAGTCCGCCGATGCGGCGGAAGGCGTCGGCGACGCTTTCCTGCTTAGCCCGCAGCTCGGCGGCGTAGTCCATGTGCCGCAGGCTGCAGCCGCCGCAGGGGCCGGCGACAGCACAGTCCACCGGGATGCGGTCAGGCGAAGGGGTGAGCAGTTTGTCCAGGATGCCGAAGGCATACCGGCCGCAGTCCTTGACGATACGCACCTGAGCCTCATCGCCGGGGGCAGTACCCGGGACGAAGACGGCCTCGCCCTCCGGCGAGTGGGCAACGCCGCTGCCGTCGCTGGAAAGACGCTCGATGCGGAGGGTGAGAAGCTGGTTTTTCTGTAAGGGCATGGAATGATCTCTCCTTATGTCTCGTCAGGGGCGGGCTGGACGTCTGCGTCAGCCTGCGAAGTCATATACTTGCTGGGCGGCACACCTTTGGCGCGCTTGAACACCCGCGAAAAATAGAACTGGTCGAGGAAGCCCACCGATGCCGCCACCTCGGCGATGGACAGTGTGCCGCTGCGCAGCAGCTTGCAGGCTTCGTTGACCCGGTATTCGGTCAGATAGTCGATGGGGCTCTTGCCCACATTGAGCATGAACACCCGGTACAGATGGCTCCGGGAGACGCCGACACTCTTGGCGACATCGTCGATGGAGATGTCGTGGGAGTAGTTGAACTGGATGTACTTGATGGCGTTCAGGACATACTGGCTGGAAGAAGAGGTGCTGTGGGGGCGGCTCTCGCTGGTCTCCCGCATCAAGGCGGCGATGAACAGGTAGAGATAGCCCACCATCGCGGCCTCGTCCTGGGGCTGCAGGCCGCGGGAAGAGTAGATGCTGCTCAGGGCCGCCCGCATCCCCTCCAGGTCCTGGGTGTGATGGACGGGAGCAGCGTCGGTGAAAGGCAGCTGCGCCGCAAGCTTGTGGGCGCAGGCACCGTTGAAGCCGACCCAGCTGTACTCCCACGGCTGGACTTCGTCGGCAGTATAGCGGATGAGCTGGCTGGGGCGGGCAAAGAACAGATCGCCCGGCACGACCTCGTAGGTGCGCCCGCCGACCTCGAACACGCCCTTGCCCGAGACGACCAGATGGATAAGGTAGTGGTCCCGGATGCCGGGACCCCAGGTCTGCCCCGGAGCACAGCGCTCCAGACCGCAGTTGAAGATGGACAGCTCGATGTTGTTGGTGTAGTTCTGCTTGAACGACTGCTTGTAGACGTCTGCCATTGCGGTTCCCTCCTGCCTGTTGGCTCTATAGCCTGAGTATACCACATCTGCCCCCGCAAATTCAACAAAAGTACATCTTATTCTTTGGGCTGGACACCGAAAATTACTTTTTTTGCGGGTTGAAATTGCAAAATGGCAGCAGATGCATTACAATAGCGGTAACAAACCGAACATTGCAGAGAGTGCAGGGAGGGGTTCTGGATGGCAACCAGCAGGCAGCTCAGAGAACAGATCGCAGCAGGGAGGTGGGACGCCGCGCTGGCCGCGCTCTACGGCGGCAGCGAAGAGGTCCTGGCCCGCCAGCGCAGCCGTTATGGTGCGGCCCTCGAGCAGTTTGAGCTTTACTATGGGCCGGGGCGGCAGGTGCAGGTCTATTCGGCCCCGGGCCGCACAGAGCTTGGCGGCAATCACACCGACCACCAGCACGGTTACGGTCTTGCGGGTGCGGTCACGCTGGACCTTGTGGCGGTAGCATCCCGGAACGAGGATGGCTTCATCCGGGTCAAGTCCCGTGGCTTCAACAAGCTGGACGTCATTGATTTGACCGAAGCGGAGCCGCAGCAGGGGGAGAGCACCCACTCGGCCAGCCTCATCCGGGGCATCGCGGAGGGCTTCCGGGCAAAGGGCTGCGATGTGGGCGGCTTCGATGCCTACACGGCCAGCGATGTGCTGCGGGGCTCGGGACTGTCCAGCTCAGCAGCCTTTGAGATGGGCGTGGCCATTATCCTCAACACGGAATACGGCTGCGGCATGGACGCCCCTGCGCTGGCCCGCATCTGCCAGTTTGCGGAGAATACCTACTTCGGCAAGCCCAGCGGCCTGCTGGACCAGCTGACCAGCGCCGTGGGCGGGGTGCTCTTTGCGGATTTTGCCGACCCGACGGCACCAAAGATCGAGAAGATACATGCCGACGGCGTCCTGCCCGAGGGCATGACCCTCTGCGTCACCGATACCCGTGCCAGCCACAGCGAGCTGACCGGCGAGTTCGCGGCCATCCGGAACGAGATGGAAGCCGTGGCGGCCTGTCTGGGCGGCAAGGTGCTGGGCGAGGTGGACGAGAAACGCTTCTGGCAGGAGCTGCCCCGTCTGCGGGAGCAATGCGGCGACCGCGCCGTGCTGCGTGCCATCCACTATTTTGAGGAGAATGCCCGTACCCTTGCCCAGAGAGCTGCTCTTGCGGCGGGAGACTTTGCCGCCTTTGCCCGGCTGGCGGAGAAGAGCGGCCACTCGTCCTTTGAGTGCTGCCAGAATGTCTACTGTGCTTCTTCGCCGAAGCATCAGGGGCTGTCGGCGGCGCTGGCCATCAGCCAGAGCATCCTTGCAGGCACCGGCGGTGCATGGCGGATGCAGGGCGGCGGCTTTGCCGGAACGATCCAGGCTTTTGTACCGGATGCGCTGGTAAAGCGCTACTGCGCTGCGATGGAGGCGCTGTTCGGCCCGGGCTGCTGCTATCTGCTCTCGCTGCGGGAGCAGGGAGCCGTGCGGGTCATGTAAAACACAAAAAGAATGCCCTGCGGCATGGTGAGGATCCACCGCCGCAGGGCATTTTTGATTTCAGGAAAAATCAGCCGCGCTGAGACTTTGCGTCTGCACGCAGAGCGCTCATATCGTTCTTGTAGGTCTGAAGGTCTTCTGCAGCCTTGCTCGGTCCGCCGAAGATGAAGGTGTGGACGCCTTCCACGGCATTGAAGCCGGCCTTGACCACATTGAACAGCAGCTTCGGAATGAACGAGATGGAGAGAGAGAGCAGTCCACCTCTAAAGAAGAAATCAGTGAAACGGAGATGGTCCGTAAATGAGGTCCATGCGTCACGAAATGCGCCGCCGCCGCCAAGAAGGGCTTTTTCTCCGTCCGGTACAACAGCATAGGAAGAAGGCATCTGGATGCGTTTCATAAACGACTCCTTTCTATCACTCCGTCAAATCAAACAGACTCAGGCAGCTGCAGCCACGATGGGGTCGGTGATGCCGGCATCCTGCTGCTGGGACGCGGCAATATTTGCCTTGGTCTGGGCGTAAGCATTCTTGAGCTCGATGAAGATGGACTTGACCGTGTTATAGATCTGGATAGCCTGCATTGCGCCGTACCAGCCAGCGAGAGCGCCGACCGCCACAGTGGCAGCTTTGCCGGCCTTGTTCTGGCCGTCCCAGTAATAGGAGACCGACTGGGACAGGGTCAGGCCGTCCTCGTGCATCAGAAGCAGACCGCCCACAGCCGCCGTAAGGGCAGCTTTGCCCATCAGCTGGGCAAAGTTGACCGTGAAGTTCACAGCGGCAGTGAGGAGGTTCTCGGGGTGAAATTCGATGAGGTAAGAACCGATCTGAAGGGCACCGCCGTCGATGTAGGTCATCTCGTCGGCAGAGATGACGGCATAAGCAGCCGGCATCATCGGACTCTGATATGTAAGTTCCATAGGGGAATGCTCCTTTCACACATACGCTCCGCCGGAGACGGAGACTAAACTATCTGGATTATAGCATAACTGCCGAAAAACAACAAGAGAGCGCAGAAACAGAATCGGAACGGGATTTGGGACGCCAAAGCACAAAAATCAAGCGAAACGGACGGAAAAACGCTAAAATATAAAGGAAATGCCCCGGAAAAGGCTCCGAAAAAATGTTGTGTTAAAATTTCGGCAAAAGGCGCGGAAAACAGCAGCGCCCCGGCTGCTGTCCGGTGAGGGAACGGCAGGCAGGGCGCTGCTGCTATCAGGATGAATCGGAGAAAAATGGGGAAAGCTTAAAGTTCTTCGCCCGGCACACGGTGGTACAGTGCGGTCAGCTCAGCGATGTGAGCGCTGAGGGCCGGGGTGAGCGGCTGGGTGAGCCGCCACTGCCAGTTGGCACCCTGGGTGCTGGGGGTGTTGATGCGGGCCTCAGCGTCCAGATGAAGCCAGTCGGCCAGCGGGATGACAGCCATGTCCGACACGCAGGAAAGGCAGGCGCATATCATGGACTCAGTGAGGTCTTCAGGTGCGCAGCGCAGGTAGCGGCAGGCATAGGCCACATCCTCGGCGCTGGCGCTCTGACGCCAGCCCTCGGTGGTCACGTTGTCGTGGGTGCCGGTGTAGACCACACTGTTGCGGGGGTAGGTGTAGGGCAGGTAGTTGCCCGGCTCGCGGCTGTCGAAGGCGAACTGCATGATCTTCATGCCCGGGTAGCCGCTTGCGGCCAGCATGGCCTTGACCTCGGGGGTCAGATAGCCCAGATCCTCGGCGATGATGCCGCCCTCGCCCAGAGCCTTGTGCATGGCGTCGATGAAGGCGCGGTCAGGGCCTTTCTCCCAGTGACCGCCCGCAGCGGTCTTGTTCCCGGCGGGGATGGAGTAGTAGCTCTCGAAGCCCCGGAAATGGTCGATGCGGACGACGTCGTAGATGGAAGTGGCGTGTTTGATGCGCTGCTTCCACCAGCGGAAGTCTTCGGCCTCGTGGCGGGGCCAGTCGTAGAGCGGGTTGCCCCAGAGCTGACCGTCGGCGGCAAAGGCGTCGGGCGGACATCCGGCAACGCTGGTCAGGTGGACGGCGCCGTCGGTCTGGAACAGCTCCGGGCGGGTCCAGAGGTCGCTGGAATCGGGGCTGACGTAGATGGGGATGTCGCCCACCAGCTGGATGCCGTGGCTGTTGGCGTAGGTCTTGAGGGCGTTCCACTGGGTGTAGAAGAAGAACTGCACGGCCTTGTAGTAGTCCACCTCGGCGGCCAGCCGCTCTTTGGCGGCGGCGAGGGCCGCAGGCTCCCGGGTGCGCAGGTCGTCGGGCCAGTCGGCGAGACCGGCCTGCCCCTGCTCGGCCTTGACGGCCATGAAGAGGGCATAGTCCTCGAGCCAGCCGCTCTGGGCCTCACAGAAAGCCTCATAGGCCGGGGTGGGGGAAGCCAGCAGCCGGTCAGCCGCTTTATGGAGCACCACGGGCCGCTGCTGGTAGAGCGCACCGTAATCGACGGGACCCACCGCTTGGGGCGCGGGCAGCTCAGCCTCGGTGAGGAGGCCGTCCGCTGCCAACAGACGAAAATCGATAAAGTAAGGGTTGCCGGCAAAGGCAGAAAAGCTCTGGTAGGGGCTGTCCCCGTAGCCCGTAGGGCCGATGGGGAGTATCTGCCAGTAGGTCTGCTTTGCAGCCGCAAGGAAATCGACGAAGGCAAAGGCTTCATCTCCCAGCGTGCCGATGCCGTAAGGACCCGGCAGGCTGAAGACGGGCATCAGAATGCCGCTTGCACGCATGGCTGGAACCTCCTTGTTTTAACCCTTGACAGCGCCTGCCACGACACCCTCGATGATGTACTTCTGGCAGGTCATGTAAAGGATGATGATGGGGATGATGGCGATGATGATGCAGGCCATCATGGGGGCCAGCTCGACGCGGCCATAGCCGCCGCGGAAATACTGGATGGCCATGGGAATGGTGCGGTACTTCTTGATGTCCAGCACCAGCGTGGGCAGCAGGTAGTCGTTCCAGACCCACATCGTCTCAAGGATGGCGGTGGAGATCATGGTGGGCTTGAGGATGGGGAAGACGATCTTGAAGAAGATCTGGATGGGGTTGCAGCCGTCGATCATGGCAGCCTCTTCGATCTCAATGGGGACGCTCTTCATGAAGCCGGTGAACATGAACACGGCCAGACCGGCACCGAAGCCGAGGTAGATGATGCAGATGTTCCAGGGGGTGTTCAGCTTGAGGGTATCGGCCGTCTTGGACAGGGTAAACATGACCATCTGGAAGGGGACGACCATCGAGAAGACGATGAGCAGGTTCATGAACTTGCTCAGCTTGTTGTTCACGCGGGTCAGGTACCAGCCCGTCATCGAGCAGCAGAGCAGGATGAGCGCCACACTGGACAGGGTGATCAGCAGGCTGTAGCCCAGGCTGGAGAGGAAGTTCATCTTGAAGATGCCGTAGGTGTAGTTCTCCAGGCCGACAAAGGTCTCCTTGGTGGGCAGTGCGAAGACGGTGGAGGTGGTGAAGGTGCCTTCCTTCTTCAGACTGTTGATGAAGATCAGGGCGATGGGGTAGACCCACAGCAGGCAGAGCAGGGTCATTATAACGGTGAGCGCATTGTCCCACATATGTTTACGTTTGATCATTACTGCTGTACCTCCTTGGAACGGGTGAAGTGGAGCTGGATCATGGAAATGACGACCACGATGAGGAAGAAAATCACAGCCTTTGCCTGGCCGATGCCCTTCCACTGCGCGCCGGAGCGGCCATAGAAGGTGTTGTAGATGTTCAGGGCCAGCATCTCACTGGCGTTGGCAGGCTCGCCGGCCGTCAGGGCGACGTTCTGGTCGAACAGCTTGAAGCTGTTGGTCAGGGTGAGGAAGGTGCAGATGGTGATGCTGGGCATGACCATGGGCAGCTTGATCTTGAACAGGATCTCGTGGTCGGAAGCGCCGTCGATCTTGGCGGCTTCGATCAGGTCGCCGGGCACACTCTGCAGGCCGGCCACATAGATGATCATCATATAGCCGATCTGCTGCCAGCACATCAGGATAATCAGGCCCACGAAGCCTGCCTTGGCATCCAGCGCCAGCAGCGGCTTCTGGAGATTGGCCAGCACACCGTTGAGCAGGATCTGCCAGATGTAGCCCAGCAGGATGCCGCCGATCAGGTTGGGCATGAAGTAGACCGTGCGGAACAGGTTCGTGCCCTTGATGCCGCGGGTCAGCACGAGGGCGATGGCGAACGCGCAGACGTTGATGAGCACAGTGGACAGCACCGTGAACGCTGCCGTGAAGCCGAAGGCGTGGAGGAAGGTGGAATCCTGGAAGACGGAAATGTAGTTCTGGATGCCCACAAAGGTGGTCTTCGACACGGTGGTGAACCGCTGGAAGGACAGGTAGATGCCCCAGATGAAGGGCCAGATGAAGCCGATGATGAACGCGATGAGGGTAGGCAGCACGAACACCGGCCAATATTTGCTGATGGCCTTTTGCATGATATACCTCCAAATCCAAAAAAGAAGGAGGCGGGCGAACCGCTCGCCCGCCTCCCGTATTTGTCAGCTGTTAAAAACGTTCTGTGGCATCAGCCGTTTGCCAGCTTGTACTCCTTGGCCCAGCCATCGACGAAGGCAGTGACCACAGCGTTCCAATCGCCGGTGCCTGCTGCATAAGCAGTCAGTGCGCTGCCGACGCCGTTCTTCCACTCCTCGGAAGGCATGGTGGAGAAGCACCAGTCCACACTGGTCTTGCCAGCGGCGACGTAGTCGTTTGCAATGGCGATCAGCGGGTTGGTGGAATCCTTGGCAGCCTTGAAGGGGATGACGAAGCCCATGTCGTCTGCCATAGCAGAAGTGCCGGTCTCGGAGGTGACGCACCAGTACAGGAAGTCCAGAGTGGCCTGGATGTCCTCATCGGATGCAGTGTTGTTCACGCACCAGTAGTTCTCGGAACCGGTGCACAGGCCCTGGTTCTCTTCGCCGTCCACGCCGATGTAGATGGGCAGCATGCCGAGGTTGTCGTCGCCCAGAGAGGAGACATCGCTGTAAGCCCAGGTGCCGTTCTGATAGAAGACAGCCTTCTTGCCCACGAACTCAGCCACAGCGTCGTTGCCGGTCTTGGAAGCCAGCAGCTTCGGGTCGCAGGTGGAGTCGGTGATGTACAGGTCCCAGATCTGCTTGTAGTTGTCCAGATAGGTGCCCTTGATGGCGTCGGTGGAGC
>OOIF01000132.1_pt1 | contig 88586 bp, 64 predicted proteins | sample 1691961 | NCBI WGS metagenome assembly OOIF01 (sample SAMN06348146, study PRJEB24527) | human gut metagenome | biome: human gut; feature: ankylosing spondylitis patient; material: feces | host: Homo sapiens | place: China | collected 2015-10 | reverse complement strand
GGAAGATTGACCCCGGTCAGCTCATTTATGAATCAGCTAACCGGGAGTTTGGGTCTCCTCGTCGACCGAACGCCCGCTTTCTGTCCTTCTTGCTTACGGACCGCGTTTCCCGCGCGGTCCGTTTCTTTTCTCCGTCCGTCATCTCTCCTCCTCCGTTGCCCCGCTCGCTCTTTTTGACACCACGGCCTTAATCCGACTTCTCACAATCAACTCTCACGCAACATCTTTCATTCGTTACCAAGAAAGGCACAACGGCTATACTGAAAGCAATTCTTCGAGCTCCGCCCCGACGACCCCGAACATTTTTCTCTCATGGAGGCACTCTTATGCGCTACCCCATCGCCATCGAACCCGGCGACGAAACCCAGGCCTTCGGCGTCATCGTCCCGGACCTCCCCGGCTGTTATTCCGCGGGCGACACGCTCGAAGAGGCGCACGCTAACGCCGAGGAATCGGCCGAACTGTGGCTTGAAGCCGTGCTCGAAGACGGAGGCTCGGTTCCTCATGCTTCGGCCCCGAAAGTCCTTTGCAGGGAACATCCGGAATGGGCCGATTGGATCTGGTCCGCCGTGGAGGTGGACGTTCCGAACGTAGCCGACCGCGGAGCGTAAACCTCCGACGCCGCCCTGACACGCCTGCACTCCCGCCCAACGCCCTCATGGGAAATATCCAAGCGAAGCCCATCGCAAGCCCGCACGCACGACACCTTCGCCATCGACTCGTACGTCGACGCTGCTCTCCCTCTGATTACCCGGCTCCAAATCACCATCACTTGAGTTTCGATTCCTTTCCCCGTCCGTTCCCGTCCAACGTTCGCGTCGTCTGACGTTCACTTTCCGCGAGCGCCCCCATAGTCCGAAAATCCCCACCGGACAGGGGTACACATCCTTTTTCTCAGTCCCCAAGCCGAGCATCCTGCATTCGTGTGGAAACGTTTGAGAAAGCAGGAAGCGGGGAGAAACGTTAAACGGCTGAGGGGAAGAAAATAGCTTCGGACAGTGAGCAGTTCCGCCAAGAACCCCACTGCCGACATCAGACTCCATGGTTCGAAAAGCGTAACGAAGCACCCAGAGCCGTCACACGTCCTACCCCAGCAACCCGGGTGAAAGCCTTGGAAATTCTGGAGGTTAAGCAGATTTTTTTTTACCGTCACGAACCAACAGCATCCTCTCCGAGACTAGTCAAAAATAAGGAATTCCCGTGCAAATCTCCTTGTGCTAGGATGGAGGGTACGTTGATCGATGACCTCACCGACCGCGAACGTTCGAACGCCTTACGGCCCAAACACATAAAAAGGATAAAATCACTATGAAATCAACAGGTTACCCCCCCAACGCCATAAACAAAATTCTTCAAACCTTTATTCTTTAACCTTTAGAAAGCTTTTTAAACCCACTGCAATTTCGCTCCTGGTGGCCTCGACCGCGTTATCCGTTGCTTACGCTGCACCCCGGGACTACACCAATGCTGATCTCGACTCCGGGAACATTCTTTTCAATCTGCAAGACAATGCTGAAGATGTCGGCAACATCGATCTCTCCATTGAAGCTGACGCCCGTCATAACTTCTTCGTCATGACGGTCACCGGAGCCGATTCGGACACCAACAACGACTCCTTTCAAATTCAAGACGTAGACGTCACGCTCATTTCCAATCACGTCGACACTTCGCCTGGTCAATACGATCAGGCCACATACGTTCTAAAAGCCGACAACCATGCCAACGTCAGCATCCTCGGCGACATCGACATTGCCATTGTTCACAGCGACGAAGTCAATCAGTATCAGGAGTCAGCCATTGGCGCAAACGGAATCTGGGTTACGAATCATGCTGTTGTAAATCTCGGATCGGCTGACACCACTACCCGAATCTGGACGCTTGCCGACAAACCGGATTCCATTTCGGCGAAAGTCGGCGCTCATGTGAATTTCATATCCACACGGAACCAGATCGTCGGGTCGATGGATTTACTCGGTTTGGACTCTGGCGACACCTCCTACATCACCGGAACCTTCTCGGGTAAAGATTCCTACTGGTTCGGTGATGAGTTTTCCAGACGCAATGCATCTAGTTTGTTACAACTTGCCATCGATAATCCAACGTTAGCAGAGCTTATCCTAGGTTTTAAAGTCGATCCTGCAGACGGCATTTTGGACCTCACCTTTGAAGAGGGAGCGCAGTGGTCCTACTTAGGTGTAACCGCAGAATTCAAGGGCCTGACGGCAACACAAGAGAAGCGCATCAGTGCCATCACGCTTCGAAACGGTGGCATTATCAATCTCTACGACAAAAATCTTGAAGAAATTTGGAAAAATATTCGCAATGAAAACCTTGACCAAAGCCTCTACGACGCACTGACTTCAAACCCCGAATTCGAAATGACGCACGATTACGTCCGAATCGGAGATCTGAAAGGATCAGGGGGCGTTTTCCGTATCGACACCAATGGTATAGACAAGTCCCAAACGGACCTCATTTTTATTGAAAACTCAACTGAAGGCGGGACGCATCATATTCAGATCGAAGGATTGGAAACCTTAGGTTCAATTACGGAAGACAACACGCTCACCTTCGCGATGGTCTCCAAAGTAGCGAGCGACGCCGGGGTGGCATTCCATGAAATCGAAAACGTTGAAGGGGACAAACTCTTCAACTACGAATTGGACATTCGGGGAGTTGAATACACCAAGGATGAATTTAAAGATCTGCGAAGCAGAGAAGAATTTAGCGGTCTGAGTACCCTGTTGAGCGACTTTAGCGCAGGCGGAACACTTTGGGAAATCTACCGCGTCGTCCGCTCGAACTCCGCCTCAACCCTCGGCATGATCGGTTCTGGTTACGCGGGCTACGACCTCGCAGTCGACATGGACCGCCGCGATCGACGCATTCATGAATCCGTACACGAAAACGGCTCCGAACAAGGTCTTTGGGTTCGCGTGAGCCACGGGCAAAAGGGTGCCTCGGGCGTTTACAAGAACGACGTCGACACGGTGACGCTCGGCTTTGAAGGAGCACCCTCCGCCTCTTGGAGACTCGGCGGGTGGTTCTCGTACGCTTCGGGCGACGTCGACTATTCGAACGTCAATGGCTCCGCGGACCTCGAACGCTATGAAGCGGCCCTCTACGGCACTTATCTGTCCGGCAATCACTACCTTGACCTCGTCGGCCGATTCGGTCGCGTTGCGAACGAGTTCGACGTGACGAGCAACTCGGGTGCCCTGCGTACGACAGGCGACTACGATCAGGACTATGCGGCGATTTCCGCCGAATACGGCTACACGCTGCGTGATGCCGCCACCGGCTTCTTCCTCGAACCGCAGATCCAGATTCAGGCCGCCTATCTGCGCGACTTCGACTACTCGACCGAACGCGGCATGCGCGTTTATGCCGACGATGAAACGAGCGTGATCGGACGTACGGGCTTCCGCTTCGGCCGTCAGTTCCGCTCGAACGAATCGACGGGTGAAGCGTATCTGCGCGGCGACGTCCTTCATCAGTTCACGGACGGTCAGTCGGCCACTCTCAAGGCAGACGCCGATCGAATCTCCACGACCTGGGGCGACAAGGACACTTGGGCGAACTTCGGCGTCGGCGCCTTCTGGAATTGGAAGGATCGCTTCTCGCTGCAGCTCGATCTCGAACGCACCGTGGGCGGCGAAACGGTTGATACGTGGCTGATGTCCGGTCACGCCCGCTACTACTTCTGATCCTCCCCCGAGAAAGCGGCGTTTTCCTCTCCGGCCAAACGCCGCCTTTCTTCCTCTTCTCACGGACCGCTCTTTCCCAAGCGGTCCTTTCTTTATCTTCCACCGTCACGTCCCCGTCTCATCCGCAGGGACCTTCTCCTCCGACTGATAGAATGTCCGCATCAACGTCGACGGCCGCCCGACTCTCCGCCGCCGTTCAAATAAAGGACGCTCCAAATGAACTTCAAACCGCTCGCCCCGTACTATCCGGAACTCTCCGCCCTCGGAGAGCACTGCGAAGACCTGTTCCGCGACCGTCACTACCGCGAGAGCGTTCAGGTCATGCGGCAGTTCGCCGAAGGCGTCCTCAAAACCGTCTTCCGCGTCCGGGACGACGAGGGCATGGGCGCCCTCATGCGCCGAGACGACTACAAGGTCGTGGTGCCGCGCCGAATCGCCCCAAGCTTCTCGGCGCTTCACAAGCACGGCAACAAGGCTTCGCATTTTCAAGTCAACGATGTCCTCTCCTCGGTTCCCTATGAGCGCCACTACGACCTCGCCACAAAGGAGAAGGCCGAGTCCTGTCTCTACGACGGCTACCTGATCGCACGCTGGCTCCTTGCCTGCAAAGATCCGTCCGTCGTCTATCCCGACTTTCAGTCGCTTACCGCCGTGCGCCTGAACACCAAGGGAGAAAAACGAAAAATCGTCTTTGATTCCCACCAGCGGGAAGCGATCGACCTCAAGCACGGACGCCATCTCGTTCTTGCGCCCCCGGGGTGCGGGAAAACGGAAATTTTGACGGAGCGCGTGCGCACGGCGCTCGAGGCGGGCGTGCCGCTTACCGACATGCTCTGCCTCACCTTTACGAACCGCGCGGCCCGCGGCATGCAGGAGCGCATCGCGGAGAACTTTCCCGAACGCAGCATGGGCGAGCTCTACGTCGGAAACCTCCACCGCTTTTGCTCGAAACTTCTCTTTGAGAGCGAAGCCGTCCCTGAAACCGCGACGATCATCGACGAAGACGACGCGCGCGAAGTGATCGAATCGCTCGTCGTCGAGGCCTTGCGGGAGGACCGGGGACCGGACTCGGGCGCGCGCCCCAAGGAGGTTCTTCCCGGCTATCTCGCCGACGTCATTCTGAACCGGGCCGCCGCACTCTACCAACTCGAGCGGGACTTTCCGGCGGAGACGATCCAAAAGCCGCCGCTCCCCGAAGTGACGCAAAAGAACGTCGGACTCATCGCGGCCTATGGATTGCTCGCCAAAGACGGACGTTCCTCCGATCTGCATTTCGACATGCGGCGCATCGACGAAGTGGCCCGGGCCTATCTCGCCTACAAGGAATCGCAGGAGCTCCTCGACTTCAACGATCTTCTTCTCAAGGCCTGGTTCTTCCTGACGAATGACCGCACGATCGTGAAGCGTTACTCCTGGATTCAGGTCGACGAAGTACAGGATCTCTCGCCCCTGCAGCTCGCGATCGTCGAACTCCTCTGGGACGACGGGAAAGATTCGAGCGTCTGCGTATTTTTCGGCGACGAACAGCAGGCGATTTTCTCCTTCATGGGCGCGAAGCTCGAGCGGCTCCAAAACCTCAGCAAAACCCATCGGGTGCATCACCTGCATCGAAACTTCCGCTCGCCCTCCTATCTTCTCAACCTCTTCAACAAGTTCGCCGTCAACGAGCTCGACGCAGATCCCGCTCTGTTGCCCCGCGCCGAAAAGGTTTCGGAAAAGCCCAAGGGAGCGCTCCGACTTCTCGCCGCCTACAACGCAAAGGACCAGATCGAACTTTTGGGCGAGCTTGCCCGACGCGCACCCCAGGGTGAAACGACAGCGGTTCTCGTCCCCTCGAACGCGATGGCCGACATGCTCAGCAACCGCCTCAAAGATTTGAAGGTCGAGCACTTCAAGATTTCGGGCACAGACATCTTCCGCATGAACGTTCTGAAGACCGCCAAAGCCTATCTCGGGATCCTCAAGGACGATTTTCAGACCGCTCCCTGGGCGCAGCTCATTTCGCGCCTCACGCGAAAGGACACGACGCTCAAGCAAATCCGCGACTATCTCGCCAAGAAGTTCCCCGCTTACGGACTGCTTCCCTCGGACCTGCTCTTCTATTCTGCGGACAACCCCGGAGTGCCCATGAGCCTTCTCGACTACTTCACGCGGGCGTATTGGGGCGAACTCGTCGTCTTCGATACGGAAACGACGGGGCTCGATGTGGGCGTCGACGAAGTCATTCAGATCGCGGCCCGAAAACTGAAGAGCGGACACTGCGTCGAAACGCTCACGCTCTTTTTGGAGACAAAGCGCGAGATCCCGAAGATGCTCGGCAACATCCCGAACCCGATGGTGGAGGAGTACGAAGCCGCCAAGCAACGCGGAGAGGTTCTTCCCGCCGAAGCCGCCTTCCGCAAGTTTCTCGCCTTCGTCGGAGACGCCCCCGTCGTGGGGCACAACGTCGAGTACGACGTGAACATCGTGAACGCCCAATATGCGGTGATGATGGACCAGATGCGCGTTTTCAACGATGCCGACGGCATGCGTCCGTGGTTTGAAAAACGCTTCGACACATTGCGCCTCTCGTACGCGCTCGAACGGGCCATCTGCCAAGACGCCGGCATTCCGAGGCTCAGGAGCCACAAACTCAAGGACCTGATCCGCCTTCTCAACATTGAAGGCACGAATTCGCACAAGGCGGACGATGACGTCGCCGCAACCGAGGGCCTTCTCGCGCGCCTCTACGAAATCGCACGTCCTCTGGTCGAAAAACAGCGAAAGTTTCTTCAGAAGCCCGACATCCGAAACATGTCGGAGACGCTCCGAAGCGCTCTACGAGAAATCTTCGAAGAGCACCGGAGTCTCAGCTACCGCCCGCAGGATCCCACCGCCCCGGCGATTCTCGTGAAGGTGCTGTGCGAATTCATCGAGAGTCTTCCGAACCACACGGAAGAGCAAAGCGAAATCGACGAGATCCGCAAAAAACTTCCGCTTCTCTACGCCTATCTCGACCGGGTGCTCATCGAGAAGGAACGCTCGAGGACGCTCTACGCGCAGCTGCAGCGCTACCTCGTTCACATCAATTCGTTGAAGGAGGCGGACCTCTGCTCGAGCGACGTCGTGCGAGACCGCGTCTTCCTTTCGACGGTGCACAAGGCGAAGGGCCTCGAATTCGACCACGTCGTCATCGCCGACGCACGCGACGGGGTCTACCCCTTCTTCAAGAGTTCCACCCCCGAGGCCAAAGAAGAGGACGCGCGAAAGTTCTACGTCGCGCTCTCGCGCGCCAAGAAGACGATCACGATCACCTGGCCGCTTGAAAACGACTGGGGCTATCGGTGCCGGGAGTCGCCCTTCTTGAAGAGCATCCGCTCAGACTTCATTCGCGTGACGGAAAGCGACGTGTTGAAGGACGGCAAGGCCTTCGGAAACGCCGGGCGCTCCGACGACCTCAACGAGGACGATCCGCCCTTCTGAGCTTTCGCCCCGACGAGCGGATACCTGCCGAACAAGCCGCCGAAGCGGACAAAGAAGAGTTTCTCCCCGACCGCTTCGGCGCGTCCCCGGACGGCTGCGCGCCGCCCAATGGATGCGCGTCGGATCTCTCAGTCGTGAATCTTGTGAAGTCCGATCCCCCGCACCGTCGCGAGGTCGTTTTCGTCGTAAATCGGACTCTTCTCTTCGTTCATCGCCGCGATCGCCGCCATTTCCTCGGGGCTCAGCGTAAAGTCGAGAATGTTCAGGTTCTCCGCCATGCGCTCGCGCCGCACGGACTTCGGGATCACGACGACGCCCCGCTGATTGAGCCAGCGAAGAATCACGGCGGCGACGGACTTCCCGTGCGCTTGGGCGATCTTCGTCAAGACCGGGTGCGTAAAGATCCCCCTCTGCCCTTCGGCAAAGGGCGCCCAGGTTTCGTGCACGATTCCTTCGGCCTTCAAGAAGGCGTTCGACTTCTCCTGCTGACGGAAGGGATGTGTTTCGATCTGGTTCACCATCGGCTTCACTTCGTTGTGCAGAAACAGGTCCTGCAGGCGCTCGTCCGAAAAGCTCGTGACGCCGATGGCGCGGACGCGGCCTTCCTTATAGAAGCGCTCCAAGGCGCGCCAGGCGGCGTAGTAATTGCCGTAGGGCTTGTGAAGGAGCACGAGGTCGACCGTGTCGAGCCCGAGTTCGTCGATCGACTTTTCGACCGCCCGCAGGACGTCGTCGTACTCGTAGTCCTGCACCCAGAGCTTCGTCGTGACGAAGATCGACTCGCGCGGAAGGCCGCTTTCGCGGATTGCTTCGCCCACTTCCTTTTCGTTGAAGTAACTCGCCGCCGTGTCGATCGAACGGTAGCCGACTTCAAGCGCGTCCAGGACGCAGCGCTTCGTGTCTTCCTTCGGGATCTGATAGACGCCGAACCCGATCGCGGGCATGACGACGCCGTTATTGAGACGAACTTCCTGCATGGCACTTTTCTCCATTCAACTCTCCGGACGCAAAGAGCCGCGCCCGTCTTTTTACCCGCTCATGCTAAGAACTTCGTATGCTTGAGGGAAAGACGCAAAACGAGGAAGAAATGTCACTTTTCGAAGATTCTGCACGTAACACGCCCGACGTCATCCGTACGGTTCCTCCCGAAAGTGCGCCCGAATCCGCTTCGAATGCCGCCCCCAAGAAGGTTTCCGAAGACCTACGGGAGATTGAGACCGTCCCCGACACGGCCCTGCTTCGCTTTCACGATTCGATCGAAGGCCTCGCTGCCGTCGTCCGCACGAACCGGATCCTCCACATCGTGCCCGCGAAGGGGAGTTTGAGCTTCGAGCAGCGAGAGACGCGCTACAACGTGACGACAGGCGACTACGTGATTCTTCCGAACGCGGTACTTGCGCGCGACTTCGCTGTGTCGCCCGACTTCGCGGGACTTCTCTTTTCCCTTTCGCCTCAGGTGTCCTTCCACATCGCGCTTCGTTCCGACTACGGGATCGTGGGGCATCTCTCGCTTCTCCAAAACCCGGTGATGCGTCTCACGCCCGACACGCAGGCGCGCCTCATCGAAGACATCGAGAGACTCCGGGCGCGGCTTTATGAAACCTCTCACCTCTTTCACGAGGAGCTCGTAAGCCATCTTCTCGCCGCGCACGTTTTGGACCTCTACGACATTCACGCGAAGTCCCTGGCGCAGAGCGCCGTCTCGAGCCGCGCGGTCGTGCTGCTGCGACGGTTCACTGAAGAACTTTCCCGAGGAAGCTTCCGGCAGCACCGGGACCTTGCCTGGTACGCCGAGAAACTCTGCGTCACGCCCGAATATCTGTCGGAAGTCTGCCGCAAGGTGAGTGGACGCGGGGCGGGCTACTTCATCGACCTCTTCACCGCGAGCGAGATCGCGCGCGTGCTCTTGAAGAAGAACCTTCCCGCGCGAAGGATTGCGGAGGACTTCAGCTTCTCGTCTCCCTCCTACTTTACGCGCTACGTGGTTAGGCACCTCGGCATGACGCCCGTGGCATTCAGGAGAAACCGCTAGAGTAACCGTGACTGCATGACAGGGAAAGACTCTAGAAAGAAGCTAGCGCCAACTGTAAACAAGGGGTAATTCCCACTAATACCATCCTCGGTTGCGGGAAAACGATCTGTTGGCACCCCCTCCCTGACCGATAAAATGATTTTGCTTGCTTCCTCTAAATTTTTTGTCGGAGGCCATCGTGAGTAAGGGTTTACCCACCCCCCCCTATCTGAGCTAAACGGTAAGGCCACTCTATCCAGCGACGAGTTTGTCACCCGTTGCTCCTACGAACTCTCCAAACCGCACAGTCGACTCCTTTCCTGGGAAGACTGCTATCTCTTCTTTCAAGAACACTTTGCCGCACTGGCTGCCGGCAAAGATGAAGAACTCCTGAAACAGGCCGAATTTCAGTTGGGCCTTTATCTGGCAAGTTTCGGGATGTACCGCGGATCAAGCGATCTGCTTGATCTTCATCGATCCGTCTACGGCTCCCTGATCACTTCCCTCTGCACCGTCGCTCTCGAAAATGGCGTCACGGCTTTTAAAGAAATAACCGACCCCAAAATAGTTGTCGCCCTCGCAAAGAAAACCAAAGAGTCTTTGCAGGATCTGAACATCTCGGCAACTTCCACGCTCATCAGCAAGATTCTCATGGGCACGTTCGCGTGTCTCCCCTCGTTTGATAAGAACCTGCGCGAGGCTGTTGAGAAGCTGAAGACGAATCCAAAGACCAAGGAGCTCCCACACATTCAGAACCTATCTTTCGGTCCTATTCAAGGTGCAGAAGCTTGGCATGCCTTTGTCGACACAAATCGATCTTTCTTTGAACAGGCCGCTCCTCATTTCAGAAATTCCGAAAGATCGTATCCAATCATGCGAGTCGTCGATCTGTATTTTTGGTTAAGTAAAGAATAAAACCAAGGAAGGTTAACCATGAACCGAGTCTTTAAAACTTTTTTTAATCGATATAAAAATTGCTGCGTCGTGATTAGCGAAAACAGCAAAGCCATAAGCGGCAAATCAAATTTTTCGAAATCAGCCTTAATAACGACATCTATCATCTTGCTTTCTTGTTTAGCGTCCTCGTCCATTTCAGCATTAGAACTGGTCGGAACTTGGACTTCGCGATATCTTTACGACTCAAACGAAAATTTTTTCCTTTTTGATGACACCCACATTGATTTTAGCAACCATAGATTGAACTCTGGTTCGTCAAATCCAACAGGTAGCATTTACAACAGCTACGTAAACCAGGACATCAGCAACAATAGCTTCAGTATCGGCGGGATGGATGCGGCTGGGGAAATGCCAGATTCTGAAACCGTATATCTGGGGTACGGAAATTTGTACAACGGTTTCTTTCAGGACCTCAAAAACAACGAAAAAGTTGGTTTTGTTGAGTCAATATCAGCTTCAGAAAATAACGGAACATATACTTATACAGTTAAATACTCAAAGGTTAGTAAAAATGATGTTGGGTTAATCAATATTCGTTATCATGAAACAGAGACGTTTACATGTAATTCAACTGACGAGAATTGTCCCATCTTTACTGGATCTCTAACCGCGTCATCGAATAAAGAAGAGATCGAACAACTTGCCTCTCAAATATCCTCTTACCTAACAGGAAGCGATTCATCGAGTGGTACCGAGGACCGCTATACGTATAACGGCAGTGCTTCGAAGAGATTGACTGGCGTTTCAGCCGGCGAAATTAGTGCAGACAGTCTTGATGCCGTAAACGGAAGCCAACTCTACGAACTGCAGCAGAAAATTACCGAAGGTTCCGGTGGCAGCGAATATTTGAGCATTAACGCAACCGACGAAGCTGCCGATCCCACTACCTCCGCCAAGGCGCAGGGAGCGCACTCCATGGCCGTCGGTGAAGAAGCCGTGTCCTCCGGCACGAATTCCGTCGCCATGGGCTACAAGGCTACGGTCGCGGCTGACCATTCCGTCGCGCTCGGCGCCAACGCTACCGTCGCCGCAACGGACGTCCTTTCCTCCGACACGCACGGCGTCGTTTCCGTCGGCAATTCCGACGCAGCGAACGGCTTCAAGCGCCGCATCATCAACGTTGCCGACGGCGTGAACGCTTCCGACGCCGCCACGGTGGGGCAGGTCACCACCATCAGCCGCGACAACCTTCAGAAGGGAGTGCAGGACGTTCTTGGCGTCACGGTCACGGACGCTGACGGCAAACTCACGGCCGGCAACATCGGCCAGACCGGTCAGACCACGGTAAGCGGCGCAATCGCCAGCATCAAGTCTTCCGTCGACAGCATCAACAACGGCAGCTTCACGGAAGGCGCCACGAACAAAGTTCAGGAAATCGCCCGCAACAGCGTCAAGGTGGAGTCTTCGACGACCAACGTTCTCTCCGTGGTCGGCACTACGGACGATACCGGAACCACTACCTACAAACTGAGCATTCTCTCCGACGGAACGGTGGGCGGAACTCAAGACGGCCGTCTGGTGACGGGCAGTACCGTGGCCGCTGAAACGCGCGTCGCCTCCGACGGAACCTACGTCAGGCAGGCAAATTCGGCCGCAGCCAACCTCGCGGCGCTCGACACGCAGGTGGGCACCAACGCCGGCAACATTGCGACTCTCCAAACTTCCGTCGACAACATCAATGCCGGCGCCTTCACCGAAACCACTGAGAATACGATCAAGCAACTTGCGGGGCAGGGCGTCAGAGTCGCCTCCGCATCCGACGACTACATCACGATCGAGACCGTCACCGAAAACAACGCGACCACATACCGCCTTACGGTGAAATCCGACGGCACGGTGGGCGGTCAGTTGGGCGGTCACCTTGTGACCGGAAATACGGTCGCCGCCGAAACGCGCGTTGCCTCCGACGGAACCTATGTCAAGCAGACCGAATCGGCCGCAAAGAATTTGACCAGCCTTGACAACGCGGTGACAAGTCTCGACGGAGCGGTGACCCGCATCGACAGCGCGGTCACGGAGCATGAGCAAGAGATTGCAAAGAATGCTTCCGACATTGCCGCCAATGCAACGGCGATTACCGGGAAGGCCAACGTCAATGCGGACAACATCGAGGTTGCGAGTTGGCAGACCAAACTTGGCAACGGCAAGGCCGAGGCAAACAACACCGGCCTTGTTACGGGCGGAACGCTCCACGCCTCGCTTCAGGGAAAAGCGAACACCGACCTCAGCAATCTCTCCGAAGGTGCCGCGAACACAATCACTTCTTTGGCGCAGGGCGCGGTGGAAGTCGTTTCCGGAAAGAACACCACGGTCACCAAGGGGTCGAACGGCAATGCGGTCACCTACGCCGTTAACGTCGCGGCCGACGGTACGGTCAATGGAGACAACGACGCAGGCATCGTCACCGGCACTACGGTCGCTTCCGCCCTTGACAAGGCCATCGGCGACGCGTTCACGAACATCGGCACAGCCGGATCAGATCAGCAGAACGCCATTCGCGACGCGGCAAAGGATGCCGTCAAGGTGAGCGCTTCGGATGGTTCGCTCATTACCGTGACTCCGACAACCGACGAAAAGAATCACACCACGACCTATTCGGTCGGTCTGCAAATGGCCGAAGAACTCTCGGCCGACGCCGCGGGACTCGTGACCGGCAAGATGGTGTTTGAAGGTCTCAACGGTCTTGCGACTGCGGCGAGTCTTACGTCCGACAACGTCAGCGCCTGGCAGCAAAAACTCGGAAACGGCGCGATCGCCGAAAACAACGGAGGCTTGGTGACGGGCGGCACGGTCTACGACGCCATTGCCCAGACCTTTGAAGACCTCCCGGGCAGCGTCGGCGGAGAAGTCATCAAGGATCAGGCACAAGCGGCCATTAATGTCAAGGCCGACGAAAAATCCGGAAACTTCCTGCAGGTCACCAAAACCACGGATGATCAAGCCAATGTCGACACCTACGCCGTAGGTCTCACGATGGCCGACGGCATCAGCGCGACGACGGACGGTCTTGTCTCCGCGAAGACGGTTTTCGATGAAGTTCGCCCGACGACGAACGGTCGCTTTATCGCCAACAATGTTTCAACGGCTGAGAACCTCGGCAAGCTCGACTCCGCAGTCGCCACAAACACCGACAACATCGGCACCCTGCAAACCACTGTCGGAGCCATCAATCAGGGGAACTTCTCCGAAGCCGCCTCTTCGCAAATCACCTCTCTCGCACAAGGTGCGGTAAAGGTTGTTTCCGGCACGAACACCACGGTCACCCAGGGTCGGGACGGCGATGCGCTCACCTACGCCGTTAACGTAACGGCCGATGGAACCGTCCACGGAGATAAAGACAGCGGCATTGTCACTGGTAGTGCCGTCGCTTCCGCCCTCGACAAGGCCATCGGCGACGCGTTCACGAAGATCGGCACCGAGGGATCGGAACAGCAAAACGCCATTCGCGACGCAGCCAAGGATGCCGTCAAGGTGAGCGCTTCGGATGGTTCGCTCATTACCGTCACCTCGACGACTGACGAAGAAAACCACACCACGACCTATTCGGTCGGTCTGCACATGGCTGACGGCCTTACGGCCGATGCCACCGGTCTCGTGACCGGCAAGATGGTGTTTGAAGGTCTCAACGGTTTTGCGACTGCAACGAGTCTTACGTCCGACAACGTCAGCGCCTGGCAGAAGAAGCTCGGAAACGGCGCGATCGCCGAAGGCAACGGCGGTCTGGTGACGGGCGGTACGGTTTACGACGCCATTTCCGATTCCTTCGAAAATCTCCCCGGCACGGCCGGCGGCGAAGCCATCAAGGATCAGGCGCAAGCGGCCATTACCGTCACGGCCGACAAGAATTCGGCGGATTACCTTCAGGTTGTCAAAAACGAGGATAAACAAAGCAACATCGACACCTACTCCGTTGGCCTCAAGATGGCCAACGGCATCGATTCCGCGACCGACGGTTTGGTTTCCGCAAAGACCGTCTACGACGAAGTTCGTCCGACGGACGGGCGGTACGTGCGCAACAGCGCAACGACCGCCGCCAACCTCTCCGCTCTCGATACGGAACTCGGCAACGTCAATCAGACCGTCAACAAGGTGCAGGGAACGGTTTTTGATGCCGACGGCAATCTGCAGCTTGCGACCCACTCGCTCGACAATCTGACGCAGGCCGGACTTGATCGTTTGAAGAACGCCACTTCTCTTCAGGGCAGCGCGTTCCTCACCGTCGAAGCCTCCGACAGCGAAGACGGTGCCACCCGCAACTATTCGCTCGTTCTGAAGACGACGGAAACGGCGGGAGAAGGCGAAAACGCACTCGTCACGAGCAACACGCTTGCCGAAGAACTCAAGGCCCACAGCGACAGTACGAACGCCGCAGTGGCGGAAAGTCTGGCCGCCAAGGCGGACCTGGATGCCGGCAACCTCACGGCCGAACACGTGCAAAAGTGGCAGGCCGCACTCGGAACGGGGACGGTTGCTGCGAACGACGGCGGTCTCGTGACGGGCGGCACGCTCTTTGCCGAAGTCCGTCCGACGGAAGACGGAACGTACGTAGGAGCCGATCAAACGACAGGCGAAAACCTGACGAGCCTCGACAGGGGACTGGTCACCCTTAACGAAGAACTCGGCAACAAGGCCGAAATCGATGCTTCGAACATTAAGGTCGATGCCTGGCGCAGCGTTTTGGGCGGCAGCATCGCTTCGGGCGACGCCGGTCTCGGATTCGTCACCGGGCAGGCCGTTCATCAGTGGGGCACTCCCGGAACCCGCACGGAACCCTACTTTGCGATTTCCTCGGACAACACCGTCGCGGAAAACCTCGTCGCCTTGGACGACAAACTCGGCCAGGTGCAACAGTCGATTCCCACGAACGGACTCGACGCCTCTCTCGGCAATCTCACCGAGGAAGGGAAGGACGTCATCGCCGGCATTGCCAACGATTCGCTCCAACTCAACGGCTCGGGTCTGATTACCGTGGAAAAGGGTGAAAACGGGTTCACGATCGGCGGCGTGTCGGGCGGCGAAATCGCCCAGAACAACGCCGGACTCGTCACGGGGGATCAGGTCTGGGACGCCCTGCAGGACGTGGGACTTTCGGACGAAACCGTTCAGAACGCCATCAACGAAGCGCTCACCAACAACGAGACCTTCCAACAGGCCGTTTCCGAAGCGGTGACCAACAACAGCAATGTTCAGGCGGTGGTTGAAAACGCTCTGAAGAACGACCAGAACCTCAACTACATTGCTGAAAACATGGATGCGACGGGTACCGTTACTCCCGACGATACCTCGGCAGTAAGCGGTCAGACGGTTCACCAATACCTCCACGCCGATTCCATGGGCTTGGGCAGCAACAACCGGGTTTCGGGCACGGGCAGTTTCGCCTACGGCTCGAACAACGTCGTCATGCCCAACAAGACGCGCGCACCCGGCGACACGGATGCCGGCGCATTCGGTTCGGGCAATACGGTTGCCGCCAACCATTCGTACGCCTTCGGGTCGGGCAACACCGTCTCGGCTGAAAATTCGTACGCCATCGGCAACGGCAACCGCGTCGAATCGACGGGCACCAACACCTTCGTGTTGGGCAGCAACGTGACGACCGGCGCGACGAACGCCGTCGTTCTCGGTGCCGGCTCCGAAGGCGTTTCGAACGCCGTGAGCGTGGGTTCGTCGACTTCGAAGCGCAAGATCGTCAATGTCGAGCGCGGCGAAGTGTCGGCGGGCAGTTCCGATGCGGTGACGGGCGGTCAGCTCTATGAAACGCAACAGGCGATCGTTGAAAACTCCCGCTCGATCGACCGCGTAGCCCATACGCTTAAGCGCGACATCGACCGCGCCGCCGCGAATGCCGCCGCCATGGCCGCGCTGCAGCCGCTCGGTCTTGACGACGAGCACAAGTGGTCGGCCGCCGCGGGCGTCGGCAACTACTCGGGCGAACAGGCCCTGGCCATCGGCGTCTTCTACAAGCCCACCGAAAACATCATGGTCAATGTGGCCGGTTCCACCGCAACGGGCGGCGACACCATGGTGAATGCCGGTTTGGCCTATCGCTTTGGCGCACCCTCGACCTACGGCGACATGTCGACCTCGGCCTTGAAGCAGAAGGTGGTGGCTCTGTCCGACCACAACCGGGCGCTTGAAGCACAGCTTCGCAGCGCGCAAGACCGGGAAGAAAGCATGGCGCAGCGCGTCGAGAAATCCCGCGAGGAACTCGAAACCCTGAAGAAGGAAATCGAGCTCATGAAGGAACTTTTGGGACTGCGCATAGAGAACGGAGAACCCGTCCTGAAGCGTACGAGCCTCAAAAAGTAATCGTCCAAGCGTGACGCTGAACGTTTTGTGAGCCGCCGTCCGGACCCAACTTCCGGCCGGCGGCTTGCTTTTTCGTTCTCCCGGAGCCTCCCGTACGTTCTCTCCTCCTCTTGCCCCGCACCAACGCCCTCGGGTGGACCGTTTTCGAGAATTTCTCGAGTGCGGCAGCAAGGATTTATCCTGGTCCGTACGGCCGAAGACGCCCCTCCTTCCGCTTTTTTGACCGTGCCTTCCGCGTTTCTTCAGGCTCGGACCGCTTGAGAATACTCCCGCAAAGAATCTTCCCGTTCCGCAAACAATTAAAAAGATTCTTTATGCTCCGCTCTCCATAAGAATTTACCCGATTTTTTGATAACCACTGCCGATATTTTGCCTGTCCGTAAACCGCGCGCTTTGCTCCGAGATCAGAATCGGAGAGTGCGGACGCGTTGGTCGTCCGCATGAACAACAAATTCCATGGAGATTCCCTCATGCAAACCAAGCTTTCCGTCGCGCTCGCCGCGGCTCTTGCGGGTTTCGCCCTCGGCGCCCAAGCCGCCAACGTCGAGGTCTACGGCCTCGTCGATACGGGTCTCAACTATCAGCACGTCGACGCCGACCGCTCGGGCGTCGACGACATTTCGCGCTTCCAGATGAAGTCCTCCCAGTCGACTCCGAACCGCTGGGGTCTGCGCGGGACCGAAGACATCGGTCCGGGCCTCAAGATGGGCTTCCTGCTCGAAAGTCAGTTCGGCAGCGACGACGGTTCGCTGACGGGCAACCGTCTCTTCCAGCGCGCCGCGCAGATCATGCTGATGTCGGACGACTACGGCACCCTCGTTCTCGGCCGTTCCGGCATGCTTCGCAGCGGCCACGGTACGACCGGCCTCTGGGGCGGCAACATCGCCCCCTTCAGCAACTCCTGGGGCGACTACATGGTGGGCTCCAAGTACGTCATGCCGGGCGGCTTTGCGCCGGGCGACAACACCATCACCTATCAGTCCCCGGTCATGTCGGGTCTGCAGGTCCATCTGCAGTATTCGAACCAGCTTGACGCCGTCGGCGCCGACGATTGGGAAGAAGAAGGCAAGAACAGCACCGACCGTCAGTGGGCCGTGGGCGCCACCTACACGAGCGGTCCCGTGCACGTCGTCGCGGTGCTCGACTCGGTTCTCTACGGCCGCACCGACGAAACCGGCGGCTACGATCCCGACGATTCACTTTCGTTTAGCCTCGGCGCGACCTACGACTTCGGCTTCATGAAGCTCTACGCCTCGGGCATGTACTTCAGCGACATGCTCGCCCGTGAATTCCAGAGCCACAACGACATAGACTCGATGCTGGGCGGCGAAGGCGTTTCCTACAAGGGCTACAGCCTGCAGTTGGGCACGACCGTTCCCGCCTGGGGCGGCACGGTGAAGGCCAACCTGGGTTGGATGGACGCCTCGGTGGACCACGAGTACCTCGCGAGCGACGTGTACGAATACGGCGACACCGACCGCATCGGCTTCTCGCTCGGCTACGTCTATCCGCTCTCGAAGATGGCGGAAGTCTATGTGGGCGCCGGCGTCACGAAGGACAGCGCCAACGCCACACTCCGGGCGGACGACTCCTCGGCCGATCCGATCGCCTACGAAGTGCTCTCGGGCCTGCTCGTTCGCTTCTGATCGACCGACAGGTTGCGCACGCCCTCCCGCGTGCGCAGCCGCAAGGGCTTTCCCTCACAGACCCCGCGCCGACTCCCCTCGGCCGCGGGGTTTTCTTTCCGCCCATATTCCGACGGGGACCGCCGGCGAAACGGCCCCCGAACCTTTCGGTGCGGAGGCCGACTGTCGCTACGGACGAGGTCCGTTTCGAAACGGACTCGGCTCCGCAGAGGCCCGCTCTCAAAGAAACGGGACTTACGCCCGACGGGCGAAATGCCCGGAGCGGGAGACAATCGAAACTCTAAGGGAAGTCCGAGAGCCTGCGCAAGCCCCCGCGCCACCGCTCGTTCCACGAAATCCCTCCCGACGCTTTACGGCTTCCTTCTTCCCAAGTTCCGCCCCCTCTTTCTTCCGTCCGTTCTCCCCTATCTCTCCTCTTCTTGCCCCGCATCAACGCCCCTAGGGGGACCGTTTTCGAGAATTTTCTCGTGCGGCGGCAAGGACTCATTCCCAATCTCGACGCAAGGACACTCGTCCGGGCCGCCGCTTCATGCAAAAAGGAGAAACCTCATGACCATGAATCGACGCTCTTTCCTCGCCGGCGGCCTCGCCGGCACCGCGGCCGCCCTTTCGGGCGCTTCGCACGCCACCCCCATCCTCGCCCCGAAGAAGTGGGACGAAACCTTCGACGTCGTCATCGTGGGCGCCGGGGCCGCGGGCCTCACCGCGGCCTGCGAAGCCGTGAAGCAGAAGCTCTCTTCGGTCGTCTTTGAAAAGATGCCCATCATGGGCGGCTCGTCCGTTCTCTGCGGCGGCATGATCGCCGTCTCCGACACGGAAGAGCAGAAGGCTCAGAACATCAACGACACGCACGAGCTCTTCGTCAAGGACCTCATCGTCTCGGGCGGCTACGCCGACGAAAAGGTGGTCCGCGCCTACGTCTCGTCCATTCGCGAACACTACGAATGGCTCACCAAAGAACTGGGCTTGAAGCCCGACGCCATCGTCCTGCAGTGCGGCCGGAGCGTTGCGCGCTCGCGCCACTTCAGTCCTCCAATTCCTTCCAGGCCGTGAAACTGCGTTTCTCTTCCGAAAAAACCAGCCCGACACGGTGAAGCTCTTTTCCGTGCGGACCTTCTCCGTAATGCCCACGTCGAATCTGCTCCAGAGCCTTTTCCAATAGTTCAGGCACACCTTTCTCTTTTTGCGCGAACTTGAATTCGAAGATCCAACGTCGACCTCCGGCATCGACCTCAAGATCGCTTCGCCCATGCGCACTGTGAACTTCCGCAACCGGCAACATCGACCCCCCGATGAGGAGAGCCTGCACAAGAGCTCGGCACATGGACTCGTTCGTGGCCGGAAACTTCAGGTAATCCATCGAATTGAAGACCAGATTGAGGTAACGAACGACATCGTTCACCGTGCCTACCCGCAGGGTAAGCGAAATCGGCGGCTCCTCTTCTTCCAGATGCTTGAGCCCGTTGGGTAGCAAGAGGTCCGCATAGAGTTGCGCCATGGATTCCGCCACTTCCTGATTGGGATAGCCGAGTATGATTTCGCGCCCGTCCCCCCGAACGTCCTTGATCGTCAGGTAACCGCACTGCATCAGCATGACGACGGGATTGATGTCTTTGGGCGAGCGCAAATCCGCTGCGCTGACCAAAGAGTCGTACGACACGGAAAAAGGCGTTCCGTAAGTGGCGGGACCGGAAATCCGTTTTGCCTTGGCAAAATCCACCAAAAGCGAAGGACGTCCCCCGCTTTCATACCAATAATTTCTGAATCCGCTCAGAGGCCACATCAAGAAATTCAACACCGACCACGGCGCAAAAAGACGGGTTTTCGCCGAAGCGTCAAAACAATACCCGTCGTAGCGCTCCGTCATGCGTCGGATCACTTCTTCGAAAGACAATCCCAGCGTTTGTCCAGCTCTTTCGACGTACTCACTGAAGTAGGTGCGGATTTCTTCCTCGGTGTAACCCAGCAGGCGACCGAACTCCGGATTCAGACTGATGTCCATCACATTGTTGAGTTCGGAAAAGATGCTGGTGTGACTCAGCTTGGTGATGCCCGTGAAGAAGAAAAAGCGAAGCCGGCTCTCCCAACGTTTGATGGACGCATAGAAGCGGGACAACTTGCTTTGCACGCCGGAAATCAATTCAGCGTCGAGCAAATGCGCCGTAAGCGGCGCATCATACTCGTCGATCAGCAGCACCAAACTCACCGGCTCCTGCTTGGAAAGAAATGCGGAGAAACGGTCAATCGGATCCGAAATCGAAGCATCCATTTCGAGCCCCGCCGCATCGGCGCATTCTTTCAGATGAGCGTTCAGACACTCGAGAAAGCCCTCGACGGACGAAAAGTCCTTCACGAGCGAGAAATCCAGATGAAGGACCCGATACGTCCGCTCCTCTTTCCAGAGAGATTCCATGGCGAGGCCGTGAAAGTCCCGGAGACCGTAACGAAAGAGCGATTCGAACGTGGAAACAAGAAGAGACTTCCCAAAGCGCCTCGGACGCGCAAGAAAGATCTTGGCGCGCAAAGAAGCCAACCGATGAACGAGGGGAGTCTTGTCAACGTATATTTCGTTGGCAATCCCCCTCATGACGGAAAAATCAGCGCTTCCAACAGGCAAAGCCTTCGAGAAACCGTTGGGCATGAAAAACTCGCGGGTAAAGACAGTCGACGGTTAGATTCTATACGACACGGCCAACCGCAAGACACAAGAAGATCTGCAGGCACAGAAGACAATCGGGTGCAATTTCCCGTCGATCGCCTTCAACCTACTGCAACTTGTAATACCTTGGTCGATGAAGGGACGCTCCTTTGCGGGCTGCCACACCACAAGCCGGGAAATGGAAAAGACTGCGGCGCAGGCATGGAGAGCGATCCGACCCTCGACATTGCTTTCGTTTTTCGATAAATCCCCGCGAGTGCCTAGGGGATCGTATCCTTCTGGATCCCCCTGGGAGTTGGCGGAGGGGCAGTCGCGAGACCGCCCCTCTTGCTTTTTGTGCCTTCCTTTCCGCTTTGAACAGAGGCCGCAGGCACGGCGGTGAGCGGCAGGGATTTCCGTCCGACGGAGAATTTCCGCGCGAAACGGTTTCCACGGTTGCCGGACACCTTCGCAACCCCCCCCTTTTTTTTTCGCTGGTACAGTGGGAAATGCTACCTTGGGATAATTTGTCCCTAGGAATAATACGTATCCCAATTCACGCTTGCTTATCTTTTCCGGAACACTCACAACCGCACCGTGAGCACGCCGGCAACCCGCCCGCCGCCCTCGGCCTCTCTCCCTATCTCCTCCCCGCCTCATCAGGACTTTCCCGAAAACCTCTCTCCAAAGCAACAACCTTTGCCTTTTCGCAAATTACGCGCGTAAGTCCGCGAAAGAGAATCGACGCGTGCGGGTCTTCTCAGCAGCCCGCGCGGATAAAAACAGGAAAAAAGGAGATTTCCTCATGCAAACCAAGCTTTCCGTCGCTCTTGCCGCGACTCTTGCGGGTTTCGCCCTCAACGCCCAGGCGGCCAACGTCGAGGTCTACGGCCTCATCGATACGGGCCTCAACTATCAGCACGTCGACGCCGACCGCACCGGTGTGGATGACGTTTCCAAGTTCCAGATGAAGTCCTCGCAGTCCACCCCGAACCGTTGGGGTCTGCGCGGTACCGAAGACCTCGGCGAAGGCCTGAAGGTGGGCTTCGTTCTCGAAGGTCAGTTCAACAGCGACGACGGCTCGCTCATGCCGGGCGACCGCCTCTTCCACCGCGCCGCGCAGATCATGCTGATGTCGGACGACTACGGTACGCTCGTTCTCGGTCGCTCCGGCATGCTTCGCAGCGGCTTCGGCACGACCGGCATCTGGGGCGGCAAGGTCGCTCCGTTCAGCAACTCCTGGGGCGACTACATGGTCGGCTCCAAGTACATCATGCCGGGCGGCTTCAAGCCGGGCGACAACACGATCACCTATCAGTCCCCGGTGATGTCGGGCCTGCAGCTCCACGCCCAGTATTCGAACCAGCTTGACGCCGCCGGCGCCGACGACTGGGAAGAAGAAGGCAAGAACAGCACCGACCGTCAGTGGGCCTTGGGCGCCACCTACACGGGCGGCCCCGTGCACGTCGCCGCCGTGCTCGACTCGGTTCTCTACGGCCGTGCCTACGACGCCAAAGGCAATCTCCTCGGTTACGATCCGGACGACTCGCTCTCCTTCAGCCTCGCCGCGACCTACGACTTCGGCTTCATGAAGCTCTACGCCTCGGGCATGTACTTCAGCGACATGCTCGCCCGTGAATTCCAGAGCCACAACGACATAGACTCGATGCTGGGCGGCGAAGGCGTTTCCTACAAGGGCTACAGCCTGCAGTTGGGCACGACCGTTCCCGCCTGGGGCGGCACGGTGAAGGCCAACCTGGGTTGGATGGACGCCTCGGTGGACCACGAGTACCTCGCGAGCGACGTGTACGAATACGGCGACACCGACCGCATCGGCTTCTCGCTCGGCTACGTCTATCCGCTCTCGAAGAAGGCGGAAGTGTACGTGGGCGCCGGCGTCACGAAGGACAGCGCCAACAACAAGGACACGGACGGCTCCTCGGTCGACCCGATCGCCTACGAAGTGGTCTCGGGTCTCCTGATCCGCTTCTAATCGATCGCAAAGGTTGCGCACGCTCCTCCCCCGCGTGCGCAACCGCCAAGGTCTTTTCCATTCCACCCCGCCCCGACTCCGTCGGCCGCGGGGTTTTCGTTGTTCAGCGGGATGGGTGCCGTCGAAGGGCGCCCCCGCCCCCGACCTCCTCGTCAGACCGAAGTCGTCAAGCGTTCCCTTCCCGCCGGGCCTTTCCTTAAAACCGCAAACGAAAAAGTCTCCCTCACCGCTCGGACACGGAAAGCTTTCGTCGGGAAAGAGACCGTTGAAGTCCTCCCGAGTACCGGATCTCTTTGCCGGGTCCAAGTCGTCGGGCGCCCCCTTCTTCCGCCGGGCCAATCACCCAAATCCCTACCACCAAGACGAAGAAACCTCCCGCACCGCTTGGACGAGGCAGGTTTTCGTCAGAGATCCGTTGCAGTGTCCCCGCGCCTCCGCCCCCTTCGCAAGGACGAAGTTCTCCCGCGCCTCCGCCTCCTTCGCAAAGACGAAGTTCTCCCGCGCCCCGCTTCTCCTCCTCGAAGGCAGAGTCTTCGGGTGCCCCTTCCTTCCCGCCGGGTCCTTTACTCAATCCCCCAATACGACAAAACCTCCCGCATCGCTCGGACACGGGAGGCTTCTTTCAGGAGAACTCAGCGCTTACGCGGTCGCGGCGTTCTTGCCGGCGATGCGTCCGAAGAGGAGGCAGTCGACGATCGACACCGTCCCCAGACGCACCATGCCGTGCACGCCCCCGCAGATTTCGCCCGCGGCGTAGAGACCCGGAATGGGCTTGAGGTCGTTCCCGATCACTTCGGCCTTCGGCGTAATCGCAAGACCGCCCATCGTGTAGTGGACGCGCGGCCAGAGACGGATCGAATAGAACTTCCCTTGGTTCACCTTCGTGTCGTCGAAGATCTTCGCGTTGAAGGCCGGATCCTTCTTCGCCTTGACGGCTTCGTTCCACGTCTTGAGAGACGCCATGAACGCCTCCTTCGGGATCTTGTGGAAGTCGGCCAGAGCTTCGGCCGAATCAAAGGTCTTGACGACGCCCTTTTCAAGGCCCGTCTTCAAGGCTTCCGCCGGAACGTGCCCGACGTTGTCGACGCTCACGGCGAGGACCGCGGGATGTCCCGTCGCGACGATCGCGTCGGAGCGGACCTTGCGGTTGCCGGTTTCGTTCACGAAGCGCTTTCCGGTTTCCGGATCGACCATGAAGCCGTAACCCACGACCGCCTCGACGATCTTCGGCGCCACGCCGAAGCCCTTTTCGTCGGGCGAGGTCCAGGGACCGAGCTGAATCCAGTCCATCTGAATGTCGGTCGCGCCGATGCGCTGCGCCGCCATCAGGGCGTCGCCCGTGGCGCCGGGCTGGTTCGTCGATTCGAGCTGCGGCCCGAGACGCGGGTCGTGGAGCTTGCGAAGTTCAACGTTCTGCGAGAAGCCGCCGCCCGCCAAGACGAGGCCCTTCTTTACGCGCACGCGGACGTTCTTCCCGCTCTTTTCGTCGGGGAACTTGTAGCCTTCCGTAATCACGGCTCCGACGACGCGGCCCTTTTCCACAATGATGTCAACGAGGCGCGTGCGGTTTTCCACCTTGACGCCGAGGCTCTTGGCCTTTTCAACGAGAGGCTTCACGAGCTGGGCGCCGTTACCCTTCATGTAGGCCGCGCTTCGCGGCACCGAGTGGCCGCCGTGGAAGGCGAGGCGGTCGAACTTCACGCCGATCACGTCGCGGACCCATTCGTAGGTAGGAAGGGCGTTGTCCGCCACCACGCGGGCGAGTTCCTCGTGCACGAGGCCGCCGCCCGACTTCAGCATGTCGCGGTAGAGCTGATCGGCCGAGTCCTTGACGCCCGCGGCCTTCTGCAGGTCGCTTCCCGGCGCGGCGATGCCGCCGCCGCAGAGCGCGGAGTTGCCGCCGAGCACCACCATCTTTTCAATCAGAAGCGTATCGGCACCGGCCGTGCGGGCTTCGATCGCGGCGCAGAGGCCCGCGTAGCCCGAACCCACGACGAGGACGTCGCATTCGCGGTCCCAGGAAGCGGGGGCTTCCGCCGCGTGCGCGGCGTGGGCGGCGCCCGCCATCAGGCCGGCACCAGCGAGTCCGAGGACGTTTCGACGGGAAAACTTGTCCATGTTTCTCTCCTTGTGAGGTCTAAGAACATTTCATTGTTGAACAGAGTCTTACGCGCGTAATTTGACAGGGCGCAAAGGAAAGTGAGGAGACCGAAGATAAATTCCTTCGCCCGCGACGAAAGTACGGAGGCGACCCCGTTGCCCGGCTGCCGTTCCCTAATAACAACTGAAAGGCCCTTTCAGTTGTAACTACGGGCTTGCTGCAACTCAAACGCCCCTTCAGTTGCAACAAGCGGTCTTATACCAACTCAAACGCCCCTTCAGTTGCAACAAGCGGTCTTATACCAACTCAAACGCCACTTCAGTTGCAATAAGCGGCCTTATACCAACTAAAAGGTCGTTTCAGTTGTAGCTACGGACCAATACCAACAAAATCGCTTCTGCAGTTGATATTACGAAAACGCCCCCGCACCGAAAGCGCGGAGGCGTTCCCGTCGCCCGGGCGGCCTCAACCGTCTCGAGCGACTTCATTCATCGGACAAGCCCGATTCTCAGCACCAGGGCGTTTCGTCGGCGGCGTTGCGGCCGGCGATGCGCCCGAAGACCAGGGCTTCAGCGTTGTTGCAGGCGCCCTGATAGATCGGACCCCACATGGAGCCGAGTTCGCCGGCGCCGTAGAGACGCGGAATCGTCTTGCCAAGGGCGCTCACGATGCGGGCCTTTTCGTCGCGGCGCGGACCGCCCTGCGTGTTGACAAGCGTGGGCCAGAGTTCGAGCGCATAGTACGGACCCTTTTCAAGCGGGGCCGAAACGAGCGGCGCGTCAAAGGCGTAGGACTTCGCGGCCTTCTTGACGGGACGTCCGAAGAGCGTGTCCTTCCCTGCGCGGATGTCTTCGTTCCAGCGCTTCACCGTCGCTTCGAGTTCTTCGGCCGGAACCTTGATGGCGCGCGCCAGATCGGCGATCGTGTCGGCCTTCTTGACGTGAGCGTCTTTTCCGACAGAATCGAATTTCTGAGCTTCGGCGAACTTCCTCCCGAAGCCGATCCCGAGCTACTGCGCTTGGGTGCTCCGCTTTGCTGCAATCCTGAAGTCGCCTGCATTCTCTCGCGACTTTTTACCGGCGGACGCTACGGACTCGGACTGCCGGAGAAGATCTCGAGCTATGCGTCCTACGGACTCGAACCCAAGATCACCGGCGTTGCTCATCACGCTTCCGAAAATCTCGCCTCGACCGGAGAACCTCGGCACATCGGAACGCAGGATTCTGGATTTTCTGGAGTGCAACGGCCCCTCCCAGCGTACGGAGATTCAGAACCACCTTGGGAAGTCCTACGGGCTCGTGATCGGCGCGCTCAACGCCCTGGAGAAGAGGAATCTCATAGCGCGGGAAGGGGGCGGGCGACATACGCGGTATCGGCTACGCTGACGAGGATCGGGCGGCCCCATCATGTCCGCCGCCTTATCACAACTCAGAAGCCCTTTTAGTTGCAACAAGCGGTCTTATACCAACTCAAACGCCATTTCAGTTGCAACAAGCCGCCTTATACCAACTCAAACGCCCCTTCAGTTGCAACAAGCGGTCTTATACCAACTCAAACGCCACTTCAGTTGCAATAAGCGGCCTTATACCAACTAAAAGGTCGTTTCAGTTGTAGCTACGGACCAATACCAACAAAATCGCTTCTGCAGTTGATATTACGAAAACGCCCCCGCACCGAAAGCGCGGAGGCGTTCCCGTCGCCCGGGCGGCCTCAACCGTCTCGAGCGACTTCATTCATCGGACAAGCCCGATTCTCAGCACCAGGGCGTTTCGTCGGCGGCGTTGCGGCCGGCGATGCGCCCGAAGACCAGGGCTTCAGCGTTGTTGCAGGCGCCCTGATAGATCGGACCCCACATGGAGCCGAGTTCGCCGGCGCCGTAGAGACGCGGAATCGTCTTGCCAAGGGCGCTCACGATGCGGGCCTTTTCGTCGCGGCGCGGACCGCCCTGCGTGTTGACAAGCGTGGGCCAGAGTTCGAGCGCATAGTACGGACCCTTTTCAAGCGGGGCCGAAACGAGCGGCGCGTCAAAGGCGTAGGACTTCGCGGCCTTCTTCACGGGACGGCCGAAAAGCGTGTCCTTCCCGGCGCGGATGTTTTCGTTCCAACGCTTGATGGTCGCTTCGAGTTCTTCGGCCGGAACCTTGATCGCGCGGGCGAGATCGGCGATCGTGTCGGCCTTCTTCACGAGTCCCATCTCGATTTCCTTTTCGCAGTCCTTCGACCAGGTGTGGTGTTCGCGGTTGATGGCCCAGCCCGAACCGAGGCTGCTGCCGAGCGGCCCCATGCGAAGAGTCGCGTGGTCAAAGACGAGGTAGCAGGGAATGCGCGGATAGCGGTGGTTGACGGCGTCGATCTGGCTCGCGACGTACATCTGGCAGTGACCGTCCGTCAATTCGTTCGCAAAGCGGCGGCCATCCTGGTCGACCCAGATGTAGCCCGCGCCCTTGATGGAGGCGCCGACGTTCGTCGAGTAGCCGGGATAGCGCACGTCGAGACCCGCGGAGTAGGCGTTCATGTGCCAGAGCTTCGCGCCCATGGACTGCGCCAGACGCAGACCGTCGCCGGTGTTGCCGGGGTTGCCCAGAGCGCCGATGCCCGTGCCCATGGTGAAGTTCATGAGGCTCTCCTGGTCGAATTCGAAGCCGCCCGTGGCGAGCACCACGGCGCGGCGGGCGCGCACCGTAATTTCCTTACCCTTGTGCTTCGCCACGACGCCCACGACCGTATCGCCCTTCCTGATCATTTCGACCACAGGGGTTTCCGTCATGTATTCGATGCCCGCCTTCTCGACCGCGCCCTTGAGGAGGTCGAAGAGGCAGTCGCCCGCGCCCTTCTTGGGACCGCCCTTCTGACCGCGCACGCGGTAGCGCTTGATTACTTCCTGACCGGGGAGGTTCTTGAAGCCCGCGTAGCCGTAGACGAAGAGCTTCACGTTGTCGGCGAGGCCCGTGACGAAGTTTTTGAGGTCCATCACTTCGCGGCAGAAGGTGCGAAGGAGCGCCTCGTCCATTTCGGCGTGCGAATAGGTGTAGGTGCCCTTCAGGTATTCGTAGGCCTTCGCCTCGTCGTCCGGGCACATGAAGCCGCCCGCGCTCACGGCGGTGTTGCCGCCGGGTTGCGGCATCTTTTCCAGAATGAGGACGTCCGCGCCCTTCTTCTTCGCTTCGATCGCGGCCGCCGCACCGGCGCCGCCGAAGCCGAGGACGAGCACGTCGGTCGTCTTGTCCCACTTCATGTCGTCGGTCGCGACGCGGGCCACCGCCGAGGCGCAGCTCCCGAGCGCAAGACCCGAACCCATCGCAAACTTGAGGAAGCTTCGCTTGGAAATCGTTGCCGTCATAGTCCCTCCTTTTGGGCTCAAAAAATTGCAACGGAGGGATTCTTTCCCGAAGACCTGCCTAGGCAATTTGGCGGGGATCAGTAAGGCGCGTGATTCTTCGGCCGGATGCGGGTTCGACCCGAGGGCGTACGGCAGGGGGGAGGAGCGGCAAGGCCGCGCTTTCCGTCACGGGCAGGCATTTTGGTGGATCACGATCCAGTGGAACACCATCCCGTGGAACACGATCCAGTGGAGTACGTTCCAGTGGATTACGTTCCACCATTCTGCAGAAACCATCCCGAGTCCGGGGTCCGCGCCCCGAACCGAAAAAGAAGGGAGCGCCCTTCCCGTCCGATCGGACGAAACGAGCGCTCCCCCGCGTCTCAGCGAGACTCGATCAGGCCCACGCCTTCTGCGCCGCAGCCATGGCTCCAGCCTTGCGGCCGTTCACGAGGCAGTCGAGCACCGCGCAGGCCCCGATGCGCACCGCACCGTGAATGCCGCCCACGCATTCGCCCGCGGCGAAGAGCCCCGGAATCGGACGGTCCGTCATGACGTCTTCGACGGCCGTGTCGACCTTCGTCGCCATGCCGCCCATCGCGTGATGGATCTTGGGTTCCATTTCGGAAACGTAATAGGGGCCGTCGTTCATGGGCTTGGCTTCCTTGTCGAAGGGACGACCGAAGTCTTCGTCGCGCCCCTTCTTCAAGAGTTCGTTGTAGCGCGCGATTTCCGAGCGAAGGACCTTCCCGTCAAAGCCGTAGGCCTTGGCGAGCGCGTCGGCGTCGGCGAACTTCTTCACGCTGCCCGCTGCAAGCATCTTTTCGAGAGCGCCCGGACGAAGCTTTTCGAGGTGCGCGACGCCGTCGGAATCGGCGATCGAAAGAGCCTTTCCGCCCTTGTTGATGACGGTGAGGAAGCTGTCGGTCAGCACCTTGCGGTCGCCGAATTCGTTCACGAAACGCTTTCCGTCGAGGCTCGAGACGTAGATCCCGAAGAGCGCCCCCGAGATCGACGCGAAGTGCGAGGCAATCCCCATGCCTTCTTCCACGGGCGAGCAGTTGGGCAGGCACTGAATCCAGTCGGCCTGAATGATGTTCGCACCGATGCGGCTCGCTTCGCGCCAGCCTTCCGACGTCGCGCCCGGCTGATTCGTCGTCTTGTACTGAGAACCCAACTTCGGGTCGAGACGGCGGCGGTAGTTCACGTCCGCACAGAAGCCCCCGAAGGCGAGGACCACGCCGCGGCGCGCCCCGATCGTACGGCGCTTGCCGGAGTCGGGCTTCCCGAATTCATAGCCTTCGCGGACCACGATCCCCTTCACGCGTCCGTCCGCGTCGCGGATGATGGTGTCGAGAATCGTGCGGCGGCGGATTTCGACGCCCAACTTCTTGAGGCGCTCCACCGCGGGCTTGATGATGCCCTGGCCGGTGCCTTCTTCCGTAATCATGCAGCGAAGCGCCGAATGGCCGCCCTTCCCGGTCAGGTTCGTCTGCCACTTGACGCCCATTTCCTTGCGGGTCCACTCGAAGGTGTCCGCCGCGTCCTCGCAGAGGAAGCGGATGTGGTCGGGATTGCCGAGACCCTGGCCGATCCGCATCATGTCGGCTTCGAGCGCTTCGGGCTTGTCCGTGATGCCCTGATCATGCTGCACCGACGAATTCGGGACGGCGATCATGCCGCCCGAAAGCGAGCTGTTGCCGCCGATGAAGGCCATCTTTTCGACGACCAGAACGTCCGCCCCCGCGAGCTTGGCGGAGAGCGCCGCGGAAAGTCCCGCAAAGCCCGAGCCCACGACCACGACGTCGTGCATTTCGTCGAATTTCGCGGGCATCGGATCGCGGCAGGCGGCCTTCGCCGAGAGCGCCGTCGCGCCCGTCAAGACGCCCGCCGCGGCGGCTCCGAGGAATTTGCGTCGATTGGCGGTGATGGTCATTCTTTTCTCCTTTTCGTTAAGCAAATGACTTTTGGAAGCGAACGCCCCGAAGGACGTCGCCGGTAGCGAAGGAAAATCCTAACGATTTGCCGTCCCCGCGCCCATCCGCACTTTTCCGAGCGAGAAAAGTCGTATTTTTCTTCCGCAATCCGCTTGGCGCCGTCCGTAGCGCTCTCCCCTAAAAGAAAAAGCGGGCGACCCGAAGTTTCCCGGACCGCCCGTTCCGACGTCTTCCCACCCATCCTCGCCCGGGCGACGCCGAACCCGCGGCTACCGAAGCCATTCACATTTTGGATGAAGGTTTCTTCAGAGTCCGTTTGGATCGCCTGACCAAAGCGGAAATGAAATACTGCGCCGCCATGGCCGCTCTCGGCGAGGGACCCTATGCCGCCGGAAAAATTGCGGAAATCATGGGAAAAGAAGTGACTCGGCTCGGTCCCATTCGTGCGGCGATCATTCGCAAGGGCATGATTTATTCCACGTCATATGGATTCGTTGACTTCACTGTCCCACTCTTTGCAGACTTCATGCGCCGCCAGAGGGAAAGCAGTTAAACCATCCCGAGGGAAAAAAGCAACATATAGCAAGATATGTCGAGATATAGTGAAATTCACTATATCTCGATAAACTTCATAATTCTCCTCTTTCCTCCCCTCTTCACGCCCACCCGCGTCCTTCTCGTCCGACTCCTGCGCTGCGCTCGTCAGGAACGCCCGCATCCATTTGGTGGAAGGGATCGTGGTTACTCTCGGCCGTCAAGGCCAGCCGCATCGAAAGTTTCGGTGTGCCCCGCTCGGATGCGAGAAGCGAAAAACCCCGCTCGTCAAAAACCGCCTCTGCGGTCGCCTTGGCTACGAGCGTCTTGCATTGGGTTGCCCCCCAGAGCAAGCGCACCAACGTCTACGCGGGCCGGGCCACGCGGTCGACCGTAATGACGGCGCAGCCAAATTCTCCGCGAAAACCATGGGCATCATCTGCGGAATGGCCCACAAGTTCTGAGGTTTTCTTTCTCGGGACGTCCCCGAGACCTGCTTCACGGAGGACGTTCAAGGGATGCCCTTGATGTTGCCGAAGGCTTTGACCATGCCCACCTGCGGCGATTCGGTCGTCTTGATTTCGATGGGATGGCATTCGATTCCGTCGAAAATCGAGAGATCGATCTCATTGAAACGCGTGTCGCGATAGAAATAGAAATGCGGCTGCCCGCCGTTGCGGACCCAACTTTTGAGCAACTCGACAATGGCGATATTTTCGAAGAAACTGCCGCTGTTGCAGGCGTTGCGAAGCGCCTCAGCCGACGGGATATTGTAAAGCCAAGCGGCAAATCCCGTATCGATGAAATACCAAGTATGCTTGCGATTTAATGCAAAGCGGCATGGTCCCTTCGCTTTGCCCTCATTGGTTCACCCAATGCAGCAACGCGGGCAGCGCCCTCTTCGCGTCCCGGGCCCCGAGCCCGTAGGCCCTGCGCACATCTTCGGGATCGCGCGTCAATCGGCCCACGGGAATGGGCCGCTCGGGCCGGATCGAAAAGACGCGCCCCACCCGCACCCGCTCGTCAATGAGGCGCTGCGTCGCCTCGTAGACCTCGGGACTCTTTTGGAAGCTCTCCACGAACTTCGGATACTTCCGGTACCACCACTTCGCAGCCCAGGCGTCGCGGTCCCGCACGGCGTGCTCTCTCGGGTGCGTCTGGATCACGATGTTGTGCGTGTAACCCATGCGCTCGAAGGCCGCAAGCGGAATGCGGTCCGTGCAGCCGCCGTCCAAAAGCTTCATCCCGCGAAATTCCACGACGGGCGAGACGTAGGGCAAAGAGGCCGAAGCGCGCAGGCCGTCGATGTCGTCCGTCAAGTTCGGAAGACGCAGATACTCGGCCCGTCCCGTCTCGAGGTTCGACGCGCAGGCGTAAAAGGTCATGCCGGAATGTTCGAAGGTTTCCTCGTCGAAGGGAACGATGCGGTCGGGAATGTCGTGGTAGCAAAACTGCGGATCGATCAGATTTCCCGTTCTCACCCAGCGCCACAGACTCCAGAGACGCTCGTCCGCGGCGTAGCGCGTGTAGATTTCGAGACTTCTCCCCTTCTGGCCCGATACAAAGGATGCGCCGTGAATCGCTCCCATCGAAACGCCGATCACCCCCGCGATGGGGAGCGCTTCGTCGATGAGGACGTCGAGGACGCCCGCCGTATAGTGCGCGCGAAAGCCGCCTCCTTCAAGGACGAGGCCGAGACGGTGCGAAGAGGATGTCGTCATGGGAAAGAACGGGAAAAACCGGAGGCAAAAAGGCCGCCGGAGAATTCCGACGGCCCCGGAGGAAAACGCGGACGGATTACGCAAAGAAGCCGCGCAGACCGTAGGCGAAGATCGCGACGATCACGACCGGAATGACGTAGCGCACGAGCGCGTACCAGAGGCCCGTCGACTTGTGGATCATCGTGCCGTTGTTGTCGATTTCGGCGACGGCGTTTTGCTTCATGACCCAGCCCACGTAGAGCGTGGCGCCCAAAGCCGTAATGACGAAGCAGATGTTGCCGCTCACGAAGTCGAAGGCGTCGAAGATGTTGCGGTCGAGAAAGCGCACGTCGCGCCAGGGACCGTAGGCCATGATGCAGGGGATGTTCCCGAGGACGAAGACGCCGCCCAGAACCCAGTTGATCGCGCGGTGGAGCAGAATGCGGTGGCGCTCGAAGAGCACGCTGATGATCACCTGATAGATGGTGAGCGACGTCGTGAGCGCCGCGATGATGAGGAGAAGGAAAAAGACCACGGCGAAGAAGTTGCCGAGGAACATTTCCGAGAAGGCGATCGGAAGCGACTTGAAGACGAGCGAGGGACCCGAATCCGGAGCGAGGTGGGCGCTGAAGAGCGACGGGAAGATCATGAAGCCCGCCATAACGGCGACGAGCGTGTTGATGACGCCGGTGATGACGGCGGTCTTCACCATGTCTTCCTTCTGGTTCAGGTGCGAAGAAAGCGTGATCATCACGCCGAAGCCGAGCGAAAGCGCAAAGAAGACCTGCCCCAAGACGTCGAGAAGAAGTTTCGGCGTGATCTTCGAGAAGTCGGGCGTGAGGTAGAAGCGCACGCCTTCCATGGCGTTGTCGAGCGTGAGGTTGCGGATCACCATGACGATGAGGCACAAAAAGAGCGCCGGCATCAGGTACTTCACCGACTTTTCAATCCCCTCGATCACGCCCTTTCGCAGGATCACCCAGTTGATGAGCACGAAGACGAAGGTGAAGCACGCGATCGCGAAGGGCGAGTTTTCAATCTTGTCTGCGTAGAAGGCTTCGGTGACTTCCTTCGTAATCGGGCTCGAAAGGTCGAGCCCGCCCGCAAAGCCCGCGGCGCCCAAAAGAATGTGCCAGATGTAGGAGAGCACCCAGCCGCCGATCACCATGTAGTAGGCGAGAATCCCGAAGGCCCCCAAAAGCCCCGTGTAGCCGAAGATCTTCCATAGGGCGCTCGGCTTCTTTCCGTTGTCGACGCCCGCGCGCACGAAGGCGTCGACGCTGTTGGCCTGGCCGCGCCGTCCGATGACGTTTTCGACGAGGATGATCGGGATGCCCACGAGCAGCATCACGAGACAGAAGGTGAGCACGTAGGCGCCGCCGCCGTTTTCACCCACGAGATACGGAAAGCGCCAGGTGGCGCCGAAACCGATGGTCGCGCCGGCAACCGTCAGGATGTATGTCAAACGGCTGGACCAGGTTTGGCGTGTACTCATAAGGATTCTCCAGAGTTATTGGTTATTGGAATGCACGGGAATCCGCGGGGTTCGCGGCGGCGTGTCGCCTGAGGGAGGGCGATGCGGCCGGTGCGGCCCTTGAGGGAATGCGGGCGCCCGGCATTCTTGTGCACGGAGGTTTCGGGCCGAAGCGAGAACTGAGGGGGCGCTCGCGACGAACCGAGGTTCGGAAGTTTCCATTGTAGACCGAACCGGTTTGCCGGAGGGGCTTGGAGCTTGGCGCAAAACCCTAGTCCGAACGAGGGGATGAGAAAAGACCGGTCGCGCTTTGATGAAAAAGACTCCCAGCTCGGAAGCCGGACACGACGAAATCACCGCCGCGCACCGCGATGATTCGGGTGGAAGGCGTAAGGTCCCGATCTCTTTACGACGAACGGCTCCGATTCAAGACTGAAATCGGAGCCGTTTTCGTTTTGAAAAAGCGCTCGGGCGATCAGTCGGAAGGTTCGCCGTGCGTACCGTGCGCCGCCTGCCACGCCTCGAATTCCTTCTGCATGGCGAACCACATGGTCGCGGGCGGGCCTTCGAGGTTGCCGGCGATTCTCTCCGCAAGGTCCTGCGTGATGGGAGCCTTCTCCTCGAGCACGGCGAGAAGGTCTTCCAATTCGACGCCGATGCGTTTTGCAAAGATTCGGGGCTCGATCCCAAACTCTTCGAGATCTTCCCGGAGATATCGGCCGGGGTGCGGCGGAATGTACGTGCCGTTCATGAAATTCTCCTTGTGCGGTTATCCTGCAGTCTCAGTGTAACGACGCAGTGCGACAGATAATGTCGCATACAAACCCGACGCCCCGCCTTTTGCCCTCCTCCCCCTAGCGAACCCGCTACACTTTGCCTCGTCTTTTTTCTTCCTTTTCGTCAGCCCGCATGCCCGAACCCGCCACCGGAACGCTCTACATCGCCGAAAAACCGTCGCTCGGCCGCGCCATCGCGGAGGGCCTCGGCATCGTCCGCCGGGAAAACGGCTTCTTCGTCTGCCGCAACGGCGCGACCGTCACCTGGTGCTTCGGACATTTGTTCGAGCAGGCCGAACCCGACGCCTATCTCCCCGACGACATCCCGACCACCAAACGCGGCAAGAAGATGTGGCGCCTTCGCGACCTCCCCGTGATCCCCGTCGAGTGGAAAACGCTCGTGCGAAAGCAAAAGGGCGTCAAGGGCCAGCTCTCCGTCATCGGAAAGCTGATCCGCTCCTCGGCCGTCATCGTGAACGCGGGCGACCCGGACCGCGAGGGGCAACTCCTCGTCGACGAAGTCCTCGAGCACTTCCGCGTGCGAAAGCCCGTGAAGCGCTTCTGGGTGTCGGCGATCGATCCCGCCTCCATCAAGAAGGGACTCGCCGCGCTCAAGGAAAACCAGGGCTACGCCGGCATGCGCGACGCGGCCCGGGCACGCTCTCGAGCGGACTGGCTTCTCGGCATGAATCTCTCGCGCGCCTATACCCTCACGGGGCCCGGCGGCCTCATCGCCGTCGGGCGCGTGCAGACGCCCACGCTTGCGATGGTCGCGCGGCGCGACTACGCCGTGCGGCACTTCGCCCCGAAGCCCTATCTCGCGATTACGGCGAATCTCGCCAAAGACGGCGCGACGTTTCGCGCGAAGTGGCAGCCCAAGCCCGGTCAGCCCGGGATGGACGAAGAAGGGAAGCTTCTTCTCGACATCCCCTTGGGGCGTTCCTTGGTTGAAAAACTCGCCAAGGAAAAGACCGCGACGGTCCTCTCCTCCGAGACGAAGCGAAAGCGCGTTTATCCGCCCAAGGTCTATTCGCTCGCCGACATTCAGGCGGAGGCGAACCGTCTCTACGGCTTCACGGCAGAAGAAACACTCGCGGGCTGTCAGGCGCTCTACGAAAAGCACAAGGTGACGAGCTACCCGAGAACGGACTCCTCCTACCTTCCCGAATCCCAGCACGCGGAAGCCCCGGGCGTGCTCGCCGCGATTGCGAAGACCTTCCCCGCGACCTCCAGGGCCGTGGAGAAGGCCAACCCCAACCTCAAGAGTCCCGTCTTCAACGACAAGAAGGTGACGGCGCACCACGGGATCGTCCCGGTCGCGCACGCCGTCGACTGGTCGCAGTTGTCGGACCGCGAGCAAAAGCTCTATCGTCTGATCGCCAAGCGCTATATCGCGCAGTTCTTCCCCGTGCACGAATACGACGAAACGGTCGTAAAGCTCTCGATCGGGGACGAGACCTTCATCGCCCGCGGGCGCGTGGTCGTCGTGAAGGGCTGGAAGGCGCTCTACGCCAAAGTGGAAAAGGCAGCGCCCGAGAAGCGCTCAGTGAAAAGCCGCAAGGGGGACGAAAAGAACGAATCGGACGACGAAGACGCCGCCCAGACGCTCCCTCCCCTTCAAAAGGGCGACGTCGTCGACGCCCTCTCGGTCGACGGACGCGAAGACCAAACGAAGCCGCCCGCCTACTTTACGGAAGGCACCTTGATCGCTGCGATGGAGACGATCTGGAAGAGTTTCGACGATCCCCATCTGCAGGAAAAGTTGAAGGAAGCGGGCGGGATCGGAACCCCCGCGACGCGGTCCATGATCATTCAGGAGCTGAAGCGAAAGAACTACCTCGAGACCGAGGGAAAGAAACTCCATTGCACCGAAGAGGGTCGGCAGGTGCTCCTCACGGCCTCGCCCAAGGTGCGAAGCGCCGTCCTCACGGCGCAGTTCGAAGCGAAGTTGCAGGAAATCGAGCGCGGCACGACGACGCTCGCCGCCTTCGTTTCCGAATACGAAGACTTCATTCGCTCGGAGTTGGCCGAGGTGATGGCAAAGCGCGAAGGCGGCAAAACCGCCCCGAAGACGGTCGGCGCGCAGGGATGCGTTTCGGAAACGCTGGTCGGCTGACGGCCCGTACCGAACGGAACGGCCCTCAAGGCCCTTCGTCCGCAAGTTTTCCTTTCGGCAAAGGAAGGATCGGAAGGACTCTCTTTGATTCGGACTTGCCGCAGCCTTTCGTGCCGGCGTAAAAAGCCCCGGAGAGCATCACGCCTTCCGGGGCTCGGCAAGTCAGGTTCGGAAGAGCTCGGGCTCAATGAAGAAGTTCCTTGAGACACGGCTCCACGATCACCCCTTCGCGCGGGTCTGACCCCGACGCCAGGGTGAATTCCATCACGCGGCTCACGAACCGCATCGCGAGCGCCGAGGCGGCCGCGAGCGTTTCGCCGCGAAGGAGCGACCCCGTCACGACGCTCGTAAAGAGGTCCCCCGTCCCGCAGGTCGTAAAGGGAATGCGCGGTGTCGTGCGCTCGGCGTATTCGCCCGTGACCGAATCAAAGCTCACGACCTTGATTTCGTTTTCACCCGCCGGCACGCTCGTGATGACGACCTGCTTCGCCCCCAGGGCGGCGAGCTTTTCCGTCATCGCGCGAAGCGCTTCGCTCGAGGGAACCTCCGTCCCGCAGGGTTCGCCGAGCAGGAAGCAGGCTTCCGTGAAGTTCGGCGTAATGAGGGTCGCCTCCTTGACGAGCGTGCGCATCGCCTCGACGTACTCGGGACCGAAGACCGGGTAGAGCTTTCCGTCGTCCCCCATGGCGGGATCCACCACGACAAGAGCCCCCTCGTGCGAAGCGAAGCGCCGCGCGGCGTCGCGCACGACTTCAATCTGCTCGACCGAAGCCAAAAAGCCGCTGTAGACGGCGTCGTACCGGAATCCGAGCTTCTCCCAACGGTCCATGAAGCCCGTCATCTTGTCGGTAAAGTCGTGAAAAGTGAATTCGCCGTAGGTGAGATTGTTCGAGAAAAAGGCCGTGGGCAGGGGACACACCTGCATGCCCATCGCCGAAATCACGGGAATCGCGGCGGTGAGCGAACAGCGCCCGAAGGAGCACAGATCGTGCACGGCCAAAACGCGCTTTGTCTTCATAAGAGGTCTCCCCGAAAAAATTTGCGTTCGGTCATTCTAACGACAAAAGCAAGTAGAAACCCGAAGAAGAGCGGTGTTTTGCGGACTGCGCTACACTTCCTCACATTCCCGTCTCAACCCGATCCCATGCCGAACCCTGCACCCGACCGTCCCGACCGAAAAGCCGGCCTTGCCGCCGCCCTCGTCTCCTATCTCTTCTGGGGCTTCATGGCGCTTTACTGGAATCTTCTGGCCGCGGCCGATTCCTGGGAAGTGATCGCCCACCGCGTCGTCTGGACCTTCGTTTTCGTCCTCGCGCTCCTCCTTGTGCGGGGACGCGGGAAAGAAATTTCGGAAACGGTGAAGACGCTCGTACACGACCCGCGCCGGGCCGTCCTATTGCTCGCGGCCGCGGTGTTCGCCTCCCTCAACTGGTGGATCAACGTGATCGGCGTCGTCACCGAACAGGTCGTGCAGCTCGGAATCGGAACCTTTTTGACGCCCCTCATTTCGGTGCTGCTGGGCGTTCTCTTTTTCTCGGAGCGTCTCGGGCGCGTGAAGTGGACCGCGATCGGACTCGCGGCCGCCGGAGTCGCCCTCATGATCGCGTCCTTCGGGCAGTTTCCCTGGATTGCGCTCGGCGTCTCCGCCACCTGGGGACTTTACGGAGCAATGAAGAAAAAACTCATGCTCGACGCGCAGGTTGGAATTTTTCTCGAAGTGACGCTCATGCTTCCCTTCGCGCTTTTCTATGCGGTGCACCTCGAAAACGCGGGGCTCGGACATTTTCTCGCGGGCGACGCCGTCCTCTCCGCAGCGCTCGTCGGAACGGGGATCGTGACCTCGATTCCGCTCGTTCTCTTTACTTTCGCCGCGATGAACCTCCCGATGAACGTGCTCGGATTCTGTCAGTATCTGGCGCCGATTCTGACGCTCCTCCTCGGGATTTTCTGGTTCGAAGAGCCCTTCGGGCGGGAGGAATTCCTGCCGCTTCTCTTCATCTGGTCGGGAATTCTTCTCTTCTGCGCGGCGGAAGTGCGGGAAATGCGGGTCGCGAAGAAGGCGTGACGGCTCCCCTCCTCTCTTCACGGGAGAGTGCGCAGAGTCGGCGGGCGAAGGTTGCGTTATGCAGAAAGCGCCTCAGCCCTGCAGCCAGTCGTAGGCGAGATAGGCGACAAGCCCCAGCATGATGCAGCCGAAAACAAAGGAAAAGACGGAGTAGAAGCTTTCGTGGAGCTTCGGTTTCTGGGGATCGGTCATGGCGGGCCTCGGTGTCGCGGTGCGTGCGCTCTGTGTCGGAGCGGGTCGAATAAGAGAGCCGACATTTTCTCACGACGTCCTGGAAATGGGAAGCGGATCGGAGGGAAAACCGCCCGCCCGAATGCAAAGCGACCCGCTTTCGGGGCCCTGTGAAAGCGAGTCGCCAGGGGCTCCGTCTCACTCAAAGCAGAGAGGAGCCCGTTTGTCCGATGGTTCGGGCGTGAGCCCGGATCAAGCCGGAATTAGAAGAAGTGCACCATGCCGAAACCGACTTCGGTGTCCTTTTCCGTGGACTTGCCGGACTTCTGGGCGGCGCCCTTCGGGTCGTGGAACGTACCCTTCAGTTCGCCCTGATTGAAGGCAGCGTAGCCGTAAAGCTTGGTGCGCTTGGAGAGAGGGTAGTCGTAACCGGCGGCAAAGCCCCAGCGTTCGATGTCGGCCGTGGCGAAACCTTCTTCCTTATCGAGCGTACCGCCAGTCTTGATCTTCGCGCGGTAGGCGTCTCCATCAAGCTTGCCGTCCGTATAGTTCACGGACGTGTAGAGGTTGCCGCCGAGGAGCGGCGTGACGGCGCCGAGCGCCACGGCATAGCCCTTGAGACCGCCGTTGCGGGTGGAACCGTACTTCTGCGCGTCGGTGTCGGCGTAGTCTTCGAGCATCGAGGCGAAGCTGAAGCCGCCGAGTTTGTTTTCGTTCTTGCCGTACTGAACGAGAATCATGGGCTTCGTGACGCCGAGATCAAACGAAGCGCCCCAGGAAACGCCAAGCGAATCTTCCGTGTTGCCGGACGTGTCCTTGTTGCCGTTCATGATCGTGTCGACGACGAGACCCGTGCTGAAGGCGCCGAGGTTGTAGGTGGCGCCCAAGGCGGCATAGCGCTTGTTCAAGGACGAGTGATCGGCTTCGTCGCCTTCGGCGTTGAGCGAATACTGGGCGGAAACCGTAAGGCCGGCGAATTCGGGCGACACGTAGGTGATCGTGTTGTCGAAGCGGTCGCGGTCGCCGAGCATGAACTGCCCCTTGGCGCCGGCGTAGTCGCCCCAGCCCGTGCCGAAGGCGGCGTAGTCGTAGATGCGGCTGAACGATCCGGCACCGGAAGCGAGCGCGCCGACGCGGCCCATGGCGAAGGTGCCGAATTCGCCCTTCACGTAGACGATCGCTTCACGGCCGAAGAGCCGGTCTTCCTGAGAGAAAGCGCCCGTGTCGGAATCAAAGCCGTTTTCGAGGATGAAGCCGACCGAAGTGCCGTTTCCAAGTTCTTCCGAACCCTTGAGCGTCACGCGCGAGGCCGAGTACTGGCCCGACTTCATGGAGAAGGTGTCGGCGGATTCCTGGCCCGTCTTCTTGGCGTTGTGGTAATTGAGACCCGCGTCGATGCGCCCCGAAAGGGTGACGTCGGCGGCGTTGGCGGCAAAGGCCGCGGCGGAAAGCGTAACGAGCGCGATGAGGGACTTCTTGAACATGTCTTGTCCTTTGAGTGGTGAAAGGTTCGCCGTCCCGGCGAAACCCGTGGAGTACGCCCGAAGGGGAGCTTCCCGCGGCATTGCGCGCCGAGCCGCGGGCTCCCTCTCGGGATCGGGCTCATCCTCGCACATGCATTCCGCACCCCCTGAAAACGATTTTTCGCGGTCGTTTTCGCGAAATCCCGACGGGGGAAGAGAAAGCTTCGAAAAAGACGGAAAGGAAAGTTGTGGCGCAAAATCCAATCCGACACGCATTTTACGCGTTCATACCACACACGTTGCGGGAGAACGCATTGCAGTCGTCGCACCCTCCCCGGCAATCGTTTTGGAAAATCTTCTGAGGATTCCGCAAGGGAACTTTGGAACGGCGTCCGCCCGCCCCCTTCCGTTCGGAAAAGAGAAGAGCACTTTCGAAAAGTCGAACAATGCTGCGCGCATCATGAAGGAAACTCAACGCAAAAGGAGACTTTCCATGCAACGACGTTTCTTTCTGACGGCGACCGCATCGCTTCTGATGGCCTCGGGTTTTCTTTCGATGCCCGCCTTTGCGGCGACCCGCGTCATGGACACGGACCTCGTGATCGTGGGCGGCGGCTTGAGCGGCATCGCCGCGGCGGCCGAAGCGACCGACAAGGGTCTGAAGCCCGTGCTTCTTGAAAAGCTCGCCATTCTGGGCGGCGCCGGGAACTTCCCCGAAGGGTCGCTCGGGATCGGCACGCGCTACCAGAAGGAGCACGGCATCAAGTGGGACGTGCAGCGTACGCTCAACCGCTTCCTTGAATTCAATCACTACCGCACCAATCCGAACGTCATTCGGCAGCTGATCGCCGAATCGGGCGCCACCATTGACTGGGTCGTCGACAAGGGCGTCACGATCCGCGGCATCCGCACGATCATGCCCGAAGAAGAATCCTTCCATTGCTGGCACCTCTTCAAGGGCGGCGCCTCGACCGTGGTCGCGAAGCTTGCCGAATCCGCGAAGGCCAAGGGCGCGACGATCCTCACCGAAACGCCCGCGAAGAAGCTCATTCTCACGAACGGGCGCGTGACGGGCGTCGAAGCGGTCGACACGAAGACGGGTGAAACCGTCATTGTGCGCGCGAAGAAGGTGATTCTCGCGACGGGCGGCTTTGCCGCGAACCCGGGCATGATTCAGCAGTACGTTCCCGATTCGAGCGACCCGAGCGTCTCCGAACCGATTTGGCTTCGCAGTGCGCTCATCGACGGCCGTACGGGCGACGGCATCAACATGGCGATGAAGGTGGGCGGCGCCACGGCCGGCATGTCGCAGGTGGTCGGGAACGCACCCTACCTCCCCGACCGTCCCCCGATCAACCAGTTCAACGGCGAGGATTGGCTGAAGCAGGGCCGCTGCGCCCTCGCGCAGCCGTGGCTTTGGATTGACCGCAACGGCGAGCGCTTCTTCAACGAATCGCGCGGTTCGGTCTTCACCGAGGTCTACGCCGCCATGACCGCGGCGGGCGGCATCATGTACAACATTCTCGACCAGGCGAAGTTCGATCAGCTCGTTGCGACCGGTCCGCTCATTCCCTTCAACGCGATTGTGACCGTCGGAACGCCGCTGAAAGCGCTCCCCAAGACCTTCGAAGAAGGCATGAAGCGCGGCTGGGCCTTCAAGGCCGACACCCTCGAAGACCTCGCCATGCAGATCGGCGTGCCCTTTGAAAACCTCAAGGCCACCATGGAAAAGGTGAACGAATACGCGAAGACGGGCGTCGACGCCGAGTTCGGGCGCAAGAAGGAGCACATCGCCGCCTTCAACATGGAAAAGGGCCCCTACTACGCTCTGAAGGGCATCCGCACCTACTTCCTCACGCTCGGCGGCATCAAGATCAACCGCCGCTTCGAAGCCTTGAACGGTCGGGGCGACAGCATCCCGAACCTCTACATGGCGGGCGCCGACATGGGCGGGCTCTTCATGGACACGGACGATATCAAGGTGGAAGGCGCCACCTCGGGCTTCGCGCTCACCTCGGGACGCCTTGCCGCCCGCTACGCCATGGACGCGATCAAGGCCGGGCGTTGATGTCCTTCCTTTGATCGATTGAAGTGTTCTTCCCCGGATCGGTCGGGGATCTCTCCCGGCCGAACCACTTTCACTCCCTCGAGCCGTTTGGCTCGGGGGAGCTTCTTTTGAAGCACGGGAAAGAGCGCCGTCCTTCATCTGTGGCATCATCATTTCCGACGGGATTTTCCGAACCGACGTTCTCTCCTCTCGATTTCTGCCTCTCATACCCGACGCCGCCGACTTCAACCTGAATCTTCTCAAAACCTTTCTCTCGCTCTACCGCGAGCGCAACATGACGCGTGCGGCGCGGGAACTGAGGCTTGCCGTCTCGACCGTGAGCGAACACCTCAAGCTCCTTCGCGAGGCCTACGGAGATCCCCTCTTTCTCCCGTCCGACAAGGGGCTGGCGCCGAGCATCCTTGCCGAAGAACTCTTTCCGAGGGTGTCCGACGCGCTCGGCGCCTGCGCGCAGGCGCTTCCCGGGGAAATGCAGCGGGGGAGCGCCGTCGTGATCTCCATGTCGGACGACTTCGAGATCGTGCTCGGCCGTAAGCTCACGGACGCTTTCCGAGAGCTACTTCCGGAAGCAACGCCTATTTTGCGGCAGACGAATGCTCTGTTGGCCGAACGCGCTCTCCTCTCGCGCGCCACGCACTTTACGATCACGGGCGGAGGCACGCACTCGAACGCCGTGGCGCGCGAATCCTTCGGGCTCCATTGGGACTGCTGTCTTTATGACGAACCCGATCCCGAGAAAAGAGGAAAGGCTCTAACGCTCGACGAATATGCGGCGAGGCCCCACGTGGTGGTGCACTACGGCGGAACTTTCGGGGTGGCGGAGGGATTCCTGCGGCGGCTCGGGCACCGCAGACGGGTTGACGTGATGACGTCGCACTACGCGGAGGTGCCGCAGTACCATCTCGGCACCGACCGCATCGCGCTCGTGCCCGTGCACACGGCGAAGTGTTTTCTCGAGCGCTTCCCGACGCTCACCGTCTGCGAGATTCCGTTTCACACGTCACAGGACTCGGTGGAACTCTCCTACCGAAACGATCTTTTCGAAGAGAAGCTCTTTCGCAGGGCGGCGAAGGTGTTGAGAGGCGTACTCGCAAGCGTGAATTGGTCGGTAAGAACGGCGGAGTTGCTTTGAGGAGGGCGCGAAAACCGCCGAAAGGGAAGAGAAGGAAATCTCGCCGAGAGATTCGACACCCGGCAAGATCGAACGTCCAATACGTTGAGAGCCTCGTCCGACGAATCGAACGAGGCTCTCTTCAGTTTATGTCTGGTGTTGGAAACACCCGATGAAAGGCTGATTAGAAGTAGTGGATCAGACCAACACCGGCTTCGATGTCCGTCTGTTCGAGCTTGCCGCTCGTATCCTTGCCATTAAGGGTTTCGGTACCCTTAAGTTCGCCTTCATTGTAAGCAGCAAAGCCGTAAACCTTGGTGCGCTTGCTGAGCGGATAATCGTAACCGACCGCGATACCCCAACGCTGGATATCACCATCATAGACACGGTCGCTAGCAAGCCACTTCTTATTGCCTGCGTCGTACCACTGGCTAGTGGCGTCGCCTTCGAATTCACCGTCCGTATAGCTCACAGAGGTATAGAGATTGCCGCCGAAGAGAGGGGTAACGGCGCCGAGCGAAACAGCATAGCCCGTGATACCTTCGTTCGTAAAGTTACGAATATTGTCTTCGAAGTAATACAGGTCGCCAGCCCCAAAGCCACCGAGCGTCGTTTCGTTCTTGCCGTACTGAACCAAGATCATGGGCTTCGTAACGCCAAGGTCATACGAAGCACCCCACGACACACCGAGGGAGTCTTCCGTGTTGGCTTCCGTGCTGTCAGCACCCGTGGCCTTGTTCATGATCGTATCAACCACGATGCCCGTGCTGAAAGCACCGAGCTTGTAGGTGGCACCCAAACCAGCGTAACGCTTGTTATGCGTCGTCTGATCGTCTTCAGCGCCATCAGCCTGGAAGGAGTACTGAGCAAAGACCTGAGCACCAGCGAATTCGGGCGAGCGATAGGTAACCGTGTTGTCGAAGCGGTCGCGGTCGCCGATCATGAACTGCCCCTTGGCGCCAGCGTAATCACCCCAACCCGTGCCCCACGGCGTGAAACCGTAGACCAGGCTGTAGGAACCGACACCAGACGAGAGAGCACCGACACGACCCATCGAGAAGTGACCGAAGTCGCCTTCCAAGTAGACGATGGCTTCACGACCGAAGAGGCGGCCGCTCTGGCCCATCTTGCCGTCGTCACCAGTGAAGCCGTTTTCAAGAACGAAACCGGCCTTCATGCCGTTGCCGAGTTCTTCGGAGCCCTTGATCGTAACGCGGGAGCCGGAGTACTGACCGGCCTTCATCTGGAACTGATTGCTGTCTTCAACCACTTCACCGAGGGCCTTGTATTCCCAGTCGTGGAAGTTGAGACCCGTGTCGATACGACCGGAGATCGTGATGTCCGCAGCCATGGCGGAGCCGGCAAAGGCGCCGAGAGCAGCGATAGCAATGAGAGACTTCTTGAACATTTCCATTCCTTAATGTCTAGAAGATAAGTTGTAATAAGCGTAAGACTTGTGACGTCCCCGCCCGGACTTTTCCTCTATGAAAAGCCCTTCTTTCCGACCGACAGATCATCAGAACCTGTCGGTCAGAAATCTGTCGTAACCTTCTGCGGCGACTTTCCGGGAAAATTGGCAAGCACCCGGTGAACCGAAGGTTCCAATCGCCTGCTCAGGCGGGATCATGCTCTCATACGATCCGCCCTCCGTCATCTAGGTGATAACCCTCACGAAATCCGTATAGACCAACTCATTTCCTTGTCTCGCAAGCTCAATGATGAAGCGCACAATTTGTGGCAAAAAGTTCAATCCGCCCCTCACACAAAACACAAGAGCCCCCGCCGATTGCTCGGAGAGGGCTCTCTTCACGTTAGGTCAGGTGTTGGAACACCCTGTCAAACGCTGATTAGAAGTAGTGAACGAGACCGACGGCAGCCTGATAGCCTTCCGGATCGCGATCAATCCAATCCTTCGAGTTGTAGTCCATTTCATCCTTGAAGTAGCCGGCGTCAGCATAGACCTTGGTGCGCTTGCTGAGCGGATATTCGTAACCGATGGCGAAGGTGTAACGGGTCAAGTCAGCACCATTGGGATCAAAAGTCGCAACGTAGTCCTTCTGAGCTTCAGCATCCATGTAGCCGATCGTCATGTGAGCCGTACCGCCGACGAGCGGAGCGGAAGCGCCGATGATCACGCCGTAACCGTCCCAGTCACCTTTAAGCTGATCCAACGTTCCCGTCTTGCCTTCGGTATTGTAGCTATCCATCCAACTCTTCATACGGGCGTCCTTGAAGTAGGCGGCCGACAAATAGGGCTTGACAACACCGAAGTCATACGAACCGCCGATCGTCACGCGGAGCGTGTCGTCGGGATCTTCCGTACCAGCAGCATGCTTTTCATTGATGGAGTCAACGATACCGATCAGGTTGAGGCCGCCGTTCTTGTACGTCGCACCGAGAGCATAGTAGCGGTCGGTCGTGGTCTTGCCTTCGACTTCGTCACCAGTCGTGTTCGCACCGAAGGAGTACTGAGCGTGGATCTGAACACCGGCGAATTCAGGCGAACGATAGGAGATCATGTTGTCCCAACGGGAGCCGATGTTGGCGCCGAAGATGAGGGACTGGTCGCCGACCGCACCCCAACCCGTGCCCCACGGCGTGAAGTTGCCGATGGCAAACGAGCCGGCCGTGCTGTTGAGGATGCCCATGCGGCCGAAACCGACCTTACCGAAGTCGCCTTCAACGTAGAGGAGAGCTTCACGACCGAAGAGGTCTTCGTTCGAATCGAACGAACCGTCGTCGGAGTCAAAACCGTTTTCAAGGACGAAACCAACCGTCATGCCGTTGCCGAGGTCTTCCGAACCCTTGATGCCGACGCGGTTGCCCGTGTAGTTGCCGGAGGACATTTCAAAGGTGGACTTATCGTCAACACCCGGGACGTCGTAGTCAACGTTCGAATAACGGAAACCCGTGTCGATACGACCGTAGATCGTGACGTCAGCAGCCATGGCGGAGCCGGCGAGGGCGCTGAGGGCGGCGACAGCAATCAGAGACTTCTTGAACATGTTCATTACCTTTCTATGTAAGTCTGATCTGTGAAAGGGATCCGACGGGAATGGAATGGATCGTCGGACCCCGCATCCTTCACGGCCGCCCTTCACCCGCTTGCCTTCAGGTAAGGGACTTCTTTGCCGTTCGGACGAGGGCATCTTTCCATAACTTTTACCCCCCCCCCATAGAGGTTTACCCTTACTTCTTTCCGTAATAGCCTGCAACAGTAGCTAATCACATAGTACAGCACGCACATTCACTTTTGTTGCATAGTTGTCACTTTGCACTCCCGACGTTTTCTCCACTCTCTTCTTTCCCTCCTCCCGATCCCGCCCGTTCCAAGGCATTCCACCCCGTACAGAACTTGCTACACTTTCGATTGTTCGAACCCCTTGACACCGCTTGACAACCCTTTTACAAACCGGTGTCACCCGGGACTTTCGTCCCCCGTTTCTCTTCCTCTCCGAGGTCTTCCGATGCTCCCGCGTCCCATGATCGGCATTCTTCTCGCTTCCGCCGCCGGCGTCTTCTGGGGGTCCATGAGCATTGCGGCGCAATACCTGATGGAATCGGTGTCGTTCGACGCGGTCGACCTCTCGGCGCTTCGACTCGCGGGCGCTGGGGTTCTGCTTCTCGCCGTCGAAGCCTTGGTTGCAAAGAAAAACGTGTTCACCCCCCTTCGTGACGCGAAGGACCGGCGCGACCTCATCCTCTACGCCCTCGGAATGCTCGGGATTCAGCTCACCTTCTTTCTCTCGATTCGGGACGCCAACGCCGCGACGGCGGCCCTCACCGTCACGACGGGACCGCTTTTCGTAACCGGGTGGACCGCGTCTTCGGAGCACCGCGCCATCACGCGCGACGAATGGCTTTCGATTGCGCTGGCCGTAGGGGGCGTCTCGCTTCTCGTCACGAAGGGCGACTTCTCCACCCTTGACTTTTCGCCCGCGGGGGTTCTCTGGGGGATTGCTTCGGCCGCCTGCGGGGCGTTTTGCACGGTGCAGCCCAAACGCATGCTCACGCACCTTTCGGTCGGCGTGGTCGTGGGCTGGGGCATGACCCTGGGCGGCGCGATTCTCTGCCTCATCAATCCGCCCGCCGTCGCTGAAGTGGAATGGAACCTCGTCACGACGGGGTTGTACTTCTACATCGCCGCCGTCGGGACGGTCGCGGCCTTCTGGTGTTATCTCAAAAGCCTCGCCTACATCTCGGCCCCGACCACGGCGCTTCTCGCCAACTTCGAACCCCTCACGGCCGTGGTGCTGGGCGTTCTGCTTCTCAACCTCACGCTCAACACGGCGGAACTCGTCGGGATCGCGCTCCTTGCGGTCATGGTCGTGCGGCTCACGCGCGCGAAGAAGAAATAAGCGAACCGCTGCGCTTCACCTTTCTCAAACCGCCTCCGGCAACCGCCCGCCGAACCTCTGCATCCCAAGCGTTTCCAGCGGTTTCTTGTCACAGACATTCAGGACGACCGTTCCCAAACCACAGTCGAAAACAAGCGTTTTCCCTCTCAGTCGCGATTAAGGCTCCTCCCTTAGAATGAGTTCGCAAAAGTCCCCGGACGGGTTTCGTCCGGGGCGAACCCTTTCATCCCGATTTCAAGGAAACGTCATGTTCACCTTCTTTTCCATTGTTTTCGGCCTCATCTGGGCCGTCGCGAGTTTCCTTCTCCTCTTCAAGGTTTGGGACGGTCTCGGCCCGATCGTTCTGGGGATCTCAAAGAGCCACTTTGTGCAGGCCGCCGCGATGATCATCACCTACCTCGTGATCTTCGGCGTTCCCGCCTGGCTCTGGTGCAAGATCTTCGGGTGATTCTTCGCCCGCACCACGCGCCTTTCCCCGCCGCTTTTCCCGGCGGCGCCCATCATCCCTTTTGAGTGAGGTTTTCGCATGCTTGGACAACTTCAGAATCAGGTGGCCATCGTGACGGGCGGCTCGCGCGGCATCGGCCGCGGCATTGCCCGGGTGCTCGCCAAAGCGGGCGCCAACGTGTTGGTGGCGGGACTCGAAGAAAACGAGTGCCGCGAAACGGCGGAAGAACTCCGTGGTCTCGGCGTCGAAGCCGAAGGCATCGCGGGAGACGTCACGAAGCGAGACTTCTGCGAAGAAATGGTGAAGCGCGCCGTGGAACGCTGGGGTCGTCTCGACATCCTCTGCGCGAACGCCGGGATCTTCCCGCAGGCGACGCTCGAAGAAATGACGGAAGCCGACTTCGAGCGCGTGATGAACGTGAACGTCAAGGGGACCTTCCTCTCCGTGCAGGCGGCGATCCCCGTCATGAAGAAGCAGGCCTTCGGACGCATCGTCCTCACGAGCTCCATCACGGGCCCGATCACGGGGTATCCCGGTTGGGCGCACTACGGGGCGTCCAAGGCCGCGCAGCTCGGCTTCATGCGCACGGCCGCTATCGAACTCGCTCCCTACGGGATCACGGTGAACGCCGTGCAGCCGGGCAACATCGCGACGGAGGGTCTGGACGGCCTCGGTGAAGAGTACCTCGCTCAAATGGCGCGCTGCATCCCGATGAAGCGCCTCGGCACCCCGGAAGACATCGGGACGGCCGTGCTTTTCTTCGCGTCGAAGGAAGCGCACTACATTACCGGACAAAGTATCGTGGTGGACGGCGGACAAATTCTCCCCGAGTCGCCCGAAGCGCTCGCCTGAGTCCCGATTCCTTCCCTTCCCCCAGTACGACAAAACCGGCGACCTTTGCGCGGATCGCCGGTTTTCGTTTGTGCAGGGGAATGCAGGGCCGTTCGAAAGGCCCTCCACCTCAACCTTCGGCCGTCTTTCCGACGTTCTCCCTCGTCTTCGGGTCCTCCGTCAAGGCACCTTCCTTCGTTGGAGCGGGATGGTCCGCCGCGTCTTCCGAAGCCGCCGTCGGCTTCTTCACAACATCCTCTTCCCCCGCATTCGCCCCGGGGGCCTGCGCCGCCCCTCCGGCAAACCTCGCCATCCACGCCTCCATCATGCGGCCCGCGTCTTCGACGAGCTTCACCATGGCGCGCACCCAGGCGTCGACCGTGTCGCGCGAACCCCGCACGAAGGCCTTCGTTTCCTCAGGCGCCGCGAGGAAGGCAAGGAGGGCAAAGAAGATGCAGAGCACCACCGCGAGCAGGAGAAGCGCAAAGGAGAGAAAGGCGAGCGCAAGCGCCACGAGAAAGAGAATCGCAAGCGCGACGGCGCGGATCGTTTTGGCGGGCATGAGAAGTCCGAAAGAAAGTAAAGGCACGGCGTCCGCCCGAAGAGCGGCGTCGCACTGCCGAGAAAAAAGCGGGCGCCCGCCGAAGTCAAGAAGCGACTTCGCGGGACGTCCGCCTCAGTCTAGCGAAAAATTGCCGAAAGGACCGCCGGGCAACCCCTGCGGTCCCGTCGAAAACGAAAAGTCAGAGCACGCGGCGGTGCTGCCAGAGGTGCACCGCGAGGAACCCGAAGAAAACGCAGCCGAGCGCCCAGTGCGCCCCCGTGGAGCGCAGGAACAACGCCGCGGTCGAGCCCGCAAGCGCTCCGCCCATCAGACGGTTCTGCGCGACGCGCCGCGTGCGCGCGCCGGCCTTCGCCTTCTTCTCGGGCACCACGATCGGCGCCACCAGATCGAGCGCGGTCTGACCGCAACGCTTCAATGCGTCGGCGGCGGGTTCGAACGTCTTGACGATGCCGTCGACCGACGCCTTCACGGAAGCGCAGGACGGCGCTTCCGCCTTCGCAACGCCCTCCTTTTCACCGTGCTTCACCACGGGCTCCCCGGAGGAAGCCCCGTCTTCCGCCCCGCACGTCCCGCAGCCGCAAGCCGCGTCTTCACACGCCGCCTCCGCGGCGGGGGCGAACATCGCATAAAGTCCCGCGGCCTCTTGGGCCAACTCTTCAAAGGTCCAGTCGGCTTCCGACTCGTCCCAGCAAAGGAGAAGACTCCCCACGCGGGGATTGAGCGTGACCTCCGTCATGCCCGCCTTCGTTTTGAGCCACGCGACGAGCCCCTCGGCCAGGTCGTCCGAGAGGGCCGTCAGCGCGGGGTGCCGCAGGCGAAGACGTCCCGGAACGAAGGAGCGCACGCTTGCCGTGAGACTTTCGGCCGTGAATTCCTGTTGCATAGTGGATCTCCTTGGATTCTGTCCATGGTTGACGCGGGGCCTCAGGAGAGCGCCGGCAGACGCCCGTGTCCGTGATGACCGCCCGCGCCGCCGTTGCCGCCCTGCCCCTGAGCAGAGCCCGTCCCTTCCGCACGCTCGAGCGTGTCGGTGACGTGCGAGAGCGCATGACGAAGGTTCTCCCCGATGTCGGAGAGAAGGGCCTTCCCGTCGATCCCCTTGGCGTCGGGATTGCGCATGGCGTTCAAGCACACGCCGATCGTCGTGCCGTTGTGAAGAAGCGCTCCGGCCGCGGGCATGAGAGTACCCGTAAGGCCGCCCGCAAGGAAGAGGCCGTTCAGCCCGACGGACGCGACAAAGTTCTGACGGATGCGCGCCATGGCGGCCTTGCCGAGGTCCATCGCGACGGGGAGGCCCGTCAACGTGTTTTCGGTCAACACCACGTCGGCCACTTCCTGCGCGATGTCCGCGCCGTCGCGAAGCGTGACGCCCACATGCGAGGCGGAGAGCGCCGGACTGTCGTTGACGCCGTCCCCCACCATGAGGACCTTGGCGCCCTTTTCCTTCAGAGCCGTCACGACGGCCGCCTTGTCGGCGGGAAGAATGCCCGCGCGGTAGTGGTCGATCCCGAGCGTTTCGGCGACGACCCGAGCGGTGCGCTCGTCGTCGCCCGTAAGCATCCAGACTTCCTTGACGCCGCGCTCGTGAAGCGCCGCGATGACGGATTTCGCCTCTTCGCGGATCGGATCCTCGATCCCGAGAAGACCGGCGAGACGCCCGCCGACGGCGAGATAGAGAATCGATTTTCCTTCGCGGGCGAGGCGTTCGGCCGCCTCGTGCCCGACTTCGACCGAAATCCCTTCGTCTTCCTCCACGAAGTGGCGAGAGCCCAACACCACGCGCTCCCCTTCGACGGAGGAGGCGATCCCGTGGGCCACAACGTAGTCGATCTTCGCGTCGTGCGCTTCGATCGTGTGGGCGAGGCCCTTGGCTTCCGCGGCGTGCACGACGGCGCGGCCGACGGGGTGCGGGAAGTGCTCTTCGAGACACGCGGCGAGACGGAGAAGATCGTCCGCGTCGTGCGCGTCGTCCAAGGTGACGACGTCCGCCAACTTCGGAGCGCTCGCCGTGAGCGTCCCCGTCTTGTCGAAAACCACCGTGTCGACTTCGGCAAGGGCTTCGAGGTATTTGCCACCCTTCACGACGACGCCCCGTTGGGTACCCGTGCGCATGGCGGTGAGAATCGCCAAGGGCGTCGCAAGACGGAGCGCACAGCTGAAGTCGACCATGAGGACGGAGGCCATGCGCGCGAAGTCCCGCGTCACGAGCCACACGAGTCCTGCCAGGAGGAAGTGATAGGGAACGATGCGGTCCGCCCACTTGAGGGCTTTGCCTTCGATCCCGGCCTTGGCGGCTTCGGAATTCTCGATGAAGCGCACGATCTGCTGCAGACGCGTGCCGTCGCCCACGCCCGTGGGCCGGATCATGAGTTCGCCGTCCTCGAGGACCGTGCCCGCAAAAACGGTGCCGCCCTTCATGCGGTGTACGGGGAGAGGTTCGCCCGTCATCGAGGCCTGGTTGACGCTCCCGTCGCCGTCGACCACGATGCCGTCCACAGGAATGGCGTTCCCCGCGTGCACCACGACGACGTCTTCCTTCGTGACGTCGCGAAGCGCGATCTTGACGTTCCCGTCTCCGCGGCGCACCCAGACGCTGTCGACCCGCAGGGCGAGTTCGTCGGCAAGGCTCGCCATCGACTTCTTGCGCGTATAGGATTCGAGCATTTCGCCCAGGCCCAGGAGCACGATCAGAAGCCCCGCCGTGCGGAAGTCCCGACGCAAGAACGACACGAGCAACGCCGCGCCGTCGAGAACCGCCACATCGAAGCGTCCGCGAAGGAGCGACTTCACGCCCGAGAGCACGAAGGGAACGCTCGCCAGAAGCGCGTTCGCGGCGTTGAGTCCCACGGGAAGGAGCGGGCGCAGGAAGAGAAAGCGGGTGAGCGGCGCAAAGTCAAGCGCCCCTTCTTCGCGCTCGGGCTTCTCGGCGGAGACCGCCAGGGCGCCCGATCCGGCGCGGCCCGCAACCGAGCGGCCGCGTCCGGAAACGCCGCCCAGGAAGTATTTCGAAAGACGCTGCCAGACGTGCAGGACCGGCATGTCGGAGAGCGCTCGGTTGACGGTCGCGATCGTCTCCGAAAGAACGGAGGACGCCGCGGAGTCGCCAGAAGCCGCCGATTCCGTTTTGGCGGTCGCCGCCTGAGCGAGCGCCCTGCGGGCGGCCGCCGTGTCGACGCGCGTGATGAGGGGCGCCTTTTCGAGCGACGCAAAGTAACGGGCGACGCGCTCGCGCGCGTCCCAGTCCGCCACCGTCACGACTACCGATCCCGTGCGGGGATTGACGCGAAGGCCGGTGACGCCCGGCGTTTGTTCGAGTTCGTCGGCGAGAAGCTTCGCCGAGGCGAGGCTCATCGTCCCGTCGGTGCGCCAACGGGTGCGGTTGCCGACTTCGTGAACCAAAGTGAAGACCATGAAGGGCCTCTAGTGAGTGAATTTCGGCCTGCGTGCAAAGAAAAAGGGAGACGTGCGTCCCCGTTCCTCCTCTCGGACGCGGCCGGAGAAAAAAGCGTGTCGGGGCGCGGCCTTCGCCTCACCCCGACGAACATTGAGAATGGCTCTCAAACGGCCCTTAGGCCGCGGCGGGCTTCATTTCTTCCGCGGCGGGAGCGGCCGGCGTTTCAGTCGCGGCGGCGGCCTCCTGAGCTTCCTTCTGAAGCTTCTTTTCCTGAGCCTTCACTTCGGCTTCGGCGACGACGTCGGCAAGGTCTTCCTTGACGCCTTCGACGCCCGCCATGATCTTGTCGCGCAGATCCATGCCGGAACTCAGAAGATTCGTCGCGAGGGGCTTGACGTCAAGCTTGCCGCGCGTGAGGGCCACGGCGCCGAGCGCGCCCACGATCACGCCGCCCACAAAAAAGAGTCCGTACTTGGTGGTTTCGTTCATTTTGTTTGTCCTTTGTCTTGGGATGTCTGCGCCGGGGAGGATTTCCTCAGCCATTGAAAACAAAACTCATTTTACTCGTTCCGAGCGGCAATCCCCGCCGCCCGTGTTGGCCGGTCTTGACACTCGTCAAAAGAACGAAAAATGACGACGAAGCGGACCGACCGGTGAAACGGCATGGACCGGATGAGGCGGCCGTCCTTTTTCCCCTCCTTCCCAGAGTTACGGAACGTTCGTACGAAAAAGCGAAACGGATCTTCGACGATCAAAACCCTCCCTTTTGTAGACTGAACGGAAGGCGAAGTCGCCCGCCGCTTCGTCGGTTGCCCCGGCTCTCACAAATGAAAGGAAGAATCATGTCCACGGAATACGAAAAGTGCCTCGCTGGCGTTCCCTTCGTCGGCGGGAAGGATCCCGACCTTCTCCGATTGATCCGTCGGGCGAGAAAGCTTCTGCGGCAGTTGAACGACGTCGAGTACGACGACGCCGAAGAAAAGGAGCGTCTGATGCGTGAACTCTTCGGACACGTGGGAAAGGGCGTTCATCTAGAGATTGATTTTCACTGCGAATTTGGGTGCAACATCTTCCTCGGCGACAACGTCGTGATCAACATGAACTGCACCTTCATCGACAACCACCGCATCGAAATCGGTAGCAACGTCCTCATCGCTCCCAACGTGCAGATTTATACGGGGACGCACTCGACGCGCCTTTCCGAGCGCATCGTCACCGAAGACATTCCGGGCGAAGGACTCTGCCGAACCGTCGCGCGTCCCGTCAGAATCGAGGACGGCGTCTGGATCGGCGGCGGCGCCATTCTGCTTCCGGGCGTGACGATCGGGCGCAACAGCGTGATCGGTGCGGGCAGCGTCGTCACCCGATCGATTCCGGAGAACGTCGTCGCAGTCGGCAACCCCTGTCGGGTGATCAAAACGATCGAGCCATGAACGAAAACGCCCGGGGACTGCAGGCGACACGTCGCCTTTCGAGTGCATCCGGACGTTCTTTCGAAAATAAGCCGGGGCGGGACCCCGTTGAGGGTCTTCGCCCCGACCGCACCGCGAGCCTTACTTCGCGGGCGTCTTGTTCCAGGTCGCGGGACGGCCGAACCACTTCTCGTGGATCTTGTCGTAGGTGCCGTCGGCCATGATTTCCTTCAGGGCCTTGTTGAGGGCGTCGCGCGTTTCGGGACGGTTCTTCGGCACGACCATCGCCATGTAGCTTCCCTGCTCGACGTCGAGGCGCTTCACCTGCTTGGCCAAAGCCGGACGCGTCGCGATCATGTAGTCGGTCGAGGCGAGTGAATTGATCGCCGCGTCGCTTCCGCCCTGGATCATGTTGAGAATCGCGTCGGGACTCTGGTCGAAGGTCGTGATCTTGGCGTCGGGAATAGTCTTCGCCTTGTCGTGGCTGATGGAGCCCATCTGCACCGAGATGCTCTTACCCTTCAGGTCTTCGAACTTCTCGATCTTGAGGTCGCTCTTGGCGGGCAGAATCACGGTGATCCCGGACTTGTAGAAGGGATCGGTGAAGAGCACCTTCTTCTTGCGTTCTTCCGTAATCGCGAAGCCCGCGGCGGCGAAGTCGACGGTGTTCGAGAGAACCGCCGGGAGAATCCCGTCGAACTTGTACATCGTGATTTCGGGTTCCTTGCCCATCTTGGCGCAAAGCGCCTTGACGAGGTCGATTTCGAAGCCTTCGAGCTGGCCCGTCTTTGAGTTCATGAACTCAAACGGGGCGAAGGTCCCTTCGCTCGCGACGCGGATTTTGTCGGCCGCGGAGACGCCGCCCGCCACAAGGGCGGCGGCAAAGAGGGCGAAGCATTTCGTTTTGAGTCCGAATTTCAGCATGGCGTTTTCCTTCCTGGGGTCTGTTTGTCGAGTGTTTCGTCTTTCACGCTCCGAAGCCCCGATCTTTTCGAAGGCCTTCGTTTCGCGTTGTCGTGAGATTGACTCTACTCCGCTTTTTCCCTTTACGTCGGCCTCCCGCGCAACGATTTGAAGGTTCTTTGCGCGACCTTCGCACGCCTTTGGCAAAACCACCCAACAGTCGGTTTTGGCGGACCTTTTTCAACCGATTGCCTTCTTTTGGCCGTCAATGGTCGACCATTTCCCGACACGCTAGGGGATCTGCCCGAGGGCGTTTGTCCTGCGGGAAGAAACCTTCATTTTTAGACGTCGTCCCAAGCCGATGAGAAGGCCTTCTCGGCTAGGCTTTACCGTCGTGAAGACAAGCAAAACGGCCAAAAGGAGGAAAACCGTGTCCGAACTCAACGCGCTCATCGACCCGCTTCTCACCGAAGAACTCCGCCGGGACGTTCTCTCCTGGCGTAACCGCATTCATCAACATCCGGAGTTGAGTTTCAAAGAGTACGAAACCGCCGCCTACATCGAAGCGGAACTGCGCGCCATGGGCTACGACGACGTCGTGAGTCCCACCCCCACGAGCCGCGTCGCGACGCTCAAAGGGGGCAGGGGCCCCGGCCGCACGATCGCGCTTCGCGCCGACATTGATGCGCTCCCCGTGGAAGAGGCCGAGGGACTTGCATGCCGCTCCGTTGTTCCGGGCGTCTCGCACGTCTGCGGACACGACGCCCATGCGGCGATGCTTCTCGGAACGGCGAAACTCCTTCTCTCGCTCAAGGACGAAATCCCCGGCACCGTGAAATTCTTCTTTCAGCACGCCGAAGAACTCGCGCCCGGCGGCGCCGCGGAAATGGTCAGGGCGGGCGTCCTCGACGGCGTCGACGCCTGCGTGGGACTGCACGTCATAAACGATCCGATCGGACTCGTGCGCGTCACGACGACGCCCGCCGTCACGACCACCTGCGACGAAATCACCGTCACGATCCGCGGCCGCGGCACGCACGGCTCGATGCCCCACGCCGGGGTCGATCCGATTCTGGTCGGGGCCGAAATGGTCCTCGCGATGCACACGATCGTTTCGCGAAACCTCCCGCCCGGACGCTTCGCCGTGGTTTCCCCCACGATCTTTCAGGCGGGAAACGCCGTGAACGTCATTCCCGACACGGCCAAAATCGGCGTCAACTTCCGTACGAAGAGCGAAGAGGACCGCAACTTCCTTTTCGAGCGCATCGAGGCCGTCGCGCGAAGCGTCGCGGCCGTGCACGGAGCGGAGGTCGACATCCGCGCCGTCCGAGGTTGCGCCGCGACGATTCAGGATCCGGCCATGATCGAACGGGCCCTGAGAGTCGCCAAGGAAGTGATGCCCGCGGACAAGGTCGGAACGGGCAACGGCATGACGGGTTCGGAAGACTTCTCGGCCTTTGCCGAAAAAGTGCCGTCGGTCTACTTGATCCTCGGCGGCGGCACCGCGGAAGAAGGCTACCCCTACGCGAACCATCACCCCGCCTTCCGGCCCGACGAGGGTTGCTTCATGGCGGGCGTACGGATCGAAGCGGCGATGGCGCTCGACTTTCTGATGCGGCCTTGAGCGAGCGCGACCGTTCACGACTCCTCTTGCGGCGGAAAGCTTCTTCAAGCAATCCGCCGCGTTGTCCTTTGCGCAACAGAAAGAACTGCGCCCCGTCCGACAGGTGTTTCACGACGCCTGCGCCCGAAGTCGGCTTCCGCGACGCCCTTCGGGGTGCATCGGCCTTCGAAGGACGCGTCGGTAGCGCCGGCTTGGCGTGAAAAGACAGTCCGACGTCCACCGCAGGCCCCCTCGAAAGCGTTGCGACGCGCTACACTCATGGCTTTCCATTTATTACCGCAAGAGGATTCCTCGCCATGTCGATCGAACGACCCCGCATCGCCCTTCTCGCCACGGGCGGCACCATCGTGAGTTCCGGGAAGAGCCCCGACCAGATGACGGGCTACGGCATTGAAAACTTCCGCGTGACCGACCTCGTCGCGGCCGTGCCGGGAATTGAAAAGATTGCCGAACTCGAAGTCGAACAGGTCGCCAACATCGACTCGAGCTCCATGACCTACGGCGTGTGGCGTGCACTCGCCGAGCGCATCGAAGCCTACGCCGCGCGCGAAGACATCGACGGGATCGTCGTGACGCACGGCACCGACACGCTCGAGGAAACCGCCTACTTCCTCACGCTCGTCCTCAATACCGCCAAGCCCGTCGTGCTCACGGGCGCGATGCGTCCCGCGACGGCCCTCTCCGCCGACGGTCCGCTCAACCTCTACAACGCCGTGCGCGTCGCTTCGACCCCGGCCGCCCAGAAGAAGGGCGTCCTCATCGTTCTGAACGACCTCATTCTCGACGCCCGCGAAGGGACGAAGACGAATCCCACGAACGTCGCGACCTTCTTCTCGCGCGACTTCGGCGCGATCGGCATGATCGCGGGCCCGCGCATCGAATTCTTCCGTTGTCCTTCGCGCGCCCACACGATTCGCACGCCGTTCTCGGTCGAAAACCTCCCCGACGAACTCCCTCGCGTCGACATCGTGGTCTCCCACGCGGACGACGACGGCGTCCTCGTTCGCGCCGCCGTGGCCGCCGGGGCCCGCGGGATCATTCATGCCGGAACCGGGAACGGCTCGGTGCACGGCAATACCGAAGAGGCGCTCATGGAAGCTTCGAAGGCGGGCGTCATCGTCGTGCGCGCGTCCCGCGTCGGCGGCGGCATGACGGTGGAAGGCCTCGCGCACTGGCAGGAAGCGGGCTGGATCCCCTCGGGGTCGCTCCTTCCCTGGAAGGCCCGCGTTCTTCTGCAGCTCGCCCTCACCCGCACGGATTCGCCCGCCGCGGTGAAGGAGATGTTCTCGCTCTATTGATGCTTTGCCGGGCGGCTCCCTGAGAATTGGAGCCGCCCGCGATCCGGTTCGGGGGCGACGGCAACTTTGTCCGCCCGCTCCCTGCCTCACCCCGACCGACCCGTAACCGTGGGAGAGACGTTATGGAAAAGTCCCAGTTGGTGTTCCGAACCTTTGAGGACGGCCGCCGCATAGCGGTCGGACGCGTCAAAGAGACGGACGGAAACGTCGTCTTCCGCTACGACGGGGACTACCTCTCGACCTTCGCAGAAGCCACCGGATCCCTTTCCCCGCTTACGCTTCCCTACGCCCAGGATCCGTATTCCACGCCGAGAAATTGTCCCGCGGGACTACCCGGTTTTCTCGCGGAAAGCCTTCCCGACGGCTACGGTCTCTGGCTCATGGATCGGGCATTCCAAAAGTCCGGTATCCCGCGCGAAGCCGTGACGCCGCTCGACCGTCTGGCCTTCGTCGGGAATCGTGCTACAGGCGCGCTGTCTTACGAACCCGAAGGCTCGACGCCGCCCGCAAAAGAGTGCGTTCCCCTCACGGAGCTCGGCACCGCCGCCCAAACCTTTCTTGAAACCGAAGAAACCGATCTCTTTCCCGAACTCGTCGCCTGCGGGAGCGCCGGGGGTTCGCGTCCCAAGGCGTAGCTTTGGTTCGGGAGCGATTTTGACCGAGCTTCGCTCGTCCCGAAGGAAGGCATGACGGCCTGGCTCGTCAAATTCACCGCGTCCGACTTTCCGCTCGGCCACGAAGAAGGTCTCTTCGAAGCCGCGGCTCTCTCCGTCACCGAGAAGGCCGGCATCCGTACGCCCGCGTGGAAGCTCTTTGAAGGTCCTCACGGCAGAGGTCACCCCAAGGCCCCCTACTGGCTCGGGATGGAACGGTTCGACCTTACGGCTACGGGGCGCGTTCACTATGTATCGGCCGCAGGACTCTTGAACGCCAACTTCCGGGAACCCGTCTTCGACTATTTCGACCTCATGCGCCTCACCTACCGACTCACGCAATCGCAAACGGAAATGGAGGAGCTATTCCGACGGGCGGTTCTTTCCTATTTCCTCAGAAATGAAGACGATCACGGGAAGAACTTTGGGTTCCTTCTCCACGACGACGGACGTTGGACCTTGTCGCCCTCCTTCGACATCACCTATGCACCGGGTCCCTACGGAGAGCACGCCACGTCCTTCGGAGGAAACGGACGGCGCATCACGCGCGACGCGCTCGAACGCATGAGCGGCCTCATGGCGACGCCCGTCGAAAGGCTTGAGGAAATCGTGCGTCAAACGGCAGACGCGGCCCTCGGTTTTGCCGAGACGGCGTTGTCGCTCGGAGCCAAGCGCGCCACCGTCAAAGAGGTGAAGAAACAGATCGAGTCGGCGGTTGCGGAGAATCTGAAGGCCATGGGAATCGACTGAGCTCTTTGACGGGCGCCGCCGTGATCCCGCAATCGTGCCAGACACTGAAGTCGGCTCCTTTCGGCAGTCCCAGGTCGTCAGCGCTAGAATTTTCTGTAACGTCAATTTGTTCGACGTACACGAGAAAAGTGGTAACGACGCCTTCTCCTAGCCCTTCACTTTGCCCGACTTTCCTGACCAATGGAGACTCTCCATGAAACGATCCCTTTTGACCTTGGCCCTTGTCGCACTCCTCTCGGGGTGCTCCGCAACGATCGAGTACCACCCCTTCGTTGGAGAGCCGCAACTTCTGAAGGGGGCGGGCGGCGCATGCGACTATGAGGAAGGGATCGAAATCTGGCTCAAGGGTGCGCCCTCCCAACCTTTCACGGTCATCGGCTATATCGACGGACAGTACACCGACGGCATCGGCGAAGAAGCCGCCTTGAAACGATTGCTGGCGGAAAAGGTGAAGGAAGTTTCCGGCTCCGGCGTCATCCTCACTTCCCGTCGCTCCGCCATGGGCGACTCGTACTTTGTCGGGAGAGTCCTCGTCACCGACACGGATTTTCAAGATGAGTACGTCGTGTTCCGCTATCAAGGAGAGAGTGCGCCTGAAGAACAAGGCGCAAAGAACGATTCCACCGGAATCTAAACCGCTCAGAGAGCGATCGACAGCGGGACCCGCACGGCAATGAGCGTCCCCGCACGACCGTCAACCCACGGCCCCATAAGCAATTCGGCAGCCCAAAAGGCTGCCGAATGCTTTCGGTTTGCAGTAAGCCGCGAAGCGGATTAGAGCTTGCCGCCCGGAACGACGTTGCGTAGGTCAAACTTCGTGCCAAGCGCAATGCGTTCGAGCTTCATCTTGCCGAACTTCTTTTCAGGCTGACGGAACCAGTAGAGCGGTTCGGCGTCCTTCGGGCCGAGCACTTCGCAGTTGAATTCACCGGTGATAAAGAGGGCCGTGCCTTCGGGGAGGCCGATCACTTCTTCGTCGCGGTTGTAGGCGAGGAACTCTTCGAGACGGTCTTCACGCGTTTCGTTGTTGAGGCCGGCCGTGCCGCCCGAGATGAAGTGCGGGTTCGTCTGGAAGGGGCAGAAGCCGAAGGTGTTGAAGGACGGGGGTTCGGCGATCGGCATGTCGTTCGTCGTGCGAAGCGTCGGGCACGCGACGTTGCCGCCCGCGGACCAGCCGACGTAGGGCATGCCGGCGTTCACGCGGTCGCGGATCAGGTCGATGATGCCGGCTTCGTACATGCGGGTCGTGAGCGCCCAGGTGTTGCCACCGCCCACGGCGATGGCTTCGGCCTTCTTGACGGCTTCGACGGGGTTCTCAAAGCGGTGAATCGAGACGATCTTGTGACCGTAGCGCTTGAAGGCATCCTGGACCTGCTTTTCATATCCGTCGTACGAGCTGCTCACGCGGGCATACGGGATAAAGAGGATTTCGTGCTTTTCAGCGCCGTAGAGACGTTCGTACTGTTCGTCGCAGAAGTCGAGGTAGCCCGAGTTGTGATAGCGCGAGCTCGACTGCATCAGAACGCGGCGCTTTTCGCTCACCTTGGCGGCGGGAAGGGGATTCTTCACCTTGGCTTCGGCAACGGTGGCGAGGCTCGAAAGGGAAAGGGCGCCGACGGTGGCGGTGCGGAAGAGAGAACGACGGGTCAACATGGTTGGGTCCTCATGTGTGTTGGTCGATGATGATTCGCGGGGCGTCGCCGTCAGGATTCGGCGGGACCTCGCGGCGGTTGGTCCGGCTTCGCCCGCAGGCGAAACCCGAGGCAAACTCTATCGACTTTTGCGCCAAATCACCATAAGGAGAAATCCTCTTGACAAAAGGACTATCTTCTAAGGCAAACTACCAGGTTTTTCTTTTTGATGAAAAGCCCTGATCCGCAGAGGCCCCCTCGACCCGCCCCGTCGGATACCCACTTTCCTTCACGGGAGCGGCGACCCGGATGGCTACGGCGGGGCTTTCGCAACCGTTGCGGCCCTGCGGTTGCGGGCGCATCGCGCCCCGCGTCACGAAAACGTTAAAAAACCGTTTCGAAACATTGCTTTCTCCTAAGCAATTCATCCACCTCCCGAGGGATAGCCTTATAATTCCCTGACCTGAAACGACAGACTGGGGCCGGGCGTCTCCCGGGCCTTCGGTCTGTTTTTGTTTTCACCGTCCCGACTCCGGCGACATCGACACGGTCCCCCTACATGTTCTCCTCTTCGATCCATTCGATCCGAAAACACTTTACGCGCAGCATCGCCGAATGGGCGGATGCGGGTACGGGGACGCTTTCGCTTCTCTTGAACAGCCTCGGGCTGCTTTTGGCCTGGCTTTTCGTGCCGCTTGAGAGCGGCTATTGGCGAAACGTCCGCGAACACCGCAAAGAGCTCTATCCGCACGTCAATTTCGAGCGTCCGACCGTGGCCGACATGGTGCGCGTGGCGCTGCAGTCGGTGTTTCTCTTCGTCATCTACGCCTTCGACTGGCAGCGCTTTCGACGCGAAAATCCGCTCGCCCGCCTCGTCGCGGGCGTGACGGCGGCCGTGGGGGCCCTGGGCGAGAAAATCGGCGCCGTCGGGAGCCGCTGGCTCTCGGGTATCGGGTCCTTGAGCGAAGACGGGGGCGAACACCGCCCGGACCCCGTCACGGGCTCGAAAAAGCGCCTGCAGTCGATTCTCGTCGGAACGGCCGCGGTGCTTGCGATCGGGCTTGCCGTCCTCTGCATCACGCAGCCCTTTGACTTTAGCGGTCAGGTGATCTTCCTTTCGATCATGCTGATTTCCGCGTGGAGCTTCACGCACATCCGCGCCCGCGTGACGCTGATGGTGCTCTTCGTGATTTCGGTCGTGGTGTCGGGGCGCTACCTCTGGTGGCGCTGCACGGCGACGCTGCAGCCCTCCTCTCCCGCCGAACTCTTCTTCTCGGTCCTTCTGCTCGCGGCCGAATTCTACGCCTTCGTCGTAACGGTGCTCGGGTACTTCCAGGTCTGTTGGGTTCTGAACCGCAAGCCCTGCCCTCTGCCCGCCGACCGCTCGGTCTGGCCCACGGTCGACATCTTCATCCCGACCTACAACGAGTCGCTCGAAGTCATCAAGCCCACCGTCTTTGCGGCGCTCAATCTCGACTGGCCCGCGGAAAAGCTTAAGGTTCACCTGCTCGACGACGGAAGCCGCGACGCCTTCCGCGAATTCGCCGAATCCGTGGACGTTCGCTACATCAAGCGCGAAGAGCACAACCACGCCAAGGCCGGGAACATCAATCACGCCCTCGGGATCACGAACGGCGAATTCATCGTGATCTTCGACTGCGACCACGTGCCTTCCTGCGACTTTTTGACGTCCACCGTCGGCTGGCTCGTCAAGGACGAGAAGATCGCGCTCGTGCAGACGCCGCACCACTTCTATTCGCCCGATCCCTTCGAGAAGAACCTCCACCTCGAGCGGGCGATGCCGATCGAGAATTCGCTCTTTCACGACTTCATCCAGAAGGGGAACGACACCTGGAACGCCGTGATGTTCTGCGGCTCGAGCGCCGTCATGCGCCGCGCCGCGCTCATGCAGATCGGCGGGATCGCGGTGGAAACCGTGACGGAAGACGCCCACACGTCCTTGAAGCTCAACCGCCTCGGCTGGAAGTCGGCCTTCATCTCGAAGCCCGTCGCTTCGGGGCTCTCCACCGAATCGCTCTCCGCCCACGTGGGCCAGCGCATCCGCTGGGCTCGAGGAATGATTCAGATCTTCCGCCTGGACAACCCCTTCTCGGGGAAGGGCCTCACGCTTCCGCAGCGTTTGTGTTTCTTCAACGCGATGGTGCACTTCCTGCACGGGCTTCCGCGCCTGGTGTTCCTCGCCGCGCCTTTGCCCTACATGTTCGCCGACATCTACGTCATCTACGCGTCGGCCGCGGCCATCTTCGCCTACGTGATTCCGCACATGGTGCACTCGGCCATCACGAACAAGATCCTGCAGCGGGGCTACCGCTATCCCTTCCTCGGGGCCGTCTACGAAACGGTCCTCTCCTGGTACATCCTGCTCCCGACGACGGTCGCCCTCATCTTCCCGCACAAGGGGAAGTTCAACGTCACCGCCAAGGGGATGACGATCGACAAAAAGTACGTCGACTGGGGGATCGCCAAGCCCATCCTCGTTCTGATCGCGCTCAATCTCGCGGGGCTCGCCGTCGGGATCTACAAGACGATCGTCGCCGCCGACCCGCAGGTCTCGACCCTCCTCATCAACTTCGGCTGGATTCTCTACAACCTCGTCGTCCTCGGCGCATCGGCCGCGGTCGCCGTGGAAGAGGTGCAGAAGCACCGCCTCCCGCGCGTGCCGCTCAACGTCGGCGTCCGCGTGGGACGCGGGGAAAAGCTTTCCGACGCGTTCGCCGCGCGGCTTCGCGAATTCTCGCAGGAGCACCTCCGTTTCGAAGTCGATCCCGAAGCGCTCAAGAACCTCGCCGAAGGGGACGAGCTCTTCGTCGAAATTCCGACCCGAGGCGAAGCGCACGTCTTCCGCACGAGCGTGACGCTTTTGGAAGACAAGGCCTTCGAAGTGCGCGTGCTTCTCGCCGACCGCGCCGAAGAAGTGCGGCTCAACCGCTGCACCTTCGCGCGCGAGGGGATCTGGGCCGAGCCTCCCGAAGGCGAAGTCGACGACCGCTTCGTCACGGGCTTTGTCCGTCTCATCCGCATTGCGGGGTACGGCTACAAGTCGCTTTTGGAATTCCTCCCCGGCCGCGTCGGCCGACTGATCCGTTTTCTTCTTTCGCTCCTGCCGCGCATCCCGCGTCAGGCCGCCACCCAAAGGGTTTCATGATGTCCTTCCTTACGAGAAAGCACCGTACACACCGAGCCGCGCTCACCACGATCGCGGCCTCGCTTACGCTCGCCCTCGGTCTTGCCGAGCCGGTCTTCGCCGCCGACGCGCCCGCGCCCGTGTGGCGCACCGACGCGACGGCCTCCGTCACCGAGTCGCACGACCTCATCCGCCTCGTCCCCGGAGGACTCGCCACCGCGGTGAAGCTTACGGGCGCGATGCCGACGCAATACTTCGACTTCGGCGTGCGCGCGGACGAAATCGTTTCGAAGGCGACGCTCGACCTCTCGTTTACGCCCTCTCCCTCGCTGATTCCCGGGACCTCGCAGCTGAACGTCTACCTCAACGGAGAACTTCAGGGCGTCACCGCGATCACGAAGGAAATGCTCGGCAAGCCCACGAGCCTCTCGGTCGCGCTCAACGCGAAGTCCATGAAGACGCGCAATCAGCTGAGCGTCGAATTCGTCGGGCACTACTCGATCGTGTGCGAAAACGAAGGAAACAGCGCGCTCTGGCTCGACATTTCTCCGACGAGCCAGTTGACGCTCGAAAAGCAGAACCTGCGCTTGACGAACGACCTGGCGCAGCTCCCGTTGCCGTTTGTCGACACCTCGGTCGAAAAGGCGACGACGCTCCCCGTGGTCTTCGCTTCGGCTCCTTCCAAGGACACCCTTCGCGCCGCCGCCATCGTGACGGGCCGCGTCGCCGCGGCGAGCGCCTGGCGAGGCGCCGACTTCCCGGTCTATTTCTCGGAAGTTCCCGCCCAGGGTCACTTCGTCGTTTTCGCAACGAACGAAAACCGTCCGGCGTTTCTGCGGGAACTGGCACCCTTTGAAGGACCGGAACTTCTCATGCTCGACGCCCCGGGCGGACTCTATGAAAAGATGCTCGTCGTCGCGGGCAAGACCGACGCCGACCTCGTGACGGCCGCGCAGGCCTTCGCGACGACGGGGCGCATCCTCATCGGACCGCGCGCCGCGATCAAGGACTTCAAGGCGGCCGATCCTCTTCCCGCCTACGTGTCGCCCAACTGGGTGAACACCGACTTCGCGGTGCCCCTGAGCCAGCTCATCGAATACCCCGAACAGCTGACGGCCCGCGGTGAAACGCTGCCGCCCCTTCACGTCGCCTTCCGACTTGCTCCGGACACCTATCTCACGAGCGCTTCGTCGGCGACTCTGAATCTTCTTTACCGCTACACGAAGCCCGTCACGGGTCAGGCCGCGCAGCTTCGCACCCTCGTAAACGGCGCCCTCGCCGACAGTCAGAACCTCTCCGACGAAGAAAGCCGCGGCGCTGCCGTCGTGAATCTGCCCGTCCCCGAAGGACCGGCCGTGACGGCGGGCGCCTTGCATAAGGGGGGACTCGGCTTTGTGAACGACCTCTCCTTTGAAGCGGGCTATCAGCAAAACCCCAACGAAGGCACGCCCGAAAACTGCCGTGCGGCGACCCTCACCTCGCATCAGGTGCAGATCGATCCCTCGTCGATGATCGAATTCTCCGGGATGTACCACTATGCGCAGCTCCCCGAGATCGGACTCTTCACGCAGGGAGCCTTCCCCTTCTCCATGTACGCGGACCTGAGTCGGACGGCCGCGGTCGTGCGCAAGGACGCGCGTCCGATTGAACTCACGACCTTCTTGAACGCCGTCGGCCGCATGGCGGCGACGACGGGCGTGGCGCCCCTGCACCTCACCGTGGCGAATCCCGAAGATTCGGCCTCTCTCAAAGAGAAGGATCTGCTCATCGTCGGCCCCATGCCCGAAGGCGTGATGGACATCAGTCCGGAATCGGCCGCCGCTTTGGCCGACGGCGTCTCGAAGTGGTTTGCGAAGCCCGCCGAAAAGACGGAAGGCGCTGCCGAACCCGAACGCCTCGCCACGGGTTTTGCCGCGATCGTCTCCGTGAAGTCCCCCGTCGACAACGCCCGCACGGCCGTGGCGCTTCTCGCCGAAGACGGCGCGAGCGGCCATCTTCTCAACCGCCGCCTCGCGAATCCGGGCGACCTGGCGCTTGCGAAGGGCGGCATCGTCTTCGTGGGTGAAGACGAACTGCGCGGCTTTGAACCGGCCTCGACCTACACGGTGGGCGACATGCCGTGGTTCCGCCGCGTGTGGCTGTCGCTCGCCGACCGTCCGTTCGTTCTCGTCTTCTGCGCCCTCCTCGCCGCGGTCGTCGCGGGCGCGGGGATCTTCCTCTTCATGCGCCGCTGGATCCGCGGCCGCTCGCAGGGCGCCCACTGACCTCCGAACGTTCTTTGGCCGGCGGGACCTTCCGCCGGCACCCGAAACTTTTTAGAGAACGGAGCCTTCCCGCGCGAAGGCCCGTCCGGACGAAAACCATGAAATCGCATCTCACTCCTCTTCTTCTCGCGGGCGCCATGACGGCCCTCCTCTCGATGGCGGACCGCGCCGCGGCCTGGCCGATGTGGGACAGCTTCAAGACGGTCAACATCGACAAGAACTTCCGTGTGATCGACTACAGCGACAAACGCTCCATCACGACGAGCGAAGGGCAGTCCTACGCCATGTTCTTCGCGCTCGTCGCCGACGACCGGGAAACCTTCGCGAAGCTCCTCGAGTGGACCGAAAAGAATCTGAGCAAGGGCGACATCACGAAGAATCTTCCCTCGTGGCTTTGGGGGAAGACCGGAAACGGCTGGGGCATCATCGACACGAACAACGCCACCGACTCCGACCTCTGGATCGCCTACGACCTTCTCGAAGCCGCACGTCTCTGGAACGAGCCCGCCTACGAAGAAAAGGCCCGCGCGATGATGGAGGGCCTCAAGCGCGACGTGCGCGACATTCCGAACCTCGGCAAGGTCCTCCTTCCGGGCGGAAGCGGCTTTGACCACCCGACCCACGTGACGCTCAACCCGAGCTACTACCCGGTCTTCATCCTGCGCCGCCTGGCGCTCGTCGACCCCTACTGGAAGGAGGTCGCCGAAGGGACGATCCGCGCGCTCGTGCGCACGGCCCCCGCGGGCTTCTCCCCCGACTGGGCGAAGATTGACAAGGCCGGAAAGCTCATCGCCCCCGAAGGCGAAGACTACACGCTCGGAAGCTACAACGCGATCCGCGTCTATCTCTGGGCCGCCATGACGGATCCGTCGGATCCCTCCTACGGCGTCCTCATGAAGCACTTCGACCCGATGCGCCGCCTCACCGAAGAAATGAACATGCCGCCCGAGAAGGTGGAGATTCTCACGGGCAAAGCGAACCGCGCCGGCAACGCGGGCTTCGGCGCCTGCGTTCTCGAAATGCTCGGGAATTCCAAGACGGCCGATCTTCTGCGCACCGTCATTCAGGCCGAACCCATCATCGGCGAAAACTACTACCGCAACGTCCTGATGCTCTACGGCGCGGGCTTTGACGCGGGCCTCTTCCGCTTCGACCGCGAAGGCAAGCTCGTCGTTTCGCGCGCGGCGGTGGACGCCAAGCCCCTTCCCGCTCCCGAAAAGAAGGCCGAGGAGGCCGACGACCGGGAGGCGTCGGAAGCTCTGGAACCTGCCGAACCCGCGAAGAAGCCGGCCGCGACGACCGAAGCCAAGAAGGACGAAAAGTCCGAGGCCAAGTCGGAAGCCGAGTCCGAAGGCAACTCCGAGGCGAAGCCCGAATCCGCCGAAAAGCAGGAAGCCCCCGCGGCGAAGGGGGATGAAAAGGCCGAGTCCGCTCCGGCCGCTCAGGAGGTTCGTGCACCCGCCCGGGCGGCCTCCTCCGCCCCGTCTGAAACCCCGGCCGCGCCCGCCGTCGAGACGCCCGCCGCGGAAGGAGCCAATAAGTGACCGCTTCGCAGAAAACCGCCGTGCCGACGCCCGCCTACTTCGGGCTCGGCATCTGGAACGTCTACTTCATCGGGAAGTTCGCGCTCGCCTACACGGGCTATCTGCGCCTCGACCTCCTTTTGAACGCGGCGTTCTTCCTCTTCCTTCTCATTCCGATCCGCGGGAAGTGGCTTCATCGCCTGCACGCGCTCATTGCGCTCGTCCTCGGCACGGCCCTTCTCTGGTCGGAGAGCTGGCTCCCCGGGATCGACTCGATCCTCGCCAACAAGTCGGGGATCACGGGCTTTTCCGTGAACTACGTCGTGCAGCTCGCCTGGGACTTCATCAACTTCCGCATGGTGGGCTGGGGCTTCGTGATTCTCCTTGCCTACTATCTCCTGCGGGACTTCGTGCGCGTCACGACGATCACGGCGCTCTATCTCGTCTTCCTCATCGTGCAGCCCTTCTTTACGGCGCCCACAGCCCCGGTGCGCGCGGTGCCCGCAGTCGCGGCCGACACCCCGAAGACGAACGAAGAGATCCTCAACCTCGCGAACGCCGCGACCACGACCGACGCCGTCGTGTCGGCCGAGGAAGTGGACACCTGGTACAAGGCCTTCCTCGACTACGAAAAGGACCGCGTCGCGCAGCTGCCCACGGGGATCTCCGCGAAGGACACGCCCTTTGACATCATCATCCTCAACATCTGCTCGCTCTCGAACGACGACCTCGAAGCCTCGAACCTGCAGAACCACCGCGTCTTCTCGCGCTTCAACATCCGGTTCGACAAGTTCAATTCGGCGACCTCGTATTCGGGCCCGGCCGCGCTTCGCCTTTTGACGGGCGCCTGCGGTCAGCCCTCGCACGACGCGCTCTACGACGCGCGCCGCCCGGACTGCGAGATCATGAACCGTCTGGACGCTCTGGGCTTCAAGCAGCATCTCTTCCTCGACCACAGCGGCGCGTACGACAACTACCTCAACACGATGCGCACGCAGGCCGGGTTGACGGCCACCTTCGAGCAGCGGAAGTTCCCGCTCAAGTACATGTCCTTCAACAACGAAGAGATCGCCGACACGCTCGCGGTACTGCGCCACTGGAACCGCGTGATGACGCGCGACAAGGACGTCCGCTCGGTGTCGCTCTTCAACTTCATCGCGCTCCACGACGGAAACCGCCTGCCTCTGCACAGCCGCTGGGAAGCCTTTGAGCCGCGCGCGAAGACCTTCCTCGATTCGCTCAACACCTTCATCAACGAGCTCGAGCGCGGGAAGCGCAAGGTGATGCTCATCGTCGTTCCCGAACACGGCGCGGCCGTGCGGGGCGACCGCATCCAGACGCCGCGTCTTCGAGACATTCCGACGCGCCGCATCACGCAGGTGCCCGTCCTCGTGAAGTTCGTGGGTCTCAAGAACCTCCCGAAGGAACAGATCCACGTGACGGGGAATTCGAGCTACCTCGCGCTCAGCACCCTCATCGGGCGCACGATCGAGACGAACTTCTTCTCGAATTCGAAGGGAGCCGTTCCGCTCGAAAACCTCGTGAAGGACCTCCCGACCACGCACATGGTCTCGGAAAACGGCCAGGCGGCCGTCCTCGAATACAAGGGCCGGGACTACATGAAGCTCAATCGCGGAAAGTGGGAGCCCTACGGCGGCTAAACGCCCGAAAGGCACTTGATAAAAGGCGCTTCGTTCGAAGGGACGGAGCGCCTTTTGCGTTGCTTTCCACCTACCAGCAACCTGCCAACCTACCAAAGCTGGTTGGTAGGTTGGCAGGTGATTGGTCGGTTGGAAAATTACTGCAACTGAAAGTACGGTCTGCAGTTTTGGGGCGACACGACGTGAATTGAACAGTCCGGATACGCGTCTCGGAACTCCTGCCCGCCGCTGTCCTTCTTCTTTGGATTCAGCTTGCACTCAAACGCCTCCAGGCGATTGTCCTTCGCCTCGACGAAGTCGATCTCCCGGCTGTACTCGACCGCCTTCTCCGTGCCGGCGACGCGACGCGCCCCGCGAACCCGCCAGAAGAACTGCCGCGTAAAAGTTCGCTCCAAATCGTGCTTTTTCAGACGCTCCATGAAGAAAAAGTTCTCCCAAAGCGCCCCGGCATCACTCCGCGCCGTAAACGGCGTGAAATCGTCAAGAACGGCGTTTCGGATGCCGACGTCGCAGAAATAGATTTTCTTTCCCTTGCGCAGTTCGTTTGCCAGGTTGCGCGAGAACGACGGAACGCGCCGGATGATGAAGCACTTTTCCAGGATGTCCAGATAACGCTCGATCGTCGGACTGCTCAGACGCGTCTCGCGGGCGAGACTGTCATACGACACTTCCTGCCCGACACTCTGTGCGAGAACGTAGACAAGGTTTCTCAGACTCGTCGGATTTCGAATCTGCGCCAGAGAAAAAGCGTCCTTGTACATGATGTCGTCGATGAAGTCCATCAACATTTCCACAGCGTCATCCGCATTCAGCACGTTCTCCGGAAAAGTCCCGTACACAAGAAAGCGCTCGAGATTGTCCTCCACGAACCCCCAGCCGTATTGTCTGGCGAGCTCGTTCATGGAAAAAGGCCATAGATGGCGGTTGACGATTCGGCCGACAGCCGACTCCCGCACTCCTTGCGCGAGATCGAAGGAAGAGGAACCCGTCAGAAAGAGCTTTGTTTTCTGATTGGCGTCCACAAGCATTTTCGTAATGAGTCCGATGTTCGGGACCCGTTGTGCCTCATCGATGACGATCGTGTCGGCACTCGAGAGAAATATTTCGATGTCGCCGGCGGATTCAAGAGACTGCAGAACGCGCACGTCCGCCTGACGATCGGCATTGAGAAGGCGAATATGACCGGCTTCAGGACCGAGCAGCGATTTTACGAGCGTGGTTTTTCCCGCCCGTCGGGGACCGTATATGACGACCGCCTTCGGCGGCGTGGCGGGGAGAATTTTGGCGGCGAGGTCTCGAGGGATCATGTTGTCCGGCATTTTGCTAATCATACTTTGGAAATTTAGCAAAAAATCCAAAGTATGTTTAGGCAAAAATGACGGACATGGTGTATTTACCAAATCATACTTGGGAATTTTCGTCGAAATTCCCAAGTATGTTTATGGAAATTTTCGCCACACCACTCACCGAGCGAATTCTCTCCGACGACTGACGTTGTGCTGGCTACCCATCCATCACCGACCAACGACCTGCCGGCTACCGAACTTGATTGTTAGGTTGGCAGGTGGAGCACTCACCGCCCGCGTTCCTTTCGAACCGCCGAAACGCCGGAGCCCGACCTTCCACACGGGAGGGTCGGGCTCCGTTCGTTTGAGCGCGGATCACCGCACTCGGGTGTTCCGCCTTACCGACGGCTCAGGATGAGACCGAGCTCATCCAAGGTCTGCGGCGTCACCTTGCGGTGATCCGTGATCACGGGTTCGATTCGGGCGGGGAGGCCCTTTTCGAGCGCCGGGCTCTCCTCTTCCTCGTCCGACTCGGCCTTGGAGGCCTCGGCGTCGGAACGCATGTTGAGGAAGAAGAACTCGCCCGCAGGCGTCCATTGGACGCGAAGCGGTTCGGCGTGTACCGCATGGTTCGCGCCCGACATCAGGGTGTCCAAACTGATCTTCGGGAGTTCGGTCGGACGCCAAGCGCCGGGACCGGCACCCGAAGGCAGGTTCTCGACCACCTGATCCGCGAATTCGCCCATGCCGCCGATCGCGGCGGCCACGCCGTCCGACGAATCGAGGTGATGCGAGCCAGACGTCGAGCCTTCGTCTCCGGTCAGGGCAAAGACGTTGTCTTTGCCGTGCACGGATCCGTTGAGCACGTTGTCGCCGCGGTTGTTGAAGATGGTCACGGACGTGGCCGAATCGACCTCGCCCACCGTCACGTCGGCGACGGACTCGTCGCCGACGCGGTAGATGTCGGTCGAACCTTCGGTCGACGTCACGCGGTCGAGCGAGATGCCGCCCTCACCCGTGATCACCGTCACCTGCGTGCCGGAGATCGGACCGGTGAATTCGACGCCCGAAGATTCTTCGGGTTCGCGTTCACCGTCGTCGAGCGCCGTCAGGATCCCGACCGTGCCTTCCGCTTCCAGGCCTTCGCCCTTCACGGACGCCCCCTGGATCACGGCGTCGCCCTTCACCGAAAGGTCGTCCGTAAACGTCAGACCGCTCTCTTCGCCGATCACGGTGAGGTCGCCGTTTACCGTGCCGTTCTGCTTTTCGTTCACCGCAATTTCGGTGTCGCGTCCCGAGGTGGCGAGGTTGACGTCCTCGGCCGCCTCCACGGTGATCCGGTCAAAGGCGTTCCCCTGCGACCCGATCGACTCGTCGCGGCCGGCGCCGAGGTCCACGGCACCTTCGTTCGACGCAACGGTGAGGTCGGAACCTCGCAGACCGCCGTCGCCCGTAGTGACGGACTGCATCACGTCGCCCTTGGCGGTGAGCGTCACCGAGGCTTCGTTTTCATCCGTCGTTTCGTCGCCGACCGTCACGGCGCCCGTCATCGCGATGCCGCCCGTTTCCGAAGCGATGCCGACAGATTCATCCGCCGTCACGAGCGTGTCTCCCGAGAGCGTCACGTCGTCGGAAGCGGCGATCGACACCGTCTCTTCGGCGCGGATCACGGCCGAATCGGCGGTGAAGCCGCCCGTTTCGAGCGCAACGTTCTCGGCCGTGACGCGGAAGCCTTCGTTCAACGTCAGGTCAGCGTCGACGTCAACGCGGAAGTCGCCTTGTGCAACCGAATAGTCGCCCGTACCGAAACCGCCGCCCGCAAGCTCGGAAGCCGTGACCGAGAAGTCGCCCTTCGAGACGACCACGCTCTGCGGCGCGTCGCCGAAGTTCACCGTGTCGCCCGCCGTAATCGCGACCGACTCGGCTGCAAAGCCGTTCTCGGCCTTCATGAGACCGTCGAGCTGAGCGTTGCCGCCCGCCGACACGGCCACGTCGCCAACGCCGCCTTCCGTTCCGGTGAGCTTCGCGTCGGTGAGCGCCACGTCGCCCGTCGTCGCCGTGATCGTCACGTCGCCCGCGGCGCCCGTCTCGTCCGTCCCGACCGTAACGGCGAGGTTTTCGGCCGTCAGGTTCTGAGTAGCCGAGGCTTCGAACGACCCCGCAGCGACGGCGGCGTTCGAGAGGTTCGCGTCGCCGGCGGTGGCCGCAATCGTCGCGTCTTCAGCCGTGATCTTCGTCGCGTCCCCGGCGAGGTTCACGTTCTTTCGCCCGTGATCCGCAGGACGAAAAAGCGGAGGCATGGACGACAAAAAGGCCCGCCTCCTTGTGAGAACCCTCGGTGACGCTCCGGGAAAATCGAAGGAAACACCTCACGCTCATTCTGAGCAGAGCCAAAGTGCGCCGGCATCCGTCGGAGGGGCGGGAACGTCCGTCGGACACGGCTCCCGTCCGGGCGGATTCTTCGCCAGAGGGAGAGGATGGTTACCGGCGGGCGGTTACCGAAGTACTGCGAACAAGTGAGCGTTGTTCGAGGCAGCCAATACCGAGTTCGGTCTCGGACTCGCATACGTCGACGCTTTCAGCTTGTGTCGACTGAAGTCCGACGAACTGTACCACGAGTGCTCAACTGTACCAAAAAAAGGTCTAAGTATACTTACAAGTATACTTCTAGACTCATGCTCACTTCTTTACTGGTTCGACGGCTCCCCCATCGAGCGAAAAAGGCCCGTCTCCTTGTGAGAAGCGAGCCTTCCGAATCCTTGCGGAAGATGCAAAATGATTCGGGCTTAGTGAGCCACGCCACATGATCAAGTCCGTCGCACCAAACGATAACGCTGCCTGGGACTCTTCGGTCGCTCAAGAGGCTCAATGAGACCGCGCTCCTTGAGTCGACGCAGGCGAATGGACACTGCGTTGCGCGAGAGTCCGGAGGATTCCATGATTTCGGTAACCGTTAAACTGCCCCTCTTTTGCAGCTCCGAGACAAGCGCCACCTCAAAATTGTCCCAAGAGCGTACGCTACCTTCCTCTTGCGTCAAACGCCGCTTCAGGAAAGTAATTTGAAATGCCGAAACGTAGTCTTTGATCTCCGCCTCCGGCAAAAGCGCCTCTGACAACTGTCGCTTGATTTGCTGCAATCCCGTTCCTCGATTTTCGATGACGTAACCTGCCGGCTCGCCCATTTCCAAGTACGGAGTAAATTCGAGCAGTTGAGAGAGTCTTGCGTTCCGTGTTGCAGAAATCCCTACGGGAATGGTACTCAAAGAAGCCGCCCCGTAGAGACCCCCGGGATTCAGAATCTCCAGTCGGTCCGCGTACATATTGATCTGAACCTGAGAACCACGTCCTTCAGGCGAATAATCGCGGTGCTGCAGTGCGTTGACGATTGCTTCTCGGCAAGCAAGAATGGGGTAATCCGTCACGTCCCTTCTCAGGGCCCCCTGCATGATTGCTCCATGATTCATATGCTTGTCCAACAGCTCCATGGAAGTCATCAACATTTCCGGAATGGAGCCGTTCACAGGGAGAGATTCGACATAACGCCAAGAATCTCTCTGCGCCTGTGCCTTCGTAATCCCCGAATACACTGAGAACGTAATGTTTAGACGAGGAAAGAATTCCTGAGGAAACTTTCCTGCCACCAGAAGGCCGGCGAGCGTCGGGACGTACCGATCAGGACTCTTTTCGTCCCTGGTAACCGCACCGAGTTTCTCCAGGATCTCATGGCTCTCCATCTTTCCGAAAACACGCGGAGTGATTTGTCGATTTCTTTTGACGATGGCTTCCAAAACGGAATGATCCAAGTCACTCAGGGAAGCTTCGTAAACCGGCTCCCTGTCAAATGCCGGTTGACGATGAAATTCACGCATGCGGTCGATTTCATAATTCGTCAGCCTCTTGTCTCCGTCCCCGGTACGGATGTACGACCCGGTCCACACCCCCTTTCTGGTGATGAAACACGGACGTTGGTCCAGCGCTACCGGGCCGACGGCGCCCACGACAATTTCCGAGCCTTCGAACGGATAGCGCTCGATTTCCAGGCGACAAGGAGGCGTCAAGTCGTTGCCGAGTCTCAGTAAAGCATCAGCAACACTCTCGGCATTGAAGCCAACGACCGGCGCAAAACGATTTTTCTCATCCAGTCCGAGAATGATTGTGCCGCCGTCCCGATTGGCAAAAGCGGAAACCGTTTCCGCGAGACTCTCCGGCAGTCCCTGCCCTGCGGCCTTTACCTCGTAGTGTTGCGTGTCCGATCCGATCAGACGCATGCGTTCGATCGCCGTTTTCAGATCTTCAGGCAGAAATTGCATGGCTCCCTCGTTGATTTTCATTCCTAACGCGTTAGACGGAATCGGCCGTTCCCCGTCGTCCCAAGCCTCCCTCATCGAGTCATTTCCAAAGAACCCGATACTAGGAGTTGGGAATCGACAAAGAGCGGGAGGTTCCCGTACCGAAGCATATCTCGGCGGTGCAAACTGCACCCAATGCAGTTAAAGTGTACTCAAAGTGTACCATAAGTACACTTGCAAGTATACTTCCACGCATTTTTGGTACAGTTTTACTTCTATGGTATAGTTTGTTGGGAGAAAGAGAGGAGGATGGGGCGCGGCGGCGGGAGGTCGAATTTCCGAATTTCTATTGTTTTGCTAAGAAATTAGGGAGTGGTTCGCACAAGGCATCAGGTTTCCCGGAAGAAAGTAAAGGTGGGGTTGGTATACATGTGCTGTGCTTGAGTATACCTTGAGTATACTTCTCGACTCATGTTCACTTCTTTGCTGGTTGATGCACCTCCACCTAGCGAATGATGCACCTCCACCGAGCGAAAAAAGGCCCGCCTCCTTGTGAGAAGCGAGCCTTTCGAATCCTTACGGGAAGGGGCGCGAAATTATTCGGCCTTTTCTTCCTTGGCTTCGGCGACAGCCGGAGCGGCCTTGTCGACGAGTTCCATGTAGGCCATCGGGGCGTTGTCGCCAACGCGGAAGCCCATCTTCAGGATGCGGGTGTAACCACCCTGACGGGCGGCAAAGCGGGGACCGAGTTCGCCGAAGAGCTTGACGACGGCTTCGCGGTCACGAAGACGGGAGAAGGCGAGACGCTTGTTGGCAAGGGTGGGTTCCTTGGCGAGCGTGATCATCGGTTCGATGACGCGGCGGAGTTCCTTGGCCTTGGGGAGGGTCGTCTTGATGGCTTCGTGCTTGATGAGGGAGACCATCATGTTGCGAAGCATGGCGAGACGGTGGGCGCTCGTACGATTGAGCTTGCGAAGACCGTGACGGTGACGCATGATTGAATTCCTTATTTCTAAAAGTTCTCAAAAAGAGTCTCCTTCCCCGACTCTTCTATCCTTTCTTTCGAATCGAAAAGCGGACGGGTGGAGGAGAAAGTGCGCATTGTACGCAAACGGCGGCGAGGTTTCAAGCGAAAAACCGCGTTTTCTTTCAAGCAACGCCTTAATTCGAGAGTCTTGCGCAAAAGAGAAGCCTCCCGACACCGAGCGACTCGGCCGAAGGGAGGCTTCGGGAGAGGCAAAAAAAAGGGAAATCAGCCCGCCTTCTTCGCTCCCTCAACGATCTTCATCGCCGAGGCGATCATGCCGCTCATGTCGCCCATGTTCCCCGGAACGATGAGGGTGTTGTTCTCCTTCGCGAGCTTTCCGAAGGCGTCGACGTACTTTTCCGCGACCTGCAGATTGACGGCCGTCATGCCGCCCTCGGTCTGCGTCGCGGCCGCCACGGTGCGAAGAGCTTCCGCGGTTGCCTTCGCGATCGTGAGCGTCGCCGCGGCCTGACCTTCGGCCTTGTTGATTTCGGCCTGCTTTTCACCTTCCGACTGCGCGATCGCGGCTTCGCGCGCGCCCGTCGCAAGGTTGATCTGTTCCTGCTTCTTCCCTTCCGAAGCGGCGATCAGGGCGCGCTTTTCGCGCTCGGCCGTGATCTGCCGCTGCATGGCCTGGAGAATCACGGCGGGCGGCGTCAGGTCCTTGATTTCGTAGCGGAGGACCTTCACGCCCCAGTTCATGGCCGCCTCGTCGATCGCGGCGACGACGTTGTTGTTGATCGCGTCGCGCTCTTCAAAGGTCTTGTCGAGTTCCATGCGGCCGATGACGCTTCGAAGCGTCGTCTGCGCGAGTTGCGTGATGGCGATCACGTAGTTGCTCGTGCCGTAGCTCGCGCGCTTGGGGTCCGTCACCTGAAAGTAGAGGACCCCGTCGACCGTGAGCTGCGTGTTGTCGCGCGTGATGCAGACCTGGCTCGGCGTGTCGAGCGGAATTTCCTTCAAGGAATGCCGATAGGCGACGCGGTCGATGAAGGGGATGATGATGTTGAGGCCGGGATTCAGCACCGCGTGGAATTTCCCGAGGCGCTCCACGACCCAGGCCGTCTGCTGCGGGACCACCTTGATCCCCTGCACGGCGAAAAGCAGCGCGACGGCGACGAGCACCAACGCAAAAATCAAGGTGCCGCTCACGGCCCAAGAGACTTCGTACATGAGAATTTCCTTTTCTTAGTGTTGATGGTTTTCCGGTCTGTCGAGAACGAGTTCGGTGCCGTCGACGCGGTCGATCGTCCAGCGCCCGACGGAGAGCGTCCCGGCCTTGGCGCGGGCGCGCCAGCGCGCGCCCCGGTAGAGCACCCGGGCCGAGCCGTCCGCCTCGACCGAGGCGACCTCCACTTCGCGGCCTTCGTCGATCGACTGCAGGGCCTCGGCCTCGCCCTTGGCGTTCTTCTTGCGCATCGTCCTCGCGACGAGACACCCCGCGATCGTGACGAGCCCGACGGCGAGGCACTGCACGGTGAAGTCAAGCCCCGCCCAGGAGGCGACGCCGCCCGCGGCAAGGCCGAGCACCGCGGCGAGAAGATAGACGGTTCCGAGCATGAGTTCCGCGCCGAGCACGACGAGCGCGGCGATGAACCAAAGGGATGTGGTGGTGAGCAAAATTTGTCCCCCTTCTTATTTTTTGGCGTTCCCGCGCGCACCGCGCTTCGTTTCCTTTTCGGCGAGCTTCAAAAAGATCATCCCGCCGAAGAAGAACCACACGGCGAGCACGATCCCCTCTTCCATCTGGAGTATGACGGGAAAGACGACGAAAAGGACAATGGCGATGCCGAGGCACGCAAAGCCGAGGAGCATCAGCTGATGCCGCCGCTCGAGCTTGCGTCCGGACGACGCAACGCCCGGTGGCGCGGCGGGCTCGACGCGCCTTGCGCCCCGGGCGAGATAGGCCGTCACGCGCTTGGACCACCCCTCGTCGGAGAGATCGTTCATCTCCAAGTGCCGGTTTTCCGCCTTGATTTCGGCGAGTTTTCCCGCCTGCAGCGCATCCACGTAGCGGATGAAGTCGCCGTCCTTGGGTTCCTGACTGAGCATCAGTCCTCCTCACTATGTCTTAGAACCTAGCTTAGCAGATGACCTCGAAATGTATAATCCTCCGCCTTCCGGCTAACGATCGGTTACGAACCGTCCGCCGGAGTTCAAAAGACCCGCTTCAACCCCGGAATTTTCAGCGTTTTCGCCATGCTCGCGCTTCTCGGATCCATCCTCGTCATTCACCTCTTCGCCCTCATGTCGCCGGGCCCCGACTTCGTCTTCGTCACGCGCACGGCGATCGTGGAGTCGCGCGCACGAGCGATCCTCGGCGTCGCGGGGATCGTCGCGGGCCAGATCATCTGGTCGGGTCTTTCGCTTTTGGGACTCGACATTCTCTTCCAAGAGTTTGCGGGTCTGCAGAAAATCATCGCCTTTGCGGGCGGCTGCTACCTTCTCTGGATGGCCTTCGGGATCCTGCGCTCGGTTTGGATGACGCGCGGCGTCAAGCCCTCGGCCGAGAAGGCCGAGGCCCATGCGGATGCGTCCTCCGACAAGACGGGCGGCGTCAAGCACCCCTTCCTCTACGGGTTCTTCACGAACCTCGCCAACCCCAAGGCCCTCGTCTATTTCGGGAGCATCTTTTCGACCTTCGTCACGCCCGACGTCGACGCCTCGGCCCGCCTTCTTCTCTTCGTCACCATGACGGTCGAGGCCTTCCTCTGGTTCGCCGCCGTCGCCCTCCTTTTCGGTTCGGGGCCGCTTCGCGAAGGCTACCGCCGCATCGCCCGCGCGATCGACGCCGTGACGGGCGTGCTCTTTGCGGGCTTCGGCATCGGGCTCGTCGTCTCGGTCCTAAGGAACGAAGCCTAAGGCATCGGCCTTATTGCAAAAAAACGCCCGTCTCCGATAGAGTGGTATCACCATGACGAACGAATACCTCATTTCCGCCCATCGATTTAGCTTCCGCTTTAGCTTTACGAGCTGAAGCGGGCAGGTTGTCGTTCGCACCGATCCACCTCAAAGAGCCCGCGGTCACGCCGACGGGCTTTTTGTTTGGATGTTTATTCCGATCCTCCCTCCCAACCGAAAACCCATCGAGCGCACTGCGGGCTCTTTCCCTCTGCAACAAGGAGAGTCCCCATGCACGCCCCCGTTCTCACCCGTCTCGCCGCCCTTCTCGCCCCGGTGCTCCTTGCGAGCGTCCTGCTTTCGGGCTGCAACGAAACGACGCCCGCCGCACAGGCCGCTCCCAAGAAACCGCTTTCGATCGGCATCGTTCAGATCGTCGAGCACGAAGCCTTGGACGACGCCGTGAAGGGCTTCGTCGAGCGCCTTGACGAACTCGGCTACCGCGAGGGCATCGAAGTGACGCTCGACCGCCAGAACGCGCAGGGCGATCAGGCGACTCTCGCGGCGATCACGGGACGCTTCGTCTCGAACGACGTCGACCTCATCTACGCCGTCTCCACGCCCGCCGTGCAGGCCGCGGCGCGCGCCACGCGCACGATTCCGATCGTCGCCACGGCCGTGACGAGCTTCGAGCGCGCCAAAGTCGTGAAGACGAACGAACATCCGGGCGGTAACGTCACGGGCGTCTCCAACATCGGACCGATCGCCGAACAGCTCGATCTCCTCCTGAAGCTCACGGGCGGCAAAAAGGAAGTGGGCGTCCTCTACAATCCGGCCGAAGACAATTCGCTCTTCCAGGTGGAAGTCCTGCGCGAGCGCGCCCGGGAACTCGGCTTCTCGGTGCGGGAAGTCGCGGTGACGAGCGTCAACGACATTCAGCAGGTCGTCGCTTCGCTTCGCGGCAAGGTAGCGGGCCTTTGGATCCCGACCGACAACGTGATCGCGAGCGGCTCGGCGGTTCTTGCGAAGTCCGCGGCGGACGCGGGTCTTCCCGTCGTCACGGGCGACCTCGTGTTCGTCCAGGGCGGGTGTCTCGCCACCGTCACGATTTCGCACCACACACTCGGACGCATGACCGCGGAGCGCGCCGTGGAAATTCTTGAAGGAAAGAAGAAGCCCGGCGACATCCCCGTCGCCCGTCAGGAAACCTCGCGCATCGTCATGAACCGCAAGGCGCTCGCCCTGCTCGGCGAAAAAGCCCCTGCGGGACTCCCGATCGACTGGATTGAATGAGCCCGTTTCCGCCTGTCGGCAGTGCACGCGGGTTGACGGCATGCCCGCCGCCCCCTTCATCGGGACGCCGGCGGGCCTCTTTTTGAGGAAAGTTCAAAACGGGATCAACGGGCGGTCATTTGGAACTCGCGCTTGCGCTCGAACGGGAACCCCGGGCGCAAATCACGGTGCATCCCGACACGGACAGTCCGGCCGAGGGCGTGCCCGGTCCCGCCACGATTCCCCTCTCCACCAGGGAGACCGTCTTCTGGTCGCCCTACTGGATCGGATCCTTCTTCGTCGCCATGCGGCAAAACCTCGTCATGACGCTTCCTTGGCGCAGCGCCAAGGTTTTGTCCGAACTCGTGTCGCTCACGGTGCTCGTGCAGGCGCAGCCCGGGCTTCTTCTCGTACCCCATCTCATCTGGCACCGGCACATCGACAAGGACCCGGCCCTGTCGTGTGCGCGCTGCATGATGCTCGACACTCTGCACGTACAGCCCGGGCAAGAGGATGCGTGGCGCCCCGGACCGCTCGGCGGCGGGCAGCAAGGCTGAAGAAAGGCGGCTTTTCTTCGGTAAAACACGCGGGAGGGCGCTTTGCGCGCCCTTGGGAAGCGCAGGTTTTCGGTAGAATCGTCAGACGGTTTTCCCTAAAAATTCCTTTTCATGAACAACCTCCTCCTTCTCTGCGCCCTCGGCATCGTCATGGGGCTCGGACTCGCCTCGTTTTACCGAAACCTTCGGCGCGCACTCGCCATTCAGCGCCTCACGCACGAAGGCGTGCGCACCCACGCGCGCGTCATCGAAATCAAGGAGCAGTCGAACCTCTTCGTGGAAGTGAACGGCAGGCGAAAGGGCCGCATCGCCTGGCGGGAAATCGTCTTCTTTCAGGCGCGAAACGGCCGCTACGTACGCACGTCGCTGCCGCCCGTCTTCACGGAGGAAACCGTGACGCCCGTGGGCCGCACGATGCGCATCTTCTACGACCCCGCGCAGCCGCGCATGGCCGTGCACGACCGAACGAAGGGCCCGCTTCCCATGACCGAGTGGCGCGTGACCTTCCCCGCCGCCGTCGTCATCTGCGCGGGCCTGGGGCTGGGCTTTTATTCGCTCCATTCCCTCTTCACGGGCTTTTTCTTCGCGCTCTTTCCGCTCATCATGGTGATGCGCCGCGCGATCGTCGACTCGGGCTCGAGCGACTACTTCCTTCGTCGCCGCTGGGAAGAACCCCGCGCGTCGAACCTTGACGACGCCCAGTCGTCTCCTCCCGACTATCTCTTCGACCCCGAACTCTATCCCGCCGAAGACGAGACGCTTCGCTCGAGCCTCGCCGCGGTGGGCTTTGCCGACGCGCGCTCCGTCATTCGTCCGGGCGTGCCGGGCTATCCCCTCTCGATCGACCATCCAAATCCGGAGGAAAAGAAGAGCGGCCGCCGCAAGCAAGAGGCAGAGCCCCGCGAAGGGAGGGACCCCTCCAACGTGCTGCGGGAAATGGAGGAACTTCTCACGGGTCGCCGCCACGGTGAAGAACCTTCGAGCGAAGAAACGCCCCGACGCGAAGAAGAGGCGTCCGAGCGAGACGACGACCGTCCGGCCGAAGAGGCCCGTCCGGCCCTGCCCTCGCGCGAAGAGTTCTCGCGCACGGTCCTCGAGACTGCTCCGTCCGAGCTCGTCCCCTGGATGATGCGCCAGGCGGCGGGACTCTATCACCGGGAACTCTTCCCCTTGAACGGCGAGCGTCCCGCGGACGAAGCGCATCCGACGCTTCCCGCCTGGGTCACCTATTCCGACCGGGCCAACGAAAACGGCGCGAACGTCCGGCTCTCCTTTGCCGACGTCCTCATCCTGCACCTCGAGATTCTCGACCTCCGCGGCCGCCTGCGGGGCCTTCGCGTCGAAACCGACCTCGGCGGCCAGGTCTTCGCCGACGGCATGCGCCAGGCGCTCGAAGACGCCGCGAAGGAATATTTCCCCGAAGGGACCGAACGCTGCGGCGTCGTTCTCACGATCGAGTACGACGAGAAGGCGCTCGAGGCGCTTCGCTGACAGATAGGACGCCGCCGTGATCTACATTCACCGCATTGCGCTTCGCTCTGCGCTCGGGTCGGATTCCGAGCGCACGCTCTCGCGCCTCGCCGATCCCGAACCCTTTCCCGAAACGCCCGTCGCCGACGCGCCCGGACGTTCGGGCGCGGATTTCGAGCGGCTCGCCGCCCGTTGGGGAAAAGACGTCTCGCCCGAACCCGTGACGCGCGGTTTTCTGCTCGTTCGCGACGCCGCCGAAGAAATCCTTTCGGGGTTGACGGACGAAGTCCGCAAGGAAGTGCTCGCTTCGCTTTGCGTCATTCTCGGAAACGCCACTTCAGGACTCAACGAAGCGCTCGAGACGGCCGGGCGAAACGATTCGGACGAAATGCTCCGCGCGCCCCCGGAACTCGGCAAAGTCTCCGCGCAACTTGCGCGCTCGATCGGCGCTTCGGGGCCGGACCTTACGATTTCGACCGCCTGCACGGCCTCGGGAAAGGCCCTTTGCGAAGCCGCAAGACGCCTTCTCACAGGCGACGTGGAGTACGCCCTCGCGGGCGGCATGGACGTTCTGAACCCCTACACCGACGCGGGCTTCAACGCGCTCGGCGCACAAAGCGGCGTGCGCTCGCGGCCCCTCTCGGCCGAGCGTTCGGGCCTCCATTTGGGCGAAGGCGGTGCGCTCATTTTGCTCTCGACGAAACCGACGCTCGGCGGCGTTCCGGCCCTTTGCGCGCTTTCGGGCTGGGGCGAGACGAGCGACGCGCACCACCTCTCCGCGCCGCACCCCGAAGGACGGGGCGCCTGCGAAGCGATGGCCAAGGCCCTTTCCCGTGCGGAAGAAAAGCCCGAGGACGTCGACCTCGTCCTCCTTCACGGTACCGCCACGAAGCAAAACGACCTCGCCGAAGCAAAGGCCCTCGCAAAGCTCTTTGCGGGCGTGGAAAGCCAACCCTTATCTGTGAGCCTCAAGCGCTCCGTCGGACATCAGCTCGCGGGCGCGGCCGCCATGAACGCGGCCGTTGCGGCGCTGCTGCTTGCGGGCGACGCCAAGCCCCCGCTCGCCTTTCGGGAGGCCGAGAACGAAACGCTCGATCCGGAGATCGCTGCGCTCGGACTTCGTCCCGTCACGGAAACTTCCGACGTCCCCGTCCTCAAGACCGTGCTCGCGAACGCCTTCGCCTTCGGCGGCAACAACGTCTCGCTCGTTCTCACGAGAACGCGTCCGCCCGAGCGCGGCTGGACGACGGACGAACTCCTCGCGCAAAAGCCTCCGATGCGCTTTATGACCGAAGTCGACGCAGTCGTCTGTGAAGAAGGCCGCACGCCCGCGGCTTCGGGACGTTTCACGGTCCCCGCGGACCACATCATGATGACGCGGGAAGGCTTTCCCGCGACGGGCCTGATCGAAGTGATGGCCCAGACGATCGGGCTCTACGCGGGCGCCGCGAACCGCGCGGGCGGTACGGCTCCGAAAATCGGGCTTCTGCTCGGCTGCCGGCGCCTCACGTTTGCGCGCCCCTTCTATCCGGCGGGGAGCACCTTTCTCACGAAGGTCGAAGAGGTCTTTCATTCCGACGACGGCCTGCGTCAGTTCTCGGCCCGAGTAGAATGGTTGACGGACGACGGTCCGCGTCCCGCCGCCGTAGCCGTCCTCACCGTTTATCAACCCAAGGGGAAACTCCCCTTTACCGCCCCCGGGCGCTGATTTTTGAACGCACCACAAGGATTTCATGCTCGCACCCATCGTACAGTTCGACCTCGAAGGCTTTTGCGCCCCGCCCGCCACGACCGAGCGCCTCTACCGGGGCTCGCCCGATCCGACGCTCGTGCGGCTTGCTCGGTCGCTCCTTGTGCGGGCCCTTCCCGACGCTTCGCCCGTCGGTCCTTCGGGGCGCTTCGGGCTCCTCGTCGCGCGGGACGAGTCGAACCGTACCTGGGGGTTCGTGACCTGGTTTCGGGAAGATACGAAGTCGCTTGACGAACTCTTTCACCGTCTCGCACACCGGGACGACATCTTTGCGCGCTGCGCGGGTTGCTCCTCCTTCCCGTCCGCGGACGGCGAAGTGACGCTTGCAGCGCTGGCGAAACCTTATCTCGCCCGCATTCCCGAGACGCAGCAGCGCCTTCCCAACCGATCCTTCCTGCGGGGCGCCTTTTTGCGGGCGGCCGAAGATCCGCTCGTTCGCGTGCTCTCGGCGGCTCGCCACGTGCGCATGCGCCCGGTGACAGCGCTCGAACTCTGGATCGGCGCCTCCCCCGAAGGTGACGTTCGCCGGCACAATCAGCCCGTGGCGCCCGAAGCCGTGACGCTTCCCATCTGGAACCGCCTCACGGCGCCCTTCCCCGAGTGGGGCGAAAAGACGCCCGCCGAGCCCGTCCCCGACGCGGTTTTCGTAGGCGAGACGGCCGACGCCATGGTCTTCGACAAGCCCGCGGGCCTCCTTTCGGTTCCGGGGAAGAAGGGCGACGACCTCCCCACGCGCCTCACGCGCGTGACCGGGATCGAGCCCTTCATCGTGCACCGCCTCGACATGGACACGTCGGGCCTCATTCTCTACGCGAAGAACGAGGAGGCCCAACGCGAACTCTCGCAGCACTTCGCGCAGGGGCGCGCCAAGAAAACCTACCGCGCGCTCCTTTTGGGCGACGTGCGGCAGCAGCGCCCCGAAGCGGGCGTCATCAAACTTCCGCTCGCACTCAATCCCCTCGACCGGCCCCGTCAGTGCTCGCTTCCCTCGGGTCGTCCGGCGGAGACGCACTACCGCATCGAGCGCGTGCGCGAACACCCGGTCTTCGGGCCCCTTTCCGAAGTCGTCTTGGAGCCGGTGACGGGCCGCACGCATCAGCTGCGGCTTCATGCGGCGCTCGGGCTCGGCGCTCCGATTCTGGGCGATCCCCTCTACGCGCCCTGGCGCGCGGTTCCGCCCAAGCGCATGTGTCTGCATGCCGAGACCCTGCTCGTTCCCGCCACGAAGAACGCCCCGGAAACGGTCTTTCACGCGCCGATCGACTGGAGCGCCGTGCTCTGAGGAAGCGTTTTCGTCGCCGACAAAAAATTGAAGGGCGCGCCGAACGGTTTCGGTCGCGCCCTTCTTGCATGGATTCGCGTGAGGCGACGGTTACGGCACCTTGAAGCCGAAGGTGTGGCACTGGTCGCAGAAGTTCACGGTTTCGCCGTGCTGCACGTGGCAGTTGACGCAGTCGAGCTGATTGCCGTAGTGCGGCGACGTGTGCGGATTCGAAGGCTTCATGTCCTTCGTCTTCTTTTCCATGTCGGCCGGGTTGTGGCACTTCGAGCACTGTTCGATCGAGGGATAGGCGACTTCGTTCTTTTCACCGTGGCAGGAGGCGCAGGCCACGCCCTTGGCGCCGTGGCGGTCCGCACCGAAGTCGGCGGCGGAAACGCTGCCGGCGGCAAAAATCGCGCCCAGGAGGACGATCGCGAGCGTGTGTTTCATTTGGGGTCTCCTTTTTCGGGGTCTGAGTCTGAAGGAAATCTTAACGAATGCGCCCCGCCTTGGCATCGGTGATTACCTGCAGAAGCCCGCACGCGGCGCGGGACCGCTCAGCGTCCCGCGGGCCCCTTTCGTCTGCGTCGAACCGCTACAATACGTTGCGTACTTTCGGGCGCGTGCCGCGCCCTTTTCTCCCCACCCGTCATACGGACAAAAATTCATGACCGAACAGATCAAAAAGGTCCCGGCCGAAGCGGGCATCACCGAACCCGCCCCGCTTGAAAATCCGGTTCTCATTTCCGACCTCCACCTCACGACGAAGAAGCCCGCCACGATCATGGGGTTCTTCCGCTTCATGAAGGACGTCGCCCCGCACTATTCCGAACTCGTCATCCTCGGCGACCTCTTTGACTTCTGGATCGGCGACGACGCCATGGCGGCGGCCGAACCCATCATCGCGCAGCTCAAGCTCTACTCGAGCCTCGGGCACCGCCTCCTCATCATGCCCGGCAACCGCGACGTGATGTTGGGCGAAGACTTCGCCCGCGCCTGCGGCGCCGAACTCCTCGCCCCGCAGGTGAAGGTGAACATCAAGGGCCGCGACGTCCTCCTCTCGCACGGCGACGAATGGTGTCTGCGCGACAAGGAATACCAGGCCTTCCGCGCGATGGTCCGCAATCCCCAGTGGCAGCGCATGGCGCTCTCCAAGTCCGTCGCCGAACGCATGGCGATGGCCACGAACGCCCGCTCGCAGAGCGAAGGCGACAAGACCGCCAAGACCGAAGCCGAAATGGACGTGGTCGAAACCGCCGTCGCCGAATCGGCGCGCGCCTTCGGCGTCGACTGCGTGATCCACGGCCACACGCACAAGCCCATGGCGCACGTCGCGGGCGCGGTCGAACGCTGGGTCATCCCCGACTGGGAACTCGACGACGCCAAGGGCGGCGGACGCTCGGGCTGCATCACCTTCCTTGAGAACGGCCGTCCGCAAATCAAGATGTTCTGACGCAGGCGTTTCCGCGTCTTCCACGCCCCGGCTTACCCCGGGGCGTTCGTTTTTTCCCTTACTGAAAACGCTGTATTTCCCGCCATTCGAGGGTGTAGCATAGAGGTATGGAGAACGCGCCGCAAAGCGAACGTTCGATCCGAAAGCGCTTTGCGTGCGTGGCTTCCCAAAAGCTTCTTAGGAGGAACAAATCATGGCAGGCGTTTCCACTCAATCCTCTTGGCGCAGCTTCCGCGTGGTCCGTCGCGAAACGCTCTCGAAGGGCGTCACGGGCTTCACGCTCTTTCCGACCGACGCCGGTCCCGTCACCCCGTATCTCCCCGGCCAGGGCGTGTCGGTGCGCGCCACCGTCCCCGAAGCGGGCTTCCTCACTTCGCACCCCTTCGCGCTCACGCACGCGTCGAGCCCCGAAGACAACACGCTCACCTTCGCCGTGGAAAAGATTCCGGGCGACACGACCTCCGAAGGGCGTCTGTGCCGCTATCTGACGGAAGAGGTCCACACGGGCGCCGTGATCGAAGTCTCCGCCCCGACGGGCGAATTCACGATCGATACGAAGGAAACGATGCCCGTCGTCTTCCTCGCCGACCGTCTCGGCATCGCCCCCGTCTTCACGATGGTGGACGCGCTCGCGATCGAAAACCCCGGCCGCAGCGTGACGGTGCTCTATTCGACGACTGACGGCGAGCACTTCCCCCTTGAAGCGGCCCTTCGCCACGTCGTCTCGCGCTTCCCCGACGGCAAGCTCGGCGTCTTCTTCTCGAAGCCCCGCGACACGGACGAAGAACGCGTCCACTACGACGTCGAAGGGGAAATCGACGTCCTGCGGCAAAAGGACCTCGCCTTCGTCGACGACGCCGACTACTTCGTGGCCGGTCCCGCCGAATTCGTAAAGAAGACGACGGCCCGGCTCGCCGAACTCGGCGTCATTCACTCGCGCATCCACGCGCAGACGGTCGAGTGCGGTTCGGCCCGATAAAACAACAAATTGTCGACCTTTTAGCGAGATTTGTTTGACAAAAGGTCGCTGACGCGATATAGTTCGCTCTGCAGGTGCGAAGCCGCTTCTTCGGACGGCTTCGCACTTACTTGAGCTTATCCTTTTGGCTCATCTGTACATGAAAGTTCGGAGAGTAGTAAGGCACTCTCCGCTCTTTCGAGGGGGAAAGACCGGTCGGCATTTCGACGAATGCCGACCGTTCTTTTTATGTCGGAACCGGAGCTTCATAACGAAGGGAAGCCCCCGCTTTTTCTTTCCGATCTCCTAGACACTTCTCTTTCCTTCCTCCCTTTCAACAAAAAGAAAAGGGCTATTTCCCATAACTGGTAGGCACAGCCCACCGGTTCGATAGCCCAGCCTCA
>OOIF01000127.1_pt1 | contig 89803 bp, 98 predicted proteins | sample 1691961 | NCBI WGS metagenome assembly OOIF01 (sample SAMN06348146, study PRJEB24527) | human gut metagenome | biome: human gut; feature: ankylosing spondylitis patient; material: feces | host: Homo sapiens | place: China | collected 2015-10 | reverse complement strand
AGATGATACCTTGATGCAGTGGTGCGTGGACAACGATTTCTGCGCAGAAGCCGCAAGAGCCGTGCGGTACGATTCAGACTTTATCTGGGAAAGCGAGAGCTGGCCTGCCGGGGAGTACATTGTTTCGGAGAAAGACAGGAATGCAGAGAAATTTCCATTCTCTATTGCCAAAGATAAGTAATGGTGGTTTAATAAAAATATAGGATGCCATCAAGGTGGCTAGCAACAAGGACGATATTTTGAACAAGGAAGGAGTTTGCTATGAAAATATCAGAACGCTATGCACTGGAGATAGGACAAATTGAAAGTGATATCGAATTGTTAAAGAACCGTCAGATTCGTGAAATACAAGGAGCCGGTCCGTATTCTTCAGTAGATAACCTTGGATTAAGGCTAGAAGATGAATTCAAAAAGCTGATAGCAAAAATTGATGCAGATACAATTAGCGATTTAGAAATCGTGGCAAGGACAGTTAATAATCAAAGATAACTTTTTGAACGGAGAGTTGTTATATGCCCAGAACCAAAGGAAGCAAAAACCGCACAAAAATCGACTTTGATGCCCAGATTGTAAAGCTGCAGAAGGACAAAGCTCTCTTAGAAGAGGGCGTAGCCAAGACCGTCGCTCAGATTGAGGAATTAAAGACGGACATCAAGTCTATGCGTGAATCGCTGAAGCCGCAGAGAGCGGAGATTAAGCAGGTCGAAAAGGAAATCGCCAAATTCGAAGCAAAGAAAGCAAAAGCCGAGCAGAAAGCAGCGGAAGAAGCAAAAAAGTCGGAAGCCGAGGCTGTGGTTAAGAAACTATTGGCCGGTGGCATGAGTGCTGACGAGATCCTTGAAAAGTTGAAGTAATATAGGTGCCGTGTGGACAAACTGAACTCCAGAAGTTCACACGGTTATTTTTAGATGTACTGGTTAGTTGAAACTAATTGCAAAAACAAGTTGCTATGTGCAAAACCTGATGCTAATATCCATCCTAACCGGGGAGCAGAATGTAATTGCTTACGGTTGGAAAGGATGGTAGCGTCATAGAAAAACTGAAAGAAATACTGGAAAAATACTTGGAGGGAGCATCGCCAAAGTACTATCCACCGGTCGAGAATCTGCTGGATTTGATCTACGAGCATTACACGGAGAATAATTCCATAGCACCGCAGACCACCGAGGCCGGCAAGGAGGCCAAGCAAAAAGAGAAAAATCTGGAAACTTGGCTCAGAGGTATAGCTGGAATGGATGTCTTGGTGGATGACTACGGCGGAGATATCCCGCTGTGGGAGAAAATTATGGACAGGCAGGGAAGCGTGTGCTGTGCCTGGGAAAAGACTGCCTTTGAGGAAGGCATGAAAGTCGGGATGCGGCTGATGCTGGAGGCCCTTGACGTATAGTTTGTAACGAAAAATGCCTCACTGTGAAATATGTACACAGTGGGGCAGTCAATCAGTCTTTGTCCTCTGCTCGTATCCGGAGCAGCTCAGTTATTTCGTTCTCCGTTGCCAGACGTACAGCTGGCTTTTCATCGTGTTCCACTGCACCGCAGTCCGGGCAGCGGTCAGGAAGTGACTTGCTTTCAAAGCAGTAATGACAGGCATCGCAGTAATAGAAGTTCAATCCATCGTCACCTCATTTCCGTTGCAATTCTTCATGGAGTCTTTCAGGAAATCATTGTGGAGTTCAGGAAGAAACGGAAGTTGGTATCCTTTGTCTGCGAGGATGTTCAGTTTGAAATCCACAAAGTGTTTCTCAATAGAGTTTATCTGGGCAATCTCATCCAAGGTGATCAGCCCGGAGTGTGCGTACTGGAACTCCTGCAAAAGTTCCTGATACTTCATGGCTCGATAAGCAGAGGCACAGCGGGAAGGCAGATTTGCCTCCAGCTGTTTTAGATCGGCAGTGTATTCATAGTAGCCAATCGGTTCCAGAACAGCATCGTCTGCCAGCAGCAGTTCGGCGGCGAAGGTGTTGGCTCGCCGTTCTGTCTTTGAATTATCCAGACTATAAAAATAGGTGTCCTGGAATGCCTGACCGGAACTGGCGTGTTTCCGGTCAAAGAGGGCGTGTCCCAGCTCATGGGCCATTGCGGATACACGCTGGGCATTCGTACAATTTGTGTTGATGCCGATGTACTCACAGTTCAGAATGACTGTGTAGTAACCGAGCAGGTCGTGGCAATACCGGATGTCTTTGAGCTTTATGGCTCTCTGGGAAATGATTTCTTCCGGATCGCGGGTCTTGTAGCGGCGAACTACAGCATCGGCCATATCAATAGCGCGTGTGTTCAAGGTAGACTCCTTTCCTCTGGAGGAATATCAGTTCTTACCGCAGATATTTTTTGGGAGTAAATTTCTTCGCATCGGCCTTCGCATCGAGGAAAAGTGCTTCCATTTCTTTAATAAAAGCAGCCTGATCTTCTTCGGACAGCTCACCGCCGGCAAACAGGGCAGTGGTCTGTTCTTTTATTTTTTTTGCCTGTGCAACGCCGCGGGAACCATACTTTTTGCGGACATCTGCATAGAAGAGGTCATCGTTCAGCTCTTGCTGGAAGGTTGCCTCATCCATAAAATAATCCGTAGTGACTCCAAGAGCAGCCGCAATCTTCTGGATTGCTTCTACGCTTGGTTCTCGCTGGTTGGATTCAATATAGCGGATCGCACGGTCTGACATAGAAGCCCGACGTGCCAGTTCAGCCATACTCATGTGCTGGGCGGTGCGGAGGGCTTTTATTTTATCTCCATTGGTTGCGTCAGGAGCCAGAGTAGTGGCGGCTTCTGCCTTGGCATCCTGTGTGTTAAGTGGACTGGTTTCAAAGTTCGTTTCTTTTTTCATGTCATGCCTCCATGTGGGATAACCTGTTGTCTGTTGGAGGGAAAGCACCAACATTTACAACATAATTTTGTAAAGCTACTTGACAAGGAACAACTGTTCCTATATACTAAGAACAAAGGTTCGGGAACTCCTGTTCCTATAATACAATAGAAGGTTGTAGAAGTCAAGAGGTGAGTTGAAGTCCTCTGGAATTACAGGTAGTGTTCCATAAAATTGGACATCTTATAGGCTTTGGATGTCCAGGTTTTGGAGTCTATAAGTGATATAATGGAGCCAACAATTTGAAAGGAGAACAATTCTATGATTTCTTTAAGACAAATTATAAAAGAGGTTGTAAAGGAAGAACTTCCATTTGAAAACATGGATTCTGCAGAAAAAAAGCTGTGGAGAAAATTTACGAAGCTGATTCAGCGGTGCGGTGGAGATATGGAAATACTGTTCAGGGGAAAAGGAAAAGTTGAGTTTCCCAATGAAGAAAAAGAATTTGTTAAAATCATACTCGTACAGCTTGCTCGTGAAGAAGGTCTGTCACATAAAATTTGGGAGGATAAGGATGGAAGTCTAACTCTTAATGAAGTACATGAGTTCATCCAGTATTTCATTGACTACTTGTCACAAAAAGGATACAGTGAGGCAGATATTATTGGCGTAGCACAGTCGTTAGATATGATGTTTCAGCTTTCTGCGAGAGAAAAATTAGAGTATTGTCATCGTATGATTGATTGCTATGCGGAAAATCTTACACCTTATATTTACACACAGCAGGTACTTGGCTTGGAAAATCTTGCTAAGAAGTTAGCAGTAGAATCAGTATGCAGTACCGTGAATGCAGCTATACACTGTGGTGAATTGGCAGAGGTGCTTAAAATGGGAATGGAACTTGGCGACACTGATGATGTTGGAGATTTGTATGGGGATGACGAAGATCCTATACGTGATGAGTATATGGAAAGAGATAAGCAGGTGTTGCTCTATATGAAGAAACATCCGGAGATACGAAAAATCGTTGAGAAGCAGATTGGTAAACCGATTACATCTATTTGGAAGGATGCTAAGGTTTGAAAAACAAGAAAACGAAGAGGAGATGGTAGGAGTGATTTCTAAGTGTGGAATTTACACATCGCAAGGAAAGCGAGTACTGCTTGCAACTCGTGCGGTCGTTAACGGCCGTAAGGCTGTGGCCTATGTGAAAAACGGGCAACTGCAGGGATATGAGTATCTGGATGATTTTAACGAACAGTGTTATTCTGGTCCATACATGACCTTTGAAGACAAAAAGGAACAGTTCAGGATATGACTGTTCCAGTAACAGCTTGACTCACCGCAGGACGTGTGAGCCAGCCTGATTGAATTTACACCTACCTGTAGGTGCTGCTCGAATACGCTGGAAAGTGTAATGTGCGTAGTAAGCCGAGGTAGACTTGGGATGACCTTAGTTTAAGGTGCCCTGGTCTGCCTCGGCTTTTTTTGTTATCCGGATTTACAAAAATAAGATCCGGAACATTACCGTACGCAGGTGTCTAAAAAATATGGCATGGCTGGTTATTACTAATCAACAAAATCTAAGTCAGCAAAGGTTCAATTAGATTTTGCGGATATTATGGTAGATGCTGTATGGCATAATGCATAAAATAACGACTTGTTTCTGCTTTATCTTACAAAATTTGTCAAACTCTATTTACTCATTGTGGTTTTTATGATATAGTAAAAATTACCACAAATCGTGGTGAAATGATAAATAGAGAATAAGCAATAGGAGGTGTACCAGAAAATAGTTAGTTGACCGTTCTATCCAACAAGAGTTTGGATGATGAACAACGTACTTATTACATATTTAGTAAAGTTTATTTTTATTTGGATCAATCGCGACTAGAATTTGAAATGGACAGTCGCAATACGGATGATGTTTACTAGTATGTTGGGTCGAAGTGCGCTTGTTCGTAGGTTGGGATTAACTATCAATCTGGTACACGCCGGTACATATAGGCAATAGAATCTATAAGACCGGAGTAAATAAAGAGACAAGTTTCGCAGAGTTCGACACACTTGTAACTTTATTTGCTCCGGTCTTTTTGTCGTTTTAAGGGCAAAAGGGATGCAAGTACCTGTTTTCGACAAAAAGTAGTAGTGAATCTACTGATTTCAGGTCGAATTATGCAGTGAGTCCCCATGTCGAAAATGACATAAAAAGGATATTATAAAGTAGGAAACTTACACAAGAGAGGAGGTGGATTGAGTGACTGAAGAAGAAAAGCGTTTTCATGAGGAAGTAGCCGGCCGATTGTTTGAAATGCGGGATGCGGCAGGAATGACACAGGAGAAACTGGCAGAAAAAGCAGGAGTTCAGAGCAACTCAATCCACCGATACGAAGTAGCCGATCGGAAAATAGGTCTTTATACTGCTGTAAAGGTGGCAGATGCTCTCAATACAACTGTAGAGAGGTTGATTCCGGAGGAGTACATACACAAAACTGAAAAGACAGATATTGAGAGAGAAGCGGAAGATGTATTTCATCAGTTATCACCAGAAGATCAAAAAACGCTCCTTCGACAGATGAAGGGGCTGCTGGCAGTACCAGCGTAAACCGTGCAGTAGAAGGTTACTGTGCGGTTTTTATTTTGTCGTTGGTGGTCCTCCATGCCAATTATTTTTGAATTTCTACCAAATGGTAGAGCTGGAAACATATCTTCAACAGTCTGGTTGAGGAAAGCTCCCGGCCATTTTGTTATCATATAATCAGTCCAAGGGACAAGCCCACAGAGTCAAATGAAAGTATCTGTCGGCAAACCCTGGACAAATAAAAAATATCGTAAGCCCGATTCTAGAGCAGGCGAAGGATACCATAGCAGAACTTCACAGAACAGCGATTTATTTGCTGGCTGTGGAGGTGTGCGGTTGGGATTATTCCTGCTGTCTCTGGAATCGGGCTTTTGTGTTTTATGGCCCTACCAAATGGCTCAGCGTTTCATCAGCATCCTGCTTCGGTATCTTTCCCTTTCAGAGTCTGGGGGAAAGGACAAAACAATGATGATGAACATGATGACTGGAGCAGTTGCAATCAATGGTGGCGTTGGTGTGATGGAGATTCGCCAGCCGCAGATGGTGGAGAAAGCGGTACAGGACGCAGGACATATCGCCGCAGATATCGCAGAGAATGCGCATATCACTTTACATGAGTTAAAGGAAAAGATTGACGCAGTGGTGGAAAAGAAGCTGCCGAGTTTCAAGGCACTGATGGAGATGAAACCGATGGCTGTTGCACAGACAACCGTGGATGATGCTTCCCTGACCGTTTACCAGAACGGCTATGCAGTCTACGAGATAGATGACGCACACACGATCATTGCAGTGGACCGCTGTGGTGATTACCGTTATGACTTTACAGATGGTACATATCAGGTAGTGCTGGCTGAGACTTTTGAGGAGACCGAGTGGAGCGTTCGTCTGCTGATGGAAGGGGAACGCCGGATGGAGCACAATCGGAATAACCGTACTGCTGAGACTGAAAATGTGTCTTTGGAATGCGATGGCTCCGACTGGTCGGCAGCTGTCATGGTGGATTTTTTGGATGAGGACAATGCTGAGATGTTGGCAGACCGGGAACTTCGCCGCCTGTATGCAGCCATGAGCAAGCTGACTGAGCGCCAGTCGGAGATCCTTCAGCTTTACTTTTATAAAGGTATGAACCAGTACGAGATTGCAGAAGAACTTGGCATCTGCCAGCAGTCGGTTAATCGGATCATGAATCAGGCGGTAAAAAGGCTGAGAAAAAATTTCTAAAAAAGTTTTTTGAAAAGTGTCTGTTAAAAGGCTCAAAAAGATGTTCATAGTGAGAGGGTTACTTCTCAAGTACATGAACAGGAGGTCAGAATTTATGAGTGCAGTAAGCATGAATGAAGCTGCAAAGAAAACTGTCCAGTTAGAAAATGCGAAGGAGGCCCGTCCACCCGGCGGTGCACCGCAGGAAGAACACCTGCCAAGAAAAATCTTCGTCTGCTCACCGTATCGTCCTGCTTCACAGGATGAGAAGTGCAGAAAAGATGAACTGGAAGCAAACATCCGCAGAGCAAAGATGGCCTGTCGGATTCTTTCCACACTGGGCTTTCTGCCACTGGCACCGCACCTGTATTTTACCCAGTTCTTAAAGGATGAGGAGAAGCAGGAACGAAATACCGGCATTCAGCTTGGAATGCAATGGCTGGAGGAGGCAGATGAACTCTGGGTGTTTGGGAGTACCGTGTCGGAGGGCATGGCTGCCGAGATCAAGAGAGCCCATGAGTTGCAGAAAAAGGTCCGGAATCTCCCGGAGCCGGGGCGTGTGGTTGAACTGCTTCTGAAGAACATTTCAGAACAGTACCATGTGCCGTTGGATGATAAGAAAACAGAGGGGCAGTAGGAAGCTGCAGAAAGTGAGGAAGACAATGGAGAATAAGAACGAGAAGAGCATGACTCTGGAGAAAATGATCAGCGAGATGCTGAAAGACGCCAAGGTGGTAAAGGTTCCGCTTTCTGCCAGGGCAGAGGAAGAAAAGGAAGCTCAAAAGCAGGACAAGCCGATGCCGGCACGCCCGCTTGGTGCTCCGCTCCTGTCCATTAACATCGAGAACCTGCATCTCCACATGGATGAGCGCATGATCTCTTACAACTACGGTTCTGGTCAGGAGCCTGATGAAGCAGACGACCCGGCGGAGGATATCGACTTCGATGAGATGCTGGAGCGCATCCACAAGGAAACCGGTCTGTGCGAGAAGGTCATTCTGGCAGTTCTGAAGGCACAGGCCGATTATCTGGATGACCTGTGGGGTGATGAGGAAGAAACCGGAGAGGAGGCAAATGCATGATGGACGAACTGAATGCCTTGAATGCTCCGAAGAAAGTTGTGGATGGTCTGGTCGAGGTCTTTGACGGCCTGGCACAGATGTTTACCGGTGTATCCGAGCAGCTGGATATGCTGGCGGCAAATGCAAAGATGGAGGACGAGCTGGAGCTTCCGGTGGCAGAACAGCCGGTACTGCCCGTAACAGAAAAGAAAGGTCCGGCGGTTTCGCATCCCCGTAAGAAGCCGGTCAAGAAAACAAAAAAAGTGGGAGAGACGGCTACTTCGGCCATCGAGGAAGCCGCAGAGATGCCTGTGGTAGAAGATTCTGACGAGGCAGAGGAAGCTGTGAATTCCGAGAGTTTAGAAACCGCAGAGGGTGAGCATCCGGTGGATGATGCGGATGCGCTGCCGTGGGAAGAAGATACCGGCCAGAAAGAAGTATCGTCCGATAAAACCGCTGGCAAGGATACACCTGCTGCCAAAGAGGAAACACAGTCTGCGGTGACGATCACCAAGGATGAGATCACGGCGGTCATTGTCGCCAAGATCAAGAAGAAGCGTGATAACAACGAGAAGATCGGTCAGCTTCTGAAGACCTACGGTGTGGCCCAGCTGTCTGACCTGCCTGCAGAGAAGTACGAAGCATTTCTGGCAGATGTCTCACAGATTTAAGGGAGGTCATCATGCCGGAAGTACATGCAATCCTTTCTGCTTCCAGCTCGAAGAGGTGGCTGAACTGTACGCCATCTGCAAGGCTGGAGCAGAACTTTCCAAATGAATCCTCGGTGTATGCCGAGGAGGGAACTGCCGCCCATGCGCTGGGCGAGTACAAGCTGCGGAAATATCTGCATGAACGGGTGAAGCGCCCGACCTCTGAGTATGAGGATGAGGAGATGGAAGCGAACACCGATATCTATGCGGAGTTCATCATTTCCACGGTGGAACGCATCAAGGAGACCTGTCCGCATCCGCTGGTCATGGTGGAGGAGCGGCTGGATTACAGCTACCTGGTTCCATCTGGCTTTGGTACCGGCGACTGCGTGATTATCGCAGATGGGACGCTCTACGTTATGGACTACAAGAACGGCAAGGGCGTGTTTGTAAACTGTGACCATAATCCGCAGATGATGCTGTACGCCTTGGGTGCTTACCATGCCTACGGATATCTGTACAGCATCAAAAAGGTGTCCATGACCATTATCCAGCCGAGACTGGAAAATCTCTCAACGTTTGAATGCAGTGTGGAGGAACTGCTGGACTGGGCAGAGACCTATGTCAGACCGAGGGCAAAGCTGGCCTTTGAAGGAAAAGGCGAGCAGGTTCCCGGTGACTGGTGTCGGTTCTGTCGTGCCAGAACTTCCTGCAAAGCCTGTGCCGATGAAGCAATGGCTCTGGTGAAAGAAGAGTTTCTGGATCTGGATGCCGGCGTGCTGGAGGATGAAACCGAGGAAACAGATGCAACAGCATCCTTTGATCCGGACACCTCCGTGCCGACCTTCAAATCTCCGGCACTGCTTTCCAAGACAGACATTGAGAAGATGCTGCCGACCCTGAGCCGTATCGAGTCATGGATCGAAGCTATCTTTGCCTATGTCAGTTCGGAGGCCATCAATCATGGTGTCAGCTGGGATGGGTATAAGGTGGTCGAGGGCAGGAGCAAGCGGCAGTTCCTTGATACGAAATCGGTGGTGGCCGCTGCAGAGAAGGCCGGATACACCGATATTTATAAGACGGAGCTGATCTCCCTGACAGCCTTTGAAAAGCTCATGGGGAAGAAAAAGTTCCAGGAGATTCTGGGAGAGTATGTGGTCAAGCCGCCCGGTAAGCTGGCACTTGTCCCGGATTCGGACCCCAGAGAGGCAGTCGATCTGCAGACTGCGGAAGATGAATTTGCTGTCCTCGACTGAGGGCAGCAGCAATACACAAAAACAGATTGATGGAGGATTTTTATTATGGCTAACAAGATTTCCAGTGCAACTAAGGTCGTGATTCCGTGCCGTATCTCTTTCGCAAACATTTTTGAAGCAAAGAGCATCAACGGCGGCGAAGCCAAGTATTCCGTTTCCTGCCTGATCCCGAAAGAGGACAAGAAGACCCTGCTGGCGATCCACAAGGCAGTGGAGGCAGCCAAGGAGGATGGCAAGACCCGTAAGTGGGGCGGTAAGATCCCGCCGAACCTGAAGCTGCCTCTGCGTGACGGCGATATCGACCGCCCGGATGATGAGAATTACCAGGAGCATTTCTTTGTGAATGCCTCCAGCAAGGATGCACCGCAGGTTGTGGACCGTCATGTCCAGACTGTGACAGACCCGATGATGGTCTACTCCGGCTGCTACTGCAACGTCAGCGTGAACTTCTACGCTTTTAACGCCAACGGCAACCGCGGTGTGGCCGCTGGTTTGGGAAACGTACAGTTCGTCAAGGATGGTGATCGTCTGTCCGGCAAGGCATCGGCAGAGTCTGATTTTGACGCGCTGGACGATGAGGATGTTCTGGGCGGCGATGCCGGTGAGGAACTGCCGGATTACCTTCGCTAAGAGAAACACAGATAAGTAACCGTGCCGGGGGATGCCAGGGTGTCCTCCGGCTTTTTACATCGAATAGAGGTGAGATATTTGAAAGAAACGCTGATCGATATTGAGACCTACAGCGAGGTGGACATCGGAAAATGCGGCCTGTACCGCTATGCCACAGATCCCAGCTTTGAGATCCTGCTGGTAGCCTGGGCAACCGATGAAGGGGATGGTTTTGGCGAAACCAGATGTGCAGACCTTGCATCGGGAGAACCGCTCCCCAAAGAGCTGCTGGAGGATTTCCAGTCCGGAAATGTGCGCCTGATCGCTCACAATGCCTCTTTTGAACGGGTGTGCTTCTCGGTGCATCTGAACCGGCACTATCCCGGACAGTATCTGAAGCCGGGAGAATTCCTTTCGCCAGACAGCTGGATCTGCACGATGGTTATGGCGGCATCGCTGACTCTTCCAATGGCTCTAAAGGATGTTGGCACCGTGCTGAAGACCAGCCAGCAGAAAGACAAGGAAGGCGAGCGGCTGATCAAGCTGTTTTCCATGCCCTGTAAGCCAACGAAAAGCAATGGGATGCGAACCCGGAATCTTCCGGAGCATTACCCAGCTGACTGGGAGAAGTTTAAGTATTACTGCATTCAGGATGTCAACACCGAGGTGGACATTTACAAGAGGTTGAAGAAATTCCCGATGCCGGAGCAGGAGTGGAAGCATTACCGGGTCAATGAGCGTATCAATGACCGGGGCGTAAAGATCGACACGGAGCTGGTGCAGCAGGCCATTGCCTGTGATCTGATGCTCTCAGATGCTATGAGTAAGAAAGCCTACGAACTGACCGGGCTTGAGAATCCCAATTCTGTGTCACAGCTGAAGTCATGGCTGGATGAGCGTGGCATCCCGATGGACACGCTTGGCAAAAAGGATGTAGCGCAGATGATCGAGGAACTGGACAAGAACGGAGTGGATGCCGAGGCAATGGACATGCTGAAGCTACGGCTTCAGATGGCGAAAAGTTCTGTGAAGAAATACCAGGCGGCAGAACGCTGTGTCTGCTCAGATGGCAGAGCCAGAGGGCTGTTCCAGTTCTATGGAGCCAGCCGCACAGGTCGGTATTCCGGCCGGAATATCCAGCTGCAGAATCTGCCGCAGAACCATATTTCCACGCTGGATGAGGCGAGGGAACTGGTAAAGCTGGGGTGCTTTGATATGGTCGAGACCATCTACGGCAACACCCCGGATGTGCTTTCCCAGCTGATCCGAACCATGCTGATCCCAAAAGAAGGCTGTGAATTCATCGTGGCCGACTTCTCCGCCATCGAAGCCCGTGTGCTTGCATGGGAAGCCGGGGAGGACTGGCGACTGGAAGCCTTTCTGGAAGGAAAGGACATCTACTGTGCCTCTGCCAGTCAGATGTTCCATGTGCCGGTAGTAAAGCACGGCATCAATGGAGAGCTTCGGCAGAAAGGAAAGGTGGCAGAGCTGGCCTGCGGTTATGGTGGTTCTTCCGGCGCACTCATCAGCATGGGTGCTCTGCAGATGGGTCTAAAAGAGGAGGAACTGCCGGAGATCATCGATTCCTGGCGGGAAGCCAATCCGAAGATCGTCCAGTATTGGTGGGATGTGGAAAAGGCGGCAACGCAGGCGTTTAAAACCGGAAAGCGACAGGAGATCGGTAAGCTGGCGTTTGAGTTTTATTCCGGTACGCTCTGGATGCAGCTTCCTTCTGGAAGAAAGCTGGCGTATCTGAAGCCGAGACTGCAGCCGAACCACTTCGGTCGCATGAGCCTGACCTATGAAGGAGTGGGGCAGAACCACAAATGGGCCAGACAGGAAACCTACTCCGGCCGGCTGGTGGAGAATGCGACACAGGCGATTGCCCGTGACATTCTGGCAGAAGCAATGGCCCGGATGGAAGGCTATGGCCTGAATATCGTCGGTCATGTTCACGATGAGGCCATCATCGAAGCACCCAAGGATCGGTACACGGTGGATGAGGTCTGCAAGCTGATGTCCGTTAACCCAGAGTGGTGCAAGGATCTTCCTCTGAATGCTGCCGGATATAAGGGCAGCTACTATTTCAAGGACTAAAGGGGGATCGAGATGCCTCACGTTCTAAAAATGAAAGATGGGAAACTCCTGACACCCTTTGGCATCCGGGATCTGCTGGATGCGGTGCAGGACTATGCCGGAGAGGAACTTCGCCGGGAGATTGAGGAGTACATCGAAACCAATGTGCAGGATATAGATGATTATGAAAAAGAGTACGACCGCATGGAACAGGAGAATGAACGCCTGGCTGACCATCAGCGGTCGGTCCTCTGTGACATCCGGGACGAGGTGGATGCTCTGGACACACTCCTGCAGGATACCCGGCTGAACCGCAGACGTATGCAGGGTGCTGTTCGGATCATCCAGCAGATGATCAACCGGGAATTATAAGCACTTGTAGTTATAAAAACACGGCGTTTTTGTCGGAAGGACACGGACGCATAAACGGGCGTATAAATATGCGCCGCAGAGATAGAGAGGAAAATTGCTATGAAAACAGGAAGAAATTTGCAGGAAGTCCTGGTCGAACTGAACCGTCAGAATCAGGCCAAGCAGGATTTTATCAGTCCGGCGCAGGGAATGCGCCTCCGGGAGGATGGACAGACTTTTGAGATCAACCATCTTACGACCAGCCAGCAGGAAGTGTTCGGTACGACCTCGCTGTTCCATCGTCAGGTGGCATCAGCACTGGGTATCCCGGCCAAATACTATGATCTCATGCAGAAAGAAAAGCCGGAACTGCTGGCAGAGAATGTGAACAGCTGGTTTTCGGACAAGCCCAGCTCTTACATGGTCCGCTCGATGGATTACGGTGCCGGACAGGTGGCCCGCGCACTGCTGTCAGAACGATACCGCCGTATCGACAACATGGAGATTGCTACAGCTGTCCTGCCGCTGTTTGCAGGTAACGGCCAGTACGAGGTCATGTCCTGTGAGGTGACGGAGAACCGTCTGTACCTTAAGGTGGTCAACCACCGTCTGGAGATGGAAGTCCGCAAGGGTGATATCGTCCAGGCTGGTGTGATGATCTCCAACTCCGAGGTCGGACTGGGAGCTGTGTCCATTCAGCCGCTGGTATACCGTCTGGTCTGCACCAACGGTATGGTGGTGAATGACATGGGCGAACGACGTCACCATGTGGGCCGGCAGGCAAAGGCGGTCGAGGACAGCTTTGCCCTGTATTCGGATGAAACGATGGAAGCGGAAGACAAGGCATTCCTGCTGAAACTCCGCGATACCACGATGGCTGCCATCGATGAGGCTCGCTTTTCTCAGGTGGTCGGCCGCCTGCAGGAATCTATGGCAGTGCCGATCACCGGCAAGGTGCAGGATGTGGTGCAGCTGACTGCCCAGAGTTATGGCATCAATGCCGAGGAGCAGGAAGGTATCCTCAAGTACCTCATTGAAGGCGGCGATCTTTCTCTGTACGGTCTGTCCAATGCGGTGACCCGCGCATCGCAGGACGTTGTTTCCTATGACCGCGCCACCACACTGGAGGGCATCGGTTGGCAGGTCGCCACGATGGAGCCGCAGCAGTGGAAGCAGATCAATCAGTGAGGTGATGGTATGGAAGATGTCATTCACTGGATTACAGAACACAAAGAGGAAAGCTCCCCGAACAGGAAAGTCAGTCACAGCCACCCGGACCCGACTGCCAATGAAGCCATCGGTAATGTGGTTCGGGAAGAGCGCAAGAAGAAGCACCGCTCAAGGAAACGCCCGAAAAGGGAATGCCAGGAAAAGAAACGCCCACGCATCGGTGTCTGGCGGGCAGAGGAGGCGAAGCCGGATGAGGGAGAATGAAGTCGAAAAGCAGTTTGTGGAAGCAGTCAGGGCCGCCGGTGGGCAGGCCCTTAAATTCACCAGCCAGAGCATGAACGGTGTGCCGGATCGACTGGTTTTGTTGCTCGGCGGCAAGTGTGCGTTTGTGGAACTGAAAGCGCCCGGAAAGCAGATGCGTATCCTTCAGAGAAAACGCAGACAGCAGCTGGAGGCGCTGGGCTTTCCGGTATTTTGCGTAGACCGCCCGGAACAGATCCAGCCTGCTATTCATGCGTTGCTTCGCTGGAAAACGGGCGAGCCTATCCCCCAGGGAATCGGTGCAAAGATCCCGGAGATGCCGGAAGTTACGCTGCCGCAGGGAAATACACAAAGCGAGGAGCCGGAAACACGGGCTCAGGATGTCGGGGAGGAGGTGATGCCCAAATGAAGTTCATTCCACATGATTATCAGAGCTACTGTACAGAGTATATCAAAACACACCCGGTCGCAGCCCTTTTTCTGGATATGGGCTTGGGTTAAGGAAAGACCGTTATCACATTGACGGCCATCAAAGACCTTATGCTGGAGACCTTCGAGGTCAGCAAGGTCCTGATCATTGCGCCGCTGCGTGTGGCCCGTGATACATGGCCGGCAGAGATCGAAAAGTGGGATCATCTGAAAGGGCTGGACATTTCTGTCATCGTTGGAGATGTCAAGACCCGGATCGCGGCAGTCCACCACCCGGCGATGATCTACATCGTCAACCGGGAGAACATCAAGTGGCTGGTGGAGTATTACGAGAAAAATGGAATGCGCTGGGATTTTGGCATGGTTGTGATCGATGAGCTGTCATCGTTCAAGAACTACCAGTCCCAGCGTTTTAAGTTTCTGCGAAAGGTGCGACCGTTTGTGAAGCGGTGGGTCGGGCTGACCGGTACCCCTTCTTCCAATGGTCTTATGGATCTTTGGGCGGAGATCGGGATTCTGGATGGAGGGGAGCGGCTCGGTAAATTCATCGGCCGGTACAGGGAGGCTTATTTCAAGGCCTCTTCCATGAATCCATCCACCGGTGTTGTGTTCCAATACAAGCCCAGAGAAGGAGCAGAGGAGCTGATCTACCAGAGGATCTCGGATATCACGATCTCCATGAAAGCACTGGATTATCTCCATATGCCGGACTGTATTCCAAGCCGGTATGAGGTGGAGATGAGCGCACCGGAGCGGGAACTCTACGATATGCTCCGAAAGGACTTGCTGATCCCGCTCAAAGATGGTGACATAGATGCTGCCAATGCCGCATCACTGACAGGGAAGCTGTTGCAGATGAGCAATGGCGCGGTCTATGACGAGAACGGCAAAGCACGAGTCATCCATGACCACAAGCTGGAAGCTCTCGAAGACCTGATCGAAGCGGCCAACGGACAGCCGGTGCTGGTGGCATACTGGTTCAAGCATGACCGGGAGCGTATCATCAACCATCTGTCGAAGCTGAAAATCAAAGTCCGGGATATCAAGAGCAGCACCGACATCAAGGACTGGAATGCCGGGAACATCCCGGTCGCCCTGATCCATCCGGCATCGGCTGGACATGGTCTGAATATCCAGCAGGGCGGACACATTCTGATCTGGTTTGGACTGACATGGAGTCTGGAACTGTACCAGCAGACCAATGCCAGACTTTGGCGGCAGGGGCAGACGGATGTGGTCACGATTCACCATATCATCACCAAGGACACCGTGGACGAAGATGTCATGGCCGCTTTGGAGCAGAAAGATATGACACAGGAAAAACTGATCTCAGCAGTCAAGGCGCAGCTGGGGAGATAGGAGAAGATTATGGAAAAGAATACGACCAATTACAAGTTTCTGAATGCAAAGGATCGTGCCTCTGAGAGAAAGAACTCTCACGGCATTCTGGATACCGACCGATATCACTACATGACTGCACCGCATGTGCAGACCAGCAAGCGGAAGCGCGACAGAGATGGATTTTTCACACCGTATGCGATGTTCCGTCCGTACAGTGGCACCGGGCTGTTGTGTGCGATCTTCGGGGAAACACCTGCCCGTAAGACCTCTGACCTGCGAGTCACACAGGATATGCTGGCGAAGGAAGCCTATGAGCATGAGATCGAACTGCTCATGTGTCAGGCAAAATCCTACGAGCTTCAGTTCCACAAGCGTTTCTGTGCGGAAGACCGTGCGGAGGAATGCTATGCGAAAGCAGTGGTAGCAGGAAAACATCCGGATGCACCGAAGCTGACAGCGGAGGATACCAGACAAACAATCCTGGATGCGGTTACCTGGCGTTTCGATTGGATTCAGCAGAACAAGAGAAAATGCTATCGCTTTGCTGAGATCCTGATTGACGCGAAGGAACACCGTCTGGTGACAGACAGGGAAGAAAAAGAAAACTTTGTTGACCTGTTTGTGCGGAATGCAGCTCTGATGCCGGAGCCGAACCGCAAACTGATCGACTGCATGTACGAGGCGGCATGGGATTCCATCTATATGTTCAAGTATGGATTGGATAGACAGAAGGTGCCGGCACCATGGTACGACACGAAAGAGCATGATTCAGGAAAGGGCAGGGTGAACGACTGATGGGAATGGCAGCAGACAATCTGGAATGCTACGAGAATCTGGCGAATGCAATCATCCTGCAGGCTGTCAAGGACTACAAAACCGTACTGTTCCGTCTGGAGGACCATCCGAACAACCGGGATGCGCAGTTTGAGAAAAAGAGGCTGGAAGGTTTCTTTCACTCCAACTGGTACAACACGCTGACGGATCTGGATGCCGGCACACTTATTTCTGGTGTGCAGGCAAGAGTGAAGGTTGAAGCTGTGGAGCGTAGAAAGAGGAGGGCAGAAAACCTGCACCGGAAAGCGGAGCGCGAGATGAAAAAGCTCGTGAAGCTGCTCACGGAAGCCGGTGCCGCTCTGACTCCGGAGAACATCCGGGCGTTAGGTGACATTGCGTGATAAAAATAAACAGACCAGAACAGGAGGTGCAGTATGGCAGACGAGATGGATTATATGGCACAGGCAAAGGAACTGGCCGATTCCTATCGGCTTCTGGTTCACAGGCGTGATCTGCTCCGGCAACAGTACGAGGATTCCCGGTCCTGGTTTTATACTAAGGACGAGATCATCTATAAGCTGTCGCAGGGCGCACATGATGAATCCGAGCGCGTACAGACCAGTGGTACATCAAATCCGGTGGAACACACCGTGCTGAACTGTGACAAGGTGCTGGCATCCATGAACCGGGAAGTACAGACCCAGCGCACTGAGCAGTTTCTGGAACCTTACTATGAAGTCTGTGAACAGATCGAACTCTTCGAGATAGGACTTCGCAGTCTGCGCGGACAGACCCGGCTTGTGGCAGAGCAACTGTTTGTAGATGGGAAGAAGCAGTCGGAGATCACAGGGGCAGATGGAAACAATCTGACCCGTCGAAACGTAGTCCGGGAAAAAGAAAATGCTTTGCAGGGAATTGCGGCTGTGATTCGCTGGAGAAGGGAGGGGGCATAATATGCAGGCAGAAGAAATTATGGAGAAGAAAATTGCTTCAGCAATGGAGGTCTGTAAAAAGTACAATCGTATCAAGGCCGATGGAAAAAAGGCAGAGGAGGTATGGAAGTATAATCTGGATATGGCTGCGGATGCCAAATATCCAAAAGAAACCGAAATGTATGAGGAATATGCAGACAAAGCTCTGACTGGATTCAAGGCTTCGATTAAATGGCTGAAAATAGTAGACAGAGCTATGAGAATGGTTTTGCCTTATGAAGCCGAGCAGGTTTTGATACAGCATTTTGTTGAGGGAAAACCGCTCAAATCTATTCGTGGAGGACGGAACCAGTATATGTCCAGAACCACAGCAACAAAGTATAAGAAAATCGGAATCCAAAAACTGGCTGACAATATTTCTCATGTTGAGACCGACTTGAAGAAGCTGGAGGAGATTCTGGAAAATTCTTTGTGATTTGGACATGATGCGGTCTTAAATGAACACAGATGAACATTTTTCCAGTTTACCGTACATTGGCTTTTTGCTATACTTTAAACTAGGAAAATAGGAGAAACGAAGGCATGGAATGTCCGGGAGCAGAAGATGCTGTCCGGTATTTTTTATGCCTTTTTACATTTTGTGCCGCCTAAAAGTGTGAACTTGGGCGGCCCTTTTGCTATCAACATGGAGGTGATATCCTGATGGGACGAAAGAAAAGTAATGCCCGGCCGGTAGAGCGCGGCCGCAAGATCCATGTCAATAAATACATCAATCAGCGTGGAAAAACAAAGCCGCACCGCAGATCAGAGGCATCTTGTAAACTGACATCGAAAGAACCTCAGTTTCACGAGTTGCCAGCAGATCAGTGGCCGGCAACAAAGATACCGAAGCAGTATGAAATCTGGTTTGCAGAATTGGGAAATCATTATGGCACTTCGGTTCAGAGCGGAAACCGTCCGGTGCTGGTTATCAGCAACGATATGGCAAACCGCAATTCCCCGATCATCACGGTGATCCCGATGAGTTCTAAGCTGAAGAAGCTGGAGCTGCCGGTACACATTCCGGTCACCGAGAAAGACTGTGAAATGCTCCGGGATGAGTGTCTGGAAGAATCCATTCTGCTGGTGGAGCAGATCACGACCATTGACAAGATGGTTCTGTGCAGCCGGCTCTGCCGTGTGACCTCGGCCAGGAAAAAGCAGGAGATCGAAGCTGCGGTTAAAAAGCAGTTTGCGATGCAGGCTTGTACGGGAAGGGAGGCGCAGGCATGATGGACATCAAGAACATTCCGGGCAAGCTGAAAACGACCTGCAGCTTCTGTGTCTGGAAGTTTGAAAAGCGCAATGGCCAGAAGACCAAGATGCCGTTTAATCCGGCAACGGGAGAACGGGCAAAGATCAATGACCTGCGTACATTCTCAGATTTCAAGAATACCCTCGTCACTTATGCAATGGGTGGTTATGACGGTATCGGTATTGCAGTTGGCAACGGAATCGGTGCTTTTGATATCGACCACTGTATCCGGGAGGATGGCACGCTGAACGATACAGCGGACACCGTCCTTTCTATCTTTCCTACAGCTTACGTGGAAAAATCACCGTCCGGCAAAGGGTTGCGAGGTTTCTTTTGTGTGCCGGAAGACTACGTCTATGACAAGACGGTCTACTACATCAACAACCGCAGCAAAGGTCTGGAAGTGTATATGCCCGGTGCGACGAACCGCTTCGTCACCGTAACGGGAGATGTTTACCGCACAGGTGAGATCCCAAACGATGAAACGGCAATGACAACACTGCTGGACACGCTGATGAAGCGAAACAAGCAGGTGCAGCAGACCCATTTCCAGCACCATTCGTATCTGGATGATGAGGCAGTTATCGCACACGCCAATGAAGCCAGCAACAGTGATAAATTCAAAAAACTCTTTGCCGGTGACTGGGAAGATCTCTATGGCAGCCAGTCGGATGCAGATATGGCGTTACTGTCCATTTTGGCATTCTGGTGTGGCTGCGATGAGGAGCAGATGGATCGCATCTTCCGTACATCGGGCTTGATGCGTGATAAGTGGGATCGCAAGCAGGCTGGTTCGACCTACGGTGCGATTTCCATCCGCAATACCGTCAATACCTGTTCGGCTGTCTATATGCCGGTCAATGCGCAGGACATTGTCGATGAGGAATTTTCCAAGCTGGATGAGGATGATTATATCGAGTTTCAGCCGGATCTCACCAAGATCACAGTTACTCTGGAAGAAATGGCTCCGCATACAAATGCCCGGTATGGAAGAAATGAGATCGGTATGGGCAATATGTTTGCGGATTATTTCAAGCAGATCGCCCGGTACAACAGTGAGCGTAAAGGCTGGTATGTCTATGACGGCTCTGTCTGGCGGCCGGACAAAGGCAATCTCAAGGTGTCGGAACTGGCAAAGCTGCTGGCTGACAAGCTGTATGTGTTTGCCCTGACGATCACTGAAGAGGATGCCAGGAAGCGGTTCATCGACCGTGTCCGAAAGCTGCAACTGCGTAAGAACCGGGAAACGATGCTGAAAGATGCCATGTCCGTGTATCCGATCTCCATGCAGGCATTCGACAGGAACAAGTATTTCTTTAATTGCAAAAATGGAACGCTGGATATGCGGACACTGGAATTCAGGGAGCATCGGCCGGAGGATTATCTCACAATGGAATCCGGTATTACCTATGACCCGGATGCAGACTGCCAACGCTGGCACTCGTTTATCAAGGAAGTCATGTGCGGGGATGCAGATCTGGCAGACTTCCTTCAGCGTTCTTTGGGATACGCCCTGACAGGAGACACCTCTCAGGAGTGTATGTTTATCCTTTACGGTGCCACTTCCCGAAACGGAAAAGGTACTGCAATGGAAACATTCCTGAAGATCATGGGCGACTACGGAAAGACATCAAATCCGGATATGTTGGCAGCTAAATTCCGTGGTGGGAACACAGGCGGACCTTCGGAAGAAGTGGCTCGTCTGGTCGGTTCCAGATTCGTAAATATCTCTGAGCCGGAGAAGAAGATCACATTCAATGCAGCTCTCGTAAAAAGAATGACCGGCAACGATACCATCAACGCCCGATTCCTGAATGAGAACAGCTTTGATTTTGTGCCAGTGTTCAAGATTTTTATCAATACGAACTACCTGCCCAATGTTAATGATATGACCCTGTTCCAATCCGGCCGACTGAAAATCATACCGTTCAACCGTCACTTTGAAGAGGGAGAACAGGACCAGGGGCTGAAGGGGCAGTTTGCGAAGCCGGAGAACCTGTCAGGTATTTTCAACTGGTGCTTGGAAGGGTACAAGAAATATTGCCAGCGAGGTCTGGAACTTCCGCAGGCTGTCACAAAAGCTACGGAAGATTACAAGGATGATTCTGATCGAATCGGACAGTTTATCGAAGCGTGGCTGGAAAAAGATAATGAGGCTGAACTTCGGACCGCTGCAGCATACCAGTTGTACACAAAGTGGTGTGAGGAGAATGGTTATTCTTCGGAAAACCAGAAGAACTTCAAAAATGCCATCGGCGTGCATTTTACAGTGGCTCGAAAACGGCCCAAAGGCGGTGGCGGCCAAACGACGCTGATTCTCGGCTGTAAATTCAAGGAAGTGGAAGAAGGGGCAGAGGATCAGACTGTGCAGGATGCTTACAAGCCCAAAGACAGCCTTCTGTAAACTTTTTTCGTGGATTTCGGGCTGCGTTGTAGCGAGTAGCAGGTTTGTAGCCGAGATTTCATACCCCTTTTTATTATTACTTTCTTTTATAGCTTTCTTATATAAAATTCAGCTACATAGTTGCTACGTGCTACATGAGTTGAAAAGAAGAAAAGCAAATAAGAGAATTTGAGGTCTGCTTTTCATCTGGGTGGCCCGGCTTTTTGAACAGCCCCATTTTGTGAGAGACAGAACGTGGTTCTTTTAACCGAAATATTTAACCGAGACAGAGCAGGCAGTCTTTGTGGGAGCCTATTTGTGGGCATGGGCAAAGGCGGCCTGCTTTGTGATACATGAAAGAGAGGACAGAACATGAGTAAGATTATTACCTGTGAACAGGTCAGCAATGGTCATCCCGATAAGATCTGTGACCAGATCGCAGATGCCATCGTGACCGACATTCTCCAGCATGACAGGAACGCCCGTGTGGCAATCGAGTGTCTGCTGAAAAAGAGCCAGCTTTTTATTGCCGGCGAAGTCACTACCGATTATCGGCCAAACTACAACCAGATCGTTCACGATGTGTTCAACCGCATCGGTGCTGAAAAGCTGGGCTGGAACCTGACTGAGCTTCTTCGTATCGGCATTCTGGTGGACAAGCAGTCACCGGACATTGCGCTCGGCGTGGATAAGGGCGGTGCCGGTGACCAGGGAATCATGTATGGCTACGCCACCAACGAGACGGCAGAGCAGATGCCGATCCCGTACATGGTCGCCACCAAGTTCCTGCAGCTGCTGAAGAACCATCCGTCCAAGATGTTCCGTGCAGATGCCAAGGCGCAGATCAGCTACGATTACGACACCGGACGCATCACCACATTCCTCTGCTCCGTGCAGCACAGCCCGGATGTGGAGGTCGGCGACTTCAGGCACATCATCGAATCCATGATGGTACTGGCCGCCTGTGAGTATGGGTTGGATGGGGACTTCACGAAGCTGGTCAATCCGACCGGCCGTTTTGTGCTGGGTGGCAGCTACGCCGATTGTGGTGTGACTGGTCGGAAGCTGGCGTGCGATACCTACGGCGGCATTGGTCGCATGGGTGGCGGTGCTCTGAGCGGTAAAGACCCCACCAAGGTGGATCGCTCCGCAGCATACATGGCACGAAAGATTGCAAAGGACATCGTGCAGGCCGGCTACGCAGACAAGTGCGAAGTCCAGCTGGCCTACGCCATCGGCGTGGTACAGCCAGTGGGTGTGTCGGTGGAGTGCTTCGGTACGGAACACCAGTCGTTGGACTTCATCGAAGCCTACGTTCATGACAGCTACGACCTGACTCCGCAGGGTATCATCAAGCGGCTGGGTCTGTTGGATGTAGATTACAACAAGGTCAGTGCTTACGGTCATTTCGGTAAGGCTGGTCTTCCCTGGGAGGAATAAAAAAGAGCCTATCCGAGGATAAGCTCTCAAAGTGAGTGATATTCTACGCCGTAAGGCTCCCCGTCACTTCCGGAGGATTAAACATCATGCCATTGGTCTAGCTTGGGAAACAGTAAGAGTCAGTCCAAGATGCTGGAAAATGTTTAACAAAGTTCCAAGATTAGGAGTTGTTTTGCAAGATTCAATTCTTGCAACAGAGGACTGAGGAATGCCACACATAGCAGCAAGATCACGCTGGCTTAAGCCAAGTGCGTTTCGCTGCTCGACCATTGCGGTTACGATGGCTGCGATTTCTTCAGTTTCTTCCATGTCTTTTGCAATGACAGGATCGACTGTTTTTACGTGTTCTTTGTAATCGTTCCAAGTTTTCATAATTCACCGTTCTCCTTTCTGGACAGATAGTCATCACGTTCACGCTTTGCTTTCTCAATTTCCCTGCGAGGAGTCTTCTGAGACTTTTTGCGGAATTGATGGAGTAGAACAAAGGTGTCTTTTTGGACGAAGAAATAAAAAACGCGGTTGTTACCGGGACGTAATTCCCAGATGTCTTCTTCCAAATGTTTTGTGATGTTTTCATTCATGTTGGTCCCGTTTAGTGAGAGCAACTCAATGTATAAGCTGGCTTGCTTATGTTGGATGCGGGCATCCTTGTTGGTAGAGGCTTTAATGCGTAACCCTTCGAGGAAGTCCCAAACCTGACATTCACCGTCTCTTGTTTGATAGAACGCAATTTCATATTTAGCGTCGCTCATTAGTGTATGGTCTCCTAAGTTATCTTATTCATTTGTTCAATATAATGATAGCATAAATGCTATCAGATTTCAATAGGAAAGGAAAAGTAAAATGCCGTACAGACCAAAGACACCGTGCCATCACCCTGGCTGCCCGGAGCTGGTGGAAGCCGGCCGGCTCTACTGTGAGAAGCACCTGCCTCTCCATCCAGAAGCCACCCGGCCAGCAGCAAAGCGTGGATACAACAGACGTTGGCAGAAAGCCAGGAAGTCGTATCTTGAAGCACATCCGCTCTGTGTGCAGTGTGCCAAGCAGGGCAAGTACGTCCGGGCAACGGTGGTGGACCACATCATTCCGCACCGTGGTGACCAGAAACTTTTCTGGAATCAGAACAACTGGCAGGCTCTCTGCAAGAGCTGCCACGATAAGAAGACGCTGACCGAAGACATCAACCCGACCTACACCTACTGACACCCCCACCGGGGCCGGGGTCACTTCTCTACGGTGAAGTCACACGGAGACCGGTGGCCCCTTTTGCGTGAAAATCCGCAAAATTCATAGGCCGGGGGTCAGAGGATTAACGGCGCAAAATGAAACTGGAAAATGCACAGGCATCGGAGCTTCGGTTCCGGTGCCATTCTTTTTCCCGAAATGAACCAGAGCGCATGAAAAATCTTGAATTTTTGAGCTTTTCATGTGCTTTAGCTTGTTCCGGGAGGAACAGGAGACGAGGATGGATCGGCCGCTGCAACAACAATTCAACCTGGCGGGACGGGGCCGATCCCTGCTTCGCCGCTTTTCGCATGTATTTTGAGATTTTCCATAGAAAATGCCGCAGAAACGGCGAAAAATGAGAGGACGTGAGGACGGATGGAAGATTACACGGCTGAGATGATCAAGGACATGGCGTTTGCCTTCTGTCCTCAGTGTGGAACGGCAATCGTGCCGAACCATAAAGGCAGACCACGGAAGTTTTGTTCTCCGGAATGCCGGTCACGGTGGAACAACACCCACCCGAAGCCGGAGAACTGGAAGACCGTGCGGTCGAAGATCTGCCCGGTGTGCGGCAGGGAGTTTTCCTACCGGCATCAGTACGGGTTGGAACGAAAATATTGCAGCCGGGCTTGTGCCAACCGGGGCAGAGGAAAGGAGGCAAAAGATGCAGCCGTTGAGTATTGAACGGGATGTTAGAAGAAATGGCATCCGTATGGATTGTGTTTTTGAAGGAATAGCGTTTGATGCTGCTAGGGAGCAGGTGAGGACGCTGCGGCTTTCTGGAACGAAACTTTCTCAGATAGCAGAGCAGACAGGAATGCCTGTGGAGCAGGTGATGGATTACTGCCGGGAACTGGGATTGCCGGAAATCGGAAGCTGCCATCTGGTGCCACCGGGCCGAGTGAAAGAGCGCAGATGTCCAGTCTGTGGAAGAATCATCGGGCAGAGTGGCAGAGGTGCGCCGAGAAAATATTGTTCGGATGAGTGCTATGCCGAATATGAACGAAGGAATTATAAACGGGAAAAGGCTGGCAGGGTAGCATTCTGTCAGAACTGTGGCCGTCCGTTTACGGCAATCTGCGAAAGCAGAAGTCAGCGGATGTTCTGCAGTAGAAATTGTTACTTTGAATATCGATACGGGATAAAGGAGGCAGCAGAGGATGGGTGAAAAAGTGATTGGTGTGTTTCCGATGTTCAACACCGGAGGTATCTGTGTACATACGATTGACGAAGCGGAGGAAAGAGTTCTGGCATCCATCAACGGGGAAGACCCTGAATGGTGCAAGATGTCGGAACGGCCGCTGTCGGAGAATGGCGGAGACAGCGAAGAATTGGAGTCGGGCTTTTTGTTCGGCTCCTTTTTTGTGCCGTTCTCTCAGGTCATGCGTGTGTAAATTCAGCAAGGAGGAGCTTACATGAAAACAACCGCTGAACTGAAGATGCTGCCGGTGTCCGTACTCAAGCCGGCTGCATACAATCCCCGGAAAAAGTTGAAGCCGGGGGATAAAGAGTACGAGAAGATCAAGAACTCCATTACGGAGTTCGGCTTCGCAGATCCTTTGGTGGTCAATGCCGACATGACGATCATCGGCGGCCACCAGAGACTGACCGTAGCGATGGAGCTGGGTTACACTGAAGTGCCTTGCGCGGTGGTGGACATCGACAAGACCAGAGAGAAAGCCCTGAACATTGCACTCAACAAGATCACGGGTGCATGGGATGATTCTCTGCTGGCTGATCTGCTCAAGGACATCGAAGATTCCAACTTCGACCTCGGCAAAACAGGTTTTGACCCACCTGAGATCGAGACGCTGTTCAACAAGGTCCACAGCAAAGAGGTCAAGGAAGATGACTTCGATGTGGAATCCGAGCTGAAGCAGCCGTGCTTCTCCAAAGAGGGCGACCTCTGGCATCTGGGAAAGCACATCGTTCTGTGCGGCGATTCCACTAAGGCAGAATGCTACGATACCCTGATGGACGGAACCAAGGCAAATCTGGTTCTTTCAGATCCTCCTTACAACGTGGATGTGGAGGAAACCGCTGGTAAGATCATGAACGACAACATGGGCGACTCGGAATTCTACGAGTTCCTTCTGGCGGCGTTCAAGCAGATGCACGGTCATCTGGCAGATGACGGTTCCATCTACATCTTCCACGCTGACACTGAGGGGCTGAACTTTAGAAAGGCATTCAAGGATGCCGGGTTCTACCTGTCCGGGTGCTGTATCTGGAAGAAGAATGCGCTGGTGCTGGGCCGCAGTCCTTACCAGTGGCAGCACGAACCGTGTCTTTACGGCTGGAAGCAGAAGGGGAAGCACCAGTGGTATTCCGACCGGAAGCAGACGACCATATGGGAGTATGACCGGCCGAAGTCCAACAAGGACCATCCGACCATGAAGCCCATCGGTCTGATGAGCTATCCGATCCGCAATTCCACTATGACCAACGGCATCGTGCTTGATCCGTTCCTCGGCAGTGGCTCGACACTGATCGCCTGTGAGGAAACAGACCGTGTGTGCCGGGGCATCGAGCTGGACCCGAAGTTCGTGGATGTTATCGTGAAGCGGTACATCGAACACAGCGAAGGCCACTACGATGATGTGTTTGTTATTCGCGACGGTCAGAAGCTGAAGTTCGAGGAAGTGGCAACCTTCGAGCCGGAAAGCGAGGATGCCGATGGAGAATAAACAGCTGACACTCGGCAGCCTCTTTGATGGTTCCGGGGGTTTCCCGTTGGGTGGACTTTTGACCGGGCAGATCACTCCGCTGTGGAGCAGCGAGGTGGAGCCCTTTGCCATCCGAGTCACGACCAAGCGCCTGCCGTGGGTGAGGCACTATGGTGATGTGTCTGCCATCAGCGGTGCGGACTTGCCGCCTGTTGACATCATTACTTTTGGAAGTCCCTGTCAGGATATGTCTATCGCCGGTAAGCGGGACGGTCTGGATGGTTCACGGTCCAGCCTGTTTTACGAAGCAATCCGAATCGTGAAGGAAATGAGGTGTAAGACCAATGGAGAAAAACCAAGATTTATCGTGTGGGAGAATGTGCCAGGGGCCTTCTCCTCAAACAAAGGACAGGACTTCAAGGCAGTCCTCGAAGCCGTCATCGGTGTTAAAGAACCGTCCGCCCAGGTGCCTGCGCCTGAGAAAAAGGGATGGCCGGATGCTGACTACTATTTGGGAGACGGATGGAGTGTCGCGTATCGAGTCCTTGATGCACAGTGGTGGGGCGTACCCCAGCGTAGAAAACGAATCTTCCTTGTCGCAGATTTTGCAGACCAGAGTGCCCCAAAAGTATTATTTGAGTCCGAAGGCGTGTCTCGGTATTCTGCGGAGAGCTTCCGTGCGTGGCAAAGAGCTGCCGCCTGTGTTGAAAGCAGCACTGGAAAGGCAGGCGGCACAGGAAGAATCTGCCTGAATGATCAGGGTGGGGAGAGGATGGATGTGACAGAGGAAGTGACATCAACGCTTCGAGCAGAAGCACACCATCCTCCGTGTGTTCTGGAAGCAGCCGGTTTCTGCACGGAACACTCTGCCAATGCAAGAAGCATCGGGTATGAAGAGGAACGGTCACCAACTCTCCGGGCTGGTGTTGTGCCTGCCGCTATCGCTTTGGAAAACCATCCTGCAGACAGCCGGATGAAGATTTCCGAGGATGGCAAGGTGCAGACCCTGACCAGCCGGTGTGGTACGGGTGGCGGCAATGTTCCACTGGTCATGGATGGTGTTGAAAAGTCGGTTGAAAGCCCGGTGAAAGATGTTGAAAACTCCCCGGCAGTCACATTGAAGATCCGCTCCGGATGTGAGGGCGGCGGCAAGGGAGCCATCTGGCAGGAAGAAAAGTCAGCCACCCTCGGCTGCAACAACGACCAGACGCTGTTCGTTCCAAAATGCTACGGTGTCTGCTCCAAAGCCAGTCATTCCATGATGTCCGATAATCCGCACAGCGGTTTTTATGAAGCAGACACATCCCGGACTCTTGACCGCAGTGGTGGAGACCCGACCTGTAACCAGGGCGGCATCTGTGTAGTAGAGCCGGTTGCTTTTACCCAGAATCAGAGGGACGAAGTCAGGAATTTGAAGGATAAGTCAGCAGCATTGTCAGCAGAGCAGGGAATGAAGCAGCAGACCTTCGTCTTGCAGGGCAACATGATTGGCCGTAAGGATGAGAATGGTCCGCAGGGGGATGGTGTCAATGAGGATGTCTGCTTCACCTTAGATGTGACAGACCGCCATGCAGTCTGCGCATCAGAAAGTGTGTATGCCATGACAACTGGTTCCTATATGCAGGTGGAGAAAGAAGTTGCACCGACTTTGATGGCACGGGACTACAAAGACCCAACCACCATCGCGCCGGCACCGCATCTGAATGAGGGAGTTATGGGAACGGTGGCGACTGGGGCACATCCCAGCGGCTTTAATGGGCAGGATGCTTTCAATGACCGTCTGGTCATCGACAATCCAGAAGTACAGCCCACGCCAGTGACCTATACCGTCCGCCGCCTGACACCGACCGAATGTGCCAGACTGCAAGGCTTCCCGGACTGGTGGTGCAGAGACCTTGGAACAGAAAATCCGACGGAGGAAGAACTCACTTTCTGGGCAGATGTGTTTGAAACCCACAGACGGATCGTGACACAGGCTAAGAAGCAGAAGACAGAGAAACAGCTGCGAAAATGGCTGGCTGATCCGTATTCGGATGCAGCAGAGTACAAGCTCTGGGGCAACGGTGTCGCACTTCCGTGTGTGTACTTTGTTCTCGCCGGCATTGCATGGTGCGCAGGACTGGAAGAATAAAATGGCCCGCTATATTACAAGGTAGAAAGGCTACCAAGTGATATGGCGGGCTTACATATCGGGACTATTTACACAAATGAGTTAGCATCTCATTGTGTAAAGGGTCGAACATAAAGATTATTCGGAAATGGACTTGCTATTTGCCCGATTCAGAGTGATATATGTGCTACCGAAAAAACATCGGGATGCACAAAAACAAAATAATGAAAAAGGAGCGATGAATCATGTTGAAGTTTGAACTAAATGTAGAGGAGCGCAAAACACTGGCAAAGCGGATGGAGGAGCTGACGGGCATCCACCCTTACTACACCAAGGCGCCTCGGTATGCGTATGACATTGGAAATTACACCATTGACCGAGATGGCAACCTGCTGGTGGAGGCGGAAAATGCAGATCTGGAATTACTGACTACGCTGATGAATGAAGGCCTGATCAGCGGCGGCGAGGATGTGGATGCAGAGACTTTGCAGGAAACTGCAGACGAACAGCCTGCGGTAGACCTTGCCGAGGGTGTCCAGATGATCCCGGCAGTACATCCAAATGGGCAGGAGACCTGTGAAGGGGATTCAGAAGAAGCCGAGGAAGATGGGGAATTCGAAATGGAGAGTGCAGAGCAAATCCCATCGGAAGAAGGCATGGAACAGCCTGTGGCAGAGGAAGCAATCCCTCTGGATGCGGATTTTTCTTTTCCAATCAGTCAGCATAACGGCGTATCGCTTCGCAACCTGGTCAATCTGATCTACAGCAGAGGGGAACTCATCAGCAAGGCAACGGACGGCATTTTCCTTGCCGATAAGGGGCTGGTGGATGCCTTGAAAGATGACAGCTGCACTTATGCGGTAGCAAACTTCATTCATGCAGTCAGAGAGTATGAGGAACAGCATGGTGCTTCCCTGGAAGGTTTGACAATCACAGATGAGAAAGTTACCTTTACAGGTTTCCCGACTGCACCGGATTATGACCACCTGACTGCATTCGGACACCTTGCGATTCTGATGAACCAGCAGGCTGTCAGCCAGAAGCGGATTCAGGCAAAAGAGGTGAACGATTCCAATGAGAAATATGCTCTGCGAACTTGGCTTCTGCGCCTTGGCATGAACGGTCCGGATTTCAAGCAGACCAGAAAGATCTTGCTGGAGAACCTTTCCGGCCATGCGGCTTTCCGCACGGATGAGGAAGCACAGAAGTTCCTTGCAAGGGAAAAGGCAAAGCGGGATGCCCTGAAAGCCGCGAAACAGGCAGCACAGGAGGGCAGTGCCTCCGCTGGGGAAACAATCGCATCAGCAGATGCCGAGCCGACACAGCCCGGCTGTGGGGCAGACACGGCGCAGATGCTGGAGGCGGGAGCGTAAGCTCCCAAGCCCCCAATGGGGGCCGGAAAATATGCGAGACCCTCTTCCATTGTACCGATATTAACTCTGAAAATGTACATTATCAAGCAGATAAACCGCAGAAATGTACACGATCATTCCGCCTCATGTTTGTCGAATATATGTTCTTTTATGGCCTTGCTATTATGTGCACCTGACGGTAATATGCACATACCGAAAGGGAAAACAAGGAAAAAACAAAGGAGAACATACCATGAACGATAAAACAAGAGAGCAGATTGAAGCCATGAAGAACCAGACCATCGGAGTTGAGATCGAGATGAACAACATCACCAGAGAAAAAGCGGCAAGAAAGGTCGCTGAGTACTTCGGAACCAGAGCATGGAACGCCGCCGGCGAGTACGGATATTACAGCTGGGCTTGCAAGGACCAGCAGGGCAGGGTTTGGAAATTCCAGAGGGATGTGAGCATCTACGGACCGGACGCAGAAAAATGCGAACTGGTCACCCCGATCCTCACCTACGACGACATCGAAACCTTGCAGGAGATTATCCGGCTGCTCCGAAAGGCAGGCGCAAAGAGCGGCCCAAGCCGCGGATGCGGAGTCCACATCCACATCGGCAAAGGGGACCACACCGCAAAGACCATCCGCAACCTTGTGAACATCATGGCGGCACACGAACAGCAGATCGGCAGAGCCATCCGGATTGACGCAGGGCGCACCGGACAATATTGCCAGGTGGTCAATCACCGCTTCCTCGACCGGCTGAACCGTGAGAAGCCGACCACCATGCGCAAGCTGGAAGACATCTGGTACGAAGGCAACGGTTCCAGCTGGGAAAACCGGAATGCCCACTACAATTCAAGCCGGTACCATATGCTGAACCTCCATGCCACCTTCACAAAAGGGACCATTGAATTCCGCCTTTTCCAATTCGCAGACCCAGCGGACGGAAAGCGCAACGGACTGCACGCCGGTGAGATGAAAGCCTACATCCAGCTTTGCCTCGCAATGAGCCAGCTTGCCAAGATGGTCAGAACGGCAAGCCCGAAGCCCCAGCAGACCGACAACGAAAAGTACGCCATGCGGTGCTGGATGCTGAGGCTGGGATTCATCGGGGATGAATTTGCAACGGCAAGGGAGATCCTTCTGCGGAACATGGAGGGCAACGCATCCTGGCGGAACAAATAAGCCGGGATGCACGGGCACCTTTTGGGCGGGCAACCGCCCTTGAGGTGGTAGAAGGAGGTGCAGGTTTATGAAAAGCACGTTAAAAAATGAAAACAAACCGGGAGGCAGGGCCTTTAAGGTGACCATCACTGAGACCTACCAGAGAACGGTGACCATTTATGAATCCGAAATGAAAGAGCCGACCGTGGAGGAAGCCCAGCGTGTGGCAGAGGACTGGTGGCAGGACAGCCAGATCGAGCTTGGGACGGAGGATTTCCAGGGTGTGGAATTCACTGGCAGGGAGGACGGTGAGGCGGATGTTTGAACTGATTAGCCGAGTCCCATCCAGATATTACCTTGCCTACGGAAGCAACCTCGACATGGAGCGGATGGGAAAGAGATGCCCTTACGCTGTGGTGGTCGGCACGACCGAGATCAAGGGCTACCGGCTCCTGTTCAAAAAGAGTAAGACCGGCTGCTATGCCACCATCGAGCAGGATGCCAATGAAAGCGTACCAGCAGTGGTCTGGAAGCTCTCAGAATACGATGAGCTCCTGCTGGACCGGTACGAGGGCTGCCCACGATACTACTACAAGAAGCAGTTCCAGCTTCCGGTTTGGAACCTGAACGGGAACCGCATGAAAAAGGCAAAGCCCTGCATCGCTTATGTGATGCACGAGGACCGGCGGCTTGGCTGCCCGGATGCCGAGTATTTTGAACTGCTGCACGGCGGATACAGCGACTGGGGATTTCCGCTGGACACACTGAAGCGTGGACTGGCAGCCAGTATCGGAAGGACGGAAGCCGTCCGGTATCTGAGGAAGCGGCAGATGATGTAAGAGTACACGATCAAAAGCAAAAAACATTGTGCAGTATATGATGCGCATCGGCCTTGATAAATCAGGGCAGAAGAGTGATATATACCATACCGCCAGACAAGAGCGGAGAAAACCGAAGGGAGAGACTCAAATGAAGAACAAGAAATATTACATCGCCTACGGCAGCAACCTGTCGGTGGAGCAGATGGCATACCGGTGTCCGGATGCAAAAATAGCAGGACAGGCGGTGCTGGCAGGCTGGGAGCTTTTGTTCCGAGGCTGCGCTACCATCGCACCGAACCCGAAGAAGAACACGCCGGTTCTGGTGTGGGAAATCTCGGAAAGGGACGAAGAGAACCTCGACCTCTATGAGGGCTACCCGAACTACTACCGCAAGGAAGACCTGAACATCGAACTGCTCCGGGAAGGAGCAGAGCCGGAGATGGTGACCGCAATGGTCTACATCATGGAGAACGACTTCGGACATCGCGCACCGAGCCGGTATTACTACAAAGTTTTGCATGACGGCTACAAGGCATTCCACTTCCCGATGCACATCCTTGAGGGTGCGCTGAAGGAGTGCATGGACAAAGATGCCGCCCAGAAGATGATCGAGGAGGTGCAGGCATGAATTTCGCAGATCAGAAAATGGTCAAGAAGTTGAGAAAAGAGTTCCCGGTCGGATGCCGGATCGTTCTCGATGAGATGGATGACAGGCAGGCACCGCCCATCGGAACGCAGGGAACCTGCAACGGGGTCGATGATGCCGGAAACATCTTGGTGAGTTGGGATACCGGAAGCCATCTGAACGTTGCCTACGGTGCGGACAGTTGCCACCGTGTGGCTTCGGAAGCCGAGGTCAAAGTGTCGCTCGACCGCCTTGGTAAAATGCGACAGACCGGCCCACGTTGCCCCAGGTGCGGAGCAAAGCCTGACTGCTACGACCATCAGCAGCAGGCACTCAGCCGAAGGGCGGACATTCAGATCTGCAACCGCTGCGGAACTGAGGAAGCGTTAGAGGACATTGCATGGGGCGGACAGCAGAAGATGCATCTTGCAGACTGGGCAATCGTGAAAGGGGGCTGGGTCGAATGAAAGTCCTTCTGATCAAACCGATGGAGCATCCGCAGGTGGTGGACATCGAAAACTCCCTGCAAGAGTTCTACCGCATCCTCGACTGCGACTGCATCACAGCCACATACCCTTGGGAAGAACGCACTGCCCTGGTCACCGATGACAACGGGCTGTTCACCGAGAAGTCATTCAGCAGATACATCCCGGAGCTGGAGCAGCCCATCAAGGGAAACTTCTTCATCTGTGGACTGGGAGAGGAAGATTTCGCAGAGTTGCCCCAAGACCTGATCCGGAAATTCAGGGAACGCTTCTGGGTGCCGGAGGCATTCGTCAGCATGTTCGGGCAGATGGCAGTCATCCAGATGGATGACGGAACGAAGCCGGAATAAGATACCACAATCAGAAAAAAATACCCTCTCGGCCAGAAAAGACCGGGAGGGCTTGGTTTAACAGGAGGAGCCTATGGGACACAGAAAGATGCCGGCTTATGGCGAGAGGGAACACGGCGGCAGATACATTCTGGATGAATACGAATGGTCGAGAAATCACTGCAAGGCAGTAACCATTCGCAGATGGAAAAGGGACCTGAAAAAGAAAGCCAGAGCGCATAACCGCAGGGTGATGCATCAGGCAATGCAGGGCGAAGCCGATTAGTCGGAAAATGGGGGCCTCGAAAGAATGAGACCCCCCTTCCAGTTTACTGTATATTACCTCTGGAAAGCAACAATAGCAAGGAGAACCGCCGCTATAATGTACACAAACATCTGGCAGCGGTTTTGTGTATCATACCAAACCAAAACGAAGGGTACGAGGCAGAACCCCAGCCTCTGCTGGGGGAGCCTTTGGGGACCCCTTAGAAGAAATCCCTCATGCTCATGCCGACCTCGTTCAGTCGTTCCTCCATGCTGTGGTAGTGCCAATCCTCTTCTTCGTCTTCTTCCTCAAGTTCCTCTGGAAAAGGGTCGTGCCGCCAGCCGGCTTTCTGGTATTCTTCTTCCCGGATGTCGTTGCGGTCGTAAATGTCCAGTTCGTATTCTTCTTCAAGCTCTGCGATGCGGTTTTCGATTGCGGTTTCAACTTCTGTAATGGTCTTTTTCATGGTTTTTGTCCTCCGTTTTTGGTTTGGTTTTCTTTGCTTTCGTTGTGTGTATAATGCCGCAGAAACACATATATAGCAAGTCAATCAGGGGTCATATATGTACCAAACATGAGGGGCGAAGATCGTTGATAATATGACGTTTTATGGCCTTGCTATCACAGGGCGGTGACGGTAATATACAGCTACAAAAAGCAAAGGAGGACAGCAGAATGGCTGATTGGAGAACATGGAAAAAGGGAAGAAAGACAACATGGCACTGGGACGAATTCGACGGAAGCGGAAGCCGGGAAGGGATTATCACCGAGGTTCATGAAGACCACGCGATCATGGAAGCAGACGGCATGCACCTTTGGATCGATGATGACACGGCAGAGATGTTCAGCTAAGAAAACGGGGAGGGAAACCTCCCCAGATAAACACATAAATCCACTAGATCAGGGTGCAGATGATCGTGTACTTTAGCCGCTTGATAGTATCCGGCAGTGACGGTAATATACAGCTACCAAAACGAAAGGGGCAAAGAACATGGAACGCTACACTTACGAGATCACATTTACACGGCTGGATGGACAGCCGGATGAAATCCAGCAGCACACCAGCGAGGAGCTGGCAAGAGAATGCTTTCGGCTTTTCGATGAGCCGGACAGCGCAGAGATGTACAGCAAAATCAAACTTGGCCGCCACGACTGGGAGACAGGCATGGATGAGATTCTGGAAACGATGACATTCTGAGAGGAGGAAAATACAATGACCTACACAAAAATCAACCTTTACCTTGCAAACGGAATTCCGGAGGCATTCAGCAACCTCTGGTACGGAAGCGACAGCACGGTGGTCGAGATCAGGGATGCCGTTGAAGATGCGAAGAACGGCAAAGACCTTCTGAACCGCATCCAGAAGATGAAGCTCCTGCGGAAGTTCACCCTCGACAGGGAGAACGACAAGCGAATCCGCTTCAAGGGAACGGACTGCTGGGGCAACGTAAGCTACCTCGAAGTCATCCGCTAAAGGCAAGACCGACAGGCGCAAGGGGCTGGAAATGACCAGCCTTTTGCTCGTGTCGGTCTTCCGAAAAATGGCATGAAAAGCACATAAATATGACAATTACAGAGTTTGATGATCGTGTAGTTTAGCCGCTTGATAGTGCCCCAGAGTGACGGTAATATACAGTCACCGAAAGGGGAAAACAATAAAAACGGAGGATATGACAATGACGAAGAACGAAGACCGCATCAATAAACTTTTCAAGGAACTGGTACCGGAGACGGGCAAGGCAGACAGCCTCGCAGGAGAGTTGGTACGGGCAATGAGCCGCATCGGATACCGCTTTTACAACGACGGCGACCAGCTGGGCATCGGCTACGGCAAGGAAACCTGCAACCCTGCAGGGCGGTTCCTTGGAGTCAAGGGCAACGACAAAATCGCAAAGCTGACTGCGGATGCCTGGGCAGTCTACAGCGAGGAAGCCTATGAAAAGGTTCTGGACATCCTTTGCGGAGCGGTTGCCGACTATGTCGAGCAGAACCCAGACCTTAGAAACCAGCCGACCGAAGATATGTGGGACTTCAAGGATGAGGAAGAAGACCAGGATGACAGCTGGGATGAGGAAGAAGATGACTGGGACGAAGAGGACTACGACGAGGAAGAAGACTACTAAGCCAGAGAAACACACGGGGCTTGCCGGAAACGGCAGCCCTTTTCTTCTGCCGTAATATTTACAGTTCCGGGCGGCTATCTTTGTGTAGTATAGCCGCTTGATAGTGTGTGACATAGACGGTAATATGCACATACCGAAAGGGGAAAGCCCCAAGGGAATAACGAAAACACGGAGGAATTCACCATGAAAAAGCATTTGATTAACTTCCCAGAGGACAACATCAGTATGGAGGGCTTCTACGACCGACTCAGACCTTGCTACGACAGCATCATGCAGTTCGGTGACCGGGTTCTGGTTGCCCAGATGTACTGGAATGGCATGGTGGAGGGAGCGGTATACGGCTTTGTGGAAGACCCAGAGGAAGGCTGGTCACCGATTGAGTGCCGACTGGAACTTCTGAAGATTTCCGATGAGACCTACACGGATGCCGGTCACGCAATCGAGTGGTGCATCAAGAACGTACACTGAAAAAGGGCAGAGCTCCTTCGGGGGCTTTTGCTCGTAGTGGCGGATTTCTCCGGCGTGTAAATACACATAAATCCGACAAAAAGAGGTGTGTATGATCGTGCAGCATAGCCGCTTGATAGTATCCGGCAGTGACGGTAATATACAGTCACAACGAAGAGAAAACCCCTACGGAAAACAAAACACACGGAGGATACAGACCATGACGAACAAAGCCAAAACCTACCTTAAGAACATTCAGGGGGCCGACACAGAGAAGAAGCTGATTGGCATCGAGATCGCCTTCAAGCAGGACATGACCCTCAGCTGCAGCGACCTCGGAAGCCTTTGCAGGGCGGCAGAGGACAGGCGGTACAGCCTGCGGAACAACGAGGAAACGCTGAAGCTGAAGCAGATCCTTTTCTTCCGGACGAAAGCGGAGATGGATGCCTACCACGACATGAGCCGCAAGCCGGAAGACTGGACAGCAGCGGAGATCGAGCAGCAGAGAAGCCGCTTCTGCAGCGTCTGGCAGGTCATCGAGGAAGCAGAGCTGGTCGATGAGTACGAGGCTTGGAAGGAAGCCAACCCCAACGCCTAACAGCACCCAAAAGGTACACGCCCCGAAAAGGGGCTGTGCCTCGTATCCGATGTGTTTTATATAGATTTCAAGGACTTCTTCGGAGGTCCTTTTTCTTTACCCAAATTTCAGGAGAGGAGGGGAAGCCAATGGCTACCAGAGGCAGAAAACCAAAGCCGACCGCCATGAAGGAACTGGAAGGCAATCCAGGCAAGCATCCGCTGAATACCAGCGAACCGAAGCCCAACAAGAAAGCACCGGCCTGTCCGAAGTGGCTGGAGCCGGAAGCAAAGAAAGAGTGGCGCAGACTTGCCAAACAGATGGAAGCCATCGGCATCCTGACCGAAGTGGACATGGCGGCCTTCGCCGGTTACTGTCAGGCGTATGCCCGATGGAAAGAGGCGGAGGAGTTCATCACCCAGCACGGCACCATTGTCAAGACCCCGTCCGGCTACTGGCAGCAAGTGCCGCAGGTGTCCATTGCTCAGACCTATCTGAAAATCATGAATAAGTTTGCAGAGCAGTTCGGTCTGACCCCGTCCTCCCGAAGCCGGATCATTGCTTCGGACGGCGGTCCTGCGGACGCAGCCGATGAGATGGAGAATCTGCTGGGAGGAGGTGGAAGCTGATGGCAGAGTGCAGACCAAAAAACTATCCGAAACTGAAAGACTACAAACCCAGCCGGTTCATGCTTCCGACTTGCCACTACGATGCCGCAAAAGCAGACCGGGCAGTGACCTTTATCGAAAACCTGCGCCATACCAAAGGCAAGTGGGCAGGCAAGCGGTTCTGGCTGCTTCCTTGGCAGGAGCAGATCATCCGGGATGTGTTCGGTATCGTGGACGAGAGAGGAAACCGTCAGTTCCGCACGGCTTATGTCGAAATCGGCAAGAAGAACGGCAAGTCCGAGCTTGCCGCTGCGGTGGCTCTGTATCTGCTTTTTGCCGATAACGAGCCGTCTGCCGAAGTCTATGGCGCTGCCGCTGACCGTCAGCAGGCATCCATCGTTTTTGATGTCGCCCATCAGATGGTGCAGATGACTCCGGCACTTTTGAAACGGTGCAAGATCATGGCAGCCACCAAGCGCATTGTGAACTACGGGAACGCAGGATTTTATCAAGTCCTGTCTGCGGAAGTCGGTACGAAGCACGGCTTGAACGTGTCAGGTCTTGTTCTGGATGAGGTACATGCCCAGCCAAACCGAAAACTTTACGATGTCCTTACCAAAGGTTCCGGTGATGCCCGTGAGCAGCCGTTGTTCTTCCTGATCACCACGGCCGGCACGGACAAGGAGAGCATCTGTTACGAGCTGCACATGAAGGCGCTTGACCTGTTGGCCGGACGTAAGATCGACCACACCTTTTACCCCGTGGTATACGGACTGACGGATGAAGATGACTGGCACGATGAAGCCAACTGGTATAAAGCCAATCCCTCTCTCGGCCAGACCATTCAGATCCAGCGTGTTCGGGATGCGTACCAGGAAGCACTGGACAACCCAGCAGAGGAGAACGTGTTCAAGCAGCTCCGTCTGAATATGTGGGTGTCGTCGCTGACCCGGTTCATCCCGGAACACATCTACAACCTCGGCAATCAGCCAATCGACCTGGAAGCCCTCAAGGGCCGTGACTGCTATGGCGGACTGGACTTGTCCAGCACCGGAGACATCACGGCTTTTGTGCTGATGTTCCCACCCAGAACTTCGGAGGAGAAATACATCATGCTTCCGTTTTTCTGGATACCGGAGGATACGATCCCCCAGCGTGTGCGCAGGGCATCCGTTCCGTATGATGTCTGGTATCAGCAGGGTTACCTGATGGCGACCGAGGGCAATGTGATTCACTACGGTTTCATTGAGAAAGTCATCGAGGAACTGGGCAAGACCTATCACATTCAGGAGATCGCCTTTGACCGATGGGGAGCGGTGCAGATGACCCAGAACCTTGAGGGGATGGGATTCACGGTCGTACCTTTCGGACAGGGCTTCAAAGATATGAGCCCGCCTACCAAGGAGTTCTACAAGCTCCTGATGGAAGGCAGGATCATCCACGGCGGCAACCCGGTCATGGCATGGATGGCGGGGAATGTGGTCGTGGATACCGACCCGGCTGGCAACATCAAGCCGACCAAGGCGAAGTCTCCGGAGAAGATCGATGGTATCGTCGCTACGATCATGGCACTGGACCGCTGCATCCGAAACGAAGGACAGCAGCAGGGAAGCGTCTATGACGAACGTGACATGATCGTTTTTTGATATGAAAATTTGGAGGAAAACACAATGAAGTATCTGATGAGTGCAGAATGGTGGAAGGCAGCCGGCATCCGTGCTGCAAAGACGATGTTCCAGACCGGCGCGGCTCTGGTTGTGACACAGATGCCCGGCGGCACGGTGGACTGGGTTGCAGTTGGCAGCGCAGTGATTGTGGCAGGCGTTGCATCCCTCGGTACTAGCCTTGCCGGTCTGCCGGAACTGGAGAAAGGGGATAAGGCTTAATGGGATTCTGGGAATGGATGGGGTTTGAGAACCCAAGGGATTCTCCCAAAACAGAACAGCCAAAAGAAGGTCTGCCGCAGGTCACGGATAACGTCCGCGATTCCGGGCAGACCTTTGTGTTTGGCCGCTCCAATGCCGGGGAGCAGGTGGATGAGAAAGCAGCCATGCAGATCCCGACTGTGTATGCCTGTGTCCGTCTGCTGGCAGAGTCCATTGCGGCACTGCCGCTGCATCTCTATCGGGTGACAGACGATAACGGCAACAAGGAAAAGGCGCGGGATCATCCGCTGTACAAGATCCTGTATCGGCAGCCAAACCCAGAGATGACATCCTTTGTCTTCTGGGAAACACTGATGACCCACCTGCTCCTCTGGGGCAACGCTTACGCACAGATCGTCCGGGATGGCAAGAACACGGTGCTGGGTCTGTATCCGCTTTTGCCGGAGAATGTCGAAGTGGACCGGGATGAGAGCGGCGAGCTCTACTATATCTACCATGCCTACACGGATGAAGTTCCGGGAGAGCAGAACAAGGATATCTATTTTCGCCGGGACGAGATCTTCCATGTGCCGGGTCTGGGCTTCAATGGTCTGATTGGCTTCTCACCGATTGCCATGATGAAGAACAGCCTCGGTACATCCATTGCGGTGGACAAGTACGGTTCCTCTTTCTTTAAGAACGGCGCACAGCCAAGCGGTGTGCTGGAACATCCTGGCGTTGTAAAAGACCCGAACCGTATCCGGGATAGCTGGGAAGCGGCATATGGTGGTGCAGCCAATGCCCATCGTGTGGCTGTGCTGGAAGAGGGCATGGCCTACAAACCGATCTCCCTGCCGCCGGAGGACAGCCAGTTTTTGGAGACGAAGCAGTTTTCCGTGACGGAGATCTGCCGCATCTTCCGTGTGCCTCCGCATCTGGTAGCCGATTTGTCCAGGGCGACCTTCTCCAACATTGAATACCAGTCACTGAACTTCGTGATGCATTCCCTGACCCCGTGGCTTGTCCGCATCGAGCAGGGCATCATCAAGGATCTGCTGCTGGAAGAGGAGCAGGACACCTACTTCCCGAAGTTCAATGTGGATGGTCTGCTCCGTGGCGATTACCAGAGCCGGATGAACGGTTATGCGACCGGCATCAGCAACGGCTTCCTCTCTCCGAATGATGTGCATCGTCTGGAGAACATGGATCTCATCCCGGCAGAGGAGGGCGGTGACGATTATTATCTGAACGGCGGCTATGTGAAGCTGAAAGATGCAGGAGTGGCACAGCAGAATAAAGCTGCCGCAGTCCAGCAGAATCAGCCCAAACAGACACAGCCAGAGGAACAAGACCCGGAAGAAGAACCTGACAGCGAAAATCGGCTGAGTGAGAGTAAGCCACGAAAGAATGAAAGAAGGAGAACCCGATGAAGAAATTCTGGAACTGGATCAAAAACAGTGATGATACCAGAATCCTCCGGCTGGAAGGTCCCATCGATGAGGAATCATTCTGGGGCGATGAGATCACGCCGCAGATGTTTCGGGATGAGCTGGAATCCGGTGAGGGGGATGTGACCGTCTGGATTAACTCTCCGGGCGGGAATGTGTTCGCCGCTGCCGAGATCTATACCATGCTTAAGGACTACAAGGGCAGCATCACGGTCAAAATCGATGCGATTGCGGCATCTGCTGCATCCGTTGTGGCAATGGCCGGTGATACCGTCCAGATGAGCCCTGTTGCCATGCTGATGATCCACGACCCCAGCACCGTTGCGATGGGCAATACCAAGGACATGGAAAAAGCCATTGAAGTGCTGACCGAAGTCAAGGAGAGCATCATCAATGCCTACGCAGCGAAGAGCGGTCTCAGTCACGCCCGCATTGCCAACCTCATGAGCAATGAGACATGGATGAATGCGAAGAAGGCGGTGGAGCTGGGATTCGCAGACGAGATCCTCTTTGCAAAGAAAGAGGAGGAGCCGGACAGTGACCCGGCAGACCCGGAGAATCCGGAAGAAGACCCCGACAGTGAACCGGGCGAGGGCGAAGAAAAGAAGCCGTTCCAGAAGGATACGGCAGGGCACCTTTTCTCCAGCCGTCAGATGGATCTAATCGTCCTGAACCGTCTGGGTGTGAAGCCGGAAGATGTGGGACAGAAGCACACTGAGCCGAAGGAGTCGCCTGCTGACCCGAAACCGTCCGCAGAGCCGACCCCTTCGGCAGAACCGCCTGCCAATCCGGGGCCTGTTCTTGACATGGACGGCAAGACCGAGGATGGCAGTATTCCCTACAATATCCTGATGAAGCAGCTTGAGTGCATGAAGTGATGTGCATTCAGGCTGTTTTTCATATCACCACAAATCAATCTATGGAGGACAAACACTATGAGTAAGATTCTGGAACTGCGCACCAAGCGCAACACTCTCTGGGAGCAGACCAAGGACTTTCTGGAGAAGAACCGCGGCGATAACGGTCTGGTAAAGGCTGAGGCCGTGGAACAGTACAACAAGATGGCACAGGAGGTCAAGGACCTGGGTGCAGAGATCGAACGTCTGGAGCAGCAGGCACAGATCGAGGCACAGCTGTCCGCACCGACTTCCAGTCCTGTCCATGCCGACCCGAAGAACGGTGCCAAGAAGGATGTCAAGCCGACTGCCACTGCCGAGTATGCCGAGAACTTCTGGAACATGATCCGCAACCGCGGCCATTACGGCGAAGTCCGCAATGCCCTGTCTGTGGGTGAGGACACCGAGGGCGGCTTTACCGTTCCCGATGAGTTTGAGAAGAAGCTGGTGGAGGCACTGGAGGAGAACAACATCTTCCGTGGCATGGCGACCGTCATCCGCACCAGCTCCGGCACCCGCAAGATCCCTATCGCAGAGGATACCGGTGAAGCCAGCTGGATCGATGAGGGTGAGGAGATCCCGGAGAGCGATACCACCTTCGGCCAGACCATGCTGTCTGCGTACAAGCTGGGCACTATGATCAAGATTTCTAACGAGCTTCTGAACGATTCCGCATTCGACCTTGCCACCTATATTGCCCGCCGTTTCGGTGTGCGTATGGGCAACGCAGAGGAGCGCGCCTTTATCACCGGTGACGGTGTGGGCAAGCCTCTGGGTCTGCTGGCTGAGACTGGCGGTGCCAAGGTCGGTGTGACCGCTGCCCAGAAGGATGCTGTGTCTTTTGATGAGATCTTCAAGCTCTACTACGCACTGAAGGCTCCGTACCGCAAGAAGGCACAGTTCCTCTGCAACGAAGCCCTGGTGCTGCAGCTGATGACCATTAAGGACAACAACGGCAACTATATCTGGAAGCCGGGTCTGGAGATCGGCAAGCCTGATACCCTGCTGAACCGTCCGCTGAAGACCTCTGCCTTCATGCCGGAGATCAAGGGCGGCAGCAAGGTCATGGCCTTTGGCGATTACAGCTACTACTGGGTGGCTGACCGCCAGAACCGCACTTTCCGCCGTCTGAACGAGCTGTATGCCCGTACTGATCAGGTCGGTTTCCTGACCACCCAGCGTGTGGATGGCAAGCTGATCCTGCCTGAAGCCGTACAGCTTCTGCAGATGGCACCGCAGGGCTAAGAAAGCTAGGAAAGGAGGAGCCGGTTATGGCACTGATCCCGCTTTACGAAGCGAAGATCTATCTCCGCGTGGACAGCAGTGATGAGGATGCCCTGATCGGCATCCTTCTATCTTCTGCGGAGCAGATGTGCAAGGACGTGGGTCGTTTATCGGAAGATCAGTGGGAGGCAGTCAATGCCGCTGACCGGGATGCCGAAAATGGGATACAGCCCACAAGGGAACTGGAAGCCCTGCGCAGCACCTGCCGTGTGGCGATTCTGTATGCGCTGGGGTATCTCTATGAGCACCGGGACGAAGCTGACCATAAGCAGCTGATGCTGACGCTTCGTTCCATTCTGTTTGCTGTGAGGGAGGGGGTGTTCTGATGATCGAGAAACTGAATGAGCGGATCACGATCGAGAAGAGCACGGTCGTGACCGATAAGGTTGGAAACCATCGGAACACATGGGAGGAATATTTCACCTGCTTTGCCTACGCTTCGACCTATCAGGCGCAGGAAGAAGAGGGTGAGGTCACAGCCGAACAGAAGAGCGTGGTGTTCACGGTTCGCTGGTGCAGTGAGACGAGAGGTCTGACTTCCACCGGTTTCCGCATCCGCTTCCGGGAGCAGCTCTACAATATCGAATCCGTTGACCCGATGAACTATCAGAAGAAGATCCTGAAGATCCATTGCAGACTGGAGAGGAGGCAGCCGGATGAGCAGAACCGTCAGCATCGATGAGATGGCAGATGCCATCAACGAAGGCTTAAAAGAATATGCGACCCTTGCTTCCACGCAGGTGAAGAGTGCTGTCCGTAAGTCTACCAAAACGGTCAAAGACCAGATCTCGGCCAATGCACCGTCCCGGACGGGCGCGTACAAGGGAAGCTGGGTGGCGACCAAGCAGTCCGAATCCAGTCAGAGCCTTCAGATGGTGGTGCATTCCAAGAACCGCTACCAGCTGGCACATCTGCTGGAAAAAGGTCATGCCAAACGCGGCGGCGGTCGTGTGGCAGGAAGACCCCATATTGCTCCGGCTGAACAGGCCGGCATCGAGCAGCTCCAGTCCCTCATCGAAAAGGCACTAAAGTAAGGAGGAATCAATGACCCACGAAGAAGTAAAAGCTCTGGTGGAGGAGATGGGGCTTCCTTATGCGTATGACCATTTCGCAGAAGGGGAGAGTCCTGATCCACCGTTTATCTGCTTCCTGTATCCGAAAGCCGAGAATTTCGGTGCGGATAACCTTGTGTACCACCATTTCAACCGGCTGGACATTGAGGTCTACACCGATTACAAAGACCCGGATATGGAAGCAAATATTGAAGAAGTCCTGACCGCACACGAACTCTACTATGAGAAAAGCGAGGTCTGGATCGAAACCGAAAAAATGTATGAAGTCCTGTATGAGCTGACCGTGTGATGCTCATGCGGGATATTTTGATGGGAGGAACACTATGTCGAAGAAAAGCAATAAGGTCAAATTTGGCCTGAAAAACTGCCATTATGCAAAGGCAACCTTTGACGAAGATGGCAGTGTCACCTATGCAAAGCCGGTCCGCATCCCCGGTGCAGTCAGTCTTTCTATGGATGCCAATGGCGAGATTGAACCGTTCTATGCAGACAACATCGCCTACTATGTCGTGAATAACAACTCCGGCTACGAGGGTGATCTGGAGATCGCGCTGATCCCGGAGAGCTTCCTCACGGACATCATGCACGAGGAGCTGGATGGCAACGGCGTGCTTGCTGAGAACGCCAATGTGGAACTGGAACATTTCGCCTTCCTGTTCGAGTTCGATGGTGACCAGCGCCACATCCGCCATGTGCTGTACAACTGTGTGGCAAGCCGCCCGTCCATTGAGGGTGAGACCAATGAGGACAGCAAGGAAGTCAAGACGGACACCCTGAACCTGCAGGCAACCCCTCTTGCAAACGGTTATGTCAAGGCAAAGACCGGCACCAACACCACGGATGATGTCTATAACAAGTGGTACGATGCGGTCTACGAGCCGCAGGCGGAAGCTGTGGACACCGAAGACACCGGTCATACCGAGGAGCCGCAGGGCTAAGTGACCGACACACACTGCAGGGCTTCGGCTCTGCTTACATTATTATAAAGAGGTATATGATTATGAAGAAGATTTTTCCTTTGTTCGCAGTGATTATCGTTCTGGTGCTGGCTGTCTGCTCGTTCCACATCATCCCCACCGGATACACGGGCGTGAAGACCAGCTTTGGCCAGATCCAGGAGACCACCATCCAGAGCGGCAAGCTCAATTTCTGCATTCCCTTTGTGCAGAGCATTCACAAGGTCAACAACAAGCAGCAGGATAAACACATCGAGGCGCAGGTCTGGGGCGAAGCCTCTGATAAGACTCCGGTGTATGCTGCTGATGTCATCGTGACCTATCAGGTGCTTCCTGAGAAGAGTGCATGGCTGTATGCGAATGTGTCCGACATCAAGAATCTGGTCGGTGACGAGCTGGTGGCATCGGCAATCAAGTCTGCAATGGCTGAACTTGGCCCCAATGAGGTAACCAACCGCACCAAGATCGAGCCTCTGGCACAGCAGAAGCTGGCAGAGTCCCTTGTGCAGAAATATGGTGAGGACGTTGTGTTCGTAAACAAGGTCGTCATCAACGACATGAATTTCGAGGATGCCTATAACGAAGCCATCCAGCAGAAGTCCATTGCACAGCAGAACGCGGATAAGCAGAAGATTGAGAATGAAGCTGCCATTGCCAAGGCAGAAGCGGATAAGCAGGTGGCAATCACCAATGCAGAGGCGGAAGCTCAGAAGACTTCTATTGCCGCAGACGCACAGGCAGAAGCAAACCGCAAACTGGCAGAAAGCCTGTCCGATACGCTGATCGATTACCAGAAGGTTCAGAAGTGGGATGGAAAGCTGCCGACTGTGAGCGGCGGTAATGCACTGGTCAGCATTGACCCGGCAGAGTAAGAAACACGATATACGGCAGGGCTTCGGCTCTGCCAATTTTACATGAAATTTTGGAGGATTACGATTATGGCAGTTACTAAGAAAATCGAGATCGATGGCAAGGAAGTCACCTTTAAGGCAAGTGCCGCTGTGCCTCGCCTGTACCGCATCAAGTTCGGCCGCGACATTTACAAGGACCTGCGCCAGCTGGAAAAGAGTGTGGGTGAGAATGAAGAGGACAATTCCAACCTCGATTTGTTCAGTCTGGAGATGTTCGAGGATCTGGCATGGCTGATGGCCCGTCATGCAGACCCGGCCAATGTGCCGGACAGCCCGGAGGAGTTCCTGGACCAGTTCAACACCTTCTCCATTTATCAGATCCTGCCCCAGCTGATCGAACTGTGGGGCCTGAATGTGCAGACGGAGGTGGAATCCAGAAAAAACCTCGCAAAAGTGAGCGGGAAATGACCACCCCGCTCTTTCTGCTGCGCTGTGTACAGCTCGGTATCAGCATCGCCGACCTCGATCTGCTGACCATCGGGTTGGTCAATGATATGTTCACGGAACGGCAGAACGACGATTATCCGTACAAAGAGCTGGCTTCTCAACACGATATGGATGTCTTTTAGCGACAGATTCTGAAAGAAAAACAGACGACCGTGCTTATATTGTGAACAAAATAAGCACAATCGTCTGGTGGTAAGGCATAAAAATCCCACTCAGCCATGTGACTGGGTGGGATATATGTTGTCACTATTCGATTTCCACGTCTTCAAAACCGACAAGGTCAGCTTCAGTGATGCCAAGGCGACGAAGCATTTCCTCTTCAGAGATTAAGTAAGATTTAGTCTGCTTTAGAGAGGTGTTTGTTTGCATGGTATCTTCAAAGATGTTGCGGAGATAATCAGGTCCCTCCATCCAGAGTCCGGTGGAATAGTCAAATAGCATTTTGTATGCGGAAGAGGTTACAAAGCGAAAAAATATGTCGTTGAAGGAAACACCGGTATCATTACAGTAGTCTGTGAGCATAGTGCGCATAACGAGTACGGCGCACATTTCGCGTTGTGAATCATCGATGACAACCTCGTTCATAAAACCACCTCCTAGTAATTATCTTTTATGCAGTCTTTTATGCAGTCTTTTTGGAAGTGCAGTAGTCATAAAGACTCAGCAGATAATCAGAGCCTTCTTTCCAAATCTCTGTGTCAAAATCAAAGAGGGCTTCATACGCACGAGAACTTGTGAAACGAAGAAGAGCTTCCTCGTAAGAAATTTTTTCTCGTGCTGCAAGGGTTTCTACAGCTTCGCGCATTGCAATTACTGCGCAGCATTCCTTTTGAGAATCTGTAGATTTATAGTTTATAGCATTATCACAATTTGATGTCGCCATAGCGGTCACTCCTTACAAATTCAAGATGCTCGACGGCATCCTGAGTTCTGAAACAAAATTGATCCTTGAGACGGTTTGGTAAAAGTTTTTCAATCGTTTCTTTGTCTGCTTTTGGAGTCCCAGGCTCACCAGCACCTTCACCGCTGATATAAATCTGAAGGGTACGGGCTGTCTGATCGTCGGCAATCTTTCCACCGATGATATCAATTACGCTGTATTTTTTCAGAAGCTGAGGAAAGAGGTCTTTCTTTCGATTGGCCGCTACAAAATGCAGCCATTCGATACTGGGTTCTTGAAAAAAGTAAGCGAGAATGTTTGGGTCATAGTGAAATTTGTAGACGGATATTTGTCCATCAGCTGGATCAAAGTTTTTTGGAACAGCACCGATGTGTTTTGCTTTGCGAACAGAAAGCTGGACATAGTTATATGCTTGTTCATAAGATGAGGTTAAGTAGAAACCACGACCAAAATCGAGACCACCCATACAGCGGTTTAAGTCGATGTCAGGAATACTGACATAACTTCCGTGGTAGAGCAGCATTCCATCTTCAAGTCCTATCATACGGTAACACCTCGATTCTTGAGCAGGGTTTCAACATCATGCAAAGCACATTCGTAGCTATTCAAATGAAGAATGTCATAGCAGTCAGCGATAAATCCGAGAATGTCGTATTTCTTAAACAGTTCTGCGCAGTCGCTGGGAGACATTTTCCATTTGGATTGAGCCATCCGAAAGACCCAGCACTGCATATCGGCAATGTCAATATTATATCCACTCATAGAGCATACCTCCTTTGAGTACAATTTCTCAATTTAAGTATAGCTCTTTTTCTGTCGCTTAGCAACGACAGAATTGTAAATTTCAGATTATTTTCTGCCTGTCTGCCCTGTGCAGATGGGCTTTTTTCATGCCCAAAAGGAGGTGGTCATCCACATGGCATCCAGAATCCAGGGCATCACCGTTGAGATCGGCGGCGATACCACAAAGCTCTCCAAAGCACTGGAAAGTGTAAACAAGTCAATCAAGGGGACGCAGTCCGGACTGAAGGATGTCAACAAACTCCTGAAACTGGACCCTTCCAATACAGAACTGGTCGTTCAGAAGCAGAAGATGCTGAAGGATGCCATTGAAGCTACCAAGGAAAAGCTGGCAACGCTGAAGACTGCGGCTCAGCAGGCCAATGAGCAGCTTGCCAACGGTGAGATCACCCAGCAGCAGTATGATGCCCTCCAGCGTGAGATCGTGGAGACTGAACAGAATCTGCGATCCTTACAGGACCAGGCGGCCACTACAAATGCGACGCTTGCCAAGATCGATGAAGCCGGAGAAAAGCTCCAGAACATCGGATCTTCTGTGGAAAATGTCGGCAAGAAGTTCCTGCCGGTAACTGCCGCCGTAACGGGTCTTGGCACTGCCGCGGTGAAGACCGCAGCTGATTTCGATTCCGAAATGAGTAAGGTCTCTGCCATTTCCGGTGCGACCGGGGATGACTTTGACCAGCTCCGTGCGAAAGCCCGTGAAATGGGTGCGAAGACCAAGTTCTCTGCATCCGAGGCAGCTTCGGCGATGGAATACATGGCCATGGCCGGATGGAAGACTTCTGACATGCTGAACGGCATCGAGGGTATCATGAACCTCGCGGCGGCATCCGGTGAAGACCTCGCCACGACTTCGGATATCGTTACGGATGCCCTCACAGCTTTCGGTTTGTCTGCGGCAGATTCCGGGCATTTTGCAGATATCCTTGCAGCCGCTTCTTCCAATGCGAATACCAATGTCTCCATGATGGGCGAGACGTTCAAGTACTGCGCACCTATCGCCGGTGCACTGGGGTTCTCGGCAGAGGATACCGCAGAAGCCATCGGTCTGATGGCAAACAGTGGTATCAAGGCTTCGCAGGCAGGTACGTCCCTTCGTACCATCATGAACAACCTTTCCGGTGAAGTGACCTTTGTGGGTAAAAACATCGGTGAGGTCACGATTGCGACCAGCAACGCAGATGGCAGCATGAGAAGCCTGAACGACATCCTTGCGGACTGCCGTGTGGCATTTTCCGGGCTGTCGGAATCTGAGAAAGCAGCCAACGCAGAGGCACTGGTCGGCAAGAATGCCATGTCCGGCTTCCTTGCCCTGATGAATTCCAGCGAGACGGATATCAACAAACTGCGTGGTGCCATTGAAAACTGTGACGGCGCATCCGAGAGCATGGCAGAGACCATGCAGGACAACTTAAATGGTCAGCTCACCATCCTGAAATCTCAGCTGGAAGAGCTGGCTATTTCTTTTGGCGATATCCTGATGCCGACCATCCGCAAGATCGTATCTGCCGTGCAGCAGTTCGTGGATAAACTGAACAGCATGGATGAAAGTACCAGGGAAACGATCATCAAGATCGGACTCCTGGCAGCATCCATTGGTCCGCTGCTCATTGTGCTGGGCAAGACCATATCGACCGTCGGCACAGTGATGCGGGGGTTCAGTTCTCTTGCAAAGGGTGTCCGGCTTCTTATCACCCATGTGGGTAGTGCCGGTGGTGTGTTCAGCAAGCTGGGGGTGGTTCTGGGCGGTCTGTCCGGGCCGGTCGTAGCAGTGGTGGCGGTCATCGGTACGCTGGTAGCAGCATTCATGAACCTTTGGAACACAAATGAAGAATTCCGTACTGCCATTACCGGCATCTGGAACGACATTGTTTCCAAGGTGAAAGGTTTCTGCGACCAGCTGACACAGCGGATCAATGGGCTGGGCTTTGATTTTAAGGATGTCACCGAGGTACTGAAAGCAGTCTGGGATGGATTCTGTCAGGTGCTTGCTCCGCTGTTTGAGGGAGCATTCCAGAATATTTCGACCATCCTCGGTGTGGTTCTGGATACCTTACTGGGACTGTTCGATGTCTTTTTCAATGTGTTCTCTGGCAACTGGAGCGGCGCATGGGAAGCAGTGAAAGGCATCTTCTCCAGCATCTGGGAAGGTGTAAAGTCCGTATTTACCACTACGCTTACCGCACTAAAGAGCGCACTGGATGTGTTCCTAGGTCTGTTCGGGACAGACTGGCAGACGGTCTGGGGCAGTATCAAGAGCTTCTTCGAGACCGTGTGGAGCGGAATCAGCAGTTTCTTTTCAAACACAGTTTCCGCTATCCAGAGTGTGGCAACGACTGTATTTACAGCAGTTTCGAGTTTCTTTACGACTGTCCTTACGAGTATCCAGACGACCTTCAGCACCATCTGGACTGCGATTTCCACAGCAGTTTCTTCCGTGCTGAATACGATCCATACCACGGTGACAACTGTGTGGACGGCAATCTCGACCGCAATCTCTACGGTCATGAACTCCATCAGTACGACCATCACTTCGGTGTGGAATGGCATCTACAACACCATCAAGCCTCTGCTGGATGCGTTCAAATATCTGTTTGAGACCATCTGGCAGGCGATTCAGATCCTGATCGGCGCAGCACTGACTGCGATCCAGACGAAGATCACTTCTATCTGGAACGCCATCATCGCCTTTGTGACTCCGCTGCTGAGTGGGTTGCAGACGACTTTCTCTACGGTTTGGTCCGCAATCCAGACAGCTGTCTCTACGGTACTGACTGCGATCCAGACTGCCGTGACGACGGTATGGAATGCCATCGTGTCGTTCCTGTCTCCGCTGCTGACTGGCATTCAGACCCGGATGAGCACGGCATGGAATGGTATCAAGACGGTCATTTCGACTGTCCTTACTACGATCCAGTCCACGGTTTCGTCCATCTGGACTGCCATCAGCAGCAAGATCTCCGGTGTGGTAAATGGCATCAAATCGGTGGTTTCTTCCGGCTGGAATGCCATGAAATCCACAGTATCGTCCCTCAGTAACAGCATCAAAAGTGCGGCGACCACAGCCTTTAACTCCATGAAATCCGGGATTTCTTCTACGATCTCCGGTATCAAGTCCACCATCACGAATGGCTTTAACAGCACAGTTTCCTTTATCAAGGGTCTGGCTGGACAAGCATTTTCGTGGGGTTCGGACATGATCGGCAACATTGTGTCGGGTATCCAGTCGAGGATTCAGGATGTGGCAAGTGCCGTATCGGGAGTGGCGGACCGTATCCGTTCCTTTCTGCACTTCTCCGTGCCGGATGAAGGACCGTTGGCTGATATGGAAAGCTGGATGCCGGACTTCATGCAGGGACTGGCAAACGGTATCACGACCAACACCAGCCTTGTGACTGCGGCGGCAGAGAACCTGTCCACCACGCTGTCTACTTCCATCACCAACTCCATGAGGGGTGTGGAGCAGGCATACAGTAAGAGCTGGGCAGCCATCAGCCAGACGGTGAAAACCGGAACGGCAGGTGTAAGTGCCGCGATGAGATCCGCATGGAACTCCATTACGACCAGTACCACAAGCACCTGGAACAGTATCAAGACCACTATCCAGAACAGCTTCTCTGCGGTGAAATCCAATGTGACCTCTGCAACAGCGGCGGTCAAATCTTCCATGACCAGTGCATGGAATGCCGTGAAGTCGCTGACAACGACCAGCTGGAACGGCATCAAGAGCGTTATCAACACAGCATGGAACGGAATCAAGTCTCTGACTATTTCGGCGACCGCTTCTGTAAAATCGTCCATGGCAAGCGCATGGAACGCAGTGAAAACTCTGACGAACACTAGCTGGAATGGTATCAAGACGGTCATTACGACGGCGTGGAACAGTATCAAGTCTCTTACGACTTCTTCTGTCACGGCTGTCCGCAGTGCGGTTACAAGCGGCTGGAACACACTGAAATCCACCACGACCTCTGCTTTCAACAGCATCAAGTCCACGGTGTCTTCGGCAATGTCCGGTCTGCGCAGCACGGTTTCTTCTGGTGTTGCAAGTATCAGGAGCAGCTTTAACTCGCTCGGTTCGATTGCTTCTTCGGCATACCACTGGGGCGCAGATATCTGTTCCCAGATGGCGGCAGGTGTCCGGGCAGCGGCCGGTTCCGTGATCGCAGCGGCAGAAAATGTCGCAAGCAGGGTCAGAAGTCTGCTGCATTTCTCCGTGCCGGACGAAGGACCTCTGTCCGATGCAGACACCTATATGCCGGACTTCATGAAGCTGCTGGCGACCGGCATTAAGAAAAATGTCAAGTCGGTAGTGAAGGCTGTGCAGGGGCTTGCCGGGTCTATGAGCAGCAACCTGACAACCCCGGTAGATTCTCTGGGCGACTGGATGGATTCTGTGGTTGGCAGTTTTGCCACCACGATCAAGAGAAGCCAGAGCGGTATCGGCAGTGCTGCAAGGGATGTGGGCGGCGGTATCCAGTCCCAGCTGATGTCCGGGCTTTCCGGGCTGAAAACACAGTTCCAGCAACTCTGGACAGACCTGCAGGGCATCACCAAAACTGCAGTCGGCGGCATGAGCGATGAGGTGAAGCAGGGCTTTGCGGATATGAAGGATTCCATTGGAGAGCTGAGTTCTCAGACCAGTTCCCTTGGGAATGCGATCCGCAGCCTTGGCGATACCTTCAACTCGGATTTTCTAAAGAGTCTGGGCAACGGCATCAGCAAGGTTGGTGATACGGTCAATACAGTCACCGGCCTTGTGGACAAGCTCGGCTCCATGAAGAACACCATCGGAAACCTCGGTAATACCATGCAGAACCTCGGTAATGTCCTCGGTACAGAGAACGGTGGTGGTCTGCTGTCGAAGATCGGCAGTTTCCTGTCGAAGATTGGCAGTGCAGATGGCGGGCAGATCGTGTCAAAGTTTGGCAACCTGATCTCTGGGCTGACCTCCAAAATGGGCGGTCTGGGAGAAGGAATCTCCGGTATTGTCTCGAAGCTGGGAAGCCTTGGCTCCAGCGGTGGGGGAATCCTGTCGAATCTGGGCGGGCTGCTTTCCGGTGTAGTGTCGAAGATCGGCGGCTTAGGCGGCAGTCTTTCCGGTATTGTATCGTCTATCGGTTCTTCGCTGGGCGGTATTGCCGGGACAGTCGGCACAACGCTTTCCGGTCTGCTCGGTTCTGTCGGTACGACCGTATCTGGTTTGGCGGCAGGTGCGGGTACGGCCCTTGCAGGCGTAGCAAGCTCCGCAGGTGGTTTCCTCGCATCCGCAGGCACAGCACTTGCTGGCTTGGCGGGTCCCGCAGGTATCGCAGTGGCAGCGGTAGGTGGAATTGGCCTTGGGTTGAGAGCACTCTGGAAAAACTGTGATGGCTTCCGTGAGGGTGTCACAAATATCTGGAACAAGGTCACGTCGGTGTTCTCTAAGGGTGTGTCGGCCATCAAGAACGGTATCTCCAATGCGGCTTCTGCTATTGGCAACGTGGCTTCGTCTATTTGGGGCGGTATCAAGAACGTGGCTTCCTCGGCGGTCAGCTGGGGCAAAGACATCGTTGGCGGTATCGCCGGAGGTATCAAAAAGGGCGTCAGCTGGGTCGGCAATGCGGTCAAGAGTGTGGCAAGCGGTATCCGCTCGTTCCTGCACTTCTCGGTACCGGATGAAGGACCTCTGGCAGATGCGGACACCTATATGCCGGACTTCATGAAGCTGCTTTCCGGCGGCATCAAGAAAGGCGAAGGCAGTCTGATCAGCCAGATCAAGTCGATGGCAGCAAAGGTACAGCAGGGAATTGAGGGCATCAGTTCCTTCAGCCTGCCGGAACTGACCTTGCCGCACTTCGATGGCTCTGGCTGGAACTTCCCGCAGGCAGCTCTGGCCGGAGGCGGTACCACCCGGACGACCAACCTTGGCGGCGTATATATCACGGTCAATGGCTATAACGCCCGGAACGATGATGAACTGGCACAGACTGTTGCCGATAAGATCAACGGCATGATCCACGAGGATGATTCGGTGTTCAAGTAAAGGAGGAGATGCGTATGGGCTACAACGCCCCAAAGCAGACAGTATCACAGTTTCAGTTAAAAGGAAGATACGCCAGACAGTATCTGTCCTTTGCAGGGAAGTCTAGCAAGGACTTCCTTTTATATTTGTCTGGCCCGGGTGTATATGATTCCCCGGCAGCGGATGTGGAGAGTACTTCTGTGCCGGGCAGAAACGGGGACATTATCACAGAGAATGCAAGGACAGGCAGACGCAGATATCAGAACGTGGATATCAAATACAAGGCTTTCTTCTTCAATGGTTTGCCTGCCAAGACTGCTGCAGTCAAGGCGTGGCTGCTTTCGCCAGTGGGATATCAGAAGCTGCAGGATACCTACGACCCGGATTTCTTCCGGATGGCAGTCTGCAAGGATGCCCTGGAATTCGATGTGACAGCCCAGAAAGCCGCTGAGATGGAACTTACCTTCAATTGTAAGCCCCAGCGTTGGAGCGTGGATGGGCAGAGGGTGATCCAGCTGGATGGCAGGTCGACCTTAAAGAATCCCTTCGCTTTTCCGGCACAGCCCATCTTCAAGGTCTACGGAGATTCTGGCGGCGAACTGTATGTGGGTGAAGAGAAGATCACCATCCACAGCATCAAGGATTACGTGCTGCTCAACTGTGAAACGCACAATGCTTATAATGCCTCCGGATTCTGCAACGAGACCATCCTTTCAGAGGATTTCCCGGAACTGCCGGAGGGAAAGACACAGATCACATGGACAGGCGGTATCACAGCGGTGGAGGTGACTCCTCGCTGGTGGACGCTGTAAGAGGGAGGTGCTGCCAGTGATCCCATGTTTATATGCATCAACAGAGATGAAGTTCAATCACAACGGCATCGGAAAGCTGGCAGACGCACAATCCTGCACCGTGACTGAAAAGAGGAACGGCAGCTATGAGCTGAAGCTGGTCTGTCCGGCAGATGGCATTCATGCGGAAATGTTGGAGGAAGGGAATATCATCCTTGCCAAGCCATCCGATACCATGCAGCCTCAGCCGTTCCGAATCTACAAGATTACGACTCCGATTGATGGCAAGCTGGAAGTGCAGGCACGGCATATTTCCTACCAGCTCAACTTTATCACGGTATCGCCGTTTTCAGTGACCGGCTGTGTCGGGGCAATGCGGGGGCTGAAAAGCCATGCGGCTTCTGACTGTCCGTTTAATGTCTGGGCGGATGTGGAATCCAGTGCAACCTTTACGTTGGGAGTTCCATCCTCCTTCCGAAACTGCCTTGGAGGTATGGCCGGGTCAGTTCTGGATGTTTTTGGCGGTGAGTTCGAGTGGGACCGGTATACGGTCAAGTTCCATAAGGCCAGAGGTGCCGATCATAACGTCCACATCATCTACGGTAAGAACCTGACGGATTTCAAGATGGAAAAGTCCATCGAGAACACGATTACAGGGGTGCATCCGTACTGGGTAGACAACGAAACGCAGGCAGTCATGGAACTGCCGGAGAAGGTGGTGCTGCAAAGCAAACGGTCGATCCCCTACCAGAAGATCACCGTGCTGGATTGTACCAGCAATTTTCAGGAAAAGCCGAGTGAAGCGGCACTTCGGGAATACGCACAGAACTATATCGACACCACGGACTTAACAGAGCCGGAGATCGATATCAAGATCGACTTTTTACAGCTCTGGAATACGCCGGGGTATGAGGACATTGTGGAAGCAGAGCGTGTTTCCCTTTGCGATACGGTCCATGTGTTTATCTCAAAGCTGGGAATCGAAGTCAGTTCCAAAGTCACCGAAACCGAGTATGACACGCTGCTGGAACGCTATAACAGCATCACGCTTTCAAACTCCACGGTTAGCAGCCGGAATTCCTCCCTGACTGGTTCGCTCAACAGTATCCGGAATACAGCGACGATTGCCTACGACACTGCCGTCCGTGCGGAGACTGCAGTTGGGGAGCAGGTCGGTGGAATCACAGCGTCTATCATTTATGACGGTGCGCTTTTTGCTGCGCTGTTTGGACTGCATTATAAAAATGAAACTGACAGTAAGGGAAACACGACCCGGTATGCATTCAATGCGGCGACTTTGAAACAGTCAACGGTCGCATGGAAGAACAGCTCTGCCGGGTTGTTTGTATCCACGGATGGCGGAAAGACGTGGGGCTATGGCTGGGAATCGGATGACACCGCAGTAGAAACAGCGATCCTGCTGGAACAGACCCTCAAGGAACTGGATGACCGATACAAGAAAGCTGCGGAGCTTTCCGAAGAGTTGCTGAAAGAGCTGGATGAGCGGTATAAGACGGCAACAGCACTTTCTTCCGAACTCCAAGAGCAGCTGGATCAGCGGTATGAAACTGCAAAGAAGCTATCCAAGGAACTGTATGGGGAATTGGACAGACGGTATGGAAGTGCCACGACACTCTCGGAAGCACTGCAAAAGGAATTGGATGAGAGATACAGCGTGGCAAAGAAGTTGTCGAAAGATGTCGAAAAAGAACTGGATAAAAAGTATCAGCCGAGTATCCCAGTATCGGAAACCGCACCAGAGGAGCCGGGGAACGATGCATTGTGGGTCGATAAGAAGAATCTGCGGCTGAAACTGTGGGATGGAGAAAACTGGCGGACTGTTGGATATGAGCCAGAAGACCCAAAAGAACCAGAGAAACCAGTAGAGCCAGAAGAACCGGACAACACCGGGCAGGGAGGAGGCGAAAGCGATGGCAGTAAGGAGGAAACAGATAGTGGAAACACAGACACAGGAAGCACAGGAGATGGCAGCGACAACAGCGAAACCAGTCAGGATCTTTCAGGAGATTGAACTGTCCTTCACGGAAAATCTGATCCCGGTGCAGATTCCGGTCAAACAGTTTGACAATCAGGCACGAAAAGTCAGATGCCGACTATATCAGAATTCGGTGGAATATGTTGTGCAGGAAGGTACCATCGTCAGCTATTCGGGTACAAGGCCAGATGGAGCGGTATTCCAGTATTCCAGCGAATCCAGACCGGAGCTTGTGTTTGTGGATTCCGGTACGATCATTCTGACCGTCACTTCTTTTATGACGGAAGTGTATGGCCGTTTTCCAATTGACATTTACCTTCTTTCTGATGATGGGGATGTACTGGGAATGTTCAACCTGACGCTGAACGTGGCACGGGCAGCAATCACGAACCGGAAGATTGCAACGCTGACCTATAAGCAGTGCGTGGATGCAACGATGTCTGGCATTCAAGGTTTTTATATTTCCGAGGATGGATATCTCGTCATGGAGTCGGACGATGAACTGGGCCTGATGAAAGGTTCCTATTCCAGCACGATGGAAAAAGTGGCAGCAGATGTGTATGAGAAGATGGTCAACAGCTCCATTGACGGAAACGGCTATCTGAATTTTCAGTCCTGGGATGATCTGGGGCTGGTGTTTTCTTTGGATGAAGAATCACAGCTGGTCGTCCAGTATGGAGAAGAAAAAGAACAATGATGCCGGAAATCCGGTAGGAAGGAGATACAATGGGAGAATTTCTTGGAAAGAGAGTCATTCCCCGGCATGAGGGAGACTGGGACAAGGCGAGAAGTTATGAACCGCTGATGATCGTCCTTGACCCGGAAACGGGGGATGGTTATATCAGCCGGTATGATGTTCCCGCCGGTACGCGGCTCACAAACGAGCACTACTGGGCAAGGTGCAATCATTTCAATGCCCAGATGCACCGTCTGGAAACGGATGTGGCAGAAGATGTGGAAGGAATGCACACAGACCTTGCCAATACGAAGTCAGCAATGAGTGAGGAACTTTCGCAGACCCATCAGAAAATGGCAGAGGAACTCTCAGAAACAGAGAACCGGATGGGTGAAAAGGTAACTGCTGCAACGTCTGCCATGAAAGACACACAGAACAGCATGGATGCGGCAGTTGCCCAGATGAATAAACGTCTGGATGCAAATGTGACGGCATCCACGGACAGCAAGGCGGACTATGCCGCAGAACTGGTGGATACCAGAGTGGACAGCGAAGGAACTACCTATCCGAGTGCCGGGGAAGCCATCCGCAGCATTACGGCAGGTTTGGCAAGAAAAATTGTTCCAGCAGAAATGGGAACTGCATACCGGAATGAGAATACTGTTCAGAATAGTATGGAAGGTGCAGCTGTTCACTGCCTGGTTCATCATGTTTCTGGTTATACGGGAACCTTTCTCGGCTTTTTCGGCCCCTATGAAGAGTGCAAAGAAAAGTCGTTCCGGGTCGTTATTCAGAGCAATCAGGTGCCGTATGAAGGACAGGCTATCATTACAAATTCTCCGAATGCATGGGGCAGCGACAATGGAAAGGTTGGCTGTGTAGCTCTCGGTGCTGTAAAGCTGAATGAGGAAAATGGCTATTTGGCAGCGTTTGATCTGGATTTTTCCGAAAGCCGCTGGGAAGAATTTGTGACGAAGTACACGGTATCCAGAAAACTCTATTTCTGTATCCGCAGGGAAAAAGCTACTGCACAGGACAGTGAGTTTTATGTGTATGCGTATGAAACAACAGATGTCAAGGATTTTGGCTGGAAATATGTTTCTGAGCATGACTGTCTGCGGATTCTGGAGCAGGAAATCATCAATGCCAGAGCCGGAGAGGCATCCCTGCCACAGCTTTTGCGGGCGCACGAGGCAATCCTGAAAGAGGTGACGGACTGTCATACAGATTCTGCAGGTGTGGAATACGACAGCCTGGCTGAGCGTTTGAAACTGATCGATGCAATGGCAGCACCAAGGCTGCCGGTATCCTATTTTTTTGGACCGAGGGACAATACGAATGGCGTATTGTCAAAAGGTGTGACAGGAGCAGAGGTGGATGGTCAGAATGTGGTATTCAAGTTTGACCATGCTGCCTATGTGACACAGTATGAAAAGCTCCAATGGTCATCTCTGCATTTTGCTTACTGCATTTCCTATGAGCAGATGATGAAGCTGAAACGGCTGGACCGGCTGTATTTGGAACTGACTCTGGAGGGCATCGGACCGGAAGGAAACAAGGAGCTTGAAGGGGCAGAAGTGAAAGTTCGCTTTTATGTCAACAGTATTGGAAGCTGGGCATCCACGGTCACCCCGATTATTACCACATCCGTTACGGTCGGCTCTCGGATATTTTGCCCTCTGGAACAGGAGATGGTGGAAAAAGTTATTGCACTGGGGAAACCGCTGTATATCGTTTTCGCAGGCAGTTTTCTGAATGACAAAATCGTAGAAAATCTGGGACAGATCCAGTTGACAACCTCTATTGTAAACCAGCAGTCCTTCATTGCCCGGTCACGGTTTATAAGCCGTGCAGACCATGCAGAAACAGCGACATTTGCTAACGAAGCCGGAAGTGCTACCCATGCAAAGGAGGCTGAGAGTGCAGAGGAAGCCGGGTATGCCGGAAGCGCCGGGAGTGCAGTCGTTGCAGATAACTTCTTTATGGTGCCGGCAGACGAACTTTTGAATCAAGAGAAGGTACGTTACTCTCCGGGAATGGATACGCTGCAATACCCGGAACAATATCCGTATGCTTATCGCTATGGGTTTCAGAGTACCGGCAATCGAGCAAGTGCGAAGATCAATGGAACTGGATTTGACCAAGTGGTCGAGTTTCATATCGGTCTGAGTAAAGAATCAGACCAAACGCACAATCAGGGGTATAAAAAAGATATTTCCGGTATGATTTCGTTTGATGATATGCTTCGGAAGTTCAGGGAGGGATATCAATACTGTTATCTGTGTGAAATTGAGGAATGTGAGGACCATCCGGAAGGTGTTCAGGGTGGTGCGTATGATAACCGGCTGTTGATCGCCTATTATCTGGACGGCAAGTTTACCAATCCAATCAATGTCGCACCCGTATTGAAGCGTACCATTTACGGAAACCGCAGGATGTATGTCTGGAAGTTTGCTTTCACGCAGGAAATTCTGGATGTGATTCAGGCACAGGAAGCGGCAGGAACTTTTAAGACAGGATGGTTTGGTATCTGGAATACGCTGAAATATTCTGGTGAGAAACCAGTCGAGTGGACTCCGAAATGGTACTGGCAGGATATTGTTTTCACAGATGATCATTTTTCGGCAGACGAAGTGGCAACCTATTTCCAGAGCAAATACACTTATTGGGGTTCCTATGTGAACCATGGGAAACTGAAAGAGCGATTTGCAAGACTGGATTCTTCTATGGAACAGATGGCAGCAGATGCGGAAAAAACGGGAAACAATGTGAAGAAAGTGGAAGAAACGGTGAACAGTCAGGAAGAAAGGATTAAGAAGCTGGAAAAATCGTCAACGGCACTGACCGGCATTGTTTGCTGGGGCGATTCCCTTACAGCAGGAGGTGGATGGACATCCACTCTTCAGAAGCTGTCCGGGATTCCGGTCTACAACGGCGGTACCGGTGGCGAGAATGCCAGAACGATTGCAGCCCGTCAGGGAGCTGATGTGATGCTGGTCAATAATATCACGATCCCGGCCGCCTGTGAGCCGGTAACTATCGCTGTGCGAAAAACAGATTCTGGTATTTTGACCGAGGAGGGCCATAAGGTGACACCGCTTTTACAGGGTGGAGTCCATGTCAATCCGGTCAAGATCGGTGAGGTGGAAGGTACACTCCGTTGGACGGGTACGAACTATGCTGACACCAATGGCATCTGGACGTTTACGCGTTCTGTCGCTGGTGAAGCAGTCACAATCAAGCGTCCGACTGCGGTCCGTACTGCATTTGACCGGCTGCACAATCAGGCTTCCGAGGTGATGATCCTTTTCATAGGCCAGAACGGAGGATATACAGACCTTACAGACCTGATCCGGATGCATCAGCAGATGATTAGCCACTTCAAGGGAAAGGAATATCTGGTACTTGGGTTGTCGTCCGGAACGGAAAGCCAGCGTGCAGAATACGAAAAGCAGATGAAGCAGGCGTTTGGCAGACGTTTCGTCAGCCTCAGAGAGTATTTGGCCCATCCGGTGTACGACACGGATGGCAAGACAATCATCAGCTGTTATGGTCTGGACGATGCCGGACTTGATCCCACGGATGCGGACATCGAGCGTATCAAACTGGGACAGGTTCCGCAGACACTGCTGGCAGATTCCGTTCATTACACAGCTGCAACCAAGACGGTCATCGGAACTATGCTATATAAGAAGATGATCGAACTTGGAATTTTGGAACAGTAAGAGAAAGGACACTAAAATGAAGAAAAAACGGTATATCGAAAAAATGTTCGGGGGGGGGGGTAAAACCTGACCGCCATAAGAAAAGAACTCCTCCATGACCGGGTGACTATCCGAAACTGTTATGAGGACAGCCGGATAAATACCGGCAGGAAGGAGATTTTTTATGGGAACTTTTAAGGGTAAGCGGATCATTCCGAAACACGATGGAGTATGGGATCAGAAAAAGGAATATGAAGAACTGACAATCGTTCTGGACGCGGAAAGTGGGGATGGTTATATCTCCAGAAAGCCAGTTCCGGCAGGTACAGTGCTGTCCGATACGGATTATTGGAGCTTGTGCAGTCATTTCAATGCCCAGATGCACAGACTGGAAACGGATGTTGCAGAAGATGTGGAAGGAATGCACAGGGATCTTTCGGAGACGAAAGCATCCATGAGCAAAGAAGTATCGGAAGCAGAGAGCCGGGTAAACACCAAAGTATCCGATGCACAGTCTGCCATGCAGAAAACAGAAGATGCCATGAACACAGCTGTGGAACAGATGAATAAGCGGCTGGATGCAAACGTGACAGCTTCTACAGACGCTAAGGCTGATTATGCGGCAGAACTGGTCGATGTCCGGGTTGGACAGGACGGAACGGTGTATCCCTCCGCAGGAGAGGCAATCCGTGGGCAATACAGTCAGGCTGTGGAGAATGGGATCACCGGAGCAAAGCTGGCACTTGCCGGTTCCAATGGTAATCTGGGTGAGGTGTTCCCAAAGGCCGCGATGCCGGCTCTGTTGGGAGCTAAATGTGAAGCAGGAGAATTTCTGGATTACCGGATCACGGGGACGACGGATTACGGTCAGTTCTACCATCGTTTTACCAATATGCTGATGGGCAAATTCCGAAAATATCTGTTCATCTCCAAGATTCGGGAGATTTCCGGCTCCTGTGCCGGTGTGAGCTGCTACCAGTACGATTCCAAAGGTACAAATCTGAATACTCATGTGATGAAGGTGGTAAGAGTTGCCCACGGAAATGAAATCTATGTGGTATTTTTCGGAGAGATTCTGGAGAATGCATACAGGCTGGATATTTCTCCGTGTGTTGCAAGGAATGATGCTGTAGTGGAGTGTGACGGCAGATGTGTCCTACTGGATGTGACGGGACAGAGTGATGATGAACTGCAGAAAGTTCTGTCACTGATCAGCAGCAGTCCGGTTGAGGACAGCATCCTTCAGTATTATGACACATGGGGCATTGCCGGAAAAGTCATGAGCGTTCCGTATGCAGACAGAACCGGCATTTCAGACCAGACACGGGAAATGCTGGGCAATGTAGCATATGGATGCCCTGTCTTTTCTGAAATGATTCCTTTCTCCAGCAAGTTTCAGGAAAAGGACACAATGTATGCGTGGGCAAAGGCTGCCGTGACCCGCAACGAAGACTGGGGCGTGTTCGGCGGAGTACGGCTGAGTGGTCTGGCTGCCGGGAAGTATCTTGTCTTTGGCAGGGTGGAATCTGTAGAAACGGATGACACACAGCTAGGAGAGGTATCCATTGGCATCATCGAACCGGGTATTCCAAACTGGGCAAAACGTGTGCCGTGTGGAACACTGAACAAAGCAACGCTTCCGTTTCAAATGAATCTGGTTTACGAATATGCCGGTGGAAAGGATAATCTGAATTTTGCGGTGCAGTTGACGGGTTCCAATTACACTTCCTTTGTTGTGACCATGTGGGTGCTGAACGTGACTGGGCTTTCCAATGAGGAGATTGAGGCACTCAGTCACAGCAGCATAACGGAACGTGCCTCCGCTGTGAAGAATGCGACACACGCCATTCTTACAGAAAAAGCGGAAGTGGCAGTAAAAGCGGATCATGCTGAAAAAGCGGAGACAGCGAAAAAGGCAGATCATGCAGTGGCATCTGATACCGCAGAGAAAGCTGTTGCTGCCGGATATGCGGAACTGTCCGGTAGCTGGAAAGGGAAGAAGGCTCTGGTCATTGGTGACAGCATTACGGCGGCTGGAAAATGGCAGAAGAAGCTGGAAGAATTGCTCGGTATGAATGTTGCTACCCATGCAAAGGGCGGTATCGGAATCCTTCGGATGACGGACGGTGACAACGGTCTGGATGGAACGTACAATGCAGAAACGGATAAGAATGGTGTCCTGCGGCCGCTGATGGCCGCTGACGTGGAAGGTGTCAGCCTGATCATTGTGCTGCCGGCCTACAACGAAAGAGCAACGGTACTCGGTTCGGTAGGAGACTGCTACCCGGAAAAGGAGACTATCTGTGGTCGAATCCAGTATCTTCTGAATCGCATCTATGAAGAACTGGAGGATGCCGGGAATCTGCTCTGTCATGTGCTGGTGGCAACGCCGCATTGTGCGGGCAAATATCCGTATGTGGATGCAGACGGATACGAAGAATATCCGACCGGAACTGGCCAGACAATGGAAAAACTGTCAGATACGATCAAGACTGTGGCGCAGGCAAATAATGTGGCAGTCTGTGATCTCTGGCATGAGAGTGGGATCAACCGCAGGACTTGGAGTGTCTTTGGCGCACAGAAGAATGCTGTGAACGAGCAGTATGCCAAATATCAGCTGGATGCATCCGGCAGGGTGGTTGGAAGTGTACCACAGCGGTATGTGAACGGACAGTCCTATTATCAGAAGCGGAATGGCAGCATTATTCTGGAAAAATATACGGAATCTTCGCCGTATCCGTTTAATGGCGACCAGCTCCATTGCAGTACGGAAGGCTACGCCAGAATCGGAGAATGTGTGGTAGGATCTGTAATCCGTGCATTCGGAAAATAAATTTCCACTGATTTTCACGCAAAGTGTCTGTTATTTGCTGTGAAACAGTGTTCATTATAGAAGGAGTATTTTTTCGTAAGGGCGGCAGAGATACCGCCTGTTTTTTATGCCCAAAAGGGCTGGAAAGGACAAGATTATGCAGAATGTGATCGATAAGATTGAGTGGATGTTCGCAGGTCTGGGTGGTTTCCTGGGCTGGTTCTTCGGTGGATTTGATGGCTTCCTCTATGCACTGGTGGTGTTTGTGGTCTGCGACTACTTCACCGGAGTGCTGGCAGCAGCCATCAAGCATGAACTTTCTTCTGAAGTTGGCTTTAAGGGTATTGCCAAGAAGGTGTGTATCTTCGTACTGGTTGGCATTGCTAACATCATTGATACGCAGATTCTTCAGAACGGTGCGGCCATCAGAACTGCTGTTGTGTTTTTCTATTTGGCAAATGAGGGTCTGAGCTGCCTCGAAAATGCGGCTGTCATTGGCCTTCCGGTGCCGGATAAGCTGAAGGAGATGCTGGCACAGCTGAAGGAAGAAAAGAGCGACAAGCAGAACAAAGAGTAAGGAAAACGGGGAGAGGTGATGAGTCTCTCCCTCATTAGTAGGAGGAAAGCAATATGAGTAAGAAAGAGTATCCCGCAAAGCTGACAAACGGCTATTATCGTGTGCGTGAAGTCTGGGAAGATGAGGCATCCCAGTTGGGAGCGTACCGTCTGCTGGCGAATGCAAAAGCCAAGTGTGATGAAAACCCCGGCAGCCGTGTGTTCGACAATGACGGCAACGTGATTTATCCGGAAGAGGCTGTACCAGATACTGGTGCAGATGAGAGTGAAGAGAAAGCAGTCGTGGACGATATCCCGGAAGAAAAGCCAGAAACCACAGTCCCTGTGGAAGATACCCCAGCGGAGAAAGAAGCAGAGGCTGAAGTGGATGAGAACGAGTTCCCGACTGCAGAGGAGCTTCCGGCAACCATTGCCTACGGCAAACTCAAGACCCTCATGAATATTCGGGAAATGCCGGACACTGGCGCAGAAGTCGTGACCGTTTACAAAAGGAACACACTGATTGAAATCGTGGAATTCTGTGCGGGCTGGCTGAAAATAAAGTGCCCGGAAGCGGTGAGTGGTTTGGCCTACGTTCTTAACAGTGCGGATACCTATGCCTTCACAGCCAGCAAGATCTATACTGTGGTTCCCGGTGATAATCTCTGGAAGATCGCAGAAAGGGAACTGGGGAGTGGCAGCCGCTGTGCAGATCTCCGTGTGCTGAATGGGCTGACTTCCAACGCTATCCGGGTCGGTATGAAACTGCTGATTCCGTAACAACCAAATAACCACAGCACGAGGTTCAGAGTGATCTGGGCCTCAATTTTTTTAGAAGGAGGAAATCATTATGGGATATACCAATAGTCCACTCGTTGTTTACACCAAGCTCTCTCCGAACCATTCCGGTCAGAGGACACACAGCATCGACCGCATTACGCCGCATTGTGTGGTCGGTCAGCTTTCTGCGGAAAGCATCTGCGGCTGTTTTACCAGTACGAGCCGTCAGGCAAGTTGCAACTACGGTATCGGTACAGATGGCCGTGTGTCGCTTTGTGTCGAGGAAAAGAACCGCAGCTGGTGTTCGTCCAGCAATGCCAATGACCAGAGGGCGGTCACCATCGAATGTGCCAGCGATATGAATGAGCCGTATGCCATGAACAGTGCGGTGTACAGTTCACTCATTAAGCTCTGTACCGATATCTGCCGACGAAACGGCAAGAAAAAACTTCTGTGGCTGGGAGATAAGAATAAAACTCTCAATTATGTACCTGCCGCAGACGAGATGGTTCTGACAGTTCACCGCTGGTTTGCAAACAAAAGCTGCCCTGGAAACTGGCTGTATGCCCGTCTTGGTGATCTGGCCGCAAAGGTGACTGCAGCACTGGGCGGTTCATCCTCATCTGGCATGCAGGCTTCTTCACTGAAAAATCTTTCTGAAGCAGAAGCAGTTGCAAAGATCGGTCCGCTGTTTACTGCGAACCAGAAAACCACTGGCATTCTTGCTTGCGTGTCAATGGCTCAGTTCATTCTTGAGTCCGGCTACGGTAAATCTGAGCTGGCACAGAATGCTAATAACTGCTTTGGCATGAAGACTTCGCTTTCCGGGAACAGCTGGAGCGGCAGCAGTTGGGATGGCAAGTCTGTCTATACCAAGAAAACACAGGAGCAGAATGATGATGGCTCGATGGTCACGATCACAGCCGACTTCCGAAAGTACAGTTGTGTGGAGGATTCCATTACCGACCATGCCGCATATCTGCTCGGTGCGATGAACGGCAGTAAGAAACGCTATGAAGGTCTGGCCGGCTGCACGGATTACAAGAAAGCGGTACAGCTGATCAAAGATGGTGGTTATGCGACCAGCCACACTTATGTACAGAATCTTTGCAGTATCATCGAGCGTTGGAACCTTACGCAGTATGATGTGGCAAAGGCTTCTGAGGGTACGGTTATCTCCGGCTGGTACCGTGTCCGCAAAAGCTGGCAGAATGCGGCTTCTCAGAAGGGTGCTTTCCATGATCTGGCTTACGCAAAGCAGTGTGCGGATGTCAATCCGGGCTATTTCGTTTATGATCCGGCGGGTAAGGCAGTCTACCCGGAAGTTAAGGCAAACTGCCCGTATGCGGTACGGGTTTCAATCAGTGACCTTAATATTCGTAAGGGACCTGGTACGAACTATGCTAAGACCGGGCAGTACACTGGAAAAGGCGTATTTACAATTGTAGAGGAAGCAGATGGTGAGGGAGCAACCCGTTGGGGGCTGCTGAAGGCCTATGCCGGTAAGCGTAATGGCTGGATCAGCCTTGATTTTGCCAAGAAACTGTAAGAGATACGGCTCTGTCTTTTCAGGCAGGGCCTTTACATATTGAATGGTGCAGATAGGACAATAATCGGGTGGATTATTCTCCGTCTTTCTGCAGCGAATTTACTTGATAATATCACGCAGTAGAGGGAATATGTGACTGCCCGAAGAGAAAAGCAGATGGGCGGAAAGGAGAGAACAAGATGAGTACAGCAAATGATTTTTTGCAGAAACTGCAGAGCGCAACGGTCAAAAGTACCGTACAGCAGAAACAGAAAAGCCGCCCGAATGCTTCAGCAGCCGAGCTTTCAAAGATGTTGATGGCGGTGACTGGACAGAGCGAATCTGTTCTGCCGGAAATTACATCTGTGACCCAGATGCCTGTGCCGGAAAAGAAATCCCATGAAGCGGTGAAGGAAAAAAGTGGTGCAGCTGACCTCTCTGAAAAGAAGGCGGCTGCATCTTCTTTTTTGCAGGAAAGCGTTGTGCGCCAAGAGATGTCTACCCAACAAAAAGAGAAAAAGACAAAGTTGCCGTTATCCGAATCCAAGGAAAACGGAGATGCCGGAATTGCTTCCCTGATTCAGAAGGCGCTGGCTGTAAAGGAGAAAATGCAGCAAGCAGTTCCTGTTATGGAACGGGTCGGTGGGTTGAGAAGTGAGTTCGAGGCGGTATTCCAACCACAGGCAGAAGCAATGAAAGAAGAAAATGGATTTATTTCCACAGCTTCTTTTCGCAGGACAAAGGAAAAGGAAGGGCATCTGAACGTAGCCGCTTACATTCGAGTTTCCACTGATTCCAGTGACCAGGAAAACTCCTACGAAACGCAGGAACGGTATTTCCATCAGCTGATCGAAAACAATCCAGACTGGAATCCAATCGGGGTTTACTCCGATTATGGAATTTCAGGAACGGTCAAGGATAAGCGTGTTGGATTCAAAAGACTTCTGCGGCATTGCAGGGAAGGGAAAATAGACCGTATTGTATGCAAGTCGATTTCCCGTTTCTCCAGAAATACGGCGGATTTTATGACCGCCCTTAATATTTTGCATGACAACAATGTGACGATCCTTTTTGAGAAAGAAAATCTGGACACAGCTGATCCGACCAGTGATTTCATTCTTACGACACTTGCGGCGATTGCCCAGGAAGAAAGCCGGAGTATTTCCAGAAACATCAATCTTGGAAATAAGATGCGCTATCCGAGAGGTGAGGTAAAGAACATGGTCATATATGGGTATCGCTACAATGGAAAGATGGTCACGACAGAAAGTGGATATCAGTATAGGGATATCGAAATTGTGGAAGAAGAAGCAAAAATCGTGCGCCGGATTTTTCAGGAAGTGGCAGAGGGTACTGCCTATACAGATGTTGCCAGAGGTTTGAATTATGACCGGATTCCAGCTCCTGAGACCGTGGCGGTCAAAGCCAGAAAAAAGAACTCAAAGAAAGGACAGCTGAACAGTGATCTGGAAGAAGGATGGACTGGAAGGATTATTTCTCAGATGATACAAAGGGAACGATATACAGGAGCTGTCCTGATCCAGAAAAAATACACCGTGGACTTTCTGAACCATAACATCCAGCGGAATAATGGAGAACTTCCGCAGTATTTGGTGAAGAACCACCATCCGGCGATCATTGACGAAGAACTGTTTGAAACTGTTCAGGAAATCCGCAGAGCCAATGCCGCCAAAAAAGAGAAGGGAGTAAAGAAAGGATCAAAGCCATTCTCAGGAAGGATTTTGTGTGGGGAATGCGGCAGGTTTTTCCGTGTGAGAAATTCCAAGTACTATCCGGTCTGGTTTTGTCCAACAGCGGAAATCTACAATGGAAAGAGAATCTGCCACACCGAGAGAGTTTATGAAGAGCAGATTGTGAGGGCTTTCCGCAAGGCGATCATTGAGCGGTTCCGGCTGAGCGCACAGCCCATCCACGATAATGTGGAAGTGGCGGACATCATGAGCGGCCGTTACGGAGAGCAGTTTGAAGGTTTTACAAAGGAAGCTGATGACTTTGTTCCACAGATGATCAAAAGGCTGGAAAACATCCAGCATACCGACTTTATGGAACGGGACCGTGCTTTTTACAAACGGCAGATTGCCACCCTTCAGATTGGAATGGAAAGCAGCGGGAAAAAACTGCGTCTTCTGGAAAGCCAGAACGATGTGATGCAGACCAGACGGGAGCTGCTGGGAGATGAGAGCATCGACGAGGCAGTCATTCAGAGCAATGCTGAGAAAATCAGACGGCTGAAAGAAAAACTTGACCGGGATATGGATGAGAAAAAGCATCTGGAAGAACGGCTGGAGTATCTGGAAGGGTACTGGGAGGATTTGGAGAATGACCACGAGAGAAGAGAACGGGCAATTGAATGGATGAAGGAACTTCCGAAAGGAAGGGATGGCGTGGTGCAGTTTTTGAATGGAGTGACCTCAGATTACTGCAAGGCATTTGTCCTTTCTATTACGGTTCATTCCCCGTTGAACTATACGGTTCACTGGTATGATGATACAAGGACAGAGGTTGTCATGTACAGTAATATAGAAGATTACCGGTATACGGCATCTTATTTTGACGGACAGGCCATGCGGGATAACTGCTACCGGAAAAAATATGTAAAGAAAGGGTGAGGAAAAATGTCAGAAGTTTTACGATTGATAAAGGAAGCGACGGCTCAAAAGGCTGCCCAGGAAAAGCCGAAGGGGTTAAGGGTGGCAGCTTACTGCAGAGTGTCCACAGATTCAGATGAACAGAAAACGTCCTACCGGACCCAGAAGGCATTCTACACGGATATGATACAGCGGCATCCGGGCTGGACATTCGCAGGAATTTATGCGGATGAGGGAATCACCGGAACAAGCCGCCTGCACAGGGATGAGTTCAACCAGATGCTGGAGGATGCGAGAAATGGGAAAATCGATTTAATAGTCACAAAATCCATATCGAGATTCGCAAGGAATACCGTGGACACCCTCGACTGCGCAAGACAGCTGAAACAGCTGACACCTCCTGTGGGCATCTTTTTTGAAAAGGAAAACATCAACACTCTGGATTCCACCAGTGAGGTGATCCTGACCATTTACTCTGCACTTGCCCAGGAAGAAAGCCATTCCATTTCGGATAACATCCACTGGTCTTATCAGAAGCGGTTCCAGGAAGGGAAGCCGATGGTCCATCTAAGCCGGATGATCGGGTATGACAAAGGGGAAAACGGAGAATGGATCATCAATGAAGAGCAGGCAGAACCGGTACGATACCTTTTTCGGAGATATGCTTGCGGAGCTGGCCGTGCAACCATTATCAACGAGATGAATGAGCGAGGCTGGAAAACGGTATCTGGCGCGGACTGGAACCCCAGCAGTTTCTCGAATGTGATTCTAAATGAGAAATATGTGGGCGATTTGGAAATGCAGAAATATGTGACCAGCAATTTCCTTACCCATAAGGCGGTTCCGAACAGAGGGCAGTTTCCAAAGTATTACATCAAGGACCACCACACACCGATCATCGACCGGGCAACCTGGTTGATCGTGCAAAGTGAAATGAAACGGAGGCCACCGCTACTAAGCCGTGATCCTCTCAATATCTGCTATGTAAACCTTTCGTGTCCAGCGTGTGGAAAGACGATGGTCCACAAGAGGAGAAAGATTGCCGCATACTGGGTGGATGCAGAGTCCATTGAAGATACCAAGGAACGGCAGGGACTTGCGATTTATGGTGTTGGGAAGATGCGCTGTTCGGATAAAGACTGCACAGAGGAGCTTTATGAGGTCGCTATTGAACAAGGCTTTATGGAGATGCTTTACCGCTTGAAACGGGATTACGAGGAAAACAAAGAGCAGTCGGAGCTGGCGGTCAAATACCGTGAATGCCAGAGGGAGCCGGAAGACCATTCAGGACGGATTTTGGAACTCAGGGAACTGCTTCAGAAGCTGGAACAGGAATGTAAACGCCTTATGAAAAAGCAGATGGAAGCACAGAAGAAAATGGCAGAGCAGGAACGGGTTTTCCTGCAGGAGAGCTTACAGGAGTCCATTCGGGATGGGAGCATTCAGATGGACGCTATTATGGAGGGGATGGATCAACAGCGTGTGGATGGTGTTTACACACCTGCGGCCGGAAGTGCCGAGGCAATGTATGATGAACTGCTGAAGGATATTCTGAAGCGGAAAGAAGAACTGGAAAACGAACTACACATTTTGGAAGAAAGCAGTGAAGGCGGCATCATCCTGAAAAAAAGGTACGAATATTTTCTGGAGGAACTGCTGGCCCTGCCGGAGCAAAATCGCTATGGACAGAAGCTGGTGGTGCATGGTCTGGATGATAAAGAACCGCAGTGGACGGAATCGGGTGTGTTCTTGAGTACACCGGATATGCTAACCTTCAGCCGGGAAATGTATGCCGTAAATATTGAATCTGGCAGAGTGGACGGAGATGTGATCCATTACCGGACCATTTACGGAATGGAATTTACTGCTTTCGGAGCCAGAAGGACTATAAAGGACTTCAAGGATTATCGGGTATACGGCAAAGATGGAAAACCAAAGTTTGCGGAAAATGAAGCAGAGATCCTTGGAGAACCGGTTCAGGTAGAGTATAGAAAGCGTCGGAACGGAAAAAAGATATGAAGGAAACGGAGGAGAGCATATGACACAGAAAAAAGTAGAAGTGATACCGGCTACAAAGCGGTCGGTGCATAATGGTGGTCAGCTGAAGGTGCAGAGCAATATCCGTGTGGCGGCATACTGCCGAGTGTCCACTGGGGATGAAAGCCAGCAGACTTCCTACACCACACAGAAAGCGTTTTACACAAATCTGATCACGAACAAACCCGGATGGAGATTTGCAGGCATTTACGCAGATGAGGCAAAATCAGGAACCAGCAGGGAACATCGTGAGGATTTCAACCGCATGATGGCAGATGCTCTGGACGGAAAGCTGGATTATATCGTGACCAAGTCGATTTCACGATTTGCCCGAAACACGGTGGACACCTTGAATTGTGTCCGCCAGCTTCGGCAGCAGAATCCGCCGGTTGGTGTTTACTTTGAGAAGGAGAACATCGACACGCTGGATGCGACTGGTGAATTGATCTTGACTATTCTTTCCGCACTGGCGCAGGATGAGAGCAGGTCCATTTCGGACAATATTCGCTGGTCGATCCAGAAGAATTTCCAGGCTGGCAAGCCGAAGATTGATCTGAACCGGATGCTTGGGTATGACAAGGGTGAAAATGGTGAATGGGTGATCAATCCGGAACAGGCAAAAACGGTTCGTTATATTTTTGAACGGTATGTATGTGGACAGACGGCAAACCGTATTGCAAAGGAGCTGAATGAACTTGGTAGAAAGACGGTGAACAAAAAGAACTGGTCGGCAAGTTCGGTGCTCACAGTTCTTCGGAATGAAAAATATGTGGGTGACATTGAGATGCAGAAGACCATCACAAAGGATTTCCTGACCCACCGGTCCACGATCAACAAAGGTGAGGCACCTCGTTATTATGTAGAAAACCATCATGTTGGTATCATTGACCGCAGCACATGGGACAAGGCTCAGACGATGCTTTATGAAAAGCCCAGCAAGGTTGGAGATTCGGTACCGGCTCAAAAGAAGAAGAGAGGATACACCGGATCGCCATTTGGAAATCTGGTCTGCGGTGCGGTCCTTGAACATGGAGAAAGAGCCGGAAAAGAATGCGGTGAGGGATTCTTCCGTGTGACCTATACAGGTGTGGCAACCGGGTACACGGATGACCGAAGCCTTGCAGCAACTGGTGGCGATACGGATATCTACCTTGAAAAATACGCATACGCTTATCCCGTGTGGCGGTGTAAACAGAAGATGGGAAAGCGTGAGGGCGAAAAGCTCAGACAGAATGGCACACCGGATCAGAAGCTGTACTGCAGGGAAAAACACGGGAGATTGTCGGATGCCGAGAGAAAAGCAGCCAATGAAAGATGCCCTTCGGAAAGCATCCATGAATGTGCCTTGGAACAGAGTTTTATGGAAATGCTGTACCGCCTGAAACGGGATTACGAGAAAAATCATGAAGCTTCGGAAATCAGCACACTTTTTCATAAAGCCTGTGAACAGATGTATCAGCAGATGAAAGGAAACAGCGTATCGTTGGAAAGACTGGAAACGCTGGATGCCCAGATCAAGGAGCTGGAAGAAAAACTGCAGGAGACGATCGGCCGTCAGGTTACGGTCATGCGGGATGCGGTGCTGGAGCAGAATTTGGAACTGAATGAATCACTGGCGGAGGGCAACATCACATTGGACGAGATTGACAGTGATATCCGAAATGGGCTGACGGGAAATGATATTGGTACGAGCTTCTACCATGCTGACTATGAAGAAGGGTCTGAAATCGAAGCCTATGCAAGTCTGGCAAAGGATATCCGGCAGCGAATTGAGAGTTTCCGAAAGGAAAAAGAAACGCTGAGCCAGGAACAGGGAGCCCTTACGGTTATGAAGAAAAATTTTGACCTTTTCATTGCCTGCCTGAAAGAACTGCCGGAACAGAATGCCGCCGGTATGCCGCTGAAGGTGAACGGGCTGGATGTGCAGGGCAGCCTGTTTCGGAATGTGGATGGAAAGCCGGTTGATGGTGCGGTCGCCAGTCTGAAACGAGGACGATTGAAGATAACGCCGGAGAGGATCGAGGAAGCACCGGATCTGCTCCATTTTGAAAAAGGTATCTACTGCGCCTTTATGAAAAAGGGAACGGTGAAAGGCGACATCGTACTTTATGAAACGAATTTTGGTGTAACGCTGCCCACCTGTGGAAATCAGAGGACACTGACCAGTTTTCTGGGATTTAAGAAATGCAGCCTTGATGGGCTGGTGACGCTGGTCGATGCCCCGTACCGGGTGTATGACAATACGGTTCAGTACCGAAGATATCTGAGAAGTAAAGCAAAACGAGAGCAGGCTGTATAAAGGAAAGGATCCCCTGTCGGATGTGTGGAAATGCATACCGGCAGGGCCCTTTTTGCTTTGTACGGATTTTTTATCGTACATATTGCTATGTGCAGAGTTTTGGTATATGGTGAGGATACAGAAATACACATAGCAGGAGTGATTGACATGAAAAAGTTAGCTTGGCTGTCCGTTGAGGATTATGGAACAACAGTGATGGAAATCATTGTGGCAAGTGCAATGAAAGGTTATCTGAGGCGGATGTCAGAGGAAGAAGCCTTGAAAAAGGTGGAGAGTATCATTGAACCAAAGATAATCCAGATGTTCGGTGAAAGTGGCGCACCGATGCCAGTGCAAAGCCATGTTGATGGGGCAAAGTTTGCTGCGTTCATCGATGAGGCCGTGGCGGATTCGATACGAGAACTGGAAGTGAGGGAAGATGATATGTCCGGAGTCAGTATTGCTGTTTTGCAGAATGTAGAGGGAAAGAGTGTGGTGGAGACAATGAGTCCGGAATTTGTAGGATTCATTGGAGATGCGTATCGAAGCCTGAAATATACAAATCATTTAGAAAAGCCTTGAAATAAAACTGGAATCGAGTATCCTTAAAATTAGAAAAAATGATATTTAGGGCTTGACGGGGACAAAGTCCCTATGTGCTATACTCGGTTTCAGAAAGGAGGTCGAATGTTATGAGACCAAAAGAAATACAAGAAAAATTAGGCATTGATGCAGAGCGCATAAAACTCTTTAAGCGTGAGGGCATCTTCAAACCAGAACATCTGCCGGTGGGAAACAAGGCAACGGATTATACGGAAGCAGATTTCAAAAACCTGCAGAGGATTGTTGTCCTTACAAAATCTGGCTTAACCTGTGGAGATATAAAAAAACTTCAAGCAGGAGAAATTGATCTTGAACAGGCAATCCGTGAACGGAAACAGTATATCAATGATGAACTTGAACGAAAGAGGAATGCCTTAAAAATGCTGGATAACCTTCTGGATGACAGCGCAGAATTTGAAACTTTCCAGACGCAGCATTATTGGGACATTATCAGCGAAAAAGAAGCGGCAGGCGAGGAATTTATCGATATCGAGGATATGTATGGATATCGACCGGTTTCTCTGGAAAGAGCAGTCAAATGTCCTCATTGCGGTCATGAAGAAAATGTTGACCTTGAGGACTTCATGTATGATGAAAGCTCTTACGAAAAAGAAAATGGTATGGGACCGGATCTTGTGTACAGCTTTAATTCTGAAGATTGCTATGAATGTCCAGAATGTGGCCACACATTAAAAATCGAAGGCTGGATTCGGGAATACCCAATGGGAGCGTATGATTCGGAAGATATAAAAGTAGAGGATTGTGGGGGTGATGAAGATGACGAGTGAGGAAAGAGAACTGCTGAAAAGAATGGATGCCGGAGAACTGGACGGCATGGTTGGGGACATGTTTCAGACAGATGGTGGTTCAACTGTCTGGACGATAATTAAAAATGGGATTCCCGTCAGATTTAAGCAGGGACCCGGAGGTAAGTTTTTTAACGGAAAAGAAAATGAACGATACGAGGGAGTTCTTCATACACTTGCAAAATGGATGACTGATGAAGAGCGATTGGATTTTTTGAGAAAATTTGGATGGCTTATCCACGATGCAGCAGTAAATGCTTATAGCGCAAAGTTTAAGCCGAAAAAGTAAGTAAATGACTGCCCGCTGGCGCACTGTGTAGAATCCTACATGGAACGCTGGCGGGCTTCTTTTTTTACCCCTGCCCGCATGAACCACAGACAGCACCCCGGAGTGAGCCGAAGTGCAGCTGTGGCTTATGCGGGCCTTTTGTTATGTGGTCAATGAGTTACAAAATCAGATTCCTAAACCATACAAAATTGCTTTCAGTTCCTTTACGGTGCGGGTAAGAATTTCCTGCTCCGTTGTATTGCAGTCCAAAAGCAGACGGTGAATCTCAGAATCTGCAGTAGACGCCGAGTGCGTTAGGCTGTCTACGAGGAGGTCATCGGTTGAGATGCCGAGAAGATTGGCAATGTCAACCAGCGTTTCAAGACTGGGCCGACTGATGGCGGCCTCAATCTGACTGATGTGCTTGCGAGACACATTCAGCTTTTCACAAAATTGTTCTTGTGTTAATCCAGAAGCGTTACGGAAATTACTGATACGTTTTCCAAGCGCCGTATAATCTAATGCCATGTGTGTTCCTCCTTATGGTTTCCCGCATAAGGCTGGTACGATTATCCCGCAGAGAAAAATACATAGCAACTGGATATATGGAAGATTTTAAGACCGCAATGGCAGACACCCCTAGCTGTTATGTGGTCTTAGCTCATTTTGCCACCCAACAGGTAGCAAAAGCGATAATGTGCCACCTAACAGGTGGCAGTCAAATCATCATGCACCCTTTATAATGTAAATGTAGGAAAAGACTGCAAATGAAAGGCAAAGGGAATGACAGGTAAAGAGGAAACAGGAATTTTCACATTATATAGTGATGTAGAAGCAACAGCTGTTCGTTGGTTGTGGTATCCGTTCATTGCAGTCGGGAAGATCACATTGCTGCAAGGCGACCCAGGTGACGGAAAGTCTACCATGATGATGAATCTGATTGCGGAGTTGTCAAAAGGTGGAACAATGCCGGACGGTAAGCAAGTCGGGATACCGCAGAAGGTCATTTACCAGTGTTCGGAAGATGATGCTTCGGATACCATCAAGCCAAGGCTGGAAACATGTGGCGCAGATTGCAGGAATGTGGCTTTTATAAATGAAGAAATGAATAGTGGCTTGACGCTTGATGATGAACGTATCAGAAAGGCGATTATACAATTTCGTCCGAAGTTGGTGGTCATTGACCCGATACAGGCATATCTGGGAAGTGATTCTGACCTTCGGATTGCAGGCAGGGCGAGAAAGCTGATGCAGCGTCTTGGAATGTGGGCATCTGCGTATGACTGTGCAGTTGTATTGATTGGTCACCTTAACAAGAAAGAGGGGACAAAAGACCTGTACCGGAGCATTGGTAGTGTGGATGTTGTGGCAGCAGCCAGGAGTGTTCTGCAAATGGAGCATGATTCGGAAAACAAAGACATTCGCATTGTGCGGCAGATCAAGAACAATCTGGCTCCATCTGATGGAGAGATTCGTTTCTCAATAACGGCCGAGGAGGGCTTTCGATGGCTAGAGTGTAAGATTCCAACTGCCCCGGAAGCAGAGTCGGAGCCTTCGAAGTTTGAATCAAAATCTGAGAAGGCAGTGTATCTGATCAAGAAACTGCTTTCCGATGGAGATATGAGATCCAGAGAAATCTATATGCGGATGAGCGATGAAGGTATCAGTCGCAGGACAGCAGAAAATACAAAAAAAGAGCTCGGTATCCGAAGTTATCGGAAGATGCGCCAGTGGTATTGGAGCATAAAGCCGGAAGAATGAGAGGAAGTACATGGGAAGCAGTGGAATAGAGGCGGTAGACCGCAAGCAGAAAATCAGAGACAGATATAAGGGGGTGGATGCTTCTGAATTGGAAGTCATCCCGGCAAAGGCAGTGGAGGGGTTTGGAGAAAGCACCTCTATTCGGCGTGTTGCGGCTTATGTCCGTGTTTCCACTGACAATGATGAGCAGACTTCTTCCTATGAACTTCAGAAAAATTACTATACAGAGTATATAAAGGCACAGCCCGGATGGGAATTTGTCGGCATCTATGACGATGAGGGCATCAGTGGCACTTCATTGGAGCATCGCAAAGGGATGCAGCAGTTGATCGAGGACTGTAAGGCAGGAAAGATAGACCTGGTCCTTACAAAGTCCATCGCCCGTTTTGCCCGAAACATTGTGGACTGCCTTTCGGTCATTGAAACGCTGAAAAATCTTGACCCGCCCGTGGGTGTGAAATTTGAGGCCGACAATATTTATACACTGGACAGCAATGGCCGTATGATCCTGACCATTCTGGCATCTGTGGCGGAGGAAGAATCTCATTCCAAATCGATCATTATGAACTGGTCTATTGACCGGCGGTTCAGCCGAGGCCTGTTTTTGACGCCGGCATTGTTGGGATATAATCAGGACGAGGATGGAAATCTTGTGGTAAATGAAAGTGAGGCACAGACGGTTAGGGTCATTTATTACTTGTATCTGAATGGCTTTTCCTTTACTGAGATTGCAGAGCTTCTGACCGAGTACGGGCGTAAAACCAAGCTGGGAAATACCGAATGGAATCCGGGTACGATAGCTGGCGTCATTGCAAATGAACGCCACTGTGGGGATGTGCTGGCAAGAAAGACTTTCACGCCGAACTTTCTTACACATAAGTCAAAGAAAAATAACAATGACCGGACGCAGTATCGACAGAGGGACCACCATGAGGCGATTGTGTCCAGAGAGGTTTATAATGCAGCCAATCATCTGAGGGCATCCCGCAACTATACAAGAAAAAATAGGCCATTGCCGGTTCTGAGTGTGGTGGATGATGGTATTCTTCGAGGATATGTGCCTTTTGATAAGGACTGGACTGGTTTCTCGGCAGAGGAATACCGGGAGGCTTCTGAAAGTGTAATGCAGGAAGAGCAAGAGAATAACGCAGAGGTCATGAACCGACTGAATCTATCGGGATATGAGGTGGTACGGGCTCAGTATTTTTCTACACTGCAGAACCCGGCAATGACGATCTCCAATGGTAAGCTGCGGTTCAATACTTCCTGTCTGAAAAAGTTTGAAGATGTGGAGTATGTGGAACTACTTTTGAACTCGGTTGACCGCTGTGTTGCAATTCGGCCATGCGAAAAGGGTAATCCGAATGCTATTCACTGGGGAAGACTGAAAGAGGGCCGCTGGTGTGCAAGCACACTGGGCTGCCGTGGTCTGGCTAAGACACTTTTCGACATTATGGAATGGGAAGAGGGTTTGAAGTATCGTTTCCGGGGGCAGTTTGTGGAACAAGGGGACAATAAGCTGATGCTTTTTGAACTGGATGAGCCGGAGATGATCAAAATAGAGGAAATCGTTCTGCCATCGAAAGAAGAGGAAGCCGAGGGCAAAACGGTCAAACAGATGATTTACATTTTTCCACCAGAATGGGCGGGAACTTTTGGACAGCCAATCACAAGTATTGCACAGGTTGGCATTTTGCAGCAGGAGCATTATGCAGGAAACTGGGATGTACTCCGGCCGGCAGCAGAAATTAAAGAAATGAATACATTTACCGCAGATGGTCTGAATACATTGCTCCATGAGGCGGAAGAAATAATGGAAGGATGGACCGACACGAATGAATGAGGAACACACAAGCATTGCCCCATCAACGGAGCAGGCAGAAAATGAAAGAGATGCACGAGCGGAGGAATTACAGAGTACCTTTTCGTATGATGGATATCAAGTTGTGCGAAAGGAGTTGTTTGCACATCTTCGTGATCCTGCAATCGTGATTCGTAAGGATAGTATCACATTCAATACTGCCTGCATCACAGGTCTGGAGGATGTGGTTTATATACACGTCATGTTCAATAACGATTTGAAGCGCATTGTTGTGCGTGGTTGTGATGAAAACGACAAGGATGCTCTGCGCTGGTGTATTGCAAAGCCGGATAAGCGTAAGAGTAGGAAGATGAGTTGCAAGCCCTTTGCGGAACTGGTCTATAAAGAAATGGACTGGGATAGTGAATGCAGATATAAGGTGTTGGGGTACAGAATTACCTTCGAAGGAGAAACTCTGTACGTCTTTGATCTGCTCGTGCCAGAAATCTTCCATGAGCGGCAAAGTCGAAAGAAAGAAACTGTAGCAGAACAGTCAACAGACCAGGAGACTAAGCCTGTGGATACTCGGAAGGGATTTTACCCGGATGATATTGCAGGTACTTTTGGCGTGCCTGTAGAAGAACACCTAAGAGAATCCGAAGTCCGGCAGATGGATGGCTATGTATCAATGGGAGTTTTGACAGGAAGGACAGTCCCCGATACCGGGCTTGATTAAAAATGATTTTACAATACCAAGGGGGAAGTGCGCCCTTTTTTGGGAGGTGAGAAGATTGCAGGAAAAGGAACAGAAATGGTACTCCGGGATGCTGGGAGTGACATTCAATGCGGAGGAAGGACGAATCACCATCTTCCGCAGCACATTGGAGGCACTTGGATGGCCGACACATTACCGATTTTTGTACAACCGGAAGATGGGGCAGATTGCAGTACAGGCATGTAAGGCAGAGGATGCGGGAGCGCATCGGGTGACAAGGCTGAATGAAACAAACAGCTGTGAGATTAAGTGCGTGGCTTTTTCCAGAATGATCTATCGAGATGCGCATTGGAATATGAAGAGATCATACCGTTTGGCCGGAAAGTCATTCCTGGAACAGAACCTTGTGAGTTTTCCAATTTCAGATGCGATTCCGATAGAAAACGGAAAAATGCTAGACGAGGCTGTAAGCCCCACAGTTGCCCCACGTCGGGCAGAAGCCAGCCCATCGCAAAACAATCCCAGTTCGGCAGTAAAAGCCGACAGAGGGGCTGTCTGAGGGGCGTGTGGGCAAGGCGGCAGAGAGACGGGAATTAAGCTGCCAGCTTGGTTAGAATCCAGCCGGCTACGGAAACGCAGCCAGCAGGATAGGAAACGCCGGGGCAGGAAAATAAGTGATTTTTCTCACTTATCTCAATAAAAAAGTGATTATAATCACTTGTATAGAAATGGGAAATAAGTGAGTTTTTCTGTCACCCCATGATAATTACATAAAACGAAATAAGTGAACATAATCACTTATGAACCCAGAAAAGTGAATAAAATCACTTATAAACGAAAAAGTGAACTTTTTGAAAATTGAATAGAAAAATGAATCTCTTGGAGCTACTGATCTGACGGTCGGTAGCTCTTTTCTTTTTGCTTAAAAATGAACGAGAAAATCGAAAATGTACCTACATAGGGCGAAAAATGGACATTATACTCCACCCTGTTGCTATTTTTCCGGCGAATTAGAGGTGGTGGAAATATTACGGGCTGGCCTCTGCGGCAAGCTTGCGAATATCAATTATATTTCTGTGCGGGAAAATAATGGCACAGAAATTGTAGAAGATATGACGGGACACAATGCTGCTGTAATGCCTGATCCAACATTACTTTTAAGTCGAAAAGTATGGGACGGATTAAGTGTTGCTCCAAATATTAAAGGCAAGTATATTCTTGTATATAAAATCACAAAAGCAGATGAATTATTAGATTTCTCAAAAAAGCTTTCTGAGAAAACAGGACTTCCGATAGTGTATATACCAAATGATTTGAAGAGTGGCAGTATTGGAAAATTAAAAACAAATGTTGGACCAGAGGAGTGGCTGGGATACATAAAGAATGCAGAATATGTTGTAACAAATTCTTTTCATGGAACGGTCTTTTCGATTTTGTTTAATAAAAAGTTTTTTTCGGAAGTGTCGGCAAAGGTAAATCCATCAACAAGTCGTTTGAAATCTCTGCTGAGAATGTTTGATCTGGAAAATAGAACAATCGAACAATTTACCGAAGAGATGATGAAAGAGGAGCTGGATTCTATAGCAATAGATAGTGTGTTAACAGTGCAAAGAAAACAAGCGCATACTTTTTTTGAAAAAGTATTTTAAACTGAATAAATAAACAAGAGGAGAAAGCATGATGGCATCAGGTATAATTGTGGGATTATTTACAATTACTTTCCTGTTGAATTGTCGTATTATTCACGGGGGGGGGTATGAAAGTTATAAAAAATATGAGGAGAGTAATTAAAATGGACACGAAAAAGGGATGCGGCAAAATAGACTGGATGATAACATTGGTGCCATTGGCTATTGTAATAGCACTCTGCGTACTTTTCTTCTTTGTGCCGGAACAGTCAAATGCGATATTGAGTCAAATTCGCTTCTTCTTTGGGGATACTTTCGGAACGTATTACCTTATTATTGGCCTTGGAATCTTTATTGTTTCTCTTTACATTGCCGGATCAAAGTATGGAAATATTGTTCTCGGTGAACCGAATGAGAAGCCAAAGTATTCTTTTTTCGCATGGGGTTCTATGATGTTCACCTGTGGTCTTGCGGCAGATATTTTGTTTTATTCATTCTCTGAATGGGTGTTGTATGCAACAGATCCACATATTGCAGAAATGGGTAGTATTCAGGATTGGGCGGGGGTATATCCTCTATTCCATTGGAGTTTTATTCCTTGGGGCTTTTATCTCGTGCTGGCCGTTGCATTTGGCTTTATGCTTCATGTGAGAAAAAGAAACCGTCAGAAGTATTCTGAAGCCTGTCGTCCGATTTTAGGAAAGTATGTGCTTTTGACGATGATTGCCTTCTATGCAACTTCATTTGATTCCATTGCGCTGACGGCGTCTTGCTATAGCTATCATAAACTAGAAGATGATGAACAGCCAAATAAGGGCATTCAGCTTATGTGGTGCGTTCTTTTAATTCTGCTACCGATTGCGTTGCTGTTTGCGGAAAGCTCCATGAATAACCTTCAGTCTGTAAGTATCGTTGCTGCATTCCCTATCGGTGCGGTTATTGTAATGATTACAGTGAGCTTTATCAAAGATGCCAAAGCATATATTAATGAAATGCTGAGTCAAGGAGAGAATGATGCAAGAAATTGATACCATTGTGTATGCAGGAAGATTGAAAAATAAAATGGAGCTGATGAATAGTTCATCTGGTGGGGCATTTATAGCTGTTTCAGATTATTTTCTGGATAATAATAATGCAGTGGTATGTGCGGTCTATGATTATGAAAGTCATGCTACGGAATTCCATCTAATAGAAAGCAAGGAAGAAAGGAATAAAGCTATTGGCTCAAAGTATATGCAGAGCAAGCCGGGACAGGTCTATAGAACTGCAGAAAAATGGCTGAAGGAGCACTCGGAAAAGAAATTGCTTTTTGTCGGGATGGGTTGCCAGGCAGATGGATTCCGTAAGTTTGCAGAGATAAAAGGATTCCGTGAAAGAGTATGCGTGGTCGATATTATTTGCCATGGATCGCCTAGTCCAAAGTTATGGAGGGAATATGCGGAATCTATAGAGAAGAAAAATGGAAAGATCACATATTTAACATTTAAGGATAAACGAAACGGCTGGAAAGCACCTACTGCATTTGTAACCGTTGCAGGCTATGAATATTCAATTAAGGACTATGTTAAAGTGTTCTATAACCGGTGCGCGCTGAGACCGTCATGTTATATGTGCCCATATGCAACAATCGAGAGGAAAACAGATATGACGATTGGTGATTTCTGGCATATCGATGAAATGATTCCAGACTTTTATGATGAAAACGGAAATTCTCTCTTTTTGATTCATACAGATCAAGGAAAAAAACTTTTTGATGATATTAAAGAGAATTTGGAATACAGACTAAGTGACACTAAACAATGCTGGCAAGCAAATTTGGAAGCACCTACTAAAAAATCGGAACTTCGAGATACATTTTGGGAAGACTATTATAGAGAGGGAATCGACTATATAATGAAAAAATATGGAAAGACTCCATTAAGAACAAAAGTAAAGAATAAACTCCTTAAATTTATGGGGGGGGGGGTACACAAAAAGTAACCCTTGCTATGCTGATTACTCCGAAAGGAGGGCAGCATAATGAACTGGAAGCAGCCTAAGGTATATGCAGTAAAACATAAAGATGAAGCAACAAGAGCAGCTTCCAGATCGGGTGGCATTTTTACAGCTCTTTCGGATCAGGTTTTATCTAACGGTGGTGTGGTCTATGGGTGTGTTTTGACGGATAAATTTGATGCCGTACATATTCGCGCTGATAATGAGGAAGATCGCAATCGAATGCGAGGCTCAAAATATATCCAGAGTAAACTAGGTGATACATTTAAAAATGTCAAGGCAGATCTCGATGCTCAGAAGAGCGTACTTTTTTCTGGAACTTCATGTCAAGTAGCTGGACTAAAGCAGTTTTTAGGGAGAAATTATGAAAAGCTCTTGTGTGTAGATATTGTCTGTCACGGAGTGCCGAGTCCTAAAGTTTGGAAAGCATATCTATTGTGGCAAGAACAAAAAAACAATTCGGCAATCCGGAGTGTTGACTTTAGAAATAAGGGAAAATATGGTTGGCGAGATCATGTCGAAACATTGAATTTCCAAAATTCAAAGTCTACTAATAGCAAGGTTTTTCGTACAATTTTCTACGGACACGCCGTACTTCGTCCGAGTTGCTATGAATGCCCCTATAAGTCAGTTATGCATCCGGGAGATATTACAATAGCAGACTATTGGGGAATTGAAAAAGCAGCCCCAGAGTATGATGATAATAAGGGTGTGTCGTTGGTTTTAATCAACAATGAATATGGGGAAAATAAATTTAATGAGATTAAGAATGCGATTGAGTGGAAGCAAACAAAATTAGAAGACAGTATGCAGCAACCATTTATAGCACCTTTCCCGAAGCCGAATAATAGGGAACAAGTCTGGAAGGACTTTTTCTGCGATGACTTTCAGAAATTTGCAATTAAGTATGGCGGCTATGGTATAGGCAATAAAATAAAGCGAAAGATTCGGAGTATAATGAAAAAATAAATATAGTTAAGGGGGATAATGGTGACAAAAGAAATACCAATTCTATACAATAGGAAAGAAGAATGTTGTGGATGCACTGCGTGCTATGCAATTTGTCCTAAAGAGGCAATTTGTATGGTGGAAGATGAAGAAGGATTCGAATATCCACAAATTAATGATGACAAATGTATTCGTTGTTACCAATGTATTAAAGTTTGCCCTATAAAAGCGGCAAGAGAAATGCATTGATTATAAACAATTAAGAAGGAAGGAGTTTTAATATGAGTCATAATCGTCGGGGGGGGGTACCGCAGTGGCTCCCGGAAGAATGCAATACTATCAATCATTATAGTTTTGCTTGCTGTGCTCCTTGGTACTCTTCTTTGGATGAACAAAAAAGATGAAGACAAGAAATCGGCAGAACTACAGGCACTCAATGCACAACTGTATCAGGAAGAACAGGAGAAAGCAGCGGCATTAAAGCAAAAGAAAGCTGATGATAGCTTTTATCAGAAATTGTCTGATGGCTTTGATGTTAATGTTTTGATTGTTGGCGATTCGATTGGTACTGGTGCAGGTAAAGAAACAGATGGACTGCAGTGGTTCAAACAGTTACAATCCTATTTAAGGACGGTTAACAAAGCGTCTGTAGCGGTAACCAACATCTCAATGGGTGGTAATACATCCTATGCTGGTTATGTTCGCACAATGGATTTGGAGGATAGCACTGACTATGATCTTGCGATAATCTGTTATGGCCAGAATGATAGATCAGACGGTTTTTCTACATACTATGAATCCATTATCCAAGCTATCAAAAAGAAGTACCCGGATTGCTCCATTATCTCAATTCTCGAATCTTCTCAGCGTGAGTATACGGAGAAGATGACCACGATTCAAAGTATCTGTGACCATTATGGAATCCCTGTAGCAGACACAATTGCAGCGTTCAATAACTCTGGCAAGTCTTATGACGATTTGACCAAAGATGGTGTTCATCCAAATGATGCTGGTCAGACAATCTACTACGAAACCGTAAAGGCTGTTATTGATGAGAATATAGCTGCGTCTACTGGAAAGATGAAGGATACAGATGTTATTAGTGCAGATGTACATAAGTTCGATAACTTCATCTGGTATGGTGCGGATATTGATTTTGAGCGTGTAGATGATACGACATTTACTCTGAACGCATCTGCGTCTGGAATTTTGGGTATCGACTATACCTTTGAGTCTGGTGACAATAAAGCGGACATCTACGTGGATGGCGAACTATACAAATCTCCTACCGTTATGTTTAACTATGACTTCTCCCAGCGTCATATTATGGTAGTCAGCGATGACTGCACGGTAGAAAAGGAAATCAAAGTCGTGTTCAATAGCAAAGAACAAGCGGATGGCTTCCAGGGAATGTGCTTTAGCTGGGAATAACAATTTAGGCCGTGTGATTATTCACACGGTAGCTGCTCAAATCTTCACACACCTCTCCGTGGTGAGCAGCAGGCAACGGTCTTATGACTGGCTGAGATGTGAAGAAGAATTAAGGAATCCAAGACAATGACTGATAATGAGATTTTCCAATTAGCTGAAAAGTTTAGAAGTGCCATATTGAGGGCAAATGCGAACGGTGAGTTCTTCAGAGACGGTTTTATTGAACTGTTTCCAAGGGGTAACTGTGGGATAGTCTGCGATTTGCTAGGACGGTATTTTTGGGAATATGCCAATGTAAGAAGTTGGTACACATCTGGTGAAACGAAATCAGAATGCCATGTGTGGCTCACATTAGAGAACAGGAGTATTGTTGATATTACAGGAAACCAGTATAGCAACCGAACCGGGATGCTGCATTATGATCTGACAGTATATGTAGGAAAAATCGATGCATTTCATAAGCAATTTCGATTGAATGGTGAACCTCTAGAAATTACACCAGATGACTGGACGCCTGATTTCGTGGGAGAAACCGGTATCCAGCGGAAAAAGCGAATTGCATACGAGAAAATCGTGAAGTATATAGATTAAATGTAGAAGAACATAAAAACGAAAGGAGACATCTGGTATGATACAAAGGAAATTCATTGGCAGCGAAATCCATATTGTTTCAGAAAAACCAGAAGAACTGTTCCCGTGTGATCCATATAAAGCAGCTGCATTAAAATGTGCAGCAGAACTCATGAATGATTGCATGGATAATATATATGGGATTATGCATCCGGCATATCCAAAGACTTTTAGACCACAGCTCTATATTTCTTCGTCCAAGGAAATAAATGCAGTTGCAATTGGAAGGGGTGAAATTGTTGTTTACGCTGGTTTGATTTTTAAAGTCATCGAATTAATTGATCAAAAATATACAGATGATATTCTGAATGAATATGATATTTTAAAGCCTATATCCAAAGATGAAGTCCGAGCAGGGATTCGTGTGTATACATGGAGATTTATAGTCTTACATGAATTGTTCCATATATGGCATGCTCATAGTGTATGGCGTTCTAAGTATCACTTCAATGAGAATGGAAAAGTCGAAAATAACATCAATGAGAACGAAGTGATTGACGCTCAAGTAACAATACTTGATGAAATAGTTTTGCAAAAAAGGCTTGAACTGACAGAAAAAGAAAACAGGCGTATATTACCCGTCAAGCGATGGAACTGGATGCTGACAGCTGTGCAATTTCTATGATTATCAATATGTTAATGAGGGATGCGAGAGCACGGCTAGAGCAAGAGATTATTGAGGATGATGAAAAGTATATTACGGCTGAAGTTGGTTTGATTATGGGAGCACTAGCAACTGCTTTTTCATTATTTGACGGCAATGCGGGTGCAAAATTTGAACTATTAAAAGTAGATCTTGAAAGTGTGACTCATCCAATTCCGGCAATCCGTATGTATGTTGCAGAAGAAGTTGTAGATGGAATGCTGTGGAAATATTATCTGGACCAAGCAAAGCATTTTGAAATAGAAAAAGAATGGAAACATATAGTATGCGATGTTGAGCCGTATTACAAGGGAAAAGTTGATATGGGCAGAGTATTTTATTATACAGCCTATACTGAAAAAGCACAAAGACACCTAGAAAAATTGCGCTTCAGATTAAATGATATGAGAGAAACTTTGGAAAAAATAGCTTTGTGTGCATTGGCAGAGAAAATGGAAGATGAAGATATGAAGTTTGATCCTCAGTCGGTTTGGTTTACGGATGACGGGGTTAGCACACATGGCTGGATTAATCCGGCTACAAGGGAAAATACGGCTATAAAGCTGAGATGACAGTACATGCGGAGCTGGTTGGAAATATAAAGGATTTTATAATTTGAGCAATATGAAGAATGAAGTAATAGAAAGAATATGTATCGATTGTGGAAGAAAATTTCCAATTTATCCCGATGCGCAGACCTTTTTCAAATCCTGTGGATTAGAACTTCCCAAACGTTGCAGGGCTTGCAGAGAGAAGAAAAAACAGGAGCGAAAAGCGGAAGAAGCTGCGAGACAGTTTGAAAAAGAGCTATCTGATTCACCATATGTAATAAAGGAAGTTTCAGATATTGACGTTAGCTCACCTGCAACAACGCTTTATGTGATAGGAAATGGTTTTGATTTGGCGCATGGTGTTCCATCGTCCTATTCCAAGTTCCGGGATTGGCTCGGAAGGCGCAGTGCTCTTAGAGAAACGTTGGAGACATACATCAGAAATGATGCGTTATGGTGGAATTTAGAAGAAGCATTGGCTGACCTCGATTTAGATACGCCTTCGATGGCGATTCCAGAAATGCTGGATGCTTTTGGGGCTTATGATCCGGATGCACAGATGGCAGATTATTATGCGGCAATTGATATGGCAATGGATCCGGTTGATACTATAACAAATGAACTTCCTAAAAAGCTCCGTAAGTGGATTGAATCTTTGAGCGTGGATTCAAGTGTGAAACCATTATCCGGTCTGGTAAAACCTGGTGCGAAATATCTTAATTTTAATTACACAGAGTTTGCAGAAACACTCTATGGTGCAAAAGGTGTGTGCTATATACACGGGAGCAGGAAGAACCGCAAAGCCAAACTGATTCTTGGCCACTCCTATAAAAAGTATGTACTAGATGTCAGCGTCAAAATGCCGAGATTCAAAGACGGCTTCAAACGGGGAATGGTGAATGCTGCCTTTGATGATGCTATGGTTCACGCCGGCTGGTATGATCAAGCAACAACAAAAAACAGCAGACAGATAATAAAAGAACATGAAAGCTTCTTTGATGGTCTTTCTGACATTGATACAGTCATTGTTATAGGACACTCACTTTCGGAAGTTGATATGGAATATTTTGAGAAAATTTGCAGTGAAATTCATAGCGATGCAAAGTGGATTTTCAGTTGCCATGACTCTGGCGGATTAAAGGCAATCAATGCATTTGTAAAGGCTATGGCTATTGGAACAGATAGAGTTACGATATTTAGACTGTAAAAGTTCAGAGAAAGGGTGAGGAGAAGCAATATGGACCAAGAATTATTCAACCCGCAATCCTCGTCCGTGACCTCCTCCCGAATCCTGTACACACCGTCCACGTTTGCCCGGACATCGTTACTGCATCTGCAGGAGGTTGGATCATTACAGGCTATCCACCAGCATACATCGACCAGAACGAACCTGACCTCATTTCTTTGCTTTGTTGTTCTGTCAGGCACCGGAAGCCTTACCTATGAAGGAATGACCTATGAGCTGTCAGCCGGGGACTGTGTGTTCATCGACTGCCGAAAGGCCTACAGTCATTCCACCTCGGATGACCTTTGGTTTCTCCAATGGTGCCACTTCTATGCACCATCCCTTCCGGCTGTGTATGAGAAGTACAAAGAGCGAGGCGGTCGGCCTGTATTCCACCCGGCGGATATAAAACCGTTCACTACACTTCTGACGGATATCTATGATTTGGCATCATCTTCCGATTACATACGGGATATGCGAATCAATGAGAAGCTGGGGACTTTACTCACCTTACTGATGGAGCAGTCATGGCATCCAGAGAGTATTACAATATCTCGAAAGCGGCTGGAACTTGCAGCCGTGAAGGAGTATCTGGACGAACACTTTACAGAGAAAATTGTGCTGGAAGAATTGGCAGAGAAGTTCTTTATTAACAAGTTCTATCTATCGAAAATCTTCAAAAAGACTTATGGAACGACGGTCAACAGTTATCTCATCTCGAAAAGAATCACCAGAGCCAAGCAGCTACTCCGATTTACGGATATGACTGTGGATGAAGTTGGTGTTGCGGTCGGTATGGGAGATGCAAACTACTTCAGTCGAATGTTCCGAAAAGTTGAAGGCATCAGTCCAAGAGAATATCGGAAACAGTGGTGAACACAGGGGAGAACGCCCTGTGTTTTCCTGGAAAGCATATAGTTTGAAACGAAAATAAAAAGAGAGGCGCAACGATGGATACAAGACAGACAAGGCCAATAATACTCACAGTCCCGGCCTTTGAAGACTTCAGAGGATATCTTGCCGTGCCA
>OOIF01000122.1_pt1 | contig 90653 bp, 103 predicted proteins | sample 1691961 | NCBI WGS metagenome assembly OOIF01 (sample SAMN06348146, study PRJEB24527) | human gut metagenome | biome: human gut; feature: ankylosing spondylitis patient; material: feces | host: Homo sapiens | place: China | collected 2015-10 | reverse complement strand
CCGCTGCAGCGGCTGCCGCTATTACGGGAAAACTCACTGATCCCGCTACGCTGTAACAGATAGGAGCTCAAAATGGACAAGTTTTCCACGCTGACAACCGGAGCCGTCGCTTTAGAAGCTGACAATATCGATACCGATCAGATCATGCCCAAACAATTTCTACGAGGCATCGACAAGGCGGGACTCGATAAGGGCCTTTTCTACAATCTCAAGCACAAGGCCGACGGATCGCTCAATCCTGATTGCGTTTTAAATTCTTCGGCAGCGGCAAAGGCCGCCGTTCTGGTTGCCGGTCCGAATTTCGGGTGTGGCTCCAGCCGCGAGCACGCTGTGTGGGGGCTGTTGCAAGGAGGCTTTCGTGTGGTGGTTGCGCCAAGCTTCGGCGAGATCTTCTACAGCAATTGCTTTAACAACGGACTGCTGGCTTGCAAAATTACAGCAGACGACTCAAAAAAGCTCTTTGCCGTCCTTCGCGCCGATCCAGAGGCAAGTTTTACGGTCAATCTTGCTGCACGAACGATCCGTACGGGTGATGCAGTCGTGAGTTTTGCGATAGCGCCGCGTCACAGCAGAATGCTGGAGCTGGGCCTTGACATGGTGGATGCGACGCTCTCTGAAATTGACGAGGTCAAGCGTTTCCGTGAAAGTCATGAACGGGACTTTCCCTGGATGAGTGGGCTTCCCGGTAAGGCCAAGCGAGTCCTGATTGCGAGAGGAGAGTCTTTGCCTTAGGCAAAAAGGTGTCCCGAAGACGAAAGAAAACCTCCGAACCGAAACCGATCCGGAGGTTTTTCTAACGAAGTAAATTTTGATCAGAGCGGATCGCCTGAACGCAACAGCAGTCGAGCGATTTCGGCGGCGTTGTGCAGATCCAGTTTGCGGTAGGCCGAGCCGCGGTGTACCTGTACCGTCTTTTCACTGATGCCGAGGTTTTCTGCGACTTGTTTGTTGCTCATGCCGTGGGCAACCATGCGGATCACTTCGCGTTCACGTTGTGTGAGCTGCATCAAGCGGCTACGGAAGGATGAGAGTTCCATCTCCGTACGACGGTGGTTGAGGTTATTCATCACGGCGCTGCCGATGGCAGTCAACAGACGCTGATCGTCGACGGGTTTTTGCAGGAAGTCAACGGCGCCGAGTTTGAGGGTGCGCACGGCCATGTCAATGTCACCGTGACCGGAAATGAAGATGATCGGAAGGTCAATACCCAATTCGCGCATCTTGTCCTGCAGTTCCAGACCACTCATGCGAGGCATACGCACATCGAGAACGAGGCAACCGGGGCGTTGGAAGTCGCCGGAACTAATGAAATCCAGGGCGTCGGAATAAACAGCCACATCCCAGCCTTCACCCTCGATCAAAAAGGCCCACGAGCGACGCATTGCGTCGTCGTCGTCAATCACGCGCACCAAAGGCTTCAGCGACTCCACTTTGATTTCTCCGGTTTGAAAGGTTTGCCACAAAGGCACAACCAACAAATTTTAATATTGTGTCGAGCTGTCGGCTCGTAGACACAAACCTCCATGCCGCGCATTTTAGCAACAGCCTGAAGCTTCGTAACGCATAGGCGCCGCTTAGGCGCCTTGAGGAAAATTAGGAAACAAGCAATATGCCTGCGAGGACCCAGACAAAGAGAAAGATCGTGTCGAGTGTCATTAAAATGATCGGCGCCCAGCCGACAGCCTTGAGTTTGCCCAGACTTGTCTTGATACCGAGCGCACCCATTGCGACCAAAATCAGTAGCTGAGAGGCTTGCGCAAGGCTGTCACTAACCGAGATCGGAATGATGCCGGCGACATTAAGGGTGGCGAGCACAACGAATCCGATCAAAAAGAGAGGAATTTGAGCAAACGGATTGACGGTCTTGGGACCGTTGGGTTCACCGTGTTCGCCTTTGGCCGCAAACAAAGCGGTAAACACAAACATCATCGGAATAAGCATCGCCACTCGCAGCATTTTGGTCATGGTGGCGGTCTGAAGTGCGTTGTTTCCAAGCATGGCGCCTGCGCCGACCACCTGAGCGACGTCATGGATGGTGCCGCCCAGAAGCAAACCGGCGCGAGACGATTCAAACCCGAGAAGTTCGCACAGAATCGGATAGAGAATCATGGAAATCGTCGACAAGGCCGTTACCGTAACAATGATGGCCAAAAGAGCCTGTTCACGCAGGGCCTTCTTGTCAATGACAAGGGCAAGAGCAGCAGCAGCGCTGGCTCCGCAGATGGCAACCGAAGCGCCGGCCAGAGCACCCTCGGCACGAGGCCACTTTATCCAGCGGTTAAGCAGCATCGAAAAGGCAACGGTGGCAAAAACGCCCGTGATGAGCACAGTGATGGAGCCGACGGAGAGCTGGGCAAGTTCTTCGGCGGTAATGCGTGCGCCTAAAAGGCCTACGCCGATGCGCAGGAAGTTTTTGGCGCACAATTCAATGCCCGCCACCGCGCGATTGTCTTCGGAGATGAAGTGAAATGCCATGCCGAGCAGCAGGGCGTAGAGAACTGTCGGGCCGCCGTACGTGTTGGAGACAAACAGTGCGGCAGCGCCGATCACGACGGAAGATAGTACGCCGCGCCAGCGGTACTCAATCCAAGATTTCATAGGAACCGGAAGATCCTTGTCGGACCGAAGGAGAGAGAAACAGAAAGACTCAGATGTGCCGGAAGAAAGAGTGCCGCCGGCAGTGGAATCTTACGGATTGAGAGGAGTGAAAAGTCAAAAAATCGTTAAAAATGAAGGGTTTATTGACGCGATCGGGATGAGGGGTGTCGGCAGTTCTTTTTTGATCTGGCTACGAATGCAAAGCGAAGAGAGTGAATTTGATTTAAATCAAATAATCAAGTTTCCGTATTTACAAAAAAAAGCCGCCATGCCCGAATTGAGCAAAGCGGCTTCGAAAACCTGTTGACCGAAGTCGGGACTTTAAGCGTTCGCGATGCGTGACTTCACGATTGGGGCGGCTTCACCTACCGGCAGCATTTCCTTCTTGTCGAGACTGCGGCGGCAGACGTATTCGACTTCACCGGTCTTAAGACCGCGATCGCCGATTACGATGCGGTGCGGCACACCGATCAGTTCCCAGTCGGCAAACATTGGGCCGGCGCGCATATCGCGATCGTCGAGGATGACGTCAGCACCGAGATCTTTGAGTTCGGCATAAAGCTTGTCGGCGGCTGCTCGCACAGCTTCGCTCTTGGCGTAGTTCATCGGGCAGATGACGACTTCAAACGGAGCGATTTGGTCGGGCCAGATGATGCCCTTGTCGTCGTGGCACTGTTCGATGGCGGCACCTGCGACACGGGAGACGCCGATGCCGTAGCAACCCATTTCAAGAACCTGCGGCTTGCCGTTTTCATCGAGATAGGTTGCCTTCATGGCTTCGGAATACTTTGTGCCGAGATAGAAGACATGACCGACTTCAATGCCGCGCTGAAGACGAATCTGCCCCTTGCCGTCCGGGCTCTTGTCACCCTCGACGACATTGCGCAGGTCGGCCACTTTGGGTTCGGGCAGGTCGCGGCCGAAATTGACTCCTGTGTAGTGGAAACCGGTTTCGTTGGCGCCGCAGCAGAAATCGCTCATGTTGGCAACCGTGCGGTCGGCGTAGACCACGACATCTTCAGCGATGCCGATGGGTCCGAGAGATCCAGGGTTGGCACCGTTAAAATGAGTACGAATTTCTTCCTCCGTGGCAAAACGAAGAGCGCCTTTCATTTCGGGCAGTTTACCGGCCTTGACTTCGTTTAAGTCGTGATCAGCGCGTAGCAAAACGAGCACAATCTTGGCAGGCAGCGCTTTGCCGTTTTCATCTTCTTCGTCATGCGCCAGAACGATGCTCTTGACGCAGTCGGTAAGAGCAATGCCGAGGAACGGGGCGACGTCTTCACACTTTTCTTTGCCCGGCGTGGCATGTTTGACCATTTCCTGAGAAGGAGCCTTGCGAGCGTCAATCAACGAGAAGGCTTCGGCAAGCTCAATGTTGGCCGCGTAATCGGAATCGGGACAGTAGGCGATCACGTCTTCACCGACGTCGGCGATCACTTGGAATTCCTGAGAGCGAGAACCGCCGATGGCACCGCTGTCGGCACGAACGGCGCGAAATACCAGACCCAGACGGGTAAAGATGCGCATATACGCATCGAACATGACTTCGTAGGACTTACCGGCTTCTTCGGCGTTGCGATCAAAGCTGTATGCGTCCTTCATCACGAATTCGCGGGCGCGCATGACGCCGAAACGAGGACGACGTTCGTCGCGGAACTTCGTGCGGATCTGGTAGAAGTTGACCGGAAGCTGACGCCAACTCGTGATTTCCTGACGCGCCAGATCGGTGATCACTTCTTCGCTTGTGGGCTGGATCACGAAGTCGCGCTGATGGCGGTCCTTGAAGCGTAGGAGCTCAGGACCGTACTTGGCCCAACGGCCGGATTCCTGCCAGAGTTCGGCAGGTTGTACGATCGGCATGGATAGCTCGATGGCGCCCGCGCGATCCATTTCTTCTCGGATGATGGCTGAAATCTTGCGCATGACACGCATGCCCATCGGCATGAATGTGAACACACCTGCAGCAAGTTTTTTGATAAGCCCGGCACGGGCCGAATAAATCTGACTGGGAATTTCGGCGTCGGCCGGAGCTTCCTTGAGCGTCTTGATGAAAAATTGACTGGCGCGCATGAATGTCGAATTGCAAAAAGAGACGAAAAGGGTGTCTCATACCAAAAAAGAGCGTGTTATTGTACTGCGGCCGCCTGTTGCTTGAAAAGGCTTATCAATGACGGCTTTTCAAGAAACCCGCCGTAGCCGTTGGCAATACAAATCGCAACTGCTATGCGCCAAGCCTGCGATAATTACAAAACAGGCTGCAATTTTCATCTCCATGACATCATCGGCAAACACTCAGGAACGTTCTTCGTCTCCGAATAATCCCGGACGGCGCCTCGGCTTGCGTCATCGTCTGACACTGCGCGAAAAATTGCGCAAAAAAGGACTCATCTCTAGCTTTCGCACTCTGTTGCGATTTGCCGCCGATCGCGCGAGGGAAAACGACCTCACGGAAGTCACGTCCACGATGGCACTTGCGACATTGACGGCTATCGTGCCGGTGCTCGCTTTGTCGCTTGCGGCTTTTTCCGCTTTTCCGGGTTTTGCCGGCGCCAGGCAGGCGCTAGAAGACTTGATTGTGATGAGCTTGCTGCCTGAGCAGTATAGCGAGCAGTTGCTGGGCTATATCAGTCAGTTCACGTCGCACGCCGCAGGTCTGACAACTTTCGGTTTGCTCGGTTTGGCTGTCACGGCGTTTCTTCTGATAGACAAGCTTTTCGTAACGCTAAATCGCATTTTTAAGGTGACGGCGCCGCGTCCTTGGTTTCAAAGAGTGTTGATTTACTGGGCCTTGATGACCGTGGGTCCTCTGGCAGTTGCTGTGAGTCTTACTATGACCGGCCACTACGCAGCTATGGCTTTGGAAGGAATTGATTCCGGTGTTTCCAAGACGCTTTACAACGTCGGTCAGGTGTTCCTGCAGGCTTTTGGTTTTGCCGTGATCTACAAGTTTGTGCCGGCTTGTCGCGTGCATTTCAGTCATGCGCTCGTGGGCGGCTCAGTCGTGAGCGTTTGCGGCTTGGTTGTCAAGCAACTTTTCGGCATGTGGGTGACGGCTGGAACGCTGACCAATATTTACGGCGCTTTTGTGGCGATTCCCGTCTTTGTTCTCTGGGTTTATGTGGCTTGGTATCTCTTTTTTGCCGGTGCTGCGATTGCCGCGACGATTCCTAAACTCACCGCGGGGCGCTTCCTGGATTATTACCGACCGGGTAACGAATTTTTGACCGCTTTGGCGATGTTGCGTGAGCTCGTGCATCTGCGTTTGCGTCAAAAGCCACCGATCTTGGATGTGGAAGAACTGTGTGATGCCGCGGATACTTATCCTGAAGCCGCAGAACGCATTCTTTCTCGATTGGCAGAAGCGGGCTATGTGGCACCAGTGACAACGGAGGCGGGAGGCCGCACGCAGGAATGGGTGCTTGTGGCTGACAGTCAGAAGACAACGCTTTTGCGTGCATTTGAATTTTTTGCGGTAAGCGGAGGCAATTCGCTTGTTTCGAGTAAGATGCAACGCTTGGCCGGAAAAGATGGCGCCATCGGTATTTTGGCCGATTGGTGGAAACAATTTTCAACGAACGAGGCTTTGAATCGTCCGATGGCGCAGCTTTTTGCGTTGCCTGGTGAAGAGGAAGAATCCGTTTCTGACGGAAGCCTCAGGAATAACTCAAGCAGAATTCAAAAATCGTGACTCGAATCCTAGCTGTTGAAACGAGCGGTGACTATGCCAGCGCTGCACTGTTGGCCGACGGCGAAGTCGTCTGTAGCATTTTTAAAGAGAAAAACCGTCATACCGAAAGCTTGATCTCGCTTGCCGATGAGGTACTCAGTCGCAAGAACCTCAAGGTGGCCGATATGGATGCCGTTGCGTTCGGTGCGGGCCCCGGTGCCTTTACCGGTTTGCGAGTGGCCTGCGGGGTAGCGCAGGGGCTGTCTTGGGCGATCGGTAAGCCCACGGTCCAGGTGGGCAATCTCGCTGCCGCTGCGTACTCTGTTTTCCAATCGCATCCGGATATCAATCGTATTTGTGTGGTTAACGATGCGCGCATGCATGAGTGTTATACAGCCTCATACGAACGCGCTGCGCAGTGCGGTATGCCACTTGAGCTTCGTGCTCCCGAATTGGTCAAGCCCGGTGACGTCAAGGAATGTCTTCTCGCGGACGGTATCGAGGCTGTCATCGGTACGGCTTTTACGGCTTATGAAGAAGAAATCGAAGTTCCGGAACGTGTCACTGTAATAGAGACCGAGCAGGTCTCCGCCAAGGAGATCGTGGAACTTGCCGCCGTGATGTTTGCCGCTGGCATGACGACCGATCCGCATCTGGCCGCACCTTTGTATGTCCGCAATCGCGTGGCCCTTACGATTGAGCAACGCCGCGCCGGAGAAAAGCTTTGAGCGAAGTTGTATTTCGTGCGCTGACACCGGCTGACCTTGAAGTCGTCGCGGATCTCACGCATCGGGCTGATCCGTTCGGCTGGACGTTGAGAAACTTTTCGGACGCGCACGCTTCAGGAAACACGCTCACTGTTTTATCGGTTGACGGCAGGACGGCAGGCATTGCCGCTGTGATGCACGTCATTGACGAGTCGGAACTTCTGGAGATTGCGGTGGAACCCGCCATGCAAGGCAAGGGGTTCGGGAAAGCGCTCTTGAAAGAGGCGATGAGTCTTGCGCGACGCAACGGCGCGGCTCGGATGTTTTTGGAAGTTCGGGAGAGCAACGCCCGTGCGCGTAAAATGTACACTTCGTTCGGATTTGAAGAAACCGGGCGTCGTAAGAATTACTACCCGACGGGAAATGGTCGGGAAGATGCGATTTTGATGACGGCTCAGTTTTCCGAATCCGTGTCACACGACTAAGAAGACAAAGAAAGAAACCCATCGATGGCGCTTACGCGGGAACAAAGTCAAATTTGGCAGGCAATGAATGTCGGCGTGCAGTGGGTACTGCGCGACGGCGTTGATCCGCTTGCGCCTGAACCCAAGCCTGCGGTACTTGCCGTTCACGCATCGGCAGAGGCTGCGCCAGCGGCTGTTTCGCCGTCGGCAACAATTTCGGCCGGTTCCGCTTCTGCAGTCCCCGCCATGGTGCGCCGCGGTCCGATGGCGACGCGCTTGCGGCGCCAGCAGGCCGCTGTTGACATTCAGACTGCGTCCCCTGCGGCAAGTACTTTTGCGAAATCTGCACCCATCACTTCCGCACAACCTTCCGTATCGCTCAAACCTGCGGTAACACCGAAGGTCGTTGCGCGTCCTGCTCTGCGTCCTATCATGGCTCCTCAGCCGGTCTCGGTCCAAGTGCAAGCCGACGCACAGCTTGTTGCCGAACTTCGAACGGCGCGTTGGGAAGATATCAAGGCGATTGCCGATCGTTGCCGCGTCTGTCCTATGGCGTCCGAACGCACCAACACGGTGGTGGCCGACGGAGCACCGGGCTGTCCTATCGTGATGGTGGGAGAGGCGCCTGGGCGAGAAGAAGATCTTTCGGGCATTCCTTTTGTCGGCAACAGCGGCAAGCTTTTGACCGAAATTCTCAAGTCTTGTTCTCTGGAACGAGGCAAGGACGTTGCCATTTGTAATGTTTTGAAGTGCCGTCCTCCCGGAAATCGTGACCCCAAACCCGATGAAGTAGCGGCGTGTTCCGCTTTTCTGGACCGTCAGCTCGAATTGTTGCAGCCCAAACTCTTGATTTTGATGGGTAAGCATGCTGTCTACAGACTGCTTGGCGAAACACGCCCTATCTCGCAGATGCGCGGACGTTTGTACGAAGTGGAGATTGCGGGCCGAAAGGTGCCCGCGGTGGTCACGTATCATCCGTCCTATCTGCTGCGCAATCCTGTGGCCAAGGAACTCGGTTGGCACGATATCCTGTTTGCCAAGAAAAACCTGCCTCAGGATTGAAGTGATTTTTATTGACTAGTGAAATAAATGGAATTCGAACTCTGGTATTTGATTGCGGTCCCGATTCTTTTTGCTGCCGGTTGGTGGTTGCGCGGGGTTGATTTCAAACAGCACAAAAAGGCGACGCAGGGCATTGATGAGCACTATGCCAAAGGGCTTTCTCTTCTGTTGAGCGACGACCCTGTCAAGGCAGACAAAGCCATCGACCTTTTTATCGAAGTCGTGCGATTGGACCCCGAAACGATCGAATTGCACCATGCGCTTGGCAATCTGTTCCGCCGCCGTGGTCAGTTTGACCGTGCTATTCGTCTGCACAGTTTCCTCGTTAATCGAGCCGAACTTCCCGAAAAAGAACGTGCATTGGCCATGGCCGAACTTGCTCTTGATTATCTTAAGTCCGGTATGTACGACCGTGCAGAATCGGCCTACGAGCAGCTTTCGACCTTCAAGGGACGCGAAGTTGAGGCTTTGGAAGCACTGATGCACATCTACTGCACCGAACACGAATGGAAGAAAGCTGTGGAAACGGCGGAGAGACTGCAAAAAAGCGGCAAAGATTTGCATGTTGAGATCAGTCACTACTATTGTGAGTTGGCTAATCTGGCTCGTTGCACCAAGGATGTTGCACGCGCGTCCGAATTCGTGACGAGTGCGCTGCAGGCCAATCCGGAAAATCCGCGTGCCTTGTCATTGGCGGCAGATCTCGCGCTTGACGCCGGCAAAACTCAAGATGCGATTTCGGCTTGGAGTCAAATCGAAAATGCCAAGCCTGCTTACGCGCCGCTTATTGCCGCTAAAAAGGCTGACGTTCTGGCAGAAACAGATAAAGCTGCTGCTATGAAATATTTAAAGGAGACATTTGCGAAGTCGGGGTCTGTCGATGTTCTGACCGCAGCCGTTGCTCGCATGTCTGTTTGGGCCGATGCGCCTACAGCCGCTGCTTTTGCCGGCGAAGCGCTCAAGAGCCGTCCGTCGCTTTCAGCGTTCTCGGTTTTGTGCAATCTGCGATCCAAAGCCGATCCCGATGACGAACAGGCACGACTTCTGGCCGAGGTTACGACCAAGCAGAGCAAGCTTTTTGCACGCTATCAGTGCAGTCACTGCGGCTTCCTGGCACACACATTTTCGTGGCAGTGCCCGGGCTGCGAACGCTGGGACAGCTTTCCGCCCATTCGTGTCGACGAAGCCAAAAAGGCTTCCTACCATTAAGGAACGAAATTCTTCTTTTTTTGAGAGCCTTCTGCTTGTCGGAAGGCTCTTCGGACAGATTTGGAGAGACGAGACATGCAAATTGAAGTTGAAAAGAAACTCACTGAATTGCAGGCCGACACACTCGTGGTGGGTGTCTGGTGCGGTGGAGAAGAGGGTAAACCTGAACTCACAGCTTCGGCTCAGGCCGTCGATAATTTAGGTGGCCTCTTGAGCGCTCAGATCAAAGCAGGCGACTTCAAGGGTAAGCCTTCCGAAGTTGCTGTTTTCTACGCTGTTCCCGGTTTGGATTTCAAGCGCGTGATTGCTGTGGGTCTGGGCATGAAGGACGCTTTCAGCGAAAAGACCTTCATCAATGTGCACCGCAAAGTGGCACGTTTTGTCAAATGTGGCTCTGTTGCTTTGACTTCTGCAGAGTGGACGCTGCCCGAACGTGACGAAGCGTGGGCAGCGCGCAGTGCTGTGCGTGAGCTTCTTTTTGCTTCCCACAAGTCTCGCGGTCTCAAGACCAAAGGAAAGGGCCCGCAGGTCGTGGAAAAGATTCTTTGGGTGTCCGAAACGGACGTAGCATCCAGTCTCGAAGTGGGGTGCATTTCCGCAGGTGCCATGATATGGGCCAAGGAACTCCAGGATCTTCCACCCAATATCTGTGACCCGCAGTTCCTTGCCGAAGCTGCCGAAAGCGTGGTGCGCGAATTTGATAAGTCAGCGGGCAAGACCACCAAAGGCAAGCTTACCGTCAGGGTGCTCGACAAAGACGCCATCGACGAAGCCGGCATGGGCGGTGTGATCGGCGTGAGCAAAGGAAGCCACACCGATCCCGTTTTCATTGAACTTGCCTGGCAGGGGGCGGCAACGACCAAAGCTCCGGTTGTTCTGGTGGGTAAGGGCGTAACCTTTGATGCGGGGGGCATCTCCCTCAAGCCGAGCCGCACGATGGATCAAATGAAATTCGATATGTCGGGGGCTGCCGTCGTGATGGCTGCTGTCAAGGCCGCCGCCGAAATGCAACTTAAGGAAAACGTGGTGGCGCTGGTGCCGGCCGTGGAAAACCTGCCTTCGGGTTCTGCATTGAAGCCTGCCGATGTCATCACTACGCTGAGTGGTTTGACCGTCGAAGTTCTCAACACCGATGCCGAAGGTCGTTTGATTCTGGCCGATGCTCTGGCGCGAGCTGCCGAATTTGCACCTGAAGTCTGCATTGACGTGGCTACGCTCACGGGTGCCTGCATTGTGGCACTCGGTAACGACGTCTCGGGGCTGTTTTGTGAAGATGAGCCGCTCACGGCAGCGCTTGCTTGCGCGGCTGACAGCGCACACGATCCCGTCTGGCCGATGCCGATGGGCGGCACCTACAAAAAGGCCCTTGAAAGCTCCGTGGCCGATCTTGCCAACATCAGCTGGACGGCAGGTGCCGGTGCCTGCACAGCTGCAACATTCCTAGCGGCGTTTGCCCCAAAGTGCCCCTGGGCGCATCTTGACGTGGCCGGTACTGCACAGGCTGCAGGAGGCAAAGGAGGCGGTACGGCGCGTCCGTTGCCGTTGCTCCTTGAGTGGTTGCTTTCCCGTGCTCCGGCCCCCAAGGTCTCAAAAGTGAAGACTGAGAAGGTTAAGGCAACGTCCAAGACGAAGACGACCGCAAAGTAAGGCTTTGCTGTAACAGAGGTTGAGACCCGAACAAGACGCCGTATGCAGCAAATCGACTTTCACTTCAATGTTGCGCAACGCACGATTTATGCTTGCCGTCTGATCAAGAAGGTGAGCAAGATGGGACTTACCGTTGCCGTCTGGAGCAGCAACGAAGTGCTGTTGCGGCGCGCCTACGACGATCTTTGGCGCTTTGAGGATTTGACCTTCATCGCCCACGCTTGGGCAGGTTCTGCGTTTGAAGCTGATGCGCCTGTCGTTTTTGCCAGTGACATCACGCTGTTGAAGCCAGCCGACGTCATCATTTTGCTTGACGAAATGGTCCCGCCTGATTGGCAGCAGACGCTTGCGCCCTTTAATCGTGTCGTGGACATCGTCTCAACCAATCAGAAGGAACTTCTTAATTCCCGCGCCCGCTATCGGCTTTACAAGACCGCCGGTGTGACGCTTAACGCCTACGACCGTAGCGCAGGTTAAAAAATGACTTCTTACCATTCTCCGCTTTTGAAAGACCGTGTTCCGTACGATTGGGAGGAGCTCAAGCGCGCGGCGCAGGAGCTCAAGCACGGCTCAATTCCCGGGCTGTCCGAGGTAGAAGCGACTTCTCGGACAATTGCACCGCAGCCCGAAACAACACAGCATTCAGATGCAATTGAGAACCCTGAACCTCAGTCGAAGCCTGTTCAGGCTCGACCGGAGCATGAACAAGTGACGTCATTGGGGCTCTCCGAAGAAGAGCTCGTTGCAAGAATTGTTCCGAAGGTTGTGGAGCGGCTTAACTCTCAAATTGAGATTATCGTGGACGTTACTCTCAAGACGGCAGCAACTCGTATCCGTTCCGATCTTCAGAAGGCCGTGGAAAACACGGTTCGGCTGACGGTCAAGGAAGAACTCAAGAAGCTTTGAAATTCATCAGGCAAGGTAAAAAAGCCGCACCGTTGATTCGAGTGCGGCTTTTTCACCTGTGAGCAATACTTTTCTTAGCGAGCGGCTGCGACGGCGTTTTTCATTGCAGTGATCACTTCTTTGTAGCCTTCGGGACTTTTCATGCCGAACACGGCGGAACCTGCAACAAACGTATCGGCGCCGGCTTTAGCGACTTCAGCGATGTTGGTGGTTTTAATTCCGCCGTCAACTTCCAGACGGATACTGCGTCCCGAACGGGCTTCATAGTCGTCTAGTTTGGCACGCATGGCACGGATTTTGTTGTAGACCGAGTCAATGAAGCTCTGACCGCCGAAACCCGGATTGACGCTCATCAGAAGAACCATGTCGACTTTGTCGATGACGTAGTCGAGATAATCGAGCGGAGTGGCAGGATTGAAAACCAGACCTGCCTTGCAGCCTTCGTTGTGAATCAGCTGCAGTGTGCGATCAATGTGTCGGCTTGCTTCACAGTGGAAGGTAATGATGTCGGCACCGGCTTTGGCAAAGGCCGGCACCAGGCTATCAACAGGCTCAATCATCAAATGAACGTCAATGACGGCTTGTGTGTGCGGACGAATCGCTTCGCACACGAGCGGACCGACGGTGAGATTCGGTACGTAATGGTTGTCCATCACGTCAAAGTGAATCCAATCGGCACCGGCTGAGACCACATCACGGACTTCTTCGGCAAGACGTCCGAAATCGGCCGAAAGGATGGATGGTGCAATGACGGTGTTTTGCATGGGCAAGCCTTTGAAATAATGAAGATGAAACAGTTGCGCGAATGATAGCGAAAAGTCCTGCCGACCGTGCCGACAGGACTTTGTTTTCAGCTTACAAGCAAAGATCTGGGTGTAATCAGAGCTTGGCAGGTTTTCCTTCAAGATTGAAAGCCTTATGCAGGGCACGCACGGCAAGCTCCATGTACTTGTCCTGAATTACCAGGCTCACCTTGATTTCGGAGGTACTGATCATTTCGATGTTGATGCCTTCAGCAGCCAACGACTCAAACATACGGCAGGCAACGCCTGCGTGAGTGCGCATACCGATGCCAACCACACTGACTTTAGCGATATCAACGTTGGTATGGATGCCCTCGGGATGGCAGACCGGGACGACTTCTTCGTTGAGCACCTTTAAGCACTTGTCTACGTCTCCGCGCGGAACGGTAAAGGAGAAGTCTGTTGTGCCGTCGAGACCGTCGTTCTGAACGATCATGTCAACGTCAATGTTGTGCTGGGCCACAGGGCCGAGAATCTTATAGGCGACGCCCGGAGTATCGGGAACGCGCGAGAGCGTGATTTTGGCTTCATCGCGGGTGCAGGCGATGCCGGAAACAAGGGCTTTCTCCATCTTCGGATCATCCTCAAAAGAAATCAGGGTACCGCTGGACGCTTCGACGTCAACGGGAATATTGGGGTCGGTAAGGCTTGAGAGAACACGCACGGGTACGTGATATTTGCCGGCAAATTCCACGCTGCGGATCTGTAGCACTTTAGAGCCGAGACTGGCGAGCTCGAGCATTTCTTCAAAGCTGATGACGTCAAGCTTGCGAGCTTTGGGCTCAATGCGCGGATCGGTGGTATAGACGCCGTCAACGTCCGTGAAGATGAGGCATTCCTGGGCCTTAAGTGCCACGGCAAGTGCTACGCCCGAGGTGTCAGAGCCGCCGCGGCCGAGCGTGGTAACGTTGCCCGCGCTGTCCCGACCTTGGAAACCGGCGACAATGACAACCTTGCCGGCGTTCAGTTCACGCATAACCGGTTCGCTGTCGATCGACTCAATGCGGGCTTTTGTGAAGGCGCTGTCCGTGTGTACGGCGACCTGAGAACCGTTGAAGCTCACGGCATCAACGCCGATGCTTTTGAGTGCCATTGCGAGCAGGCCGATGGAGACCTGTTCGCCGGTACTGGCGATGACGTCAAGCTCCCGAGGATCGGGATTGGGCATGATTTCCTTGGCAAGTGCGATGAGGCGGTTTGTTTCACCACTCATCGCTGAAACCACCACCACCATCTGATAGCCGGCGCGGTGCCACTTGGCTACGCGTCTGGCGACATTCTTAATGCGCTCGACGCTTCCCATTGAAGTGCCGCCGTACTTGTGAACAATAATGGCCATAGGGCGAGTCTCTTTTTAGTTGAGTTAGGCGTGACGGCAAACGGTTTTGTCAAAATGATTTGCCGCGCACAAGACTTTCTGATTGTCGCAAACTTTGAGCACCTTTCGGGATTGTTGGCTCAGTTCCTGACAAGTTAGAACAGAAATCTTGATCTTTACCAAGTAATACAGGCAAAGACGCCTAGGAGGTATGTCTCAGTTTGCTTACGATGACGGTTGTGGTGCTGCTTTTAGCGTAGTTGAGTAGTCTGCTCTTAGGTTCCGGTTCGAACGCGACGCAAATTGACGGACCATTCGCTACAGTGAGACCAAAACGGAAATTCTTTTCGGCTTTATGGACGGATCATGCGCATTCCCAAGTTGAAAAAAGCAGAAATACCGGCGTTGCCGTTGGAACAAAACTTCGCCAAAACGTACATTGACGAGAATGGTGTCTGTCGTTTGAGGCAGACAGTCATGGAACATGCGCTAACGACTGGCCTGGTTGCTCGCGAATTGATGAAATGGTGGCCAGAAGAGTTGCAAAAGATATGGTTTCCAGAGGGATTGGATTTTCTAGCTAGTGAACACGATATCGGCAAGGTGACACCGTCGTTTCAAGAGAAACTTCGGCGAGCTACATCGGATTATTTGCCTAACAGCCTTCTGGAATTAGCTACTGCGGATCCAGCTCTGGAGAAACGATGGGGAGGGCACAGCGGTGCAAGCCTCTTGACGGTAATGAGGGTGACACGTGACGTTCGAGTTCCGTTGATTCTCGGCCTGCATCATGGCAGACGCCCTAAGACGGGGATGTTTCGTGCTGACGATGACGTTTTGGGTGGTCGAGCCTGGCAAGAGCAAAGAGAGCTTCTTACTCAAAAGCTCAAAGCATTTTTTAGTGCAGAGTTTCCGGTTGTCCAAAGCGACCTTCAGGCCAAGGTTTTGGCCGGGTTCACAACCGTGGCTGACTGGATCAGTTCAAACGACAATTTGCTTCAAGGTAAGGTTTGCGATGCAGCTGCTGCGCACACAGCCGTTGTATCTGCAGGGTTCTATCGACCTCGCGTCAAGCAGAACTTAAGCTTTGCCGATATTTTCGGCTTTACGCCCAATGCCGCTCAAAAAGCGTTGGCAGTGAAGTGTTCTGGTCCCGGCGTCTATATTCTCGAAACGGTGATGGGGGCCGGCAAGACTGAAGCGGCTTTGTACGCTGCCTATCGAATGCTTGCTCAAGGCCAAGCTACCGGACTTTATTTTGCCTTGCCTACCCAGACGACCTCAAACGCCGTCTACACTCGCGTCAATGCTTTTCTTGACAAGATTATCGATGACGATGATGCGGCAAAACGAGCTTTGCTGGTTCACGGTAAAGCAACGCTAGTTATGCAGGAGATGGGGGAAGACGCAGCGCCCGGGGGCAGTTGGTTTGCGCCTCTCAAGAGGAGCATTCTCGCTCCCTTCGGGGTTGGGACGATTGATCAGGCACTCATGTCTGTTATGGGCGTCAAACATTCGTCCGTACGAACTTTGGGGTTGCTGGGCAAGGTTGTGATACTTGACGAGGTGCACAGTTATGACATGTATACAGGCACCATCGTTGATGCGCTTGTCAAAGAGCTTCGGGAACTTGGTTGTACTGTCATCGTTTTGTCCGCAACGCTTACGCAGCAACGCAGGGGCATGCTTACCGATCAACCGTCGAGCGCCGAGGCTTACCCGCTTTTGACTGCGGTTGACCACAACAGCCAGTTGGAAGAAATTTCGATTGAACCTCCGTCGGCCAAAAAAGTGGAACTCTCCTATGCCTCTGATGACTCGATCGTTCTGAAACAGGTCATCGAGCGAGCAAAAAGCGGGCAACAAGTCTTATGGATTGAAAACACTGTCCATGAGGCGCAAAAGCTCCATGAAAGACTGTCCAAGGCTTTGTCAGGGACGGCCGTCGAGTTTGGCATTATTCATTCCCGATTCACCGTGGCTGATCGCGAGGTGAACGAACGTCGATGGATAGACGTCCTCGGAAACAAATCGACTACCAGAGCGCAACGCGGACGAGTTCTGGTCGGGACGCAAGTTTTGGAGCAGTCGTTGGATATTGATGCGGATTTTTTGGTTACGCGTTTGTGTCCGACCGATATGCTCCTGCAGAGAATGGGACGTCTTTGGCGTCATGCCGTAACCGAGCGTCCCGATGGTGCCCGCTGTGAGGCCTGTGTGATATGCCCCGATGAAAATTTGATGAAAAAGGACCCCAAGAAAGCGTTTGGGGCATCGGCGCATGTCTACGCTTCCTATGTTTTGTGCCGAACACTCGAAAGTCTGGCCGGTCGTACATCAATAACACTACCGACGGACATACGGCAGATCATGGAAGACACATACCGAGAACGCCCTGAGTCTGGGGTTCTCTCTGATTTGTTAAACGAACTTGAGGAAGGTTCCGGCTCGACCGTAGGAAGAAGAGCGCTTCGGCAATTGGCGCAGCTCACGCTGACGGATGCGTTCGGAAGTATCGATGATAACGATGAGAGCAATCTGCCAACTCGCTACTGCCAGATACCCACGGTCGACGTCTTGCTTCTTCGTCGCATTTTGAATCATGACGGGAGAACGAAAATTGAGTTTTTGAGCGGGGAGAAATTGGATTTGCCCGGCGGCACCGGTCTGAGCTACTCGCAAAAGGTATCAACCGCGTTGATATTGATGAAAAACTGTGTCCGTACCCCGATCTATTTGGCGCCGACGGCTGATGAGCAGCGCAGTCTCTTTTGGCTTGCTCCGTACCTTTTTGTAGCCGCCCGGGACAGTATGCGCATTCGAGTGGGTCTTGTTGATGATGACGGAAACATTTTTCACATGGACGGGACACCGGCCTTGCCTAACCGAAGAGTTTTCTATGACAAATCTGGATACCGATGCCTGAATCCGGACGAATGATTAAGTCTGCATCGCTACATTTTGATCTTTACCAAAGCTATGACAATCGATAAAAAGTTCAATTTGATTGATGAACAGTGGATTCCCATTCGGGAAAAGGGGTTGTTCAGTCTCCGAGACATCTTTTCGGATCACTCTTTAAGGAAAATCGGAGGCAACCCGATCCAGAAAACGGCTATCTTCAAGTTGCTGTGCGCTATCGCCCAAGCGGCATGGACACCGAAGACTGAGGAAGAGTGGCGGCAATCGACTGTCGAGGATTTTTGCCGGAAATGCCTTGCTTATCTTGAAAAGTGGCATGAAAAGTTCTGGTTGTACGGAGACGAGCCGTTTCTTCAGTTTCCCGAGGTTAAGGACGTAAAAGTCGCATCTTTTGCAGCACTGAACTTGGAAAAGGCAAGTGGGAACACAACAGTACTAACGCAGATTCAGCTGCAGTCGGAACTCTCCGAAGCTGATAAGGCTGTACTTCTTGTGACGCTCATGGGCTTTGCCACCGGTGGAAAAAAGGTGGATAACTCGAAAATTCTTACCCCGGGATACAAAGGAAAAAGCAAATCGGGTAAGGCTGGTTCATCTCTGGGTTTCAAGGGATATTTGCACTCATATGTGCAAACCAGTTCTGTTGCTTCCACTCTGTGGTTGAATCTTTTCTCCGAAGAAAGCCTTAGCAAGTTGCCGTGCTATCCCGAAGGTGTCGGAACAGCTCCCTGGGAAAAGATGCCGGCGGGAGAAGATTGCGACGTCGCACGCAAACTCAAAGATTCGTTGATGGGACGTTTGGTTCCGTTATGTAGGTTCTGCCTTTTGTCCGATGGTGGAATGCACTACACAGAAGGTATAGCACATGACGGCTATCAAGCCGGACGTTTTGATCCAACTCAGTCCGTGGCACGTCAGAAAAACGACTTTAAGACGCTTTGGGCCGATCCTGATAAAAAGCCGTGGAGGTCTTTGACTTCGATTTTGAGTTTCTTAGGAATCCAGGACGCTTCACGGTTTGTGTGCAGCCAAGTGGAAATGGGGATGTCCCGAGCTAGGGATTTCTTTGAGAGTGTCGAACTTTGGTCTGGGGGTGTGCGAGTAACTTCTAACGCCGGCGAGCAATATCTAACAGGATCCGATGACTTTGTGGAGTCGCAGTTTGAATTTTCACCACAAGATGTCGGCGAACAATTTTTTGTGAATTTCTCGGCTTCGGTTGACCAGCTTGATCATCTGGCGAAACAGCTTTACAGCAGTGTTCTTGGTTATTTCGAGACCATGGGAACCGAAGGTAAGACGATGGCGGAGAGAGCGACATCAAAGTTTTGGGAAATCGCGGGATTACATGCACAAGAACTCATCGATTCTTGTTTCCCCGGTGAGAATCCCGAGTCTGTGAGGAATTTTTTCCGAGCCACGATGCGTAACACTTACAACGAATCGTGTCCTCATTTCACCCCTCGCCAGTTGCAAGCTTGGGCTGAAAATCAACCTAATGCATCAAAGAAAGGGAAAAAATGATGAAAGAAATGCCTGAACAAAACGCTAGGGAAACCCGTGGCCAGGCTTTCGTGCGCTACGTGATTGACAGATGCAATAAGGACAAAGGTGTTGCGGCATGTATGCGCCGTGCAGACAATCCCGCCATGCAGCATCAAAGCTGGAACATCCTGATTGATTTTCATGTCAACCTGGATAACTCGGCAGAGCGCACTGCCTTTGCCTGCATCGGTGCGGCAGTAATTCAAGCAAAAGCGACATGTAACGGCAATACGCCTCTGACACGTGCGCTTTCGCTTGCGTACTCCAGCACCGAAGGGCAGGGCGCAAGTCGTCTGCGCAGACTTTTAGCTTGCTCGACGACCGAAGAGTGCTGCAGTTGCTTAAGGCCGCTGTTCCGTCTCATAGCCGGCAAAACAAATGTGTCCATTGACTATGCACAGCTTTTGGATGATTTGCTCGTTTTCCCCCATAGAAGCGAGAGAATCAAAGCGAAGTGGGCGACTTCGTTTTATCAACGAGAAGATCGCAAGGAGCAATCATGATTGCCGGAGTGCTAGAGCTAAGTTGGAGAGACATTCGCGAGCTGCGTGTAACGGATCCGTATTCCGTACATCGAGTCATCTACAGCTTGTTTCCCGATGAGCGAACGCCGGAGCAAAAGAATGCGCATCAGCCGGCTGGTTTTCTATACGCGGACAAAGGTGGAGACAAGGTTTCCAGACGCATTTTGTTTCTCTCAAACAGAGAACCCTTGGCACCGTTACACGGCACGGTACGAACTCGGTGCATTCCAGACACATTCCTGCAGCACGAGGTGTACGCGTTCGAAGTTGTCGTCAATCCTACAAAGAGGGGAACGAATGGCAATCTTGTTCCCATTAAGCAAAGGGAAGACATTCGGAAGTGGTTTGAATCTCGGGCAGCATCGTGGGGCTTCCAGTGTCTGCAAACCGAAGTTCTAAACGTTGATGTTCAACAGTTTCGTAAGGGTGAGCATCGAGTAACGCTTGAGCAGGCATTGCTCAAAGGTGTGTTGAAGGTTACACAAAGAGAACTATTTATCAAAAGTTTTGCAACCGGTCTTGGACGAGGTAAAGCCTTCGGTTGCGGTCTGCTTCAGATTGTTCCCATTCGAGTTTCCAGTAATTGATCTAGGAGATAAACATGTCTACCAATCCCTTTTTGAATACCCGCGTTGAATTCCATATTCTCCAGTCCTTCCCGGTCACCTGCCTGAATCGTGACGATGTAGGATCGCCCAAGACGGCAGTGGTTGGTGGGGTGACTCGAGCTCGTGTTAGTTCTCAGTGTTGGAAGCGTCAGGTTCGTATGATGCTCCACGAACTCGGGGTGAAAATCGGTACTCGCTCCAAATTGGTCAATCAACAGATTGCCGCTAAATGTCGGGAGCTCGGTGCAATGGATGAACAGGCTCAGGCCTGCGGTGACGTCATCGCAAAGGCCATTGTGAAGGACACGCTTTACTTCTTCACTGACACAGAAGTCGAGGAATTTGCCAAGTACGCACAGTCGAAAAACTTTGATGCGGGAGCTGTTTCGGATAAGGATATTCAGAAACTTTCAAAGAAAGTGCTGAAGCTGGCAGTCGACGGCCTTGACATTGCTCTCTTCGGTCGCATGGTGGCCCAGGCTCCGGAACTCAACGTTCAGGCTGCTTCTTCGTTCTCACATGCGATTTCAACTCACGCTGTGAATAACGAAATCGAATTTTTCACAGCTTTGGACGACCTTGATACGGCGGCGGGTCATCTTGACAATTTGGAGTTTTCTTCCGCGACCTACTATCGCTACGTTTCTCTCGATCTTGGGCAGCTTTATGAATCTTTGCAGGGCGAAGATCTGCCGAAAAGCGTAGAAGCTTTTACCAAGGCACTGTTCTTGGCTCTCCCGGTTGCACGACAGTCCACGATGTCCGGAGCCTGTGGTTGGGACTATGCGAAGGTGTTGGTGCGCACGGGACAGCGTGTCCAGCTCTCGTTTGACAAGCCTGTGCGAGCAAAAGACGGTTTCCTTGAACCTAGCATTGCGGCGCTGAAGAGCGACCTTGAAAAGAAGGAAAAACTTTTTGGTTCTTTGTTCGGCAAGAAGATGGAATTTGAGGTCGGCGGCAAAGATAACGAAGGCATTGACGAACTGCTTGAAGCGCTGAGCAAGACGATCGGAGACATCAATGGCTGATTCATATGTGCTGTTATGGTTGGAGGCGCCTCTCCAGTCATGGGGCTATGAGTCGAGATTCAACCGAAGAGAAACGCTTGGTTTTCCGACTCGGTCCGGTGTATTGGGACTGATTCTTTGTGCCATGGGGGCAGGAGGCCCCCAGACGGAATGGCTGGGCAAAATGTCGAAATACGGTCAAACCGTGTTGGCCTTTGGCCAGAAGGAATCTTCTCGGAAGTTCCGCGACAATCTGCAATTGGTGGATTTCCAGATGGTCGGAAGCGCATACGACGATTCCGACTCCTGGCAGACACTTTTAATTCCCAAGACGATTGAAGGAAAAAAGGCTGTCTCCGGTGGTACGAAACTGACGTATCGGTACTACCTGCAGGATGCCAAATTCGCCGTCATTGTTTGCGTACCGGAGGAGTTGAAGGAAGCGATTAAATTGGCACTGCAAAGGCCTCATTGGGATCTGTATTTGGGGCGCAAATGTTGCGTGCCGACGGATTTGGTTTATCGAGGATGCTTTACCTCAGAGGAGGAAGCCAAGCAGGAGGCATTGAGAATTGCTGACTGCAAGGATCTTGAGTGCCAATTTGAAGTGCTCGAAGGGCAGTTTCCGGAAGCGGGAGAAGTGATGACTTTGTCAGATGTGCCGGTGCAATTCGGGACATTTAAGAAGTACGTCGACAGGCAGGTTACGGTTATTGATGTCTGAAACAACGATAAGTAAACAATCGCCTCGGCTGTTCATCAAGGTTACGCGGGATAACCTTCCTCAAATTAAGGATCGTTATCCCTATATCTACCTCGAGCACGGTCGATTGGAGGTTGATGACAGCAGTATCAAGTGGATTGATGCGCAAGGCGGAGTTGTCAGGATTCCCGCAGCACTGCTCCAATGCCTACTGTTGGGACCAGGAACTTCCGTTACACATGAGGCTGTCAAAGTATTAGCCGCGGCAAAATGTACCGTAATGTGGGTAGGCGAAGACAGTCTGCTTTACTACGCAAATGGAATCTCTCCGACGGCTGATACCCGAAATATGTTGAGGTAGCTCAAAGCGGCAGCCGATCCGGTGTTGTCTCTCGACGTTGCCAGACGGATGTTTGCCCGGAGGTTTCCAAGCGTGGATCTTGGGTCAAGGTCACTACCGGAAATGATGGGCATGGAGGGGGTGAGAGTTCGTAATCTTTACAGGCAAAAAGCTGACCAGTATGGCCTGCGATGGGAGGGAAGACGTTTTATTCCTGGACAGTTTTCATCGAGCGATACAGTCAACAGAATCCTGACGGCATGCAACGCGGCTCTGTACGGTATTTTAAATTCGGTTGTTCATTCAGCTGGTTTTTCACCGTATATTGGTTTTATCCATTCCGGCAGTCCAATGCCTTTCATTTACGACATGGCTGATCTATACAAGGCTGATTTATGCATAGATCTGGCATTTCAGTTAGCCTCAGAGTTGAATGGTCAGTACGACCGTTACGCTGTATCTGACGCATTTCGGCGGCGCGTCACTGAGCTCAGAATTCTGGAGCGAGGGGTTGACGACATCAACGAAATGCTTGGAGACGTTCCATGATGGTCGTCATAGCATCTGAACTGCCGCCAGCTGTTCGAGGCAGGATGAAGCTTTGGTTTATTGAGCCCCGGCCGAATGTTTTTGTTTCGGGTATTAAGGATGCATTGGCTGAACGGATTATTCGGTATCTTCTACGGCATTGTCCTAAGAGTAGTGGGTTGATGATTTTTTCTGAAGTTGGCTCGGCCCCTGGTTATGCCATTTCGGTGTTGGGCAAAACGCAACGGGAGCTTGTTGAAATCAGTGGTCTCCAGTTGGTTCGGGAGCCCCCTTTATCAAATAAAACCACAAGTGATAGTGTTAACTAAAGTGACTTAATGCCAAATCTTGCTGTCTTCTCCACGTCCGTGGAGGTGTTTCTCCGCTTCAGACGAAATTGAGGCTGCTTTTCACGGTCTTCTCCACGTCCGTGGAGGTGTTTCTGTAGCCAAAGCCGCACTACGCACCGCAAGATAGTCTTCTCCACGTCCGTGGAGGTGTTTCTGGGGGCACAATCAGCCGCACTACGTATGCCAAGGTCTTCTCCACGTCCGTGGAGGTGTTTCCATCCCGGGGTGCTTCTGGGGGCGTTCGATCCCGTCTTCTCCACGTCCGTGGAGGTGTTTCTAGCACTGGACATCCCAGTCACCTCCTGAACTTGTCTTCTCCACGTCCGTGGAGGTGTTTCTGCTGTCAAAAAGAAGATCGACCGAGAAATTAAGTCTTCTCCACGTCCGTGGAGGTGTTTCTCCATCTGAGATCTGTGTCGGACGGTGTCCAAGGTCTTCTCCACGTCCGTGGAGGTGTTTCCAGATCGACCTATCGGAGTGGGCTTGAGCAGGCGTCTTCTCCACGTCCGTGGAGGTGTTTCTTGCTTCGCGGGGTTACTGTAATGCTTTCGGGCGTCTTCTCCACGTCCGTGGAGGTGTTTCTGGGTCAATGGAAGGGCACTGGAGTTCAGGTGGGTCTTCTCCACGTCCGTGGAGGTGTTTCCCAAGCATCGAGAATGATCGGCGGCTCGTCGGTGTCTTCTCCACGTCCGTGGAGGTGTTTCTAAATGATCCGATTGTGTGAAGCAATAATCCTAGTCTTCTCCACGTCCGTGGAGGTGTTTCCGGAAATCATCCCTTGCGTCGAAGCTTTGCAGGGTCTTCTCCACGTCCGTGGAGGTGTTTGAATATTTCGGTTCCTGGCGTGGTTGTTGTTTACTCACGTGAGCTGAATGGAGCCAATTGTTCATAAGCGCTGGTCTTGCAGGCTTGGTTAGAATCACACGAGATAGTTTCAGCAAACCCAGTCCGGAGATGAGACATGTCCATCAGTCTGAAGTTGAGCGAACTCGACACCCCGAGTCTATTGATCGACAAGGCAAAGCTTTTTGAAAACATCGATTACTGCCAGAGACGAGCTCACGAACTTGACGTCAACTGGCGCCCGCACGTGAAGACCCATAAGTGTGCTCCTATTGCTGCCATGCAGGTGCAGGGAATGTTCGGCGGCATTACGGTTTCGACAGTCAAGGAAGCCGAGTACATGTTCGAAGAGGAAGGCATCAAGGACATCATTTATGCCGTCGGCATCGCCCCGCAGAAGTTGACTCGTATTGCACTTCTCAATAGTCGCGGCGCGGATGTCAAGATCATTCTTGACAATCTAGCAAGTGCCATGGCCGTAAGTGAGTTTTGTCGAACACACAACACCAATATCGGCGTGTTGCTCGAGATAGACTGCGACGGCCACCGTTCCGGTTTGAAACCCGACGATCGCGCTTTGGTGACGGTTGCCAAGGCGTTGACCGACGGTGCCATCTTCAAGGGAGTCCTGACGCATGCCGGCGACAGTTATCTTTCCCGTAGCCGCGAAGAACTGGAAGCCTACGCAGCCAACGAGGTTCGCCAGATCATGACAGCAGCCAATACGCTCAAGGCAGCAGGCTACACATGTGAAATCATTTCCGTTGGCTCAACCCCGACCTTTACGGCCGTCAAAGACACTGAAGGCGTTACGGAATACCGTAGCGGCGTAGGTGTTTTCCAAGACCTGGTGATGGCGGGCCTCAATGTTTGCAAAGTTAAAGATATTGCCATATCCGTTCTTGTGACAGTCATTGGTCATCAGCCGCAAAAGGGCTGGATTATCACTGACGGAGGCTGGATGGCAATGAGTCGAGATCGAGGCACGGCGGCCCAGGCGGTGGACTGGGGTTACGGCCTTGTTTGCGATGAAACAGGTAAGCCGATTGAAAACCTCTGGATGAAATCAGCTAACCAGGAGCACGGTATTGTCTGCAGTCGAGACGGCTCGCCGATCCGTCCGGAGGATTTTCCCATTGGCACGCGCTTGAGAATCCTTCCCAATCACGCCTGTCCGACGGCTGCCGCCTTCGACAAGTATTTCGTTGTTGACGAGAACAACAACGTTCAGACGATTTGGCCCAAGATCAACAACTGGTAATGAGCCTGTCACTTTGCTCCGATAACTTCAATTGACCTCAGTAAACGGAAGCGGTTGATCAATGCCGCTTCCGTTTTCTACATTCTTTTGCCTATTGCGAAGCCCTATCGCATTCGCTAAAACTAGGGGGCAACCAATACAGGTTCCTTCTTTTTATCCCAGAATTTGTCCATCGGCAGTTCCGACACCATGATTTTGTCTGCAGCACAATTTGCACACATTCGCTCGGTGCGCCGCGTGCATAAGCCATCCGGCTGGTATGCACGGGGGGCTTGGTGCTGGCGTTCCTAACACTTTCCCTGATTTCGCAGATGCTCTCCGGCGAATGTCGGGTTCGTTTTCTGCGTAAGTCTTAACAGCTTTCTTGTGAGCTGTTGAGTTTCTTTCCCGATTTAAATTCATTGATTTCCGCGTGTTTTGCTGGCGACGCCTTTGTCGACAGATGCGCCGAATGACGCCCAAAGTGTGTTATTCAGGGTAAGGCGGAATCCGTTTTTGAGGAACTTTTCAATCATGATGACCGAAATCGAATTCGAAGCGACCGCCCGCGAAGGCTTCAACCGTATCGCGTTGGTAAGCGAATGCTTGTGTGATTTGGAAACACCGCTGTCGGTTTACCTGAAGCTCGCCGGACGCGACAACGACACCTTTCTGCTTGAGAGTACGGAAGGCGGCAAAAGCTTTTCACGCTACAGTTTTGTGGGATTAAAGGCTCACATAAAGATCGTCAGTCATCTGACAGATTCTGGTTTTTACACTCAGGTTTTGACTGACGGAAAAGAGACCGAACGCGACACCGAAACAAATCCCCTTAACTTTGTGCAGAGATTTATCAAACGCTTTCGTGTTGCCTTGCCTAAGGGGTTGCCACGCTTGACGGGCGGACTGGTCGGGTACTTCGGCTATGACACGGTTCGAATGATCGAACGCAGCAAATTGGGACGCAATAAGGCCGGAGGTATCGGGGTGCCGGATGTCTGTTTGCTGTTGTGCGAAGAACTCGTTGTGATCGACAGTTTTAAAGGTCGTATGTACATCGTTATTAATGCTGATCCAAGTGTTCCAGGGGCATACTCGGCAGCCGTTCGTCGTATTCGAAGTCTCAAACAGGCATTGGCCCGACCGGTAGAAGCTCCGTATGCTGCCGGTGGCATCGTTCACGAATCCGAGCGTCCGTTTGACAGGGAAAATTATTTGAAGGCTGTGCAGAAGGCCAAGGACTACATTCTGGCCGGCGACTGTATGCAGGTGCAAATTGGTCAACGCATTGAGCGCAGCTTTACCGAAAGTCCGATTTCCCTGTACCGGGCGCTGCGAAGTCTCAATCCTTCGCCGTATATGTACTACTACAACTTCGGAGACCATTTCGTTGTCGGCGCTTCGCCGGAAATCCTGGTGCGGCAGGAATTGCGCGACGGCAAACGGATCGCGACGATCCGTCCTATTGCGGGAACTCGACCGAGAGGAGTTGATGTGCAAGACGATCGCCGGCTTGCCGAAGAACTTCTGCACGATCCCAAAGAACGAGCCGAACATCTAATGTTGATCGATTTGGCGCGCAATGACATCGGCCGCATTGCCAAACCGGGCACGGTGCGAGTTACCGACAAATATGCCATTGAGCGTTACTCACAAGTACAGCATTTGGTAAGCCACGTTGAAGGGGAACTTCTTGACGGACTCGACAATATCGATGTTTTGAAAGCGACTTTTCCTGCTGGAACGCTAACCGGGGCGCCGAAAGTGCGGGCAATGGAAATCATTGACGAGCTGGAGCCTGTTTCGCGCGGTATCTATGGGGGAGCGGTAGGTTACATCTCGTTTGCGGGGGACATGGATCTCGCGATAGCAATAAGAACTGCCGTCATCAAAGACAAACGTTTGTATGCCCAAGCGGCTGCCGGCATTGTCGCCGACAGCATTCCGGAGATGGAATATGCGGAAACGGAGCATAAAGCGCGAGCTGTCTTGCGTGCGGCGGAACAGGCGGAAGCCGGTTTCGAAACTGGGTTATGAATGAGACGAGGAAAAAAAATGCTCCTGATGATTGACAACTATGACAGTTTTACCTACAACCTCGTGCAGTATTTTCAAGAACTCGGAGAAGAGGTGCAGGTTGTGAGAAACGACGAAGCGACCGTAGAAGAGCTTTTGAAACGCAAACCCGATCGAGTCTGCATCTCACCGGGACCATGTGCTCCGGCGCAGGCAGGCATTTCCAAGGACGCCATTGTGCGTTTTTCGGAGTATGTACCGGTGTTGGGCGTCTGTCTCGGGCATCAGGCTGTCGGAGAAGTCTTCGGCGGGCGTGTGGTTCGGGCGGGAAAGGTTATGCATGGCAAGACAGATCGCATCACGCATGACGGTAAAGGACTTTTCCGCGGTTTGCCTTCGCCGCTGACGGTCGCACGCTATCACTCGCTGGTGGTTGAGCGAGAGACGTTGCCGGATTGTCTGGAAGTGACGGCAGTGAGTTCGGACGGCGAGATTCAAGGGCTGAGACATAAAAGCTTGCTGATCGAAACCGTACAGTTTCATCCGGAGTCAATAGCAAGCGAATTCGGGCACGAACTGCTGAAAAATTTTTTACGGCTCTGACGAATCAAAGACAGCGGGCTTTTGACCGAAATGCAAAAGCCCGCTGAATTCGTAACCGACGAAACACCTTAGCCACGGCGATCGCCGTACAGTTCATCAATTTCAGCGTGGAAACGTTCGCGGATCTTAGCTCGCTTGAGCTTAAGAGTCGGCGTAAGCAAACCGCCTTCAATGGTCCAAGGTTCGGCGAGCAAACGCACGTTGCGCGGAATGCCGTAGTTCGGGAAGTCGCGCGTCAAGGCCTTGATGCGTCGCAGCGCGGCGTTGCGCACTTCTTTGTCCATGAAGATGCCTTCGCTCTTGGGATCCTTGCCGAGTTCCTTGACAAACTTGTCAAATTGCTCGGGATTAACGACCGCTAAACAAGCGATGTAGGGACGATCTTCGCCAACAGCCATCACCTGATCAAACAGATTGTCTGTTTCGATGGCTTGCTCCAAGTCTCCCGGCGGAATCTTTTCACCGGTGCTGGTGACAATGATTTCCTTGATGCGACCTTTGATACGGATGTGTCCGCTCTTGTAGATGTCGGCCTGATCGCCCGTCTTGAGCCAGCCGTCTTCTGTGAGAACGGCACGCGTGTCTTCAGGACGCATCCAATAGCCGACCATCACGTTGGGGCCGCGCACCATCAGTTCGTCGTTAGGGCCGAGCTTGGTTTCGAGGTTGTCAAGAGGTACGCCCACTGTTTGAGGATGATTGGAGCCAAGCTTATTGACGCAGACCACAGGGGAGGCCTCGGTCATGCCGTAGCCTTGAAGGATTTCCACTCCCAGGGCAAGAAAGACCTTTGCAACCTGCGGATTGAAGGCGGCGCCGCCGGAGATGTAGACATAAGGACGACCGCCGAAAATATTGCGAATCCCGGTGCCGACCTTCTTGTCGAGGAAACCGGCTACAAGCGGGTCAAAAATTGCCGAAAAGCCGGCCGGGCAGGGCAGACCGTTTTTGCGGCAAAAACGGCGCCAACCGACGTCAACCGCCCACCGGAAGATTTTTTGCACAAAGGGAGACTGAGCTGACAGTCGGTCTTGGATTTTGGCGTAAATTTTTTCGTAGACGCGCGGCACGCTCAGCATGATGGTAGGGCGTATGACGCGCATATCTTCCTGCAACAAGCCGATGTTGCGGTTGAAGGCCACGAGATTGCCGACGCCGAGCGCAAGGTAGTACGAAGCGAGACGCTCAAGCGTGTGAGAAAGGGGAAGAAACGAGAGCCAGACCTCGTTGACGCGCGGACAGATGCTACTCAGAACGCCGTTGATGTTCGAGAGAATCGCACGGTGCGTGAGCATCACGCCCTTGGGCTTGCCCGTTGTGCCTGAGGTGTAGACGAGGGCGGCGAGATCTGTGGGTTCGGGACCGGGAGGCAATTCGGCATCCTGGCCCGTTGCAAGCCAATGATCAACACTCGTGACGGTGCGCCCGTCGGCAACGGTGGTTTCAATGCCTTCGTCGGTGATCACCACGGTCTGAAGGTCGGGCAAATCCATGGCTGAGCCGATGTCACGCCAGCGATTGAATTTTGTCGTAACAAGGAATCGTGCGCCTGAGTCGCGCAGGATGAAAGCCGAGGATCCGGCGGTATCGATGGCATGCAGAGGCACAGGCACAAGAGCGCACATGAGCGCAGCCATGTCAAAACAAATCGCGTCAATACCGTTGGGAAGCAGCATGGCTACGCGTTCGCCTCTTTTGAGACCAAGAGCGGCAAAGGCGTGCGCCCAGCGCATCACGCGCTCGTAGGTATCCTGTACGGTGAGTGTCTGCCACTGCTTGACGCGGTTATCGTACTGCATGTAAACCGGAATCTGCGGCCGATGCTCCAGGTGATGGGTGAGCAGTTCGGGAAGCGTGCGCAGAAGCTGAAGCTCGGCGCGGCGCATTTGCATGGAATCGGTTGGGTCGGTCACAGCGGTTTCCTTTCTGAGACGGCGATTTCGAAACATTGAAATAAACAAAATCCTTGCCGTCGGGGTATTCATTTAAGCAATCCTCGAACTATACCGCGCGCCCGATTCAATACCGCCGAGCATCATCCGTTCGGATGATGTCGCTCGCACCTTTCACACAACCGTGAAATTCACTGTCCTATGAACTTCTACAATCTCAGGAAGACAAAATTGTCCGAGGTTCCAAACTTTTGCCTGTTATCAGAAGGATGTTTCGCAGCAACAAATACACGAGGCAAGTACTTTTTGCCTGTCTTTTTGCGGCCTGCTTTTTCGTGGGGTATGCCTCGATTGCAACGCTGATGCGATTGTGGATCGTGCCGGCTGGTTTTGTCGCGTGTGTTGTTTTCGCCATGGCACTGCTCGGCGTGTTTGGCTGCTTTGTTCGTCGTGGTACTCGGGCAATGAAAAAGCTTACGCCCAATGACGGCATCGTTATCTATCCGGATCTGCGGAGTTTTGCAGCGGCTTGTGCTGCCGTCTTGATTCTGGTCTTTGGCGGGACAGAACGGTTTGCATTGGCGTACTTTGCAAGCATTGCGGCTTGCGTTCTCTTTTGTTCGATTCAAGCATGTCGCTATAACAGGGAAGAAGAGGTGCTCTTGGCTGCGGTCGTCCAGTTTGCCTTTCCCGTGATAGCGCCGTTTCTGGCGGTGTTTGTTGTTTGCATGACGTTTGGTCGTAAAGCCGACTCTCGGATGGTGGTCTATTACAAAGAGCGAGACGACGAAGAAGGGCTTGCGCAATACATGGAGGAGGTTGACGCTCATCGCCGTCAGGCGCAGCAAAAGCGAAGCGCCGGACTGCACGCGGTGCTTGCTATGAGCGTGCTGTCCTATGCGATGCCCGATCCCGAAGAACGAGAAAAGCTTTTGGCCAAACGCGAGACTCGTTCGGACTTATGCATGACACTGGCGCTTTTGCCCGTCGCTTTTCTGATCGCCGTTCGTCTGGCCGCCGGAAATGACGGTGCATTGTTTCTCAAAAATGCATTTTCCAAGCGCGTATTCGTTCAGGAAGAGGCGTTGCAGCTAGAGAGGCGAATCGAAGACGTGCACCAAAAACGTGCATTTTTGAGCGGCGTGTAAGCCGCTGTGCGCGTAAACCCCTATGTAGTCTTTCTAATGGATAAAAACCGCTCTTTCGAGGAGTTTGCTGACGTGCTACTTTGGCAATGATCGCAGACACACATATGCGTTGCTCCTCAACAGCTCCTCAGAATTTGAAGCTCGGTTTGGTCGCCGAAGACTTCAAGCAGGCGATCTGAAAAAGGTTGACGTCGGACATATTTGAGTAAACGATGTCAACCTTTTTGCTTAACTCAGTCCCCGGAAAAGTTTTCTCTTCCCACAAGCCTCTGTCGTTTTTTGCACGGTATTGTCTTTGCTTGGCACAAAGTCATTTGTTGCCCGGTATCACCACCTTCACATCGAAGGAGCAGAGCAAAACCTGAAACCAAAATTTTGATGCAGATCAAATAATCAGCACTCTTAAGAAAAAGACTGGTAAAGAGCAAAATCAAAATATGCACTGACATGGTGCAAAACGTTGCCATTTTGCGAGCTTTGTCTGGATTTCCAAACTCTCGATCTGTAAACGATAGAATTAACGCCTCTTTTCACCGATTCGTTTCCTTTCCATGACGTTCATCAATTCCGCAGCCAACGACAACATCAAGCGGTGGAGAAAAATCTCCGAACATCCCAGAGGTGCCAAAAAAATCGGTACGACACTAGCCGAAGGTATTCATTTGGCGGAAGTGATCTGTCAAAAACGCCCGTTGACGCGTGCTGTCGTTGTTCGTGAAAACAACGTGCAGTCGGGCGTTTTGGCCTTGGCAGAACGTGTGGCAGAGGCGACCGGTGCGAAGCTCCTCACAGTGACCGACAAACTCTACGACGCGGTTTGTCCTGTTGAGAACGGGACTGGCATCATGGTGGAGGTGGCAGCAACTTTTGCCGATCGACCCGTGCAGCCGATTGCCGAAGATGCGCTTTATCTGGACGGTGTTCAGGACGCGGGCAATATGGGTACGCTCATTCGGACTGCCTTGGCTGCAGGTGTTCGTCACATAGCGGCGAGTTCCGGGTCAGCCGGTTTCTGGGCTCCAAAGGTCTTGCGTGCCGGCATGGGCGCTCACTTCAGTGCCAAACTCTACGACAATGTTTCGGCCGAAGAGATACATACGCTTTTTGCCGGACGCGTGCTTGCAGCCGATGCACGCGGCGGCATGGACTTGTTCCGTACGCCGGGATGGGAAAAGGGGCCTGTTGTCTGGATGATGGGAGCCGAAGGTCCTGGACTTTCGCTCAAAGCGTTGGCTGTTGCCGACGAACGCTATCTGATTCCGATCGAAGAAGCCTGCGAATCGCTCAATGTGGGGGCCGCTGCCGCTGTTTGTCTTTTCGAGCAGCGACGTCGACGACTATTGGCCGGCGCTTAACGCTACAAGCTTGAATCCGCACGCTTTTACTGTCAAACACGCCTCTGTATAATCCAATCTTTGCTTTTCGTAACGGTTGAGTATGACTCAGCCACAGGACACATGGTTTTAAAAAAAATGATCATGAGCGTCTGCGCGGTTGCGGCGCTCTCGGTTGCCTCTGCCGACGATGCCTCGGCTCGCGACACGCTTCGTGTCGGCACGGAGCCCACTTTTGCTCCGTTTGAATTTATGGATACCCAGACCCGCGAATTTGTGGGTTACGACATTGACTTGATTCGCGCTATTGCCGACAAAGCAGGATACGACATCAAGGTTGTCAACATGGGATTTGACGCACTGATTCCCGCTCTGGGAATGGGTGTGGTTGACGTAGTGGCTGCTGGCGTTACCATCACGGAAGAACGCGCAAAGCGCGTGGACTTTACGAAACCCTACTACACGGCCGGTCTCTCCATGCTCGTTCGAAAGGAAGACGCCGCCAAGTACCCTGACTTCAAGGCTTTGCAAAATCAGGCGATCGCCGTGCAGATTGGTACAACTGGTGCCGATAAGGCTAAGGACATTCCCGGTGCCAAGGTGACCAATTACAACGCCACGAGCGAGGCTTTCATGGCGCTCACGAGCGGTAACGCCTCCGCTGTGGTGCATGATCGTCCCGTGCTTGCGTATTTCATGAAGACTCAGCCCCGTATGTCGCAGTCACTGCAGCTGCAGCCTGCCATTGAAGACGCCCAGCAGTACGGCTTTGCCGTGAAAAAGGGCAACAAAGAACTTCTTGATAAGCTCAACAAGGGGCTTGAAGCCGTTCGTCAGGCCGGCGAAGACAAGAAAATTTACTCCAAATGGTTTGCTCAGTAGGCTGAAACCATAAAAAACAGGCTTAACGCAAACCGGATTGCTCTTATGTGAGCGGTCCGGTTTTTTTTGTTGGCGTGGCTTGAGGTTCTGTCCGGATATGAGAAAAGCGGCGCGCCTCTGAAACAAAGTTGGTCGCGCCGCTTTCGACTTCAGAAAAAGTCGGAAACTTAACTAGGCATCAGACCGGAAATCAGCACCACGATAATCAGAAGCGGGCAACCGACGGTAAGAATGCCGCGGAAGACAGACATCATCGACTCGGAGACGCCCGACCCCATGCGAATTTCATCCTTCATCATTGCCCATCGCTTGATGCCGACCAAGGCACAGATCACCAGACCGCCGATCGGCAAGGACAGATTGCTCGTGAAGTAATCGAACAGATCGAAGAAGTTTCGACCGAAGAGCGGCTTGATGTCGGCAAGCGGGCCGAAGGAGAGCGTGCACAGAGAGCCTACTGCGAGCATCGCGATGCAGCTTACCAAAGAGGCCGTTACACGACGCATTTTGAGTTCGTCGACGAGAAATGCCACGACGAGTTCCAGAAGAGACACGGAACTTGTGATGGCAGCTACAGCCAGACACAGATAGAAGGCAAACGCAAAGAGCTGTCCGAAGGGAAGCTGCGCAAAGACCACCGGCATGGTCATGAAAGTGAGCCCGGGGCCCGCCGAAGGATCAAGGTTGAAGGCAAAAACCGCCGGCATGATCATCAAACCGCCGAGAATGGAGGCGGCGGTTGCAAGGAACGTGATCCAGGCACACCCGTTGATGAGGTTGGAATCCTGCGAGAGGTAGGAGCCGTACGTGAGCATGCATCCGCAACCGATACACAGCGAGAAGAAGGTAAAGCCCATCGCGGCCAGCAGACTCTTCCAGCTGAATGCTTCCGGATTCCAGCTAAAAAGATACGCAAGCCCCTCGGAGGCTCCGGGCAGTGTCACGCCGCGCACGATTACGACGATGACGAGAACGAGCAGAAGCGGCATCAGGACTTTGGAAATTTTTTCAATGCCACGGCTGATTTCATAGGCAACCACCCAGCCGGTCAAGAACAGGAAAAGCGCCTGAAAGCCCATTGACTTGATAGGATCGGATACGAGGCCGCCGAAAATTGCACCGAGTTCTTCCTGATTGGAAACGAGCCCTTTGCCGACGGCGGAATCTATCAGATAGGAAAGCGTCCAACCGCCGATGGTGGAATAAAAGCACAGCACCATAAAGCCCGTGAGAACGCCAAGATAGCCCCAGATCGTCCAATTTTTGCCGGCGATAGCGCGATAGGCCGTCACAATACAGCCTTTGCCCGTACGCCCCAAACCGACTTCTGCAATGAGAAGCACGAGTCCGATCGTAAACGAGAGAATGATGTAGGGGAACATGAAGACGCTACCGCCGTTGGATCCTGCCAGATAGGGAAATTTCCAAATGGCGCCCAGGCCGATGGCGGCACCCGCACTGGCCAGAATAAAACCGATGCGGCTTGTCCAGGTTGATCTGTTGTCAGACATTGAAGTGTCCCTGAAATATTCTTATGCATTTGGCGGTCATTTTGAAGTCATGGTTTATGACAGACCGTCCCGAACTTCTCTTTATAGCATTTTTGCGGTTGGCAAAACGGTCAAGCTTATGCAAACACGCGAGAGAGACAAAAAATTCAGCAAGAATAAAAGCAGCGCCGCAGATCGCCCTAAGGAAAGGCGCATGCTGCGGCGCTGTTTTGTTTTCTGGGTACCTATCAGACGCCCGTGGCGATCACAACGAGTACCAACAGGGGAGCCAGAAAGCGCAGCGAGAACTTGATAAAGGAGTTGGCCGAAGCACTGTACTTTCTCACAAGATTGACCTGTACGTAGGTCGAATTCCAAGCTTTCCAGCCGGCAAGCAGTGCAATCGAGAGGCCGCCCAGAGGCATCATGATGTTCGAGCAGAACCAGTCGAGGAAGTCGAAGATGATGCGGTCGAAAATCTTGACCTCACTCCATACGCCGAAGGAAAGTGCGGAGACGCAGCCCAAAAGTGCCAGGCCTACGTAGCACAGAATCGAAGCGGAGATGCGCTTCATGTGCCATTCGTTTTGCAGATAAGCGATACAGACTTCCAGAAGCGAAACGGAACTCGTCAACGCGGCTACCAACAGGCACACGTTAAAGAGGATCATGAAGAACCAGCCGAAAGGAATCTGCGAGAAAATGAACGGGATAGTTACGAAGACGAGACCCGGACCGGCGTTGGGATCTTGCCCCATGGCAAACACGGCCGGCATGATCATGAGTCCGGCAAGCAGAGCCGTCTGAATGGCAAGGTAAGCAATCCACAGCGACGAATTGGGAATGTCGGTGGAGTCCTTCAGGTAGGCGCCATAGGTCACCATGATGCCGCAGCCCAACGAAAGGCTGAAGAATGTAAAGCCCATGGCATTCAAAACGCTCATCCAGGTGAGTTTGTCAAAGCTGAAGTCAAAGAGAAATTTCACGCCTTCCATGGCTCCGGGCAGCGAGAGCGAACGGATCATGATGACGATCATCAGGATGAAAAGCGTGGGGAGGAGATACTTCGACAAACGTTCAATACCGTTAACGACGCCGAGCGCCACGACACCGCAGGTTAGGGTCAGGAAAGAGAAGTGCCAAAGCGAGTTCGTTAGGCCGTCTCCGACAAGAGCGCCGAACGTGGCTTGCAACACCTTGGGGTCGTTTGTGACCAATTCGCCGCACAGACTGTCAAAAAGGTACTTTACGCACCAACCGCCGACAACGGAGTAGTAAGACAGGATCACGAAGGATGTGAGAACGGCGATGCCGCCCATAACCGAAAAGACTGGACCTCCCAGGTGCTTGAGAGCATGCAGTGCCGAACCGCGGCCGGCACGGCCCACGACGAGTTCAGCAATCAGCAGCGTGATGCCGATTGTGAACGTAAAAATAATGTACGGAATGATGAAGCCCGAGCCGCCGTTGATGCCGGCCCAGAACGGAAATTTCCAGATGGAGCCCAGGCCGATGGCCGAGCCTGCACCGGCCAAAATGAAGCCGATTCTGGACCCCCAGGTTGTTGCGGTGGTTGCCATATTGTTTGGTTTGTTTGTTGTGTTGTGTTGATTGAGGGGGAAGTAGGTTGTCGATTGCTAGCCGACCGTTATCTGATGTCAATCGCGATGCGGGGCTTTCGATGCGAAATACAATTTCAACAGTCCAGCGCGGAACCGTTCTAATAAATTCTCCCTAAGATCGGCATCTTACCGCATTTGACAAAAGCTTAAAACTTGCCATGAAACGGTGCGCAGAAGTTCTTTTACCTTTGGTTTTTCAGAAGAAAAACGATAAATTAGCCAATGCGTTGTGAATTTCTTTGCATACCACGGCACGCAACGCACCTTCGGACGTCTTCTGTTACCGCAGAGGCGGGCGGCGAACGGTGTCAAGCCGGTACTGGTGCTCGTTGACGGGCACGCCACCGCACAATCACGCCCTGATTGCCCTTCCTACGGCACAAAGCGCATCCGAAGGTACTCCATAACAAAGCCATGGATGCGAAACAACAGGGAACGATTTTCCTATGCAGACCACAGAAGAGAACGGCGCCGCCGCACCGGTGATGACCGGCGCGAGGATTCTCATCGAAGCTCTTCATGCCGAAGGAGTCGAATACGTTTTCGGCTATCCGGGAGGAGCGGTTCTTCCGATCTACGATGAGATCTACAAGCAGAAGTACTTCAAACATGTGCTTGTGCGTCACGAACAGGCTGCGGTTCACGCCGCCGATGCCTATTCGCGTTGCACGGACAAGATCGGCGTAGCTTTGGTAACGTCCGGCCCCGGCGCCACCAATGCCGTTACGGGCATTGCTACGGCTTATGCCGACAGCATTCCGATGGTCGTCTTCAGCGGCCAGGTGGGCACGAGTCTCATCGGTACGGACGCCTTCCAGGAGTGCGACACGGTGGGCATTACGCGGCCCTGTGTCAAGCACAACTACCTTGTCAAGGACGTACGCGATCTTGCCGCCACCATCAAGAAGGCTTTCTATATCGCAAGAACCGGCCGCCCCGGTCCCGTTCTGGTGGATCTGCCTAAGGACGTGCAGTGCGGCAGCTGTGCTTTCGAATATCCCAAGAGTTGCGACATCGTGAGCTACCGTCCCGTGACGCGCGGACACAGCGGCCAGATTAAGAAGGCCATGCAGGTTCTGCTTTCGGCTAAGCGCCCGCTTCTGTACGTGGGTGGCGGCGCGACCTCGACAGCCGCAAGCGAGCTGGTCAACCGTTTTGCGCAGCTCACCGGCTACCCCGTGGTTTCGACACTGATGGGCCTGGGTGCCTTCAACGGTTGCGACGAAAAGCACCTGGGCATGGTAGGCATGCACGGTACCTACGAAGCCAATATGGCCATGCAGCACTGCGATGTTCTTTTTGCCGTCGGTGCTCGATTCGACGACCGAGTGATTGGCTGCCCCTCGGATTTTGAAGCCAATCCCCACACGATCGTTCAGATCGATATCGACCCGAGCTCGATTTCCAAGAACGTGACGACGGACATCCCCATCGTGGGCGATGTCTACGAAGTGCTCAAGGAAATGGTCGGCATTCTGGAAACAACGACCGAGCGACTGGACGAAAACGAACTGGCAGCATGGAATAAGCGCGTCGACGGATGGCGCGCGATGCAGTGCCTCAAGTACACCGTCAACCCTGAGGGAGCGATCCGTCCGCAGGCCGTGATCGAACGCGTCTGGCAAAAGACCAAGGGAGAGGCCATTTATGCCACCGACGTGGGAGAGCATCAGATGTGGTGCGCTCAGTACCTCAAGCTCCGCAAGCCGCGCAGGTGGCTTACGAGCGGCGGCTTGGGTACGATGGGCTACGGATTCCCGGCAGCGATCGGTGCGTGCTTTGCACATCCCGACGAGGATGTCGTGTGCTTTACCGGTGACGGTTCCATTCAGATGAACATTCAGGAACTGGGCACCGCCAAGCAATATGGCGTCAAGCCCAAGATCTTCCTGCTCAACAACGCATACCTCGGTATGGTCGCCGTCTGGCAGCGCGCCTATTACAACGGTCACATGAGTGAGTCGGTGATGGAGGTTCAACCCGACTTCGTCAAGCTTGTTGAAAGCTACGGTCACGTTGGCCTGCGTGCCACCACCTACGAAGAGCTCGACCGCTGCATTGAGGAGGCCTTCGGCAAGTACAAGGACGACCTTGTTTTCATTGACGTGCACATCGAGCGTGAAGAGCCGGTGCGACCGATGGTGGGTCCTGGTCAGGGGCTTACCGAGATGGTTCTTTCGGAGGAGAAGTAAGAATGCAGACGCGTCATATTCTTTCGGTTCTTCTCAAGAACACTTCGGGTGCGCTCTCGCGCGTTGTCGGTCTTTTCTCTGCCCGCGGTTACAACATCGAATCCCTGACGGTCGCTCCGACGGAAAGCGACAGCATTTCGCGTATGACCATCGTGTCGTACGCCGATGAAAAGAAGATGGAGCAGATCACCAAGCACCTGAACCGCATCATCGAAGTGATCAAGGTCTACGATCTGATGGAAAGCGACTACGTTGAGCGTGAACTGATGCTCATCAAGGTGCGTGCCATCGGTCGCGACCGAGACGAGATGCTGCGCATCACGGAAATTTTCCGTGCGCGCGTTATCGACGTCACCGACAAAACCTACACGATCGAAGTCACGGGCGACAGCCGCAAGCTTGACGCCTTCATGAAGTCGATTGACGAAAAACTGATTCTGGAAACAGTGCGCACCGGCGCAAGCGGCATAGCTCGCGGCGAGCGCATCCTCAAAATCTGATTTACATACCTGTTTGCTTAAAAGGGAGACAAAACATGAAAGTCTTTTACGACAAGGACGCCGATCTTTCGCTTATCAAGGGTAAAAAGGTCGCCATCATTGGCTACGGCAGCCAGGGTCACGCACACGCCCTGAACCTGCACGACTCCGGCTGCGATGTCGTTGTCGGTCTTCGTAAGGGCGGTTCGTCCTGGGCCAAGGCTGAGAACGCCGGTCTTACGGTCAAAACCATCGAAGAGGCGACCCAAGGCGCCGATGTCGTGATGATTCTGTTGCCCGACGAATTCATTGCCGACGTTTACCACAAGCAAATCGAACCGAACATCAAAGAGGGTGCGGCTCTGGCGTTTGCTCACGGCTTTAACATCCACTACGCGCAGATCGTTCCGCGCAAGGACCTGGATGTCATCATGATCGCCCCGAAGGCTCCCGGTCACACGGTGCGTTCCACCTACGTCGCCGGTGCCGGCACGCCGATGCTTATTGCCGTCTATCAGGACAATTCCGGCAAAGCTCATGACTTGGCTCTGTCCTACGCCTGCGCTGCGGGCGGCGGCCGTGCCGGTGTGCTCGAAACGACGTTCCGCGCCGAAACAGAAACCGACCTCTTCGGTGAACAGGCCGTGCTTTGCGGTGGTCTCGTCGAACTGATCAAGTCGGGTTTTGAGACGCTTGTCGAAGCCGGTTACGAGCCTGAAATGGCCTACTTCGAGTGCTGCCATGAAATGAAGCTCATTGTTGATCTGATTTACGAAGGCGGAATTGCAACGATGGACTACTCCATCTCCAATAATGCCGAATACGGCCAGTATTACACCGGTCCGAAGATCATCAACGACGAAAGCCGCAAGGCCATGAAGGAATGCCTGCGTCAGATTCAAAACGGTGAATACGCCAAGAGCTTCCTTCTGGAATGCGGCTTGAAGTATCCGACGCTTTCGGCCAACCGTCGTCTGACGAGTGAACACGGCATCGAAGTGACGGGTGCCAAGTTGCGCGCAATGATGCCCTGGATCACCGCGCACAAGCTCGTGGATAAGTCCAAGAACTAAAAAATGCGTCGCAAGCAGGTTCTTCTGAACCTGTCAACTCCCCGCATGCGGTCTGCTCCGAATGCGGGAGTTCAATTGCCTCGGAAGGTTGTCGAGCTTTCCGAGGTTTCTTTTTGGCCGATCAACGTTACGTTCGGAGAACGGATCGTCCGCAAAGCAAAAAGTCCGCCGAAGCGGACTTTTTACAGATCGGACGGCACGAAACCGACTAGTCGGCGTCGTACAAGCGCCACTGGCCTTTGGACATCTTCAGATAGTCCTTACCCTTGTATTCAAGCACCATGGCCTGAGCATTTTCGCTCACCATGTGTGTCGTGGGAAGATCGTTGACGAGATCGGCGATCGGAACGGCGCCTTCAGGTTTGCTGAAATAATTCGTTTCGATGACACGGCCGATCAGAGTCGACAAAGCCAGATAGCTTGTATCGGAAGTCACGTGCACAGGCGTCTTCGGCAGTTTGTTCAGTCCAAAGAATTTCACCATGACCGGCACCTGTGTGATGCGACGACTCGGGATGTCGCGCAGACGAGGAGTCTGAATGCGGTCGCCGCGGACGGCGGCACCGTGTTCCGGAACGATGATCAGCATCACTTTGCGCTTGCTCTTTTGCAGGTCTGCAATAAAGACGTCAAGCGCATCAATGAAGGCACGGGCACGAGGCTCAAACTCTTCCCAACGGGACTTGCCCGGCTGGCGGTTGCCGTCGTGTAGAGCAATGAAATTAAAGAGCGAAACGCTGCGCGGATCCTTGGCCTTGTTGACGACGCTGCGCCAGTGGCGGAACACGGAGAGCGTATCGGCAATTTCTTCGTTGTTGAAGCTCACGTACTTGACCGGATAACGGCGGCGCTCGAAAGGTGCGGTTAGACCTGCCTGCGTGCGCATGGCATTGAGGTAGTTGTCGTATACGCCGCTGTGGTCCAGGAACAGATGTTGCTTAAAACCGAGCGAATCGAGACGATTCATAATTTCGCATTCCGGACGACGCGTGTCATAGAGCGCATCATGTGAAGGCTGACCACAGGCGCCGTTTAACAGGCGCAAAGCAGCCGGTCCCGAATACGACGTGGCCGAATTGAAGTGATCAAAACGGATGTTGAACTGACTGAACGTCCTGTTGTTGATCAAGTTGGCCGCAATCAAGTCGTCCGTCGAAAGCGAACAGATATTGAGGATTACGATGTCAAACGGCGTGTCTTTAGGTTTGATGGAGCCCGGGAACTTTGCCACGCGATCCTTTTCGTAGGCGATGAACGTCTGGTACCACTTGTCGATTTCTTCGGAAGATGCTTCGCCCTGAGAGGTACCTTTGGCAGCAGCAAGTGCCGCGGCCGTATCGGTCGGGTTGCCTACAGCTGTCTTGCCTGTGGCTGTTTGCGGCACGAGGTTGCTTTGCTGCGAAGGCGCCGAACCGAAGAAAGGCGAGACGACGAGGAACAACAGCCAACAGCCGGTGACGGCCGTTACTCGGATGAAGTCGCGCGCAGCGTAGTAAATCAACAGAATCGCACAGCCTGCAAAGACCATACGCCAGTTGATGAAGTCCCAAATGAGCTGCAGGACGTAGTTAACGGAAAAGCCCGTGATGCCGGTCGCATTAGCCATAATGCTCTGCGGGCCGGGAAGCCAGCTTTCCGACCAAAGCAGTGCAATGCCGCAACCCAACGCGATCAGCTGCTTTAAGACGCGCATGCCTTTGGAGTTGGCAGGCAACAACAGGAAGCAGAAAAGCGCGATGTTGGCAAAAAGTTCGAGTCGCAGGTAGCCGAGCTGGGTCAGGAAAAACTTGCAGATGAAGTAGACGTTCCATAACCCGAGGCCGCCGACCATGCGTCCGGTAAAGTTTCCGACGGATTTCACTTGTTGGTTCCCTCAGTCGTTGCTGTAGCACCACCTGCGGGTGCCGCCGGAGCGGCAGGAGTTGATACAGCAGGGGCGGCTGGTGCTTGAGTTGATGTCGGTACGCTGTTATCGGCTGAAGCCTTGGGCTGCTGAGCTTGCTCGACAGCCTTCGGAGCGGCGGTAGCCGGGGCCGTAGGCTGAGTTGCCTTGGAAGCCGAAACCGCCGGAGCCGGCGTTACATTGTTTGTGGCGGGGGTTGCCGCATCGGTCTTGACCTGCTCAGGCGCTTCTTCAGCCTCTTCCTGATGATCTTCTTTGTCGGCAGACTTATCGACAGGCACCATTGCCTTGGGCGGTACCTGTGTGAGCTGTGCCTTAGGTGAGAGCTGCAGGTAGCCGTTTCGATCGAATCGGTACAGACCACGGTCAAAGCCGATGGCATAAAGCATCAGCGTATTGCGGTAGTAGTTTTCGCCGATGATCGGATCGTTTTCGATCACGGTGCGTAGGTAATCCTGCGTGGGGCCCTTGCCAAGCAGTTCAAGCACGCAGGCGGCAAAGCCAGGAGAGCCGTAACCGTGACGTTCACCAGTGATGATGTTGATCTTTTCGGGCGGCATGTTGGTGTCGCGTGTGAGTTTGGCAAACGGCTCGAAGTGCTCAACCAGAATGTCGTGCACCGGGTCGGCCGGGGACATCATGGCTGCCCACATATAGGTGCGAATGGCGTTGTAGGAGCCGAGAGTGTAGTCCGCTCCCTTTTCGGGAATGACCTTACCCTGACGGTCAAAGCGCACCCAGTCGGGCGCGTAGCCGCGAGGGGCGGAGCGTACGAGCGAGCGTACCGTACCTTCGATAACCGGATTCCAGGACTGATCTTCCACTGCAAAGCGGCGCATGATGAAGACCGGGTAGTAAGACGGATTGAGCGTTACGAAATTTTCCTGCTCAAAGCCCTTGTAGCCCGGCAGAAGAACCTTGCCGAGTCCCTTGACGTCGCGCACATCCTTCATGAGCAAATCCATCATGGCTTTGCCCTTGGCCGTATAGTCCGGACGATCCCACAGGCGGCCTGCTTCGAGCAGACAGTAGGCAATCCACATGTCACTGTCGGCGGCGTTGTTGCTGTCGATGATGCCCCAGCTGTTGCCGTGCTTACCCCAAAGCCAAGACGGCTTGTACTTGGTGATGTCGCCAGAAGCGAGATTGTTTTCCGTCCACTTCAGGAGTTTTTCGAACGAGTCCTTATCACCGGCAACCAAGGCAAAGAACATGGCGTAGGACTGGCCTTCACTTGTCGTGATGCGGCGGTTGTCGCTGTAATCCACAACGCGGAAAGAGTCGTTGACGTTTGCTGCCTTGAAAGCATCCCACTTGTCCCAAGCTTGAGCCGAGGTGCAAAGACCGGCCAGCACGGCACAGACGGAAGCGGCGCAAATCGAACGGGAAATGAATTTCATGTTTTGTTCTCCGATCGGATTAGAGCGACGAACGGCCGCGCAGCCAACGGCGCATGCCGGCAAAGATGCCCCAGCCGGCCACAACTGCGGCAATCAGAGCGCAGAGCACCAACAGGAACGGACGATTGGCAAAGGAAACCCAGACGCGTTGGTACCAGGGGAGATCTCCAACCCACCATGTCTGCGAGGGCTTGAAGGAGGTGAGTCCCTGCGAGGACACGAAAACCGTTCCGCCGCTGGCATCCTGAAGCTGAGCGCGGTTGGCAAGCGAATCGTTGAGAAGCTTTGCGCCGCGCGAGCCGTCGGATAGAAGCGCCACCACAGCGCGTCCGCTGTCAGCCGGCGACTTCACGGAAAGCAAAGCCGCCAGGGGGGCATTTTCCGGATCTTCAACACCGGTTTGAGCAGATTTGCCGCCAAGAAAATCGACAACAGCCTTTTCAAGATTCTTGGCTGTATCGTCGTTCAGGCTTGTGATGTTGGCAGGCAGCCCGCCCACGTAAAGCACGTCCTTACCTTTGAGCACATCGTTGCCAAGCTTGGAAGTGACGGTTACCTGCAACGGCACAGAGCCTGTGGCAGAAGAAATGCGGCCGATGGCGTTTAAAAGCGTGGTCACGTACTGAGTGTTGGAGGCGTCCGACAAAACGGCAACTGTCTGCGACAAGTCGGCGTATTTGGAGAAGGGGAAACCGCCTTTGGTATAGAGTGCAATTTCCGGCAGCTGTGCATAGTGATAAAAGCCGCTGAAGGCGATGCTCGAAGACGGATCGATCTGGAAGTTGTGGCTCGGAAGTGCCACGGTGCGACAATTTTCGGGCGTACCTTCCAGGGCTTGCGTGCCGTAGAAGGCCTCTATCGAGAGGTCATTGGTGAGTGACATGCCGTCGCGCGGACCTACGGCCGAGAAAAGCGGGCCGGGAGCCGCCTGCACGAACACTTCGGAGCGGGCGCGATCCGTACCGCTGTCCATGTTGTCGCTGCCGGCAAGTGCTGTGTTCATGAGGACACGCATCTGCGCAACCTGACCTTCGGCGGGCTTGCTGTAGCGGTAAAAGAGGTTGAGGTCGGCCTTGGCTCCGTCAATGGCGTAGATGTCGGGAGCCATATTCAGATTAAGGTGAATGGCAGGCAACACGGCGCCGCGCGAGGTGAGCTGCGTCGGGTAACGCATGAGAGAACTCAGCGTGATGGCCTGCTGCGGGTCAATCCAGTTCGGAGCCTGATAGGCGCCCTGCACGGGTTCGTCTTTGAAGTCGCGAACGCGGTGGTTGTCACCGATCATTTGCGTACCGGAAGTGAGCACCTTGGCGGCTACGACAAGATCCTCATCGTTACGGCCGCTGATGAGGAGCATCTTTTCGTGCTGTCCGCCCGGAACGTCGCGAAGCTCAATGCGGGGACCTTCAAAAGCGGGCAGTTCCGAGAGAAATGCCGGCTTGCGGTCGTTGGTGGCAAAGACGACGAAATGGCCTTTGGCAGGAACTTCACCGAAGTAGACGGGGAATTCTGCTTTACCCCATTGAGATAGGCTGCCTGTGTAACCGGCGACAATCGCTGCTGCGGTGGCTTCCTTGTCGGTGGGCTGTTGCGCAAAGACGATCGGAAGAGTCGTGTTTTGACCGGAGTCGCCTGCTGCAATAAAGGGGGCAGGGAACTGCGACAAATCGTTGGGCAGTCTCACAAAAGCTTTGTTGAGAGCGAGTTCGCTTTCGGGGGCGATGTCCATCCAAAGCGAGGGATTGGAGGCGTTTTCGCACACCGTCTGATAGTGGCCGACAAATTCCACGCGAACCTGGTTTTGTCCGGTACGGAAAGACTTCGAGCCGAGATTGAAGACAAGAGACTGAGGTTTGCCGATTTGTTTGGCAGACAAGGCCGCTGTTTCCTGCAGTTCACCGTTCAGAAAGATGTTGAGCTGCGTGACGTTGGCAAGCATCGAGGGCGAGACGGTGAAGTTCAGCGTCAGTTCGCCGCCCATGACCACTTCATCGGGTTTGACTGTGAAATCAAAGTATCCGGAATTGTTCGATCCTGTGAGCTTGATGGGTTTGCCCGCCATGCCGGGAGCCAGGTCGGACAGTGCGTACGTTGTCGTTTCGCCGCCCGTCAGGTCCGTACGCCAAACAGGTGCGTCACCGGTCTGAGCCAGTGCGTGGGTTGCGGAAAATGCCAAAAGGGAGCAGACCGACAACGTGGTGAGGGAATGCTTGAAAGAGAAGTCTCTTTTGTTCATTTGGGTGAAACTCAAAAATATTAGAGGCCGACGGACGTTTTGGGCATGCGCGGCAAGAAGCTCACGACATAGCGAACAATGCGTCCGGCCGTCCCCGGCAGAAATTCAATAAGTGACTTGAAGCCGTATGCGGCAAAGCCGACTAAACGCAGGAAACCGGCAACAAAACGATCGTCGACATGATGGTCAAATTTGTCGCCCCAATGTCCTTCCCGCGCAAACGTTTGGCGGTTGAAGCGAATTTCATCTTCAACCGATTCGAAAATAAGATCAAATTCCGTAAAGCCTTTAGCTTCTCGAGCAACAGTTGCCTTGAATGTGTCCGTGTGACCGTTGCCTGTCATTTCGATGGCAACCGATTCGCCCACGGCGAGGCCCTTGAGATCAAGAACAAGTTCGGTTTGACTGAATTCGACGACCGGCACGGCATGTCTGCTGCCATCGTCGGTAATCACGACGGCGCCTGCCTTCAGCGGCACGCGAGGTAGCGGATGCTCCATGATTTCTTCCACAGCCACAGCGAAAGCGGCACCCAGTACCAACAGGTTGTAGGCTATCCAAGCAATGTTGATGATGAGGGTGGAAACCTGCGGGTCGGCAGCCGTTACAGTCTTATAGATGCCGATTGCAAGGCCGAGTAGGTTCAACACCATCAAAATGAGCACCGGTGTTGCAATGCGCCAGTCGACATACTTCTTGTCGATAGTCATGCCCTTGGCCGTCACGTTGAACTTGCCCTTGTGCGGGAAGATCAGGGCGACGGTCGTCGGCAGCAGAATGTACCAGGACAGCACCGTTTCATAGACGCCGCCCAGGAACGGATATCGATAGCCGCGCTGCAGCTGCTGGTTGGTGATGGCCGCGTGAACCATGTGCGGAATTACGTAGGCGAAAATAGCCGCTGCCGTGGCGTAGATGACATAGATGTCAAAGAACATGTAGGGCAGGGGAGCCAGCAGGAAGATGATGCGCGGCAACCCGTGCAGGAAGTGAATCATCGCGTTCATGAAACACAGGCGCTGCGGCAGCGTGAGGCCTTTTTTCAGCAAGGGATTGTCAAGACGGAAGATTTGGATCATGCCGCGTGCCCAACGGATGCGCTGACCGATATGAGCCGAAAGCGATTCGGTTGAGAGGCCTGAAGCCAGAGGCTTGGAAATGCAGGCTGACTTCCAGCCGCGGCGGTTTAGTTTCAAAGACGTATGTGCGTCTTCGGTCACCGTTTCCACGGCAATGCCGCCGATTTCTTCCAAAGCGCTGCGGCGCATCACAGCGTTGGAGCCGCAGAACATGACCGCGTTCCAAGTATCGTTGCCTTTCTGAATGTAGTCGTGAAAGAGCGAGTTCTCGAACGGCATGGCGCGGTCGAGATGCAGGTTCTTTTCAAACGGATCGGGCGAGTAAAAGTGATGCGGCGTTTGCACCAAGGCAATCTTTTTATCATGCACGAGCCAGCCGACCGTGCTTGTTAAAAAGTCTGAAGAAGGAACGTGGTCGCAGTCGTAGATCGTAATGAATTCACCGGAGGTGTGCTTCATCGCGTTATTGATGTTGCCTGCCTTGGCGTGGTTGTGTTCGTCACGCTTGATGTAGTGAACGCCGGCAGCTTTTGCAAAAGCTTCAACCCAGTCGCGACTACCGTCGTCGAGAATATAGACGTTGATTTTGTCTTCGGGCCAGTCAAGGTTCTTGGCGGCAAAAACCGTGGGCTTAATGACTTCAAGAGATTCGTTGTAAGTCGGAATGAAGATGTCGACCGTGGGCCAAGTTGTGCGATCGGCAGGCAGTCGCTTCGGGCGACGGTCAAGCGGCCAACAAACCTGGAAATAGCCCAGAACCATCACGATGAAGGCGTAGGTTTCGGCTGCCAGAAGCAGACACGACAAAAAGAGACTGACGGCGCCGTCAGCATGAATGGTCGAGGTATAGCGCCACCAGAGGTAGCGGCCCGAAACGGTCACCGAAAGCACAAAAAGGAGCATCAGGGAGATGCGGGCCTTGATGTGTGTGAGCGACCAAGCCGATAAAAGCACAATCGAAAGGAACACCACCTGGCCTTGCACATTAAAAGGCTGGGTGATGCAGAGGACGGCAAGAAGACCGGCTACGATGCCGGCGGCCCAAAAAATCGAGTTTTGGAATTTCGAGACATGCTCTCGACCGACGCGGCGACGGCTTTTGACAATATTGGCACCGATGTTGAAGATAATCCGTCCGCCCAGACGCCCTATAGCCTCGCCGATGCGGCCGACCGCACGAATGACGGCTCGAACGAAACGCGCGAGCGGATTGAATTGCCAGAAGTCGCGTACCGGCAGCGTCGTAAAGAGGGCAAGAAAAATCGTCTGAATACAGATGCGCAGAACATCGGCAAAACACAGATGATCAAAATTGACGTGCGGATAGAGCTCGCGACGACGAGCGATTATGCCCTGCCAGAAAGCACGTTCAAACGGAATAAAGATTGAAATCAGGAAAAGAGCAAAAGAGGCCGGCAAGGTGTGCTTGGCGACGTGGTGTTCTTTCGATCTCGTGGGACTAGGCTTCAGAAAGCGGTCTTTAAAGTCCGACAGAGTTTTACTGGGCATGGGCGGCTTGTAATTCTTTTAACCAAACTGGCTCGAGAGTTGCTTCGCAGAGGCGCCGGTGCGCGTACATCTGTGAATGCCGACAAAACAAAAAAACAGGGGAGGCCGGAGCCAGAGACCTGTTTGGGAAGCTGTCGCTTGTCGGGGGCAGAGTTGATTCGAGCCTTAGGGATTCATTTTAATGGTTATTACTACGACTGCCTCAAAGATTACGCAACGAGCCCGTAAAAAACGAGGCTTCAGTTGTAAAAATCTTCAAAAGTGTAATGCTGTTGAGGAAGTGGATACGAAAAACCGAACCAATGTTGTTTTCTTCCTGAAGAAAAAAACGCCAGACCACGAGAGCTTGCGTTTCGGTGTGTAGGTAGTCTCAAATGCTAGGGAGAATGCCTTAATTTTGGTGTTTTTGAACACGAAATCTCAAAAATAATCGCATTTTTAGCTCTTTTTCTTAGCGAGAGCGTCATCTTATTCGTAGAATCAGATTTCGGAAACCAATGCCGCCGTCAAGTTTGTGATCCAAGCTCGGACGGATAGGAATTCGTTTGTATGTATGAAACGTATTCCCGCTCGCGCATCCACGAAGCCTACCCTCAGCTTCGCGCGCACGCCTTTAAGCATTGGGACCGCATATTCGACAGTAGGTCACACAGTACAGACAGGCGACCCCTGGTGCTGTATGTCTCTGTCGATCTATTTTTCCGAACTCAAGACTCGGAGACGCGGATTTGCGTTGGCGTACCGCGGCGGTTCCCGACACTCTTTCATAACAAAAAGCTGATAAATATAAGGTGTATTCATGCAATCGGATTCCCGAACGCGATTTATTCCTATTGGTCTGATGCTCTTTGCGCTGTTTTTCGGCGCTGGTAACCTGATTTTCCCGGCCTCCATGGGGCAAGCTTCCGGTACGGATGTCTGGTGGGCTCTTCTTGGTTTTTGCATTACCGGTGTCGGTCTGCCGTTGCTGACGGTTATGGCCGTTGGCTATTCCGGCCTGCCCGGCGTGCGTGAGATCGGCAATCGTGTCCATCCTTGGTTTGGGGTTTTTTACTCGACCGTATGCATTCTTGCTATCGGTCCTTGCTTTGCTGTTCCTCGTACCGGCACGGTCTCTTGGGAAATCGCCATTGTTCCTTTCCTTGATCCTTCTCAGTTAGAAATCGGCATGCCGATCTTTCTGGCTGTCTTTTTAGGCGTAGCCGGTTGGCTTGCTGCGTCTCCGTCCAAGCTTGTGGATCGTGTCGGCAAGATTCTTACGCCGCTGCTGGTTCTGACGTTGGTGGTCTTTATTATTAAGAGCTTCATCACTCCGATGGGCGAACCGCAGACTCCCGCCGCTCCCTATGCGACTCCTGTGATGGCAGTTGTCCAGGGGATCCTTGATGGCTACAACACGCTTGACGCGATCGCCGCGTTGATTTTCGCGTCTCTTACGATCGGGGTTGTCCGTGATGCCGGCTTTACAAAGCAGTCCGATATTGCACGTGAAGTGTTCAAGGCTGCGTTGATTGCCGCTCCGATGCTCGGCGTTATTTACATTTTCATTGCGAAGATCGGCGCGGAAAGCGTGAGCGCAATCGGCATTCAGGAAACCGGTGCTCCAATCCTTGCTTTGAGCGCCAAGCTTCTTTTCGGCAATGGCGGTGCGATGCTTTTGGCGGCCATGGTGATTTTGGCTTGCTTGACGACTGCGATCGGTTTGATCAGCTGTACTGCCGCTCACTTCATGAATTTGTCCGGCGGCCGCATCAAGTACGGTGTTTGGGTTGTCATCTTTACGGTGATTTCTTATCTCATCGGCTTGTTCGGTTTGAAGACCATCATTGTTTCGACCATTCCGGTTCTGATGTTCTTGTATCCGCTCTGCGTGGCGCTTGTGATTCTTTCGTTCTTGCACACCATGATCGGCGGGCGTCGTTGCGTATGGGCCTGGACGATTGGTTTTACGTTCGTCATGGCGCTTTACAACGGACTGCAGACAGCCAAGATTGCCATGGGCGGTCTTGAAGCTATTCTTGCTCAGTGGGTGCCGTTGCACACCTATGGCCTCGGTTGGATTCCTTTTGCCGTCGTCGGCTTTGTAATCGGTATGATTCACAAGTCGCTTACGAAGGGACCGGCCCAGCCGTAACTTGCTAAGTTTCGTGATGTCTACACAGGCTGCCTTCAAAAGAGGCGGCCTGTTTTGATTTAGCTGGTATCCGAGGTCGTCAGTGATTTAGTCAACAGGTGCTTGAATATGGAGGTAAAAGGTGAAAAAGTTGACTTATGTTCTGTTTGCTCTTTTAGCAGTTCCGTTGGTTGCCCAGGCAGCAACAACCGATGCTGAGGAACTTGGCCGTTGCATCTACAACAATACGAGTTCGGTTGATAAAGATACGCTTGTGCAATTTATGTACGTATCGCTAAGCTCGACGAATGCTGCACGGAAGATACAGACAATTCCTCAAGCGAAGATCAACCAAGTCAATGCTAAAACGAAGAACTTGGCTACCAAATTGGTTCTCGGGCCGTGTCGTAAGCAGGCGCTGAGAGTGTTGTTGTCTGAGCCGAAAAATGGCATGCAGCAGGCGCTTTCGTACACGGTGGAGCGATTGGTTGCCGACAAAATCGCAAAGAGTACGTCGGGATGGCTTTCAGGCTTGAGCGCAGACTCCGACACTGCTAACAAGGTGAGGAATGCGATTGAGTTTGGCGGTCTGCTACGTGACGCTTTCAAAAATTAGCTTCCCAGTTTGGTTGTCCAGCCATTGATACAGTTTCAACTGCTAATGACGCTCTGGAGTTTTGTTTTTGAGTGTCTACCTCAAAAGTTACGAATACGCACTCGTGTGTCAGAGTAGCTGCTTTCACTGCTAAATGCGACTTTGGCTATTAGGGTTACGCCGCAGTTGAGTCTGTCACATATACAACCGCATAGAAGACCGTCTGCTCGTCAGTCATGCGTCAACGGCACTGCTCTCACAAAGGAAGGACAAGATTTGCGCATATGACCATTCCTCTTCAAGGCGAAGTGAAGTTCGCTTGACAGCTACCTTTAACGATTCGTTTGGTTGTTAAGTCACCATTTTGATTTTGCATCTCAAAAAAGTACGACATGAGTCATTAAACAATGAATGATTTTCATTATTAGATGGCTGAATATAAAAGAAAAACCGAACGATTACGAATCGTTCGGTTCTATCTGCTGGCGGAAGGAGAGTACTCCGAAGGTGCCTTGATTCATGGGGCATTCAAGCCACCTTCGGAATTTTGAGGCCATTTTTGAGGCCATATTTTTTAGAGACCTGCCACAGCAGGCGTCCAACTTTTAATCGAAAGCGACTCTTTTTTAGAGTCGTAATCTTGGATGACTTTGACTGACCAGAACTGCCCCTGCTTGTTTCGCCCGGTCGGCTGAGGAAACTTGCCTGCACTTTTTAAGCGAGACAAAGTGCTCTTTGTCCATGCGTAGCGTTTACACACTTCTTCGGTAGTCAGCACTTGCATGGGCGCTATCTTTTGATGATACATACTCAAGCCTTGTAGTCAATCGCCGGGAGGCTTTCTACCGCCGGTTCTTCCATCTCAAATAAGCCTTGATCAGGCTCGCCCTTCACTTCATTGATGCCGTCCAGATAGTCCTGTCTGGAGCAAACAATCATTACTTCGCCGCCCTGAGCTTCGAAAAGCTCCGGCAAGTTTTCAGCGTTCTTGCCGATCTGAACGACAGCTTTTACTCCGTCCTTGATCGTGATCTGATCGAGAGTTCCCACGACATAGGTCGCACCATTTGACCCGATCAGACGCACGGCCTGAGTCGTGGCCACCTTGACTGCGAAGCGCATCTTTCCGATTGCATCGTCCTGCTCGGACTGCGTCATCTCGTCCCACGGGCGCTTGATGCTTTGCACTACGCCGATCAGCGACTCAAGCAACTTCTTGCCCATCTCTTCCGCAGCAATTTCTTTGACATCAACAGCTTTGACTTCTTCTTCCATTTTTTATCTCCTTATTTTTTTGAGCGAATTCTTTTAATTTCTCGGTCGATCTTCTTTTTGACAGCATTCGCCAGATCAAAGCGATCGTCCGTCGTCATGTAGATGTCTAGGATCTGCCAGATCAAGATCAGCACATCGGCAAGCTCTGAGTGGAATTCAAAACGCTTGACCTGCGGCAGTACGTCTGGCTTGTCCTCGTGCTTGATGGCAACTGCCAGCTCGCACATCTCTTCGATAAGCTTTTCTTTTTGTCCGCCGTAAGAGTGCGCCGTAGCGATCTCATCGATCTTGTGCTGGAGCTCTCGGCTTGCGAAAATCGCGTCGATCATCTCAGCCTCCTGTGTATCTCTTTCAACTTTTTGTCCATCCACTTAAGCCCTTCAGTCGCATTCTCTGGCATGTCTCCTGACATTTCAGTCAAGATCCACAGCGCCATGACTTGACGGGGGTCTTCGTCTAGAGCGATCCGGATAAAGGTTCCGGCTATTTCGATGCCGTTCCGGATGGCCTTCAGCTCGTCGCCAGTGACCGCAAAAGATCCGGTGCGAAGTGCCCGCTCTTTGAAGGTCTTGAAGGCGACCTGCATCGCTACCCACTCTTCGCCGTACGTCAGAACACAAAATTCGTGTTCAAGGCCGTAGCCTCGATACATCACGAAAGTCCCCAGCAGGATCATCGAACCCAAGTTGAGCAGGTCTTCTTTTGTGAAGGACCCAGTGTGGAGCCGAAGCTCCACGGCAAGCTCTACGTTTCGATATGCGGCCTTGATTTCTGACACGTCTTTGGCTGAGATCCGGCGCGGTGATTTTGGCCACCTCTTCGGGTCGTAAACTTTGCGCGGCCTTTTAGTCTTCGGCATCTCACTTCACCACGAGGCGGTTCTGCTTCACTAGTCGCACGCCCGGCACTTCGATGCCGGACTTGATAGCGGTCTTCAGCTCGGTCTTGTCGAGCTTCGGCGTTACCTTTGGCATGTGGAAGTACTCACTGGGGACGGAAGGCAGGTCAAAGACCTCGACGCTCTCGGATGGATGCAGCCGGATCTGAACTGGAGCGGTCTTGATGCTCTTGATTTCCAGCAGCTCCATCGCATCGACACATCGACCTTTGATGTGGTCGATCAAGCTCTTGACGAACTTCTTACGACGTGCAAGCTGTCGCTCTTGCTCTTCGAGCTGTTCTACCAAACCTTCGAAGTTGGCCACGGCGCAGGCGCAGTCGATCAGCTTCTCTTGCGTGTCCAGCGCAAGCGCATCGAAGCGGTCGATGCCGATCAGCTCGCCAGTTTCAGGATCCGGCTCGATCTGCATGAGCGCAGCGGCGGTGGCCTGCGTGAGCGAAAAAAGCGAAGGGTTCTTGATGGGGTTCAGTGATTCGGTTACGGCGTGCATGGCTATACCTATGAAAAAGCCCTCACTTGGAGGGCTAGTCTTCTGATTCAAGTAATCTGATGTAATCGTTGAGTGCCAGGCGGAGGGCGCCTATCTGGTCTTTGTAAACCGTCCGCGGGAATTGAACAGGCATGAGCGGGTTAGACAGAAGGTATTTCCGCAGAAATTGTCGGCTTTGACCGCAGATTGCATAAGCTATAGCTACTATCTCGAAGTAGTCAAAGTTCACAGTGTCGCGGATAAGATTGCAAAAGTAAGGACTGTCTTCCGCCTCAGATCCGCAGTAGTTTCGCATCCAAAAATACGAGGTGTTCTCGAACTCGGTCAGCCACCAAACAGCCTTTTTCAGATCTTCAAGCTCGTTTCCTTTGAACGGTGCTCTTAGGATGTACTCTATGGCGCTGGCGAGCGGGTGCGGCAAGTGCTTGGTCAGGTCTTTCGGCTCGCAAGTAAAACGAAAGCGCTCGTAATGGCTCGGGTGGTTCACGTTGTCTGTCATTTTTACCTCCTTCAAAAGTCAAAGCCTTGCATCTTGCCGCGCCACTGGCGCAACACGACACAACGCCATCCCCGAAGTCAGGGTGCGGCACGGCAAGGTGAAAAGCTTCGGTGGCCGCGCACCGGCTGGAAAAGCCTACGGGAGGAACCGGCGGGCGGCCGAAGAGGGTTAACGAAGCAGGTCGAAGGGTCTCAGGTCTTCGGAGTGCTTCCATGTGTGAGTCTTTGACTCTTCCGACGGCTCAAAGTATTCGCACCCCAGACGGCCAGAATAGACGCCTTCTGAAGTCATCCGGATTTGGATGTCATCGTCAAGGTCGTTCATGCACGCGAAGGGGTGTGAGTTGCGCGAGGCGAAATCATCACCTGATGAGAGCATCTGGATCGCATTCCAGTTGTCATACCACGACCGAAATTCCTTGAACTTGCAAAATCGGCAATTGCGACATTGTCCGAGGCCCATTTATTTCACCTCCGGTTTGTACGGCTCTGGGAGTTCGGCCCACGCAAGGACATCCCCCACCATATCAATAATGCCGTCCCACCCTTCGTCAGGGTCGAAGCACGCTTTATCAATGCGTAGTTCGCCTTTTTCAGTTTTGTGTGTGACCAGAAGATCGATTAGCTCGGGTGGTTTTTTATCTGGCCACTTGTGCCATACCATGGCTCCCTCCCAAGGGCGGTAACGCTTCACATTGTCGATTGTGAAGTCGTATAAGGCTTTTCTATCTGCTGCGATGTACCATGCTCCATTTTCAAAAATGGCACAGTTTCGACGAAGGATGCCGTCATAGATGAACTCAACCCTCATCAAAACGCCTTCTGGAGGCGTCACGTCTGGATAGTTGTTCCAGTTGTTCGGGTTGTACTCTTTGACAATCTTGAGATCGTCCTTTAAAAGGCAAATTGAAAATCGACGCAGGTTTCCGAAACCATCTGCAAATCCACAAGGTTGCATGTCTCCGAACGCCATACAGATAGGTTCGGATACCGGGATATCGAGCTTTACCAATCTTCGAAGAGCTCTTGAGAAATCTCCGTTGCTGATCTCATCGAGCTTCTTCTGAAGCTCCTGATCTTTGAGTTGGTACTTCGTCATGTGTAACCTCACGCGATAAAGTCGATCCAAAACTTGAAGCTGGCTCCGACGATGCCAGTTGCGACGATCATCAAAAAGGCCACGAGACCGAGCGCGGCCAGAATTTCTATTAAGTCTTTCATGTGAAAAAAGGCCGCTCAGTGGTGGCCTATACGTAGAGTTTCAGGGCTGGGACGGTATCAAAATGGGATTTCGTCATCCGCAGGGGCGGCGACTGCCGGGTGGTTCGCGGGCGGCTGCTGTTCGCCAGTAGCTCCGGTCGAGTCTCGATCCTTGAGGTTCTTCAGTCGAGCATCGAGCAGCTTGGCCTCGGCATCGCCGTTCAGAATCTCTTTTGCGACCTTGCGAGTCACCGGGTCGAACGGTGTGACAAGGTTCATCTGATAGGTCGGTTTGCCGTTGTAAAGACGGTTTTCGCGTTGGAAAACAAGGCCGACGTGGTGCTTTTCGACCGCCGGCAGACGGTAGCCCTGATCAACTCGGAAGCCGCCCTGCGCGTTACGGTCGCGCGTGTAAACCTTACCTTCACACACGTCCGCCTTCTGGGCGTTGCAGACCACCAAAAGTGCATCAAGGATTCGGCGGCCAAAAGCTTCGGATCCGTCCTTTTTCGAAAGGAAAAGCCTTGAGAAGCACAGGCGGCCATCGTCTGCCTTGAAAGCGATGTCAAGGTACTGAGCACCACCGTCCGACATGCCCATCGATGCTTGGGTGATCTGCCCAGTATATGCGCCTGTCTGGGTGATGTAAGTGCCGCCGTCAAGGGCTTTTGCGGCGGAGTCATTGCGGGTGAAGCTCATAATCATTGATGTCATTTTTCAGAGTCCTTTTGAGTTGAAATTCCGTAGTAGTCACAGATGGCGGCATCAACTGCTGCGAGGTCGTTCTCTATCTCGCCAGCGTCGAACAGCCCGAGAGGTGACTTGACCGTGTCCTGGCCGTTGTTCTTGGTGAGGAAGGTGTACTTGCCGTTCTCGACGTGCGTCCGGAGCACCGTCGTGAACATACCTTCGACGACGATCTTGTCATCGAGCATCTTGCCCAGCGTCTTGATCCGGATGTTTCCGAAGTCGTCGGTGGCTGTGTGCGCCAATACGTAAACTCGCTTGTCTTGGTCAAGCTCGGCGGCCGTCTTGGCGATGTCAAATCCTGCGCCGCCGATGTCCGAGAATTTCTGATAGCCGGTTTCTTTCCGGCGATTCATGAACATCAAGGCAAGGATGTACTGCCAATCGTCGATGACGATGATGTCGTGCGGTGCGCGTTTCATACAGGCCACGATCTTTTCGGGATCCGCTTGAACGTAGATATTGCCGCCTTTGCCCTCGCGCCATTCATGAGCGCGGAAGGGCAGAGGCTTGCGAACCGGCTGGATCAGAAGGGTTTCGGTGGGGTCGAGGTTGCGAAGTGAGCAGGTCTTTCCTGTGCCTGATTCACCAAGTATCAAAGTGGCGTAGCTCATGTGGTATCCTTTGGGCGTTCATCAACGAACGCCCTTTTTGATGGCTTTTAGAAAGGGATCGGGCCGTCGGAGTCGTCAGCTCCTTCGGCCTTTTTCGTGTCCGGTTCCTCGTCGCTCTCGGCGTATAAAGCCTCAAGCCGCGAGTCTAGATAGTCGATGTACTCGACCATCTCTTCGCGTGTCAGTTCATCCATGACAGCCTCCAAAAGACGAGTGCGACTGCACTAGTGACGGCCAATGCGCCGATCGCAAGCAGCGACCAGTGCTTCTTGCAGAAGTCAATCCGCGCTCGCCAGATGCGTTTGCGATATGCCTTCCAGCAAGCGTCATGAACAATCGGATCAAAGTAGATCTCTCTTTTCATTTCGGCTCCTTGAGGTTTTGAGATCTTCTGTCTGCGGTCTGCGTCGCCAAGGAGCCAGACGACGGGAGCCAGGCCGCAGGCAGAAGGACTCGCCTTCTGAAAGAGTCACTGGAGGAGGTAGATGATCCACGGCAGGCTCAGGATCGAGCCGAAGCCAGCCGCGGCGGTCAAAAAAAGCACGGCGGGGCGTTCGCCGTGCTCATCTGGTGTCCAAAAAGACTTAAGCAGCTTGCGCATCTTTGTGCTCCTTGACTTGCCGCAAAAACTCGCAGGCGTAGTCGACCAAGTTTTGGTCGTGCGCCTTGTCAGTGCCAAAGCGCGCCAGAACGTTTCCTTTTTGGATAGTCAGTCCTTCGTACTGGCACCATTGGATGACACCGTTGGAGTTGTCCAAGTGGGGTTTTTCGAGGTACTTTTTTAGGCTGTTGATCGAGGCCATGAACTCGTCAAGTCGGATGCCAAAGATGAAAATCGTGCAAGAGCCTGTGATGCACAGATCGACGTGTGCACCGTCCAAGCAGCGGAGGTTGATCAAGTTTTCGCCGCCGCGAGTGAGGTCGCAGGGTTCTACCTGCCAGTCGATGGCCTTGAAGTACTTTTTGGTGGTCATGCCGATGCCTCCGTAAAGTCGTATGTGTCTTCGAACCATTCCCAGAGCTGAACGGTTCTGTCGAAGTCGAAATCGAACTCGTCGCTTGTCGCGACCTGCTCGACGATCTCGGCGGCCGTGTCAGCATCAACCTCGTCGAAGATGCCTTCATCGACCATCTGAGCGAGCTTCCTTTGAGCGTCCCAGAAAGGGTCTGGACGAGCGAATAATTCGTCGTCATCAGGCTTCATGTGGAAGCCCGGTCGATAGGTGATAAAGCACATAGCTGTGTATGTCCGTGAGATGATTAGAGGGTCGGGAAGTGTCTAAAAACCGACGTTCTCTAACCAACTCACGGAGTAAAAAGATGGGAAAGAAAGAAGCCTTTGAAGTTGTTCTGGCATTGATCGCATCAGGCAGATTGCCCATGCCGTCGTTTGACGTGCAGAACCAAGAAAATTGGGCTGTTGAGGTGAAGAAGTGCGTAGCTCAGTACGTCATGCTTCTTGAGACTTCTCAGCCGAAGATTGAGAAGTAGCAAACTGCTCCGCCTGCTTGAGTTTTTTGATCAGGTCGGCGGAGCACTGTTTGATGGCTTCGATGGATCTCTGACATGCGAATGAGGAAAGGTAGAAGACACCTTCGTCATCAGAGATATCTTTTGCGATGGCCTGAAGCACCAGCGCCTGACGCTTGAGAGTCATGTACTCAGCTTTTTGAGTCATTGCGTTCTCCATTGAAAAAGACCCACGGAAACCAGTTCCGAAGAACTGGCTTCGATTGGCCTTTTCGCCGGAGAAGAGCTGAGGTGATTCACTCCGCCATGTAGCCCACACTCGGGCATCTAAACCGGTTGCGCGTATTGGCTAGTGCGCTGCCTTGAGCCGTCCTATCAGGTCGCCAACCCGACTCGGGCATCACGGGACTTGCACCCGCTTTGCATACGCCTTCGGTGACGCTTGCTTTCAAGCTAGGCAATTCGCGCAAGCGTTAATTGCTTTTGCTTGTAAAGCGATACTAGCACTAGCAAAAAATAATTGCAAGCGTCACTTGCTTTTTCGGTTGTCAAAAGCAATAAAAAAGCCGCCCGAAGGCGGCTATTAATCGCGATCTGTTGCGCAATATCAAAGTCTCATGCCGTTGAAGACATAGACCACGCGTCCAATGATTACCGTGCGCTCTGAATCATGCGGCTCGATGATAAAGGGGTCGTATCGAGGATTGTCAGAAATAACCTTGATGCTTCCATCCGGGCGTCTTTGAACACGCTTGACAAAAAGAGAGCCGGCGATGGTGAAGCAGTAGATGCCATCTGAGAGCAGAAGGCTTTGGTTGCGATCAATCAAAGCAAACGAGCTGCGGGAAATGGTTGGCTCCATTGAATCGCCAATCGTATTGATGATGTCAAGCTTTGAAAGGGATGTGACTCCGCAGAGTTGGCGTAGGAACGGCTTGAAAAAATCCACACCACAGACAATTTTTGCGTTTTCTTCACCAAGGGCTTCGATCTCGCCAGCGCAGGCTCCGGACACATCGAGCACATTAACGCGGATGTATTCGTCGCTGGGAAGTGGCGCTTCTATGTCTGTAATGAATTGGACATCGGTTGCTTTTTCCGAGCCGGTCAGATAGCCGACCGTAACGCCAAGAAAAGTTGCAAGCGCATTGAGGCGTTCCATGGACGGCGGAAAGCCTTGGCACCAACGTTGCACGGCTTGTCGCGACACTCCAAGGTGGTCGGCGACCTGTTGCTGAGTCAATCCTTTGGCTTGCATTGCTTCGCGGATGTTGTTCATTTTTTCCTCCTTGCGACGACAGTTTGCAAGAAAAAATTGCATGTCGCTACGCAAGTGTAGCTTGCTAGTCTTGTTTGTACGTGCTACTATGACTTGCCAAAAGGAGGATTAGATGACAACTACTCAGACAAATACCGCTTGTCGCGACCGCGTGAATGCAGTCGCTGTCGCCATCGAGGCGGCGGGCGGTCGTCGCCAGTTGGCCGAACAGCTCAATGTTTCGCGCCAGGCAGTCGAGTCTTGGCTTGCCGCTGGTGCAGTTCCGCCAAAGCGCGTGCCTGATGTGGCCCGCGTTACAGGCCTTCCTAAAAAAGTGCTCAACCCGATTTTTAGGGACTGAGCGAGAGGTGCTGTATGGCTTTCGGAAATCTGACTGATCAGCTTGCGATTTTGAGACGGCAAGACCTGACCTCGACCGAAAAGTTCGTGGCTGTGGTCGCATTGTCGTTCCGAAATTCCGAAAGCGGACGATGCAACCCTCCGATCGTTTCGGACGACGCTGAAAAGGAAACGTTGTGCTCGCGATCTGGCTACACCAAGCAATGCATCACGAAAACACTTGCTTCACTTGAGGCAAAGGGTGTTATCGCACTTAAAAAGGCAATTGCGCGACCTTCAGAAATCACGTTTACGGTAAACGACGTTTACGGTAAACAAGGATTACCGTCAACCACGATTACGGCTACGGTAAACGACGTTTACGGTAAGGGTAAACAACGTTTACCCATAACAGATAAAGAACAGATAAAGAACAGACAAGTTCTTATCGGTGATTTTCACCCCCGTGCAGAAGTGCAGGGGGATGTAAAAGAGCGCCCCCGTGCAGAAGTGAGCGATGCCCCCGTGCAAAAGTGCACTCCCTCCCCGTGTAAAAGTGCACCCCTAAGAGAACATATAAAAGAACAAGAAGAGAACAGTAAGGACACACCCAAACCGAAACCCGCCAAGAAGGAACTTCAAGGCTCTCGCTTAACCCTCGAAGAGCTACCAGATGAGTGGTACTCCGAGTGCAGACGCATCCAGCCCAAGGCAGACCCCCACAAAGTCTTCGAGGAGTTCCGAGACCACTGGATCTCACAGCCTGGTGCAAAAGGCCGCAAATCCGACTGGACGGCTACATGGCGGAACTGGTGCCGGCGCATCAACGCCAGAGACCTTGAACGTGTCGGGTACGAGCCCGGACGAGCGCAGTTCATGGTGAAGCCCGAGCCTGTGAACCCCTTCAAGGTCACGCCGCAGAACTGCCCGCCTCGCCAGAAGACCGAGGAGGAGCTGGAAGCAGAACGCTCTTTCGACCTTTTCGAGCGCGTGCTCAACGGGGAGGTGTGAATGATCCCATCCCTTAAGACTCTCGGCTCTGAGTACTGGCGAGTTCACACGGTGGCCTTCGACTTTGTGGATCGTGCTTCCGAGCGATTTCACGAGGTCAAGCATCCCTGCACGGGAGAACGCTTCACGGTGCTTTTGGAGTCACGCGACGAGATTGTTGGAGCTGACTTCTCTTTTTGCCAAGGCCGAACGGTATGGATCGACGCCAAGCCTATCGACTACCGACGAGCACGCCTCCTATGGAAGGAGCTTCAAAAGCTCGAAAACCGCCCGTCTTCGATCTACACGCATGACGAGCACGGCCTGCTCATGTACGACTTCATCACACAAAAAAGGACGAATTTCTATGCAAAGCCTTCAGCCTGAAATCGTGAATTTCGACGACCCTCAAGACTACCGAGACGCTTACGATCAGCTTCAGATCCAGACTTGCCTGCGCAAGCCTGAAGCCTTCGAAGACGGCATGTGCTGCATCCTTGAAGGGCGTTTTACGGGGGACCCTTTTCCTCTCGAAAATCGACTGGCTTTCAGAGATGGAGAGTTAACGATTTGGGGCGGCATAAATGGCCATGGCAAAAGCTTGCTCACAGGACAGCTCGCTTTGCAGCTGGCGGACGCAGGTCACAAGTCCTGCATCATGTCCCTTGAGATGGAGCCGAAGCGCACGCTGTTTCGCATGTGCCGCCAGTGGCTCGGTCATTACCCGCAGACGTACGACGAGGTGAAGCGCTTCCTTGCTCGTTACAACGAAAGCCTTTTGCTTTTCGATTATGTCGGCGCTCTCGATCAGTCCATCATCTTCGGCGCAATAGTGGTAGCAGCCCAGCAGCGCTTTTGCCGGCACATCTTTATCGACAACTTGATGCGGTGCGTGTCTGGCGAAGACGACTACAACTCGCAGAAGGACTTCGTGCAGGAACTGTGCGCTATCGCACGCCGCCTCGGCATCCACATCCACCTCGTGCATCACGTTCGCAAGGGCAAAGACGAGAACGAGGAGATCGGAAAGTTCAGCTTTAAAGGCTCCGGATCGATTATCGACCAGGCCGACAACCTCATCTTGATCCAGCGCAATCGTGCCAAGGAAAAGCGCCGAGAAGATCGCACGCTGACGCCGGTTGATGATCGCTCAGAAGGCGATTCAATTCTTCGCATCGTCAAGCAACGAAATGGCGACTATGAAGGAAATCGGGCGCTGTGGTTCAACCGCAAAGCCGCGGCCTTTTGTGACAACCCGGACTGCAAGACACCGTGGGAGGTGTGAGACATCTGATGAACCGAAGGTTTTTCAAAGCTCTGGCTTTTGCCATAGGTGCCGAGGCCATGTTCCTAGGAGCCATCAGTTTCTTGGAGCGCGCCCCGTCAAGCTGGATGCGAGCTCTTGAGGCTTTTCTGTATCTGGCTGCCTCGATCGGCGCTCTGACGTGGTGCTTTTACGAATACTTTGGAGATAAGAAATGAACTATGAGATTCAACTTTCCGGCGATGACGTCCTGACCATCATCAGCCTTTTGGAAAACGCCGGCTCTGCTCAACTGGCAGTCAAGGTCAGAGACCAGATGTACGAACAGCGGCAGCGGTTTTTTGCAACTTTCGGCCAGGGCGCAAAGCCTCAGCAAAAGCCAATGTCTGACAAGGAGGCCGTGGATTACCTGAGCAAAATTTTCGGGGGCGCACGATGAAAAAGGATCGGCTCAGACTGATCGAGGAAGAAGGCTACAGAGCAGCACTCGCCGGCGAGTCCAAGACAATGCACCTTTACCACACGAGAGACGAGCGAATGGCTTTTGAGGCCGGCTACTACAAAGGAACGATCGAGATCAACCGGGAACGAGAGGCAAGAAGGGAATGTACACAGCAAAAACAGGACTCTACGCAAAAGGGCGTTTAAAGACCGGCGAGATGAACCGAACCGAGGCGGCTTACCGAGATCACTTGGAAGCCGAGAAGAGAGCCGGGCGCATCTTGGAGTTTTGGTTTGAGCATATCAAGCTCAAGATCGCGGACAACGCCTGCGGCTACACGCCTGACTTCATGGTGATGCGTGCTGACGGCGTGATCGAGTTGCACGAGGTCAAGGGCAGCCTGCGCATCTTCCAAGAAGATGCCAAGGTCAAAGCTAAGGTCTGCGCGGACATGTACCCGTTCCCTGTCAAGGTCGTCTGGCCGCGAAAAAAGAAAGACGGCGGCGGTTGGGAAGAAATGCAGTATTGAGGAGGCGAGATGCTTTCGAAGAGTGATGAGGAAATTCTGACAGAACGCCTCCGCAACTGGGGGCGATGGGCCGCTGACAACCAGCATCTGACGAGCAGCACTTTGCTCTGGCGCATGATGAAGCTTTACGGTGAAAAGGAAGAGGGCGTCCGCCAGTATGTCGAAGAAGAGAAGGAGCTGCCACCTCCGATTGATATTTTTGACGCCGTCATAGTCAACCGCGCTTGGCAGGGGCTTCCTGAAAATCCTTTGCGGTACAAGACAGCCAAGTGGGTGCTTGTCGCTCACTACTGCTATCCGCACATGCCTCTGCGCGTTGCGTTACGACATCTTCGTATTAGCCAGCGCACTTATGACCAGCTTTTAACGATGGCCAGATACATGATCTTTAACCGGATCGAAAAAGATGCAGCTAAACGATTTGCTACACATGAGGCTTGACAAATGACTTTAAAAGGTCATAATTGACCCAAGAAAATTTGATTCCGGGTCGTGCCGCGTTAAGTTGGAGCCTTTTGGCTCCCTTGTCATGCACGGAAGAAATGACAAGCCTTGCTCAAATGCGAGGCTTTTTTATTGGTAGAAAAATGGCCATCCCTGAAGGTATTGATCCAAAACCTGTCCAACTCGATGTAGCTAAAACCTTGATCGACTTGGCGGACAAAGCACTGACTCGAATTCACTCTGCCGGATTTGCAGAAGTCCGCGCAAAGCTGATTTTTTACCAGTCTTTTTCTACCTTGCTCCTGAGTGCGCACGTTGTGGCTTGGAAAATGTTGGGGGTGGATTCGGTATTTTCCATTTTGGCGTCTTCTTTGTCCGCCGGCCTTTTGTGCGCCGTACTGTTCATGTCCGTCTATGCCATGAGCGGGGCCCGCTACCGCTTGGGAGCCGTGAAGGGATTTCGAAACTGGTTCGATTCGATCAAAGGAACGCCCCAGGAGCAAATCGAACTCTACCGAGATCTTCTTAAACGGTATGACAATGCTCTCACAGATGCGGAAACCGTTAGAAAGATTCGAGGGAAAATCCTTCGTGTCTTGAATTGCATGACGCTGGTTGCTATGGTTTTAAGCGCGATTTCGCTAGTTTCATTGCTCTAAGTCTTTTTCATCTTATCCAGCTCGCTTCGGCGAGCTTTTTTTATACCTATGGCAAATGAACAAAATCTCAAGCCGATTTCAAAACGAACTCCGAGCGAACTTCGAGAAATGACGAGAAAGGGAGGCATTGCGTCTGGCAAGAGCCGACGGATGCGCAAGACCTTTAAAGAACTGTTAGAAATCGCTCTGACATTGCCCTCAGTCAATGGGGGTACCAACGCTGAGGAGATCGTCGCCAGCATGATCCGAAAGGCTCAGGGCGGCGATGTGAAGGCGTTCGAAGCGGTACGTGACACCATCGGCGAAAAACCGACAGACGTAATCGAGACACACGAAAAAGCACCGGAAGGCATGACGGAGATGTACGCCTGGCTAGCACAGATGAAGAAATGAAGCCCATTGAAGCATTCGCTGAACTTTATTCTCCACACCGATACAAAGTCTTTTATGGTGGGCGGGGATCCGGAAAGTCTCAGGCGGTTGCACAGGCTCTCACTTTTCTGTCATCCAACATCAATCTGCGCATTTTGTGCTGCCGCGAGATCCAGAACTCGATCAAGGATTCCAGCTATCAGGTACTCAAGGACATGACGGACAGGCTTGGAATCGGGCACGAATTTAAGTTCACAGAGTCGGAAATCCTTCACATGAGAACTGGCAGCCGCTTCATTTTCAGTGGCCTGCTGCGCAATGAAAACTCTATTCGATCGAAAGAAGGCATCGACATCTGCTGGATCGAAGAAGCGTCAAGTGTCTCGCAGCGCTCTTGGGATGTGCTGACGCCGACAATCCGCAAGCCTGGATCCGAGTTATGGCTTACTTTTAACCCTTTAACTGTTGACGACCCGACAAACGTCTTTATCGAAAACCCTCCGCCGAACGCCTATGTTCGCAAGGTGAACTACTGGGATAACCCGTTCTTCCCGGAAGTCTTGCGCGAGCAGATGGAGTGGGACAAGCAGAACGACTTCGAAAAGTATCTGCATGTTTGGGAAGGTTATCCGCTGACGATCAGCGACGCCCAAGTTTTCAAAGGTCGATTCGTCGTCGAGCCGATTCCGGAAGATCTCTGGAAAAAATCCGACCGTCTCTTTTTCGGCGCGGACTTTGGCTTTGCGCGGGATCCGTCAACTCTTGTTCGAAGCTTCATCTTCGACAACAAGTTATTCATCGATCACGAAGCCTACGGTGTTGGCGTCGAAATCGACGAACTTCCTCAGCTCTATCGATCTGTGCCCGGGGCTGATCAATGGCCGATTAAGGGCGACTCAGCACGTCCAGAGACGATCAGCTACTTGCGGCGGCATGGATACAACATCGATGGCGCGGAGAAATGGCCGGACAGTATCGAAGAAGGAATCAACTTCATCAAGAGCTTCGACAAGGTCGTTATCGACCCGCGCTGCAAGCACACAGCGGACGAGTTCCGACTGTATAGCTACAAGACCGACAGACTGACCGACGAGGTGCTGCCGGTCGTTTTGGACAAGAACAACCACACGATTGACGCATTGCGATACTCGCTTTGCGACTACATCAAGGCACGAGGATATGGCTTCAAAATCTCGCAAGACGAATCGCCGGAAAGCTTCTGGCTTTGACGTAGCGCAGGCAGAACATGAGACGTACTCGGTAGACGCCCTGCCGACCGGGACCAATGAAAAGGACTTGCGCGCTCTACTCAAGCCTGCTCGGTCTCTGGCGGGAGACGCCAAGCACTACGAAAAGCTTGATGGTGCGATGGACGCGGCATTTGCTGGGGGTATGGTCTCGAAGGTCGAATGGTCGGCAATTTCCAGCTTTGTGAGCTTCGTCGGCTACGGTGTGCTTCAACAGCTTTCGCAAGACGCTCTGATCCGTTTGTGCATCCAGACTCGCACCGATGAGATGCTTCGATCTTGGATCGACATCAAGTGTGACGACGAAGAACGCAAGAAGAAACTGGAGTCGGAGATCGCTCGCATCGGTCTACGTGAGACGCTTTCGAAGGCACTCACGACGATGGGGCTGATGGGTGGCGCCTTTTTGTACATCGATACCGGGAACGAAAAACCTGTCGATGTACTAAACAAAACGCCAAAGAGCATCGAGTTCAAGAAAGGCATCGCCTTCCGAGTGATCGACCCGATATTTACGACGCCACAGGGATTCAATGCCTCGGAGCCGTTGAAGGATGACTTCTATAAACCGTCTGTCTTTTTCATCATGGGACAGGCTGTGCATACGTCACGCCTCATCCGCTTTGTCGAAAACGAGGTGCCGGATCTCCTGAAGCCGGCATACAACTTCTTCGGCATTCCGCAGGCGCAGCTCCTTTCGGACTACGTGACGCACTTCCGGAAGAACCGCGAAGAAGTCAATCAGCTACTGCACAAGTTCTCGACAAGCTTCATCAAGACTGACCTTGGCGCACAGCTCTTTGCAGGCAAGGCGTGGGGGCCGGTGAGCGACCGCGTGCGGTTCTTCGCAAAGTTCCGCGACAACTCCGGCGTCGGCCTTCTTGACAAGGAAAAGGAGGACTTTGTCCAAGTCAACACACCGATCACTGGCTTGACTGACATCGCGCGTCAGTCGCTCGAATTTGTGGTGTCAATCAACCAGTCGGGCGTTGTGAAGACGCTCGGCTACTCGCCGCAAGGCTTTAACGCAACGGGTGAAAGCGACATCAAGTTGCAGGCTGACTTGATCGCTACACGCCAGGAGAAGATCCTGCGCAAGCCTATCGAAGAGATCTTGCGGCTTCTGCAGCTTGAGCTTTTCGGTGACATTGACCCTGATCTGACATTCGACTTCAACCCGTTGGACGAAGACGATGAGCGCACGACTGCCGAAGTCGAAAAACTGAAGGCAGATACCGCGGCTGTTTACCTTGATCGTGGGGTGCTGGCCGAAGACGAGGTGCGCGAGAGTTTGCGCACGGATGACCGACAGCCGTATGGCGATCTTGAAGGCGAAGCGCCGGGCATGTCCGAAGATCCTTTTGCGCAGATGACGGATCCGACGCAAGGACAAGGCAATGGCGAAATCTTCTAACTTGCGGCTTCGAGCCGTGCGCCCCAATGCGGGTCTGCGGGAGGCCTACGCAAAGAAACTGCGTGAGCTTGTCACACGCATGGCTTCAGATGTAGCGAAAGAGATTGAGGCGCTTTATCGAAAAGAGGAGCCAAAAATCGCACAAGACGCCAAAGCTAAAACACCTGCGGACAAGCTTCAAAAGATGCTTGATCGGCTGCGCAAGAAGTGGGATGTTGAAGTGGCTGATTTCGCAGACCCTACGGCCAACTGGTTCGTGACTAAGACCCGGGGCTACGTGGATCGCGCTCAGAACGCCGCAATCAAGGCTGCTGGTGTCAAAGGCTTTGACATCCGGTTTGACAAAGGCCAGGTCTCGCAAGACGCCTTCGATGCCCTTGTCAACGCTAACACGTCTTTGATCCGATCCATTGGTACGCAATACCTGCACGATGTCGAGGGGCTAGTGATGCGTGCGGTTACAGCCGGACGTGACGTAGACGGCCTGAAGTCCGAGCTTTCCAAGCGCTACGGCATCACTCAGCGCCGCGCTGATTTCATTGCTCGAGATCAGTGCAACAAGGCCACTGAAAGTTTGGCTCGTGCTAATGACATTGAGGTTGGCGTTGAAGAAGGCGAATGGGTACACATCCCGGGCAAGCAAACAAGTCGAGAAACGCACAAGGCCATGCACGGCAAGAAGTTCGACATCAGCAAAGGACTCTTTGACCGCGAGGTCGGGCGCTATGTCTTGCCGGGAGAGCTACCTGGATGCCAATGCACGTACAGGCCCGTTCTATCGAGAAAGATATGGAAAAAGGATTCTTAGCCTTGGATGCGCAGATTGTCCGCGAGTCAGTGCGCACGCGCGACAAGAACGGTTATCTGCAAGTCAAAACGTCAAGGCTTACACAGGATCAGGTCGCTCCCTACTACGGTAGAGAGATTCCCGGCTGGGAAGAGCGAAAACTGGATCCGGAACGCATTTATTACGGCTGGCGAAATCCAGACGAACTGAAAGCGGCACTCACGACATTCAACGGGGTGCCGCTTTTGATTGAGCACAAATTCGACAGTGCCCAGCGGCCAAACAAGGAACTGCGCATTGGCATGGTCGGCACAAGTGCGAAGTGGGAGCCGCCGTATATCACGAACGCACTGAGCGTTTGGGATGAGCAAGCAATCGAAGCCATTGAGGACGGATCTCTTCGTGATCTGTCTTGTGGCTACCGATACACGCCGGACTTTACGGCGGGCAAGACCCCCGACGGCGTGGAGTACGACTTCGTGATGCGGGACATCGCCTGCAATCACGTTGCTTTAGTCAACGACGGTCGGGCTCCCGACTGTTACGTCGAAGATTCAAACCCAGAAGGAATGTCAACTATGCCAGGCATTGAAAATAAGGGTGCACTTGATGGCTTCGCGGAGTTCGCCCGAAAAGTCATTGAAAACGCACAGACCGGACTGAGTCCGGAAGCAATTGAGGCTCTTGTAAAGCAGTTTGCCGAAGCCTACAGCTCTCTTGAACAGAAGAAGGAAGAGAGCGCTCCTACTCCTCCGGCGGAGGATGAAGAGCCTGATGATGCAGGTGAAGCGCCTGCTCAGGAAGGCGGTGAAGATGAAGGCGAAGAACCGCCTGCTGCTACCGATGGCGACGAATGCGGCGCTGAAGACGAGGACGAAGGTGCAAAGGACGAAGACGAGAAGGAAGGCGCAATGGACGCCGCTCTGATCGCAAAAAAGGTTCGCCAGCAGCTTTCGGCTCAGTACCAGGCAGCAAATCAGTGTCGTGGTGTCTTGGGCAATGTCGATGCTTTGGCCTACGACAGTGCTGACGCGATTTATGCCGACGCACTTAAGTCGATGGGCATCAAGGGTACTCCTCTGGCCTCGGCCAAGTACGTCTTTACTGCGCTTCAGACTGTGAAAAGCAAGACGGAAGGGGCTCAGGACAGTGCTCTGAAAACCAATAAGTCCGACGAGGACTTTCTGAAAAAGTTTGTTCGATAAGGAGGTGAGCTATGGCTCTCCAGTCTCAGGTTTACACCACGATGGCACCGGCAATTGCTGGTATGCCTGCAAGCGTCGGCGAAACGCACTACACGGCACTGACCTACCAGGCCGCGTCTGAGCTGACGGTTGGAAATTTCTGCTTTGCCGATTCGACCAATGGCGGCACCAAGGTCAATAAGGCCGGCACCGGCATTCTCCGCGGCCTGGTGATTTACACCCGGCAGTACATCGCCGGATCCGTATCCGCTGAAAAGGCTATGACGATCCCCGTCGGTGCCTTTGTGCAGATCGCTACGAACGGCAAGTTTTGGGTCGAAGCTCAGAACGCCAGCGCCAAGGTCGGCGACTACGTCTTGGCATCTCAGACGGATGGTTCGATCACGACCCAGACCGGCAACGCTAACAAGGAAGGCTTCACGATGACCAACTTTATCGTCGAGAAGGTTCTTGGTACGGAAGCGAAATCGCTTGTGCTGATCAGCAATCAGCAGCCGAACGTGGTGCCTCCGATGGCAGCCGCTGCCGGTGTTGGCGGCTAAACAATTTTTGAGAGGTTTTTGAAAATGCGAAGTGAACTCATGAAGCGCCTTGGCTTCGACCTCTGCAGCGGCAAAGGTCGTTTTTTGCCGACGGAAGGTGAAACGCCGCGTATTGCGATGGATGCGGCTTTGCAGACGACGGCTGGCGTTCTGACGCCCGCTCTGTTTGCAACTTACTACAGCCCTGAAATCGTCGAGATTCTTCAGGCTCCCCGTCTTTCCACCGAGATCTTCCCGGAAGAAAAGCGCGGTGACTGGAAGGACACCCAGACGATGTTCCCGGCGGTCGAACACGTCGGTCAGACGACGGCCTATGCCGACTTCGGTCGTGGCCCTGTGTCTGAAGCGAACATCGAGCAAGTAGTGCGCGAGACCTACAAGTTCCAGACGTTCATCCAGTGCGGTGATCTGGAGCAGGATATTGCAGCTGCCCAGCGCATCAATCTGCTTTCCGAAAAGCAGACTGCCGCGGCAAACGCTATTGACATCGATTCCAACTCCTTCAATTTGTTCGGCGTGGAAGGTTTGACGATCTACGGTCTGCTCAACGATCCTGCTCTGCCGTCCGCTCTGTCTCCCGCAACTGTCGACACCAAGACAGCCTGGGCAGATAAAGATGCCAATGCGATCTACAACGACATCCTTTCGATGTTCAATCAGATCGCCGCTGCAGCCAATGGCTATATCAACTTCAGCGCTCCGCTGAAGCTGGTGGTTCCGCCTTCCATCCTTGGTCAGCTCGCTAAGACGACGACGCTCGGTGTGGCTCCTGTGCTTCAGACGCTCAAGGGCTTCTTCCCGAACCTCGAAATTTTGGCTCTGCCTCAGCTTGAGGACGAAGACGGCGTATGCACGGCCATGCTTGTGGCTACGGAGATCGCCGGCAAGCCGACTGCCAAGTTCGGCTTCCTGGAAAAGCTCAAGACCTATCCGGTTCTCGTCGAACACTCTGCAATGTCGCAGAAGTGGGCTTCTTCGACGACCGGATGCCTGCTTTTCCGCCCGTTCGCGATTGCTCGCATGACGGGTATCCAGGCCACGGATTAATCTCCGTTGATCAACCTTGGGAGAGCTTCGGCTCTCCCTTTTTTTGAGCTCAAAAAAATGGCAACACGTAAAAACACCACACCGCGCAACCCGGCAGCGCCGAAGGTCAAAGTTATTTCGGAATCCGGAGCAACAGTCAATATCGGGAAAGCAGCCAAAACCACCGAAACGGTAACGGTGCTGTTCCGCTCCCGCAGCTCTCAGACATTCACTCTGAGCAATGGAAAGACGGTCACGATCGCCGGTAACGCGGTCTATCTCGCAAATGCCAAGGGCGGCGCATTGCCGGCCGGTGGTTATGGCGTCACGGTCGTGGACAAAGATCTGTGGGAACAGGTCAAGAAAGAGTTTGGTAAGGCATACGCCCCGTGGTTCCGTTCCGGTCGTCTGGCCGAAAAGAAGACCGAAACGCAGGGCGTGAACTATGCGATTGATCACGCTGATGAGAAAACGGGTGACGACCCGATGCCGCAAGTAAGTCCGTTGAAGGAATAGTGATGAGCGCTGTTGTCTTTGAAACTTCCGCCTTCCGCAAGGTTTATCCGGCTTTTGCCGACGAGGTTCGCTTTACGGATGAGATGCTAACGGCGTGCTTTAACCAAGCTGTCGAGCTGATCGGAAATGACGACGACAGCGCGATTCCTTACGTCCCGGATGCAACGCCGCCCGTGAAGACCCGTGAGGTTGTTCTTCAACTTTTGACGTGCCACTTGGCGACGCAGAACTACTTGTGGGGCGACACTCAGGCGGCGCCGGCACAGAGCGCCGGGCAGGGTTCCGTGAATGTTGGCTTCGGGTCGCTTGCCGATGCCAACAACCCGGCTTGGTGGACTTCCACAAAGTGCGGTGCTCAGGCGTGGGTGATCTTGCGACGATATGCCACTGGACCGATCTACTTTGGCGTCCAGGACTTTTACATGGGCGGATAGATGAAGGTCAAGATCAAGTCGAGTGACGGTTTGAAAAAGCTTGCGCAAGCGGCTAAGGGTTTAAGAGCTGAAGTTGTGGCGGGCGTCCTTAGTGGCGCTACGAACGACGAGAGCGGCGAAAAGGTCGCTGGCTATGCTCGGATGATTGAGTACGGAACGGCGAGGATGCCGGCCCGACCTTTTCTGCGGCAAACGGCCACAGAAAGCGAAGACGAATGGCGCAAGCAGATCCGGCACGGCTTAAAAGCGAGAGGTCTTGATCACGCTGAAGAAGTTCTGGGCGCGGTTGGTCGACTGATGCGAGCTGACATTATGGCCACGATCCGAAGAGGAGATTTTGAGCCTTTAGCAGAGTCCACAGTCAAGGCCAAAAAGCGGAAAGGCAGAGCTGAACCGACCGCTCCATTGATTGACACGACAAGCTTGATCCGATCAATCGGAAGCGAGGTGCGCAAATGAATTTGCACAGCATTGTTCGCGGTGCCATTACCTCGGTTGCCCGCGATCTGCCATGTGATCTGCTCACGATGACAGGCGAGCAACAGCGAGGCGAACGCGGTGATTTGCTTCCGGTTTTCAATCAGCCGGTACAAGTCAAGGCGCAATGGCAAAGCCTCAAGTCAGACGAAATCGTTCTGAGTGAAAAGATTGAGTCGGCGTCGATCGTGCGCAAGGTTTACCTGTATGCCGGAGACGATGCGGCCACGCGCCCCTGGGCGATGTGGCGACCGCTGGGAAGATCTGGCGATCTTTTGCAAGACGACAAAGGCAACTACTGGCTGGTGGATGCGGTTCTCGAAGACTTCACTCATGAAGGTTGGGTCTGCGTGCAAGCCATCTTGCAAACGAGCAAACCGCGCTTTGTCTTGAAGGAGGTCGACGATGCCGAAGGTCAATGATGTGACGCAGGCCGACATCCTGAATGCGCTCATCGGGTTTTGCTATCAATACTCAGCCCCGGCACTGCCAGACGAAATGCACGTCGTAGATGGGTTCGGAAATAACCGAACGCTACCGAAGGACGGCAATGACTTTTGCATCGTGACACCGATCACGATGAGCCGATCCGGTACGAACATCGAGCGCTGGGAAGAAGACGGCCAGGATCTACTAGAGCTGCAGGAATACGTCAATTTGGACGTGCAGATTGACTGTTATTCCACGAACGGATTTGACGCTATGGAGCGCGCGCAAACGCTCGAAACGGTGGCGCGATCAGAGTACGGCGTCGCTCACTTTTTGGAATTTGGCATCGACTGCCTTTACGCGGAAGGAATTCAAAACCTTTCGGCTGTTATTGATGCGAAGCAGTACGTAAGCCGCTGGATGCTCACGCTGCATCTTGGCTACTGGAAGCGCGTCAAGCTCGCGCAGGACTTTTTCAATACCGCGATTGTCGACGTGGTGAATGTCGACTCGAAATTCAAACCTTGAGGTAAATACCTATGTCTATTAAGGCTGGCTATTTAGTCGCGATCACGCCGCGAACAATCTCTGCTGGCGCTTCCGACTTGGAAACAAATGGGATGCTTTTGACGAAGAGCGTATTGCTTCCGTCTGGCACCCCAGCAATGGCATTTGCATCAGCGGCCGCAGTGGCCGCTTTTTTTGGCGATGCTTCTGACGAAGCAGTTTTCGCGCAGCAGTACTTCATTGGACTCACGAATCAGCAGAAAGCTCCGACTTCTCTGATTATTGGGCGTCGCATCGATGAAGATGCACCGGCATGGATTCGAGGCGGTGCGATCTCGGCTGACTTGGCTTCTTTCAAGAAGGTAACCGATGGCGCCATGAAGATCACGATTGATGGCACAGAAAAGACGGCTACCGCAGTCGATCTCTCGGACGCGACTTCGCTTTCGGAAGTCATTCAGACCATCGCAACGGCTCTCACGGGTTGCACCGGCTCTTACGATTCGACCACGAATACTTTCACTTTGACGTCCTCGACGGACGGTGCCAGCTCGACGGTGAGTTATGCCTCTGCCGGCGATGATGGTACCGATCTCAGCGCAATGCTGTGCATGACGCAGTCCGAAGGTGCGGTGCTTTCGCAAGGTGTGGATGCCATGACGGAAGCGGCTACCTTGAACGCCATTTGCGCGGTCACTGCCAACTGGGCGCAGTTCACGACTTTGTGGGAAGTCACCGAGCAGGATGAAGCAGAAGCTTATGCAGCCTGGGCAGACATTGATGACGATTACGTCTATGTTTTCTGGTCTTCCGACCGAAACATGGAAAGCACGTTGACGCAGGACAGCACGATCGCAAAGGCCTTGCAGGACAAGTACAACTGCGTCTTCATGATCTACTCGCTCGACTTCTTGACGGCGGCCTTTGCTCTCGCATACCCGGCCACGATCAAGTGGGATGCTACGCAGGGCATGAAGGTCATCTTCGGCAAGTCTGCCAGCGGCCTTTCTCCGATGGTTACGGACGAACAGGTTGCCACTGCGCTGGACGATCTGGGTGTCAGCTACGTTGGTCAGTTTGCGACGCGCAATGACGAGTTCATCATTGCTAATCGCGGCGAGCTAACCGGCTCCATGTATGGCTTCTATGACACTCTAATCGGCTCGATCTGGCTGCGCTCCAAGCTGCAAACCTCGATCATGAACGGGTTTGCGACGGTCAACCGTGTGCCTTACAACGACGTCGGCTACACGATGCTCAAGTCCTGGTGCCAAGACCCGATTACGCAGGCCAAGAATGCGGGTGTGATTGACGAAGGCATCTCTCTGAGTGAGTCGCAGAAGTCACAGATCCTTCAGGAGACTGGCGATTCCGAAGCAGCCGGCGATCTGCAGTCTAAGGGCTACTTCTTGCAAGTTCTAGATCCGGGCGCTTCCGTGCGTGCTCAGCGCGGCTCCCCGGTCGCAGCACTCTATTACGCCTATGGCGGTTCGATCCAGAAGGTAGAGCTGCCCGTCACGGCGGTTCTTTGATGAACAATTTTTGGAGCATAGAACATGCCTCGCAATAACAAAACTTCCGCAAATGTCGTAGCGATCTTGACGATCGAGCAGGTTGCTCCTTCCGGAATCCGCCTGGAACAGTTTTCGACTGATGCCGGCATTGCCGCAGATGCAGTGCAGGAAGTTCAGGCTGAGATGACGCTAGACGGCCAGCTGACGGTAGGCTACACGCCAAATCCGTATGTGGTGAACCTCACGATTCAACCGACTTCGCCTGTGGTGCCTTATCTTCGTGAAGCACAGCTTGTGCAGAAATCAATGAAGACTCCGCTCGGTGCCGGCTTGACGGTTTACTACCCGGCTACTGATCGAACCTATAACTTCGTCAATGGGGTGATTACTCAGATGACGCCTATGCCCGCGGCCAATCGCGTGCAGGATCCGATCACGGTTCAACTGACTTTTGAGGATTGCCAGTAATGCGTGAAGTGAAGCGAATCACGATCAACGACGGAGAAAATCCTCTCGAATTCGAGATCACGCCCATGTCGGCGCTACAAGCAGAACGGTGGATGCTTCGGGCGGCTTTTGCGCTTGGATCCGGCCTTTCTGCCATTACAAAACAAGCGACTGCACAAGAAATTGTTCAGTCGCTTTCTTGTGTTGACTTTGAGAAGGTTGCGCCGCTTTGGGAAGAGCTGCTTACGTGTTGCCAGATCAAACAAGGCGGCGCATACCTTCCGCTTGATCCAAGAACTGTCAATGGGAAGATCGATTATCCAACAACGATCTTTTTGCTCAAGGTTGCTGCAGTCGAGGCGACCTTCGGTTTTTTCGGAAACGGCGGCTTTGCGAACTTCCTTACGTCGATGCGTGGCGTGCTGAGCTCTTAAAAGTCAAGGGTACAGCAAAGTTTGCCAACCTCCCTCCGGTGTGCGGACGCTGTGTCTCCTCACGTCTTTGCACATTGAGGGAGGTGCAAACCTTTTACAGCCTCGAGGATGTCTACGACCTCGACGAGGTTTTGATGCTTCAGAACTATCACGATTGGCTTGCGACACGAAAGGACGATTAAATGTCTGTTGTAGACGAACTGTTTATTGCTATCGGCCTTGATGCTCAGGACTTCGCCAAGGGAATCGACAAGGTACGCTCGAACCTGTCCGAGGTGGCGGGCAAGGCAAGTGAAGCTTTTGGTGGAATTGGCGACGCGAGTGTCAAGGCCGGAGCCGCTTCTGCCTTGTCTTTTGACAAGAGCGCACAGCGAATCGGACACCTGGGCGAAGCAGCGTCAGAAGCCGCACAAACCATCGGGTCTGCGTTCAGCGGACTGACACCGATCTTTGACGCAGTGCGGTCCCGGGTGGGTGCGCTGGCCGCCACCTTTGCACTTGTGGCAGGTGGTGTCGAGACCTTCACGAACTTCATCGAAAAGTCAGATGCACTGGGTACTTTGAGCACTCAGCTCGGCATCGATGTGAAAGAGCTTGATGCTTTTGGAAAAGCAGCGGAAGCCGCAGGCGTTTCGGCAGAGTCGATGTTCTCCTCTATGAGGAGCTACTACGAGCAAACAGGACGCCCGGCAGAAGAGGTTTTTCAGCTTGCCAAGAAAGTCGAAGGCATGAGTCGCGGCGCGGCGCAACGCTACCTGCAAGCGCAGGGGGTGGCTACTGATGCCATTCCCATCTTCTTGCAAGGCCAGAAGGCGCTTGATGACCTGATGGCCAAATATCGCAAGACGGCTTTCACTGCACAGGATGCGAAAACCGCCCGTGCTTTTAAAGTTGCGTGGATGGACTTTAAAACGGCATCGCAAGCTGTAGGCAACACTCTTGTCCGCATTGTCCTTCCGGCAGTTACAAAACTGCTCGATGGCCTGTCCGAAATGGTCAGCGTGATCGGAGAAAACGCGCGTGCGTTTGTGCTTCTCGGTATTGGATTTGGCGCAGTCTTTGCGGCAAAAAATATCAGTGCGATCAAGCAAGCTGTTGCGGCGATGAGAGCGTTTGGGGTGGCTGTCAAGATGGCGGCCTTGCCGGTGACCGCTATTGTCGTGGGCGTTGCAAGTCTGGCTTTGGCCATCGACGATTTGATCGGCTTTGCCAGTGGTGCAGACAGCATGTTTGAGCGGATGCTCAAAAGCTTTGGCATGACCTCGGAGCAGATCGAGGATTTACGCACAAACATCCAGGCCGTCGGGAAGGCATTTGGATGGCTATGGGATACCGTCAAACCGCTTTTAAGCGGAGCTTTATCGGTAGTCTTCAAGGTGCTTGCCGGTGCGGTTCTGGGCGTCGTGGTTGTCATTGAAGGTTTGATCCTTGGCTTTCAGACGCTGTGGAACACGGCAAAGAAAGTCGGCAAAGACATCGCAGGAGCCTTCTCGGAGGCCATTGACTTTGTCGAGCAACTGATCTCAGACGTTGCAAGCTTTGGCAGTAACCTTTCCGACCTCTTTTCGGGTATTCCGGACGCCATTGTCTCGGGGCTTGAAAGCGCGTGGGATAGCGTGGTTGCGTGGTTCGGAAAGTGGGGCGACCTGATTAAAGACAAGGTTGGCGGAGAAATCAAAGGCTTCTTCAAAGGGGTTGGTGATTTCTTCTCCTTCGGCAGTGATGATGACGAAGAAGGTCAAAAGGCAGCCACTCTAGTGCGCGAACGCGAGACGGTTGCTGCAAAGCAAGCGGCATATCGAGCTGCCTCGCCTACCGTTACCACCAATGCCTCTATGAATGTCGTCAATCACATTGAGACACGTGACAATCCGCAAGCCATCGGCAGAGCTGTCGAGACTTCAGTGGCCGGCGGCTTCAATCGCCAGGCGGCACTCATCGGTCAGGCGATGAGTGGCAACAATTTGAAGTGAGGTTGCGATGCCTAAAAACTTCTCACGATGGGCGATCTTGAATGCAAACGATCAGCCTATCTGCCAGTACGTGGGCATCACAGCCTGCAATCTGGCCGAGGCCGCTCAAGTATTGATAGAGCCCTTGGAAGGTGGACAGCTTGCTGCCTACAACAAAGTACAAGCGCCGGATTCGGTTAGTTTAGCTTTGGCCATTTCCGGGGATCCGTCAATTCAGACTCAAGCTCTAAATGATTTGAGAGCCTTGAAACAGGCGATCGGATCCGACTCGCTGTGCAAGTTGGTGACGCCGTATTTTGTTGTCGAGAACTTGGCGCTTGAGACGATCAGCCAAGCCCGTTCGGTTACGCAGAACGCAACTTCGCTTGTGGTAGAGCTCGGTTTTATCTCTATCCGCACGGTTCAGACTGGTACTGCGCTAGTGAGTTGGTCTCCACGTAATCCGACGAGCTCGGACGCTGTCAATGCCGGTAAGGTCCAGCCAAAGACGCTGGCTGCGCGTTTGAGTGAGGGATTGTGATGGCTTGGATGGAAATTCCTTTATCTGCGATTCCTTTTCAGATCGTCAATGCGGTTGTCAACGGACAGAACTACAGGATCACTGTCCGACAGCTCGGATCCGAGATATACACGTCGTTGGTCGTCGATGACGAACAGGTCACAAATTCAGTGATGGCCGTAGCGCGTGGGAAGTTGATACCTTGGTCTCAAACCATTGCACAGACCATGTTGTTCTGGATCGACACGCAAGGTAATGAGCGCCCGCAATATACGGGGCTCGGAGATCGTTGGCGTCTGGTTTATGAGGCAAGCGAATGAGTTCTAGTTACTCACGTAAGCGCATCCGCATCACGATCACGCTTGATGAAGGTAGCACCAGTTCGCAGATGGTCTTTACCGAGCACGCGATGTCGGTGAGGATTCAGAAGCAGGGTGCGCCCGAACTGCCTAAAGCTCAGATCTCAATCTGGGGACTTTCGCAGGCTCAGATGACGCAACTCACAATGTTGTCTTTCGACGCGAGATCCTTACGTCGTAATGTCATCGAGGTTGCGGCCGGCGAAGGCAGCTCGGGCTTGTCGGTGGTCTTTCAAGGCGAGATCATGAACGCCGCACCTGACCTCAACGCCGCACCGTCTCCGGTGATGCGGCTAGAAGCAATATCAGCTGCCTATCCGCAACTCATCCCTTTGCCTCCGGTTGCGGTCAAGGGTGAGCAGACCGTTGACAGCCTAATGCGTAGCTTTGCGCAGCAGGCAGGAATGGAGTTTGAGAACGTTGGTGTGACTGCCTCGCTTTCGAATGTCGTGATTAACGGCGACCCGATTACGAAAGCGAAATGGGTGGCCGACACCGTGGGGGCCGATCTGATCGTGGACGATCAAAAAATGGTTCTGGTAAACCCGTCTCAGGCACGTGGGGAAGCCGTAGCAATTGACGCGATCAATCCGCAAACAGGTCAAATCGGATACCCGAGCTTTGACAGCATGGGCATTCGTGCTCTTTGCTTCTTCAACCCCAACCTGAACGTAGCGGGGCTTTGCAGGATTGATAGCTCGATGCCGCGGGCTTCAGGCGTGTGGAAGATCTACAGCGTAATTCATGCGATTTCAGCAAATATGCCCTCCGGTGGACCGTGGCGAACTGAGATCGCTGGCACATGGATGGACTCATGAGCGAGCTTAAGAAAAACGTCAATCCGATGAGCTACGGATCCGATCTGAATGCTCAGGAATTTTTCATTCGTTCGATTATCAAACGAATGATCTCAACGGCCATACCTGTACGTGTGGATGCGGTTGAATCGAGAGCTGGAAATAATTCCGGTGCTTTGTACGTCGATGTGACTCCTCTGATCTGCCAGACGGATGCCGATGGGAATGCTCTTGATCCTGTGAGCATTCCGCACCTGCCTTATTTCCGTCTCCAGCACGGAACGGCGGCAGTGATCTGCGATCCAAAAGTCGGAGATATCGGTTTGGCCATTTTTGCCCAGCAAGACGTTTCGCGTCTGAACGGGCAGACGACTCCGGTAGCACCGGGCACCTTCCGATGTTTCGATATGTCCGATGGTTTCTACATCGGAGGTTTTTGGGGGCAAAAGCCAACGACTTTTATACACATCGAAGACAGCGGGCACGTGACAATCACGGCTCCGGAAGCTGTTGTCGTGAACACGACTACGGCGACAGTAAATGCCTCCGGATCAACCACCGTTGATAGCCCAACCGTCACAATCACAGGAGACACCACAGTGCAAAAGACTCTCACGGTGCTCGGACAGATAACTGGCACGGGTGGTATGACAGTGAGCGGTGGCAATGGTGCTAGCGTAACTGGCAATGTGTCGGTCAGCGGTGGCGATGTGACGGCTGACGGCGTTGGCTTGAAGTCCCACACGCACACTTGCCCGCATGGTGGCAACACGTCAACAGGACAAGGGTAATGCACACAGAAAACACGTTGGCCTTAACGCCAGACTGGGATCTGCAATTCGACTCAAACGGCAATCTCAAGTTTCTGACGGAAGTCGAAGCCATTTGCCAAAACGTTTGCAATGAGTGTCGGCTCTTCCTACGAGATGCCTATTTTCGGTACGAGGAAGGCATTGACTGGTTCACTGATCAGCTTGGCAAACCGCTTCAAGTTGCGGTCGTCACCGATCGGTTGCGACAAGCCGCTTTAAGAGTGCCGGGGGTTGTCTCAGTGGTCAACATCGAGCTGACAGAAGTGGATCAAAAGACCAGAACATTGCACGGCAAGATCGAAATCGAAACGGAATACGGTTATGGCACAGGTCACATTTGATGAAAAAACGGGTGTCTCGATTCCGACCACTCGAGAAGTGCGCGACGATCTTGCGGAGGCAGTGCAAGACGCCATGCCGACGGCAGCCAACGGCGACCCTGTAAACGTAGATTCAACCTCTCCGATGGGGCAGATAATCGACACAGTGGCCGCGGAGCAAGAGGCAAAAAATGCCGAGATCGCCTTTTTGTCCAACCAATACAACCCGGCGCTGGCGCGAGGTTCGTTTCTAGACGCCCTGGCAAACCTCTACGGACTTCAGAGAAAGGTGTCTGAGCCTACCGTTGTCGTGTGCACGTGCACGGGCTTGAAAGGTACTGTTATCCCATACGGCGTTCTGGTCGAGGATGACCAAGGCAATCAACTACGGCATAACGCAGCCTTAGGAGCGACGATCGGCGATAACGGCACAGTAGACACAACTTTTGCAACGATCGAGCATGGTGCGGTCGAAGTTGGTGCAGGAACCGTAAACAAGATCGTTACGGTTGTGCCAGGCTGGGACGCTGTGACGAATGCCGCTGCCGGTGTTACGGGCCGAGATCTCGAACCTGATGGCGAGCTCTATAACCGCATGATTCAGTCGTATGCGATTAACTCGCATGGCACAGTGGCAACCCTTCAAAGTAACTTGGCCGAGCTTGACGGCGTTCTAGATTGTGTGGTGCTTGAGAACTACACAAATGAAGAGCAAGAACAGTTTTCGGTGACGCTGGACCCGCATAGCATTGCGGCTTGCGTGGTCGGTGGTGACGATGAGGCCATTGCCCGCGCAATCTTCGAGCGGAAAGCGGCTGGGTGCGGCACAACAGGCAACTACGATGTTTCATGCGTAGATACTGAGCATTACAACGCTAAGTACACCTACAAAATCATTCGACCGACGGCCGTCGACTTTGATGTGCAGGTCACCTTCTTTGAAGCAAGCATGGACGCTGTGACTCAGGCAAGCATCAAGGAAGCGATCACTCAGGACTTTTTGGGAGAGCTCGAAAATCCGCGTGTGAAATTGGCTACTACGGTCTATGCGGATCGGTTCTATCAGTGCATCAAGAATGTCACAAGTTCCCCGATTCGATCGATTCGCATCGGGTTGGCTGATGGAGCTTTGTCTGAGTCTGTCGAAATTCCGGCTACTCAAAGTCCGACGATTAGCGATGAGACGATCAGCCTTGTCTTCGGAGGCTAGATATGAGCACGACACAAACCTGGGAAGATTTACTGCAGGTCGAAGACGTGCGTGAAATGGCTGATGTGCCCAGCAAGGCAAGCATCGCCATGCAGAGCCAGTACGCCCATGCTCCGAACTTCAAAGCGTTGGCTTCGATCTTTCACGAGTCGCTTGACGCCACTGCGCAGCTCGATCAGCTACTAATGGATGTAGCAGATGCTCGTACTGCAAAAGGTGTTTTTTTGGACTGGTGGGGCAAACGAGTTGGTGTGGATCGACTGATCGAGGTGGACGGAGAGTTCGTGCGTTTCGATGATGACTACTTCCGCTTTCTCATCATGTACCGCGCTCTCTGCAATCTGTCCGATTCGAGCGCCGCCACAATGAACCGGTTGCTGTCTCAGCTGACGGATCAGCAAGTCTTCATTGTTGATTACCAGAACATGAGCATCAGATCAATCGTTGTGGTCGGATCGATGAGCGACTTGCAGATCACGATTCTGCGAGCCTATGGCCTTCTGAACCGACCTATGGGCGTGATGACCAATTTCTTGGTGATCTACCCGGACGACGCTATCTTCGGCTTCGCAGGATCAGACCTTCAGCCTTTTGACCAAGGAGTTTTCAATCCGGGGCAAGAATTCCCGATGAACGCTTGAAACACAAACACTCAGAAAACAGAACCCGCCTCGAGCGGGTTTTTTATTGAGCGGAATTTTCGAAATGGCGACGAAATATCCACAACATCTTTTGAAGACTGCGCTTGCGGACCGAGGCGACAAGACGATTCCGCCGGCGACTTCGCAGCAGGCTGGAACCGGGCGTTTTTCGCAAGCCGAAGGATGGCGAGAAGAAACGAGCCAGCCCATCGGCGAGGGCGGTATGCCCCCTAAGCGTGAGGACTTTAATGGCGCTTTTTACCTGTTGTCTCAGCTCCTTCTTTGGTACCAACAGGGCGGCTTGATGAACTACTCAACCTCGCTTGACTACGAGGACGGCAACGAGGTTTTGTATCAGGGCATCAAGTACAAGTGCCTGAAAGCAAACGGACCCTCTAGTAAGCCCGTGACACCAGGAACCGATGCGACGACATGGTCAGACACCAGCTCATCGGTTCTCTACGTACCGCAAACCCTTCAGGCGGGTCAGCAACAGCAGGCCCGCACAAACATTGGCGCATTGGGCAAGACCGAGACGGCGGCAAGTGCCCAGAAACTCGCGGCATCCATCTTGATCTCACTAGTCGGTGATGTGACTGGAAGCGCTTCTACCGATCTTTCGGGGAATGTGCAGATCACCACGATTGAAAACCTCGCACGAGGTATTGATCAAGCCTTCAAGGACTTTGCTGAGGCCCACGACATTGTGTAGGAAAAAAATGGCTGAAAAGACGAAATTTCAGTACGCGAAATCTCCGACCGGTGCGCTGTCGGGTGCTTCCTTCATTCAGCAAACGGAAGACGCCATCAACAACATCGGGGGAAAGCTCGTCGAGTACAACGCGATCTCCGAAGAAACGAAGCGCAAAGCTGAGCAGGCAATCAGCACGTCAGAGACGGCGCTGAACACGGCAAACCAGGCTTTGACTCAGTCCGCGCAGGCTATCGAGACTGCGAACACGGCTAAGGCTCAATCCGACTCGGCTGTGACTGAATCACGAGCCGCCAAAGAGGCTGCAGAGGCTGCACAGCTTGATGCAGAAGAATCCGCTCGTGATGCCGAAAGTTCTCGGCAGGCGGCAGAAGATGCGAACGAGGCGGCTCAAGCGGCCGCTCGGCGTGCGCAGACAGCACAGGATACGGCCGAAACCGCCCAGGAAAACGCCTATGCGGCTCGTCAGGCTGCTTCTCAGGCGCAGGAGTCTGCTACTCGCGCGGAAGCAAATTCGCTTCTTGCTCAGAGTCAGGCAGCGGAATCGGCTGCGGCTGCCGAAGCACTGGCCGACGGCGTGGTTCGGTACGACAGCTCTCAGACTCTCAATGCATCACAAAAGACGCAGGCCCGGACCAACATCGGAGCTGCCGATGCCTCTGACACCTACACCAAGGCCGAAGTTGATGCGAAGGTGTCTAGCGCACTTATCTTCAAAGGTTCAGTTGCGACCTATGACGATTTGCCGACAGATGGCAACGTCACGGGAGATATGTGGAACGTCTTGGACACCGGGGCAAACTATGCATGGACCGGTGAAGCCTGGGACAAGCTCTCCGAGACAATTGATCTGACGCCGTATCTGACCAAGTCCGATGCGGCGAACACGTATCTGAAAAAGACGGACAACGCAGTCAGTGCGAGCAAGCTTCAGACTTCTCGACGCATCAGTGCGACTGGTGACGCGACGTGGTCTGTCGGTTTCAACGGTACTCAGGACGAGTCCGGGACGCTCACACTCTCGGCGTCCGGAGCCACGGCAGGAAGTTACGGCCAGAGTGCCGCAGCAACGCTGGCCTTCGGTGGCAGCTTCAACGTTCCGTATGTGACGGTTGACGCCAAGGGTCGAGTAACTGCGATTAAGCACTTTGCGCTCAAACTCCCGGCTACTCCCACATCAGTAAGCGGCAACGCTGGTACCGCCACCAGACTGCAAAACACCCGCACGATCTCGGCTACCGGTGATGGTACTTGGTCTGTTTCTTTTAACGGATCTGCGAATGCTTCTGGCGAGTTTACGTTGGCCGCATCCGGTGCAACTGCAGGTAGTTACGGTGAATCGGCAGCAAAAACGCTCTCTTACGGAGGAAGTTTCAGCATCCCGTATGTGACTGTCGACGCAAAGGGGAGAGTGACTAGCGTCAAGAGCATCGCACTGAAGATGCCTTCTGCGCAGACGGACGTCACTGGCAATGCCGAAACGGCTACGAAGCTCGAAACGGCCCGAAAGATTAACGGTGTGGCATTCGATGGATCGAAGGACATATCCATTGACTCGTTGGCTTCAGCTGGGCGAGTGACAGCGCTTGAAGGTACTACGCAAGGCGCACAGTCTGGACTCCAGATGTATGAGGCCTACAACAACGGATATCCGGAGAATTACGGAAATGTTCTTCACCTAAAGGCAAAAGAAGGAACCAATCACGGGGAGTGTGAACTTTTTCTGGGATGGAGCGGTACGACGGGGGCTCACGCCCCTATTTATGTTCGTAACCGCCGTGATACGACTTCTTCTGCTTGGTCAGATTGGAAAAAGGTTTACACGGAAGGCGATTCTGTGCCTGGCGTGAATGCGGCGGGCAATCAGAACACAACGGGCAATGCGGCTACAGCGACCAAGCTGAAAACCGCTCGAAGCCTGAAAGTAAACCTCGCGACGACTGCGGCGGATTCTTTTGACGGCTCTGGTAATGCGGACGCCATTGGCGTTTCAGGCACTCTGCCTACGGGCAACGGCGGCACCGGGCGCACTGACGGCAAAGTGACCGCGCTTGCAACGAAGCGCACGATTGACGGGATGCAGTTCGACGGCTCTGCGAATATCCACCACTACGCAGAGTGCTCGACGGCCGCAGCTACTGCTGCGAAGACTGTGACTCTCTCCGGGTTCACGTTAGCCACCGGAGCACGAATCATCGTGCGGTTCACGGTAACCAACACCGCATCTAACCCGACCCTGAATGTCAATGGCACCGGCGCAAAGGCCATCCAGTACCGCAACGCTGCAATTTCTGCCGGGTATCTGGCCGCCAATCGATTGCGTGAATTTGTCTACGACGGTTCTGCATGGGAGTTGATTGGCGATGTGGACACCAACACTACCTACAGCGTGGCCTCTCAATCCGAGGCGGAAGCCGGCACGAACAACTCAAAGATGATGACGCCCTTGCGAGTTAAGCAAGCAATCACGGCCAACGATCCTGGCGTCCTTCAGGCGTTTTTGGATTTCGCAGACGACAACAACATTTCCTGATGAGTAGGGAGACGATCCTATGGCAACAGCCAACGCGACGGTTCGAGCCGTCTTAGATTATCTGAACCAAAAAAGTTCAAGTTCAGTACCAACTGGAGCAATTTGCTACTTCGCAACGACAGCCATCCCGACGGGATGGCTTCTTTGTAATGGGAGCAACGTGAGTAGAACTACCTATGCGGCGCTCTTTGCCGCTATCGGTACCAAGTTCGGCACAGGCAACGGGTCAAGCACCTTCACGCTACCGAATTTGGATGAGCGTTTCATCGAAGGCACGACCACGACTTCAGAGGTCGGCAAAAAGCTCGAAGCTGGCTTACCCAACATAAGTGGTTCAATTGAACCGGACGGCAGTTCTTGGTCGTTGGGATTTTCTTACTTAAAGTTCTCTGGAGCACTAAAAGCAATGTCATCCGGAAACTCAGGTTCGAATCCGCGTTATGACAGCGGCGGTTACTTGGGCATGCAGTTGGATGCATCGCTGTCTTCAAGCGCGTATGGCAAATCAAACACGGTTCAACCTAAGTCTCTTCAACTGCTGCCATGTATTAAGTTTTGATGCATGGCAGAAGTTTCAATGCCGTTGGCTGGACAGTTTCGCTACTACCGAAGATCATCGAACTCAAAGAAGCATCAATGCCAAGTCCTCTCCTTTGGTTTGAGCTCTCATTGCCGCGGGCAATGATATTTGCAGGGGTATCCAGGTATAACGCCCCAACAGGTGCGTTTCCGCCGTCGACGACAGCGCAATACCCAGACTGAACATGACCAGTTATGTTGGGTCTGGCAGGCCCAACATCACTGGACAACTTGGACAAAATTCAAATCCCGATCAATTGACCGGGCCGTTTTATCTGTCTTCAGAAGGCAATGGATATACACACACAAACACTCTTTATCGTCAGATGGCATTGGATTTGTCGAGAGCTAATCAAATCTACGGGGCCAGCTCGACAGTTCAACCAAAATCTGTGAAATTCCTTGCTTGTATCAAAACTTGATGCAAGGCATGAGATGTATTGCGGACGGTTGGACTGTAGTTGATCGTCCATACACTTGACTTGATCGAGAAGCATCCAACCCAATACCTCCAATATCGGCAAATTCACCTCCAGCTGATCGCGTTGCATAGGAGTCACACAGATAAAAACTACCTTTTGCTACTGGATTAGTGATTACGGTATATAGCTCATCGGCTTCAAACGTACCCGTGATGTTGGGCCCAACATCAGCGGTAGAACCGGCATAGGGTGGAACTCTGGCCTAGGTGCAACCACAAACATCGGTCAGACAGGTTCCTTCAAAGTCGCGGAAGTCGTCGATAGAACTGCTTCTGTAGGAGGCATTGGTGACTGGAACTACCATTTGGACTTCGATGCTTCTGAGTCTAATTCCGTTTTTGGAAAAGGATCGACAATTCAACCAAAATCGCTACTACTCTTACCTTGCATCAAAATTTAATACATGGCAAAAGGGTTAAAGCTAAAGGTTGGACTGTCGTTGATTTTCCGAATATTGGATTAGATCTATTGGCATCAAAGCCAATGCCTGTCATATCAAAGTCTGTACCTCTAGAGGCACCGATAGTGGCTGCCGATTCGCATAACCAAAAGCACCCAGTTACCGTAGGAGTTGATTCCCACCAATACAGCTCTTGAGCTTCGTATGTTCCAGTGATGTTGGGTTATCCGAATAGGTACATAAAGCCCGAAATTTAAACCTCTTTCGGGCTGTGTCTGCCCCCTATTCGAATGATTCAACATGTGGTCTGTCAAGTCTTGGTAGGCTTAAACAGATTGCTTAAAAAATGGACTTTTTGGGCACAGTCAGAAATGTAAGCGATCCAGGCTTTCATCAAATCGGTTCTTTGATCGAAATAGTCTGATCTCTGGTAGGTTCTGGACACAGAAGAGCCCACGACGTGCGCGAGACAAGTTTCAGAGGCTTCAAAAGTCCCACCATGGTCGGCCATCCATGTGCGGCCAACGGATCGCAAGCCGTGCGCGACAAGAAGTCCTTTGAATTTTGTCTCATGAAGGAATTTGGCTACTGTTTGGCTGCTCATTGGGTTCTTTGACTTTCTGCCAGGAAAGACGAAATCCGATCGAGGATGAGGTGATGCTTTCTTGGCTGCTGAGAGGACCGAGAGCATCTCTGGAAGAAGAGGAATGCGGTGCTCTCTACGCTTTTTCATTTCGTCTGCCGGAATCGTTAAAACATCGTTCTCGATCCAATTCCATTTGATCTTGACGGCTTCACCTGGCCGCAAAAGTGACATACATGTCCAGACGAAAAGGAGCTGAGTGCGATAGCGAGCTTGCTTGACTTCGGCCATGACTTTGGGAAGGTCGCTCCAGGGAACTGCCGGCATAGGCTTGACTAATGGAGGAGCAAAGACTTTGCTAACGCGTTCGATGGGATTGTGCTGTATGAAGCCGGCGCAGACAGCCAAGTCCATGACTTCGCGTGTTCGCATGAGGACGCGTTTTAAGGTCGCTTGATGCCCGGCACGCTCAATTGGTTTTACGGTTTGAATGACTAGTGGCGCAGTGATCTCATCGATTTGACGGCTACCGAGCGGACCAATGATGTAGCGCTCCATTCTGCGCTTTTCGTCCTGATAGCTAACGATGCGTCCGCGCTTTAGGTTTTTCCACAGTGCCCAAGCATCTCGGAGCGTGTATCCACGAGGAGGTTCTTGGCCTAGTTCCTTGCGTTTGCGTCTGGCTATCTGTCTGGCTTGCATGAGTGAGACATCTGGCCAGTGGCCAAGAGCTAGATCCGTGACGCGACCTCCGGAGCTGATCCGAAGCACCCAACATTTGGTGCCAGAAGTTTGTACTTTAAGCGTCAAACCGTGACCGTCTGTCACGGAATACCTTTTTTCTCGCGGCTTTAGGGCCGCGATTTTTTTTGAAGTGAGAGTCATATGGAGTTCAAGACCATTCAAATTTTTGATGATGACGGCTATTACTGCGGCCAACGCACTTTTCAGGTCATGGAAGGCGTCTTCTTGCCTGAAAATGCGACCGAGACGCCGCTTCCGGAAGACGCCGATCTTGAGACTAACTTCTACAAGTGGAACGGTGAAGCTTGGCTGGCTGAAAAGAAGCCAACGTCTGCTGTGGAGTTGCTTGGAATCGTGGTGTCGCACCAGTCGCAAACCAAGCACGATCAGGAGATGCGAGAGATCGTGCAGCGTCTTGGTAAAGAGGATGGATACCGCGTAAGACGCGGTGACGACATGTCTTGGTATGTAGAAAAGATTCCTATGGCCGAAATTGAAGCCCAAGCGATCAGTGCTGAACTCTCAGATTTTGACCGGCAAATCGCTTCGTTGAAAGATCGTATGGCTACGGCCATGCTGATGGACGACGCTGAAACCGTGGCCTCTTTGAAGGCCGAGTACAAAACCTTGATGGGAGCTTGAGATGGAAGAAAAACGTTATTGCTCGGCGTGCGGTGCTGAGTTGGATGCTGATGGAATTTGCACACGCGAGACATGTGCCAGACGGAAGATCCAGCTGCGCAAAAAGGCTGCTGACGATAAGGTCGAAAAAGTAAAGTCGAAATGAGTTAAGCCCCGAAAGGGGCTTTTTTTACGGGTGCAAAAATGGCCTATTTCAAGTGGTTCCTGCTCTTGTTCATTGGGATTCCGTTCGAGCTCTTTGCCAAGAGCTTATCACCTATCCTTGCGTGCTTTGTCAAAGACGACGGATGGCTACCTGACTGGCTCTGGCCTTTTCAGACGCCTGACAACACATGTGACGGCGACCGCGGACACCGCGAGCGATGGCCACGTGACGGGTTCTTTTGGACATGGATGAGGCGCTGTGCGTGGCTCTTCAGAAACAGCGCCTACGGGTTCAACTACTACGTATTAGGCATCCACTACCAAAAGGGTGACCTGACTTGGCACGAAGGAGATCCGGACGTCGGCGACAAGTCCGGTGTGAGCGGTCTTTGCAAGTGGTACATGGAGCGTGACGGCAAGCTGATCTGCTGGCAGATCTACTACGTCTATCACTACCGGATCTTTGGGCACTGGAAGTGCGTCCGGATTGGCGCAGGATGGAAGATGTGGGGCGATGTGGCCTCGGATCCGTACTGCCCGCACTGGATCTACTTCAACCCTTTTAAAGGTTCTGGCCGAGAGGAGGCGTGATGTGTGAAGGAAGCACGACAGAGTGGATCAAGAAGGCGGTCATGCCGGTCTTTTCAGGCACGGCAAGCGGAGCGGCTAAAGCGGCCCCGGGTGTCGGAGTCTCAGCTCTTGTGGTGGCAGGAATTCCGCTTGAGTCGTGGGTGACGATCCTGACGGCGGCTTACGTACTTGTGATGCTGATCGGGGCTCTTCCGAAAGCCATAGAGGCTTTTCGGCTCATCTACCGGATGTGGCGTCCTCGAAAGCAAGAAGTTCTGGTACGCCAGATCGCAGACACATCCGTAGCTGACAAGATCAAGAAGGCCAAAGGAGGAGATGATGCTTAAGCGAATTGTCGTCGGCGGCTTGTCCTTGACGGCCGTAGGCTTGATCAGCATCGCGACTTGGGAGGGCTTCAAAGGTGAGGCTTACATTCCCGTCCCTGGTGACGTGCCGACGATCGGCTTCGGATCGACTGCAGGCGTCAAGCTGGGGGACACGATCAGCGTGCCCGAGGCTTTGAATCGCCTTGAGTCAGATGTGCGAGTGGCCGAGGACGCGGTGAGGTCTTGCGTCACCGTGCCTTTGACCCAAGGCGAGATGGATGCGTATACCTCCCTCGCCTTTAACATAGGCGGTGAAGCATTTTGCGGCTCTACATTGGTCAAGAAGCTCAATGCTGGGGACTACAGAGGCGCGTGCGAGGAGATCAAACGCTGGCACTTTGCCGGCGGCAAGAGCCTCAAAGGACTCGTCGACAGACGTGCAGCTGAGTATCGACGGTGCATCGGTGAGGTGCAGTGATGAGTACTTGGATCAAGATCGGGGCGGTTGCCATCGCGGCAGCCGCTCTTTTTTTCGGCGGGTACAGATACGCTGCGGCGCTGTATCAGGCCGACATCGATGAGCTGAAAGCGTCGCACGCGATGGCTTTGGCAGAGCAGGAAAAGGAGAATCGTGCAAATGAGCGCAAGCAAGCTGATGCCTTGGCACAGGCGTGGGAAGAGGTCGAAAAACGCAAGGCTGAATTGGCTGAAAGCCGCGCCGATTCTGGGAATCTTCGCATCGAGCTTGAGCGGGTGCGCAACCTCGCCGACAGTTATCGCGCCCGATTGTCCGCAGCCGGTGCAAGTTCCTGCAAGCATTTTGCAAAGCGACTCAGCAGCTGTGTCGGACTTCTCGAAGAGGGTTCAGGACTATCTGAAGAGGGTGCAAGTCTTTCTCAAAGACTCTCCGCCAAGCACGACGCCGTAGTCAAACTCCACAACGTGAACTGAGATTTCGCTATCATTCCTGAGGGAATTTGCGCATGAGAGCAATATGACAGAATCCACTAAAGAAATATGGAACTCGCCTGATCTGGAAGATTTTCACGGATACCAGTGTCCGCATTGCGGCAGTTCTAACCTTAAGAAATTCTTGAGTCTTGAAGAGCGAATGGAGCGGGCGGGGGATGTTGTTTGCAAGCCGCAAGGCGAGCATCCAGATGAACCGAAAGGTATTCCACTCGCTAAGGTTCTTTGCGGCGATTGCTGGAGGCTTTCGTATATTGCTTTGAAAGAGTAAGGCAGAAACGTTTCGGGGTAGGTGTTGATGCGCCTACCCCGTTCCTTTTTACGCGT